>Ga0302314_10020969_pt1 | contig 10787 bp, 14 predicted proteins | sample III_Palsa_N2_3_FD_200533 | JGI IMG/M metagenome (GOLD analysis project Ga0302314, IMG submission 200533) | Peat permafrost microbial communities from Stordalen Mire near Abisko, Sweden - III_Palsa_N2_3 | ecosystem: Environmental > Terrestrial > Soil > Palsa > Peat permafrost | place: Sweden... | reverse complement strand
GGCGACCCGGTGCCGGCGCTACCAGCCGAGCTTCGCCGATCTGGTGCGTCGCTATCGCGAGAGCTTTGAGGTCGCGCGCCGCGACCCGGCCCGCTATGGGCGCATGTCGGTCGCGGCCCGGAAGGCCATGAAGAATTTTTGTTCCGACGAGGTCGTCGTCGCCGGCTTGACCGAGGTGTTCGATCATCTGACCGGCAGACACAGTGAACGGAGGGAGACGGCATGATCTCCGACACCGACAAGAACGCGCCGCGCACCGAAGAACAGCCCAGTCCGTTCATGCTCGGCCTGAAGGACTGGGTGCGGAGCGGCTGGTTCAACGCCGCCACCGGCGAGCTTGTGACGGGCTTTCGCGTCACACCCGAAGATATCGTCGTCGATGTCGGCTGCGGCGACGGCGGCATTGCCAGCTTCTGCGCGCAGCTCGGCGCTCATGTCATCATGGCCGACGCCGATGCGGCGAGGCTTGAGAAGGCGCGGCAACGTCTGTCCGGATCGGCCGCGCGCAAGGTCGAGGCCCATGTGACGACCGGCGATCCGTTGCCGTTGCCGGACGCGTCCGTCACGCGCGTCATCTGCATGGAAGTGCTGGAGCATGTCGACGACCCGACTGCCTTCGCCGCCGAGTTGGCGCGCGTGGGACGGCCGGGCGCGCTCTATCTCATCACCGTTCCCGGCACAGCGGTCGAAAAGCTGCAGCAGCAGCTGGCGCCGCCGGTATATTTCGAAAAACCCAATCACATCAGAATCTTCGAACCGGAGGCGTTCGCCGCGCTGATCGAAGGCGCCGGTCTTCAGATCGAGCATCGGTCGTCCTACGGCTTCTTTTGGTCGATCTGGTGGCTGCTCTTCTGGCACACCGGCCTCCCGTTCGACCCGTCCCGAGAAACGAAGCATCCTGTGCTCGATGCCTGGACGACAACCTGGTGGGAGCTGCTCAACAGCCCGAACGGCGCAAAAACCAAACAGGCATTCGACGACTTCCTGCCGAAGTCGCAGTTGATCGTCGCCCGGAAGCCCCTGTGATCGGAGCCCCGTTTCCATGAGCGGGCTGTCGCCCTGGTGGCATTCGCCGACGCCGGTCGCACCGGCACGGGACCAAACGGCCTCGCCCCCCGAACCTGCCGGGATGCCAGCGTCGGAGCGGTGCCTGTTCATCATCGGTGCCGCGCGCAGCGGCTCGACGGTGCTGCAGAACGCGCTGAACGATGCCCCGGATATCTTTCTGTTCGGCGAACCGGATTTTCATATCGACGCCGGCGCGCCCGGGTTCGCCGCACGCTACAACGCCATGCACCGCTCCTGGGCGAACCAGGAGAACAAAAGCACGTTCTGCCCCGCCGTCCTGCCGACCGACGGCGACTGGCGGCAATATCTGGCGCGGATGAGTTCCTATTATCGTTTCGTCGGCGCCAAGCTGGTCATCAATCCGGTGCGCGATCGGGACCTGCTGGAGCAGTTGTTCGACTTCCAATGCCGCAACTTCTATCTCTCCCGCTACATCTTCACATTCCGCGCCCCGCTGCCGACCGTGATGTCGACCCGGGAACTCCAGATGCTGGTGCGGGGCGAGAGCGACGAGATCCGCCAGATCATTCGCTCCTATGCCGAAACGGCGCGCCTGTACATCCGCATGCTGCGCAATCTGCCGCATGTCGGCGCGTTTTTTCATGAGGAGGCCGGTCGGCCGAAATTCGAGGAATTGGAGCGGTGGCTGGGCGTGCCGCTGTCCCGCAGCCACCAATATTACGATCTCGAAAAAATCCGAAAATATCCGGCGCTGGACCTGGATTCTGAAATCTACGGGCTGATCGCCGCCCTGGAGCAAATCTATGGCGTGCTTCGGCGCAACAGCGCTGCCGAGATCCGGAAATTGCAGGCCGAACAGAACAACAATCATTTGCTGGACGATCATTTCACCGACATCGGCAATGCCGATCGCCGGCTCGGCGACATGATTCGAGACCTGGCCCCGGCGCCGTGACGCCGACGCTGCTCATCGAGTGCACCCACACCTACAAGAGCGGCCGCAATACCGGGATCCAGCGGGTCGTGCGCAATATCCTGCGCCATGCACCCGCGGCGGCGGCGGGGCTCGGGCTGGCAGTCGTGCCGCTGGTCTTCGACGGCGACCGCCCCCGCATCATCGATGCCGCGGCCGTGCTGGACGGCACGCCGCCCGCACCGATCGGTACCGCCGGCCGCATCGGGCGCAAACTGCGAACCCTCACCGGCTCCACCGCCTCCGATCTCGACCGCTACGGCACCGGCAGCGTGCTGCTGCTGCTCGATTCCTCCTGGGACCTGCCGCTCTGGCCGGCGGTGCGCCGCTTCCAGGCCCGCGGCGGCCGGGTCGCGAGCGTAATCTATGACCTGATCCCGCTCAGCCATCCGGAGAGCGCGTTCGGCGATCTGCCGGCGATCTTCGAACGCTGGCTGGAGGCGCAAGCCCAGACCAGCGAGGCGTTCCTGTGCATCTCCGCCGCGACAGCAACCGAGCTCACCCGCTTCATGACGGCCACCGGCAGACATCCGCCGATCACGCCTTTCCGCCTGGGGTCCGAACTGGACCTGGCCCGACCCGATCACGAGATCCGGCCCGAATTCCGGGCGATGTTCGTGACGGATCGCCCCAGTTTCCTCATGGTCGGATCGATCGAGCCGCGCAAACGCCATGGCTTTGCGCTGGATGCGTTCGAGCTGTATTGGCGCCAGGGCGGGACCGGGGCGCTGATCGTGCTCGGCCGGCAGGATTGGCGGTCCGATGCGTTGCTCGAACGCATCGCCCGCCATCCCGAATTGAACAAGCGCCTGTTCTTGGTCCGTGATGCCGACGACGCGGCGCTGGATCACGCCTATCGCCACGCGACCGCGCTGATCATGACCTCGAAGGCCGAAGGCTTCGGCCTGCCGATCGTCGAGGCGTTTCAGCGCGGTCTGGCCGTTCTCTGCAGCGACATCCCCGTGTTTCGCGAAGTCGGCGCCACCGGCGCCGGGTTCTTCGCCGCGGATGATCCGGCGGACCTCGCACGCCTCCTGTCGACACCGCCGGTGCTCACGGCGCCCGGCCAATGGATCACCTGGCGCGACAGCGTCGCCGAGCTGGTGGGCGCCTTGGCGGCAGCCCTGAAACTCGAAAAATCCGCATCGGCGATTAATACCTGACACTCGCTGGCAGGTTACCGGGTGCAGTCTGGCCTCCATCGCAACCTCGTGAATGGAGACCATCATGCCCCAGGATATGCCCACCCTCGCCGGCGCCCAGGATTTCGATTTCTTCGTCGGCCAATGGACGATCCGGCATCGGCAATTGCGTCGGCGCCTGGCCGGCGATACCGAATGGATCGAGTTCGACGGCGCCGTCAGCATGCGCAAGTTCCTGAACGGCTTCGGCAATATCGACGAGACCGAGATTCTGTCGCCGCGCGGCCATTACCATGGCGCGACATTGCGCCTGTTCGATCCGGCCACCGGCCATTGGTCGATCTATTGGTTCGACAGCCGGAATCCGCGCATGGACACGCCCATGGTCGGACGTTTCCAAGACGGGATCGGCCTGTTCTACGCCGACGAGGATTTCGAAGGCCGGCCGATCAAGGTCCGCTTCATCTGGACCCCGGTCTCGCCCGACCGGTGCAACTGGGAACAGGCGTTTTCGGCCGATGGCGGCGCCACCTGGGAGACCAACTGGTACATGGCCATGACCCGCGCCTGATCCCCCCACCGCGGCCCGAGGCGAAAAATTGCGATTCCGCCTCGGGACCAGCGACAGAGTTGCAGCAACCTTCGACAATCATCGTTCGGACGATCTAAGTCGTCTCGTGAAGACGGTTCGTATTTTTCTCGAAACCCAAACTAGTTCCATGAACAGAACCTAATTTCGAGCGCAACCAAACTGGTCCTCGCCCGTTGGTCCCCGTGAATAGACCGTTTCATGGAGGAAGATCATGGACAAGGACCGTATCAAGGGCGCTGCCAAGGAGGTCTCCGGCTCGATCAAGGAAGCCGCGGGCAAGATCACCGGCGATCGCAAGACCGAAGCCAAGGGCAAGCTCGAGAAGACCGTCGGCACGGTCCAGAACACCTTCGGCAAGATCAAGGACGCCATCCGCAAGGCCTGATCCGGGCTGGATCAACTTTGCCCCGAGAGCAAGGAGAGCAAAATGTTGCGCACGATCCTACTGGTTCTTTTGATCCTGTTTCTGGTCGGCTCCTTCCCGATCTGGCCCTATAGCGCCGGCTGGGGCTATTACCCGACCGGCGGCCTGGGCACCCTGCTGATCATTCTGATCGTGGTGATGTTCTTAGGCTGACCTTTGGGCCGGAACCGCTGGCGGGGCCTCGAGCCCTTCCGGCGGCTCCGGTCCGCTTTGCGCCGGAGCCCCTGCCCCGCGCGCCGATCTCGTGCTAGGAACCCAGCCCTTCACAGCTGTTTTTTTTGCACGAGGATCGCCGGTTCCATGCGCGTCGATGCGTTCGACTTCGAGCTGCCGCCAGAACGGATCGCGCAGCGCCCGGTCGAGCCGCGCGATGCGGCACGCCTGTTGCGCGTGACCAATGACGCGATCACGGACCGCCAGGTCCTGGATCTGCCGGATCTGCTGCAGCCCGGCGACCTGCTGGTCTTCAACGACACCCGCGTCGTGCCCGCGCGCCTGATCGGCCGCCGCGGCGACGCCACCGTCTCCATCACGCTCCACCAAGCGCTGGCACTCGATACCTGGCTGGTGTTCGCCAAGCCCGGCAAGCGGCTGCGTGTCGGCGACCGCGTGCAGTTCGCCGAGGATTTTTCGGCGGAGGTGCTGGAGAAGCGGCCGGCCGGCGATATCGCGCTGCGCTTCGATCGCGGCGGTGCGGCGCTGATGGCGGCCCTGCATGACCATGGCAAGATCCCCCTGCCGCCCTATATCCGCGGCGGCATCGCCGACGAGCGCGACCAGACCGACTATCAGACCCTGTTCGCCCGCGAGGAAGGCGCCGTGGCCGCCCCGACCGCGGCGCTCCATTTCACCGACAATCTGATGGCGGGATTAAAGGCGCGCGGCATCGACAGCACGCTGCTGACGCTCCATGTCGGCGCCGGCACCTTCCTGCCGGTCAAGGTCGACGATACCGACGATCATCTGATGCATGAGGAGCTGGGCGTGCTCACGGCCGAGACGGCCCGGCGGATCGCCCGCACCCGCGCCGCCGGCGGCCGCATCGTCGCGGTCGGCACCACCAGCCTGCGCTTGCTCGAAAGCGCCGCGGCCGCGGACGGCACGATCACGCCGTTCGAAGGCGGCACACGCCTGTTCATCACGCCCGGCTATCGCTTCAAGGCGGTCGACCGGCTGATGACCAACTTCCACCTGCCCAAATCGACCCTGTTCATGCTGGTCTCGGCCTTCGCCGGCTTGGCGCGCATGCGCGCCGCCTACGAGCATGCGACCAAGACCGGCTATCGCTTCTATTCCTATGGGGATTCGAGCCTGCTCGATCCGGAGATCCTGCCATGACCGCGCCCGCTTTCGGCTTCGACCTGATCGGCACGGACGGCACCGCCCGGCGCGGCCGGGTCACCACCGCCCATGGCACGATCGAGACCCCGGCCTTCATGCCGGTCGGCACGGCCGGCACCGTAAAGGGTCTGACGCCCGAAGCGGTCGCCGCCACCGGCGCCGAGATCCTGTTGGGCAACACCTACCATCTGATGCTGCGCCCGACCGCCGAACGGGTCGAGCGGATGGGCGGCTTGCACAAATTCATGAATTGGCCGAAGCCGATCCTGACCGATTCCGGCGGGTTCCAGGTCATGTCGCTGAACAGCCTGCGCGAGATGACCGAGCATGGCGTCACCTTCCGCTCGCATCTGGATGGCTCCAAGCATGAGCTGACGCCGGAACGCTCGATCGACATCCAGCGCATGCTCGACGCCGACATCACCATGGTCCTGGACGAATGCACGCCGCATCCGGCGACGCGCGAGCAGACCGAGAAATCCATGGCCATGTCGATGCGCTGGGCCGCGCGCTCGAAACATGCCTTCACCAACCGTCCAGGCTATGGGCTGTTCGGCATCGTCCAGGGCGGCATCTATGTCGACCTGCGCCATCAGTCGGTGGCGGCGCTGACCGGCATCGGCTTCGACGGCTATGCGGTCGGCGGGTTGGCGGTCGGCGAAGGCCAGGAGATCATGTTCCAGGTGTTGGACGGCACGCTGCCGGCCATGCCCGACGACAAGCCCCGCTATCTGATGGGCGTCGGCACGCCGTCCGACCTGGTCGGCGCGGTTCAGCGCGGCATCGACATGTTCGATTGCGTCATGCCGACCCGGTCGGGTCGAACCGCCCAGGGCTTCACCCGGCGCGGCAAGGTCAATCTCAGGAATGCCCGCCATCAGGATGACCCGCGCCCGCTCGATGCCGAATGCCGTTGCCCGGCCTGCATCAGCTATAGCCGCGCCTATCTGCACCATCTGTTCCGGTCGGAGGAAATGCTGGGGCCGATCCTGCTGACCTGGCATAATCTGACCTACTATCAGGATCTGATGGCCGGCCTGCGCCAGGCGATCGAGGCCAAGGCACTGGCCGATTTCGCGGCCGCTTTCCATGAGGAGCAAGGCCTGGGCGACATCCCGGCGCTTTAGAGGGACCGATGACCGAGACGATCTACAGCGGCCTGACCCAGCTCGGCCAACCGACCGAGGCCCCGACCTCGCCCGAGACGGCGGTGCTGGAAAAAGTGCCGAATCCGGAGGCCGGCACGCAATATCTGGTGCGCTTTACGGCACCGGAATTCACCTCGCTCTGCCCGCTGACCGGCCAGCCCGATTTCGCCCATCTGGTCATCGACTATGTGCCGGGCCCGTTCCTGGTCGAAAGCAAGTCGCTGAAGCTCTATCTGGCCGCGTTCCGCAACCATGGCGCCTTTCACGAGGCCTGCACGGTCGGCATCGGCAAGCGGCTGGTGGCCGAGATCCAGCCGCAATGGCTGCGGATCGGCGGCTATTGGTACCCGCGCGGCGGCATTCCGATCGACGTGTTCTATCAGACCGGCGAGGCGCCGAAGGGCGTCTGGATCCCCGATCAGGGGGTGCAGCCCTATCGTGGCCGCGGCTGACCTCAAGACTCTCATCACCGACAGGGCACGGGCACTCGGGTTCGAAGTCGCGCGTGTGGCGCCGGGTACCTTGGCCGAGCGCTACCGGCTGGCGTTCGGCCAATTCCTGGCAGACGGCCGCCAGGGCGACATGGATTGGCTCGCCCGCACGCCCGAACGCCGGACCGATCCCAGGGGCCTGTGGCCCGAGGTCAAATCGATCCTGATGCTGGCGGCCAACTATGGCCCCGCAATCGACCCGATGGCGCGGCTCGACCGCAAGACCCGCGCGACCATCTCGGTCTATGCCCAGAATCGCGACTACCACGACATCCTGAAGAAGCGTCTGAAGGAGTTGGGCCGTTTCATCGCGCAGACGACCGGGACCGAGCTCAAGGTCTTCGTCGATACCGCCCCGGTGATGGAAAAGCCGCTGGCCCAGGCGGCCGGTGTCGGCTGGCAGGGCAAGCACACCAACCTGGTCTCGCGCGACTATGGCTCGTGGCTGTTCCTGGCCGAGATCTTCACGACGCTCGATCTGGCGCCGGACGAGCCGGAAACAGACCATTGCGGGCAATGTCGACGCTGTTTGGATGTGTGCCCGACCGCGGCCTTTCCGACGCCCTACACATTGGACGCCCGGCGCTGCCTCTCGTATCTGACGATCGAGCATAAGGGCCAGATCCCGGCCGAATTCCGGGCGCCGATGGGCAACCGGATCTATGGCTGCGACGATTGCCTGGCGGTCTGTCCCTGGAACAAGTTCGCCCAAAGCACGGTCGAGCCGGCATTCCTGCCGCGGGCCGAACTGACGGCGCCGCGCCTGGCCGATCTGGCGGCCTTGGATGATGGGGGATTTCGCGAAATGTTCGCGGGCTCGCCGATCAAGCGCATCGGCCGCGACCGGTTCGTGCGCAACGTGTTGATCGCGATCGGCAATTCCGGAGATCTGAGCCTATCGATCGTCGCCGAACCGCTGCTGGCGGACCCGTCGGCGCTGGTGCGCGGCATGGCGGTCTGGGCGCTCGGCCGCCTGGCGCCGCTGCGTCTGGCGAGCCTGACGACCCAGCGCGCGGTCGAGCCGGATGAGGATGTGCGCCGCGAGTGGGATGCGGCGCTCGGCTACTGACCCAGACCGGGTCCGGTGACCTTGTCGCCGACCTTGATGTCGAGCCGCGAGACCGTGCCGCCGTTCAGCTCCAGCACGGCCTTGACCGGGCCGGCCGACGCGATGTTCTCCTGGGAATGCGGCACGGCGCGCTGACGGATATTCACGATATGGCCGTCGGCGGCGATGAACAGCATGTCGAGCGGGATGTAGGTGTTTTCCATCCACATCGCGACCGGCTGCGTGCGGTCGTAGAGGAACAGCATGCCGGCGTCCGGCGCCATGGTCTGGCGGAACATCAGGCCCTGCTCGCGCTGAGCATTGTCGGTCGCCAGCTCGATCTGGAACTTGTTGCTGCCGCCCGCCCCGGTGATGGTCAGCGCATCATGCTTGAACGTGACCAGGGGCTGTTGCTGGGCGCGGGCAAGCGGGACCAGGAACAGGACGGAGACCGCAACCAGGGCGGCGAGAAGGGAAATGCGGCGCATCCCTTCCGATACCGCACCCGGTGCCCGACTGTAAACCGCTGCCAGCTACCGCAGCACGTCCGCGACGGCGAGCCGCACCGCGTCGCGGATCGGGCCCGGCCTTGGGCCGTCGGCCAAAGTGGTGAACCAATGCTCCGGCGGCTCGCGTCCCTTACTATGGTCCCAATGCAGCGCGCGCAGCACGGTTTCAGCCGCAAACGGCAGCCGCTCCGGAATCGGTAGATCGTTCAGCACCAACCAATTGCCAGCCCAGGCGCGTGCGACCGACCAGGGATTATAGCCGCCTCCCCCCATGGCCAGCACCTTGGGCGCCATGGTTTTGAGCGCCTTGACCGCGCGCCAGAGCGCGCCGTTCGACAGTTCTTGCTTGCTGAGCGGGTCCTCGGCGAGCGCGTCGGCGCCCAGTTGCAGGATCAGGATTTCCGGATCGAATCGCTCGGCCAACGGCAGCAGCGCTTCCTCAAGAATGAAATCCATCTCGTCGTCATTGAAGCCGGGCGGCACCGGAAGGTTGCGGGCATGGCCGCCGCCCCGGTCGCCCAGCGTACCGCTGTGCGGCCAGCGGCCGGCTTCATGGACCGAGACGATCAGCACGCGCGGATCGTGCGACAGCGCATCCTGCACGCCGTCGCCATGATGGGCATCGAGATCGACGTAAAGCACCCGGCTATAACCGCGATCGAGCAGGTCGAGCATGCCCAGCACCGGGTCGTTCAGGTAACAGAATCCCGACGCCTTGTCCCGGCGGCCATGGTGCGTGCCACCGCCGACATTATGGACGATGCCGCCGCCGGCCTCATGCAGCAACGCCAGGCCCTTCAGCGTGCCGCCGGCCGCGGTCGAGGGCCGCGACAGGATCTCGGCGAAGATCGGATTGCCGTTGATGCCGATCTGGTAGCGGCGGCGGTCCGCCTCGGACAATTGCTTGCGATCGCGCTCGGCCAGTTCCAGCGCCGCCAGATAGTCGCGATCGTGGAAGCGCGCCAGTTGCTCGATCGTCGCGCGCGGGCTGTCGATATAGCGCTCCGGCGTCACCGCACCCAGCGCCCAGATCAGGTCGAGCGCCGTCGAGACCCGCGGAATCGCCAGCGGATGCCGGCTGCCATAGGTCGAGCGCCGATAGATTTCACTGCCGATGAGAAGCGGACGGGCCAGCATGTCGACGACAGGAGGTAGTGCGGCGGACGGGGCTCGTCAAACCTTCGTTCCAGGCATATATCTTGGTATATATCAAACGTTTCGAATGGAGGCGAGGATGAGCCAGACCGCCAAGCTCTTCACCAACGGCCGCAGTCAAGCCGTGCGCTTGCCCGCCGCCTATCGGTTCGATGGCAAGGAAGTGTTCATCCGTCGGGACCCGGCAACGGGGGACGTTATCCTGTCGAGCAAGCCACCGAGTTGGGACGGATTCTTTGCGGCGCTCGAACAGGCCGATATCCCCGCCGATTTCCTCGATGCGAAGGAACGCGAGACCGGTCCGCACACGCGAGATCCTTTTGAAGGATGGACCGAGTGAGCTGGTACATGCTCGATACGAACTCGGTCAGCCACCTGGTGAGAAAACACCCCAAGATCGCTCGGCGACTGATCGAGATTGCCCCGTCATCGCTCTGCATCTCTGCCGTGACCGAAGGAGAACTCCTGTGCAGCTTAGCGAACCGACCGGGCGCGACGCAGTTGCGTCTGATCGTGGATGAATTCTTGAAGCGGGTTGACGTGCTGCCCTGGGATCGCGATATCGCGGCCCGCTATGGCCTGCTGCGGGCGGATCTGACGCGCCGTGGCCAGCTGCTGGCACCATTGGATTTGTTGATCGCGGCGCATGCGCTCGCGATCAATGCCGTTCTGGTCACGAGCGATCGGGCCTTCGCGCGCGTTCCCGGGCTCGGCATCGAAGACTGGAGCGCCTGACCTCTGCGCGCGCGGAGCACCGCCTTGCGCCGGAGCCTGCTTGCCGAAGCCCTCTCATACGTTGCAGGCTCGATCGCGAAAATATTCGCTTCCGGAAAGAGTGACGATGGCAACGCGCAGCAATGATGATCATCCCGCCACCAAGGCAGCCCAGGCGCTGGGGGACATCGAGCCGATCACCAAGTCGGTGACGCCGCCGC
>Ga0302314_10020965_pt1 | contig 10788 bp, 10 predicted proteins | sample III_Palsa_N2_3_FD_200533 | JGI IMG/M metagenome (GOLD analysis project Ga0302314, IMG submission 200533) | Peat permafrost microbial communities from Stordalen Mire near Abisko, Sweden - III_Palsa_N2_3 | ecosystem: Environmental > Terrestrial > Soil > Palsa > Peat permafrost | place: Sweden... | reverse complement strand
CAATCGCATCGGCGCGATAGCCGCCGACCACCGTGATGTCGTTGATGCTTTCCTTCTTGAAGCCATCGATCAGCCAACGCAACAAAGGCTTGCCGGCAATCGGCAACATCACTTTGGGGCGGTCGGTGGTAATCGCTTCCAGGCCCTTGCCCCGGCTGGCCGCCAGCACCAGCGCCGCGCGCGAAGTGCCGGATGCCGACAGATACAGGTTTTCGGCGGCGGTGTACTCATCGGCGTCTTGCAAGCGGAAAATTTCATTGACCGAGGCAATCCGGTCTTCGACATTGACGAGCGTCTGGCTGCTGTAAATTTCATTGGCCACGCTTTGCATCGCCGACGTCGATGAACGAACCAAGTGATTGGCCCAAATCACCGTGCTGATACCCGCCTGGCGAAACACATCGGTCGGGGTGCTGTAATACTTGGTCGGCACGATCACCAGCGGGCCGCGCCCGGCCCATTCGCGGGCGAACTGAAGAATTTCATCGGGGCGCGACAGCTTGCTGTGAATCAGGATCGCGTCGGCACCGGCCTGACGGTAGGCTTCGGCGCGGCGCAGCGCTTCATCCATACCCCAGCCGGCAATCAGGGCTTCAACGCGAGCCACGATGGAGAAATTCGCATCGGTCTGGGTATCCTTACCGGCCTTGATCTTGCCCGCGAACTCTTCCATCTCGGCCAGCGGCTGGCGCTCGCCGTTGAGGAAGCTATTGGTCTTGGGGAATTGCTTGTCTTCGATACAAACGCCGGCGATACCGCGCTGTTCCAGTTTACGCACCAGACGGCGCATATTGTTGAAGTTGCCGTAGCCGGTATCGCCATCGAGCAAAATCGGCAAATCGCTGGCATCGGCCATAAATTCGAGCATATCGACCACCTGGGTCCAGCTCGCTTCATTGTTGTCGCGCACGCCGAACTGGGCCGAGATCGACAGGCCCGAGGCCCAGATGCCGCTAAAACCGGCTTCGCGCACGATGCGTGCGGACAGGCCGTTATGGGCTTCCATCAAGAATTCGAGCTGATCGCTCAAGAGCATTTGACGTAGTTTGGCACTGCGCGTCAGCGTGGCGCCACGGCCGGCGGCCGTATCGATTGCCGCAACAGTGGAAGCATTGATAGGTGCATTCATCGTGTAACTCCTGACAGCGACTGAAGTTGCGGCAGCACGTCATCTCGCGCGCGCGCAACATCGTTAGGAAAATCGATTTCGATCCACGGGCATCCCGTGACATCGCTTACTTCAAAAACCTGACTGCCTTCCCGCAGTAGATCGCGCACAGCTTCTTCATGCGGCATATTGGCTCGATCGCTGCTTACGTAATCGGCAACGATCGCTGCCAGCCGCCGCGCGCCCGCTTCGTCGAAACGGAAAAAGCCGACTGATTCGCCAATCGTGTCGTACTGCAAACCAACGGCGAGCTGCTTGCGCAACTCGATGGGCACGCCGTCGCGCACACATAGCTTGACCGGCTCGTCGCCGCTTTCAAAATCGCGATCGATCAACAAGCGGTTGACCGCTTGGTGACCAGCGACCAAAGCGCTCAGAATGCGTTCGTCGTAGAGCACATCGGCATCCATCAACAACACATCGCCGCCGCGCGTCATGGCTTGCGCCACGGTATGCACGGTCAGCACGCTGCCCAGGTCGAAACGCTCGTTGAGTACAATTTCGGGGCGCGGTTGCACGTCGAGGCGATCCAGCTCGGCTTCGACCAATTCGTGGCGAAATCCGAGCGCCAGTACGATATCGTCGATGCCGGCACTCTTGAGCATCTGCAGATGCCGCTCAAGCAGGCTCGCGCCGTCAAATTGCAACAGGCATTTCGGCATCTGTTGATCTTCGGGCTGCTGCAAACGCAGACCTCGGCCCGCGGCAAGAATGATGGCTCGCATGAATATCCTGTCAAAAATAAAGCTGAATCAAACAAAAAATGCGACTAAAAATAGGGGGCGATACACAGCCTGGAGGCTTGCATGGCCTGCACCGGTTTCAGTCGCTTATCGGTATCGGCTGTGCGGGGGGGCTCTGAAGGCGGCGTCGTCGCCAGCCTCGTTCGCATAGATGTAGATAGAGTATGCCCGGCAGGCCCAGTAGCATTTCACGGGCACGCTTGGCCAGCGACAGGGCCAGTGCTGCATCGGGCGGCAAACCGACCAGCGGCGCAAGCAGCAGATACCCGCCCTCCTGCACGCCCAGCGAGCCGGGAATGGCAAACGCCGCACCGCGGATCGCCTGGCCCAGGCTTTCCAGCAGCCAAGCATCGCTCCAGCTGACAGGATGCCCCATCAGCGACAGCGCCAAATAGACCTCCCCCGTGCCGACCAGCCAACCGACCAGACTCAGTACAAAGCTGGTCAACACGCGGCCGACGCTGCCGTAAAGTTGCTGCACCGCGAGATCGATCGCTTCGGCTTGGTTGATCCACTGCGACCAGTCGCGCTTGCCGGAGAATTTGGCGGTGGTCCGCATCAGGCGGCCAAACAAGCCTCGCCGCTGCATCACATAGAACAAACCCAGCAACAAGGCCAGTACACCGCTGGTCGCGATCAGCGGCAGTCGCAAAGTCTGCAAGGTGGCATGACTCGCATGCGCGCCGAGCAGCGCCACGCCGCTTAGCGCGAAGACAACTTGGGCAAGTGTCTGGAAGGTGGTGCTGACGGTGATTGCCGCGGCGGCATCCGGCGTGGACATGCCACGCTGCCCCAGATGCCGGACCATCAACACCGGTCCGCCGATCTGCCCGGCCGGCATCAGGCTGTTGACCGATTCACCGGCCCAGCGCGCCAGCAAGGCGTCGAGAAAGGAACCGGTTGCGGCTTGGCGCGCGCCGTGGGCGATAAACAAGATGCGTATCGCCGCAGCGTCGAGTAGTAACGGCAGCACGTGAAACAAAGCCACTGCCAACAAGCCCCAGCCGGCCAACGCCAGCGTCGACACGATAGCAGGCAGCCCCTGCGAGACCAATAGCCCAGCGAACAACAGCACGCCAGCCGACAATAGCCAGACTGCAGCGCGTGTCATGTACGCTTGGCTCCCGGCAGCAGCTTGCGAAACACTTGGCGAAAGCCGAAATAGGCGACGGCGTCTTTCATGTTTGAAATAAAACGCCACCATAGGCGCATATTCGGATTGGTCACGTACTCGAACGTCAACGACACGCGAATTTCATTTTCGCCCATGGGCGTGATCCGGTGGCGCAAAGTATCGCCATCGAAAAACACGAGTCCGCCGGGAGTCGTTTGTATCGAGCCCGGCTGATCGGCCCGTTCGGCGTTGCGGGTATGCAATTCGTAATCGAGGCGGCACGAGGACTGATCGATCACCCCGAGCAGCAAGGTGTAGCGGCGGCCGTCATAGTACGAGGTGTCGTAGTGCCAGCCGATATGGTCGCCCGGGCGCGTATAGAAATAGAGCGCGTAGGCATGCGGATCTTCGGCGGGCGAAACTTGCAGGCGGTCGCCCGACACCTGCTCCAGCCATTTGATCAGTGCCGGGGAGCGATATAGCTCGGCGATAAACGGCGCCAACCGGTCTATCGTATGGCGGCTGACACTCCCGCCCTGCTTATGACCCGGCAGATAATTACGGTTGATCGAGGACTTCACGGCCTCGACGTCGGCAATCAGCTGAGCCGTCACTTCGGGCGGCAGGAAATCTGCCAGAGATAAAAATGAGCCCTGCTCCGAGAAATCCCGGCTCAGGGTCTGTGCATCGACGTGGCGCAAGCGCGCCACCATCGCCTGATCGGCATTCGGCGGTGCTTCAGCTTGCAGCATGCGAGATACGGTCGGCGCATTCATTGCGCCACCCCGACGTCGCTCCGTTCGGCTTGCGGCTGCGGGCGGCGCATCACCCGCCAATAATCGATCACCACCCAGACCGCGAACAGCGGTGCACCGATAGACGCCGCGCTCAGAAACGGCGCGACCCCGTTGCATAAGGTCACCAGGGGCAGCAAATACAGTACGTCTTCAGTCTCGAAACCTGCCAACGAAGCCTGTTTGGTACCAGCCTTGCCGACCCGTTCCTCGATTTGCATGCGTAACCAAAAAATCAATGCAATCGCGCTACCGGCAAGCGCGCCAAGCACGACCGGCGGGAGCAACGTGGTTTTGCCCTGGGTGGCGCCCGCGCCAACGCCGATACCAATGCCGATAAACAGCAGGATCGTCACCCCGGCATCACTGGCCAGATCGTATAAATGCCCGATCCGGCTGGTCTTGCCGCTGATGCGCGCCAATTCGCCATCGGTATGATCGACAAAATTCGATAAAGCCAGCAGAAATGCAGCCAGATTCGACCAAGCATAGGTGCCCTGAGTAAAAGCACAGGCGGCCGCGATACCGATCAGCAAACGCACAGTAGTCAGGTGATTAGGTGTAACCCAACTATCTTTTAATGGCTCAACCAAATAGCGAGCCAGCCGGGCATCCCACGGACGTTGGGCAGCTGGGCTGTGGGACGAGAGGCTATGCTGTTGTGACATGGACAGGCAATCGAAAGGGGAGCGCTAATGCGGCGATCGCGTATTGTCGCAGTTTATTTTAATTTAGGGTACGTCATCAAAACGAAACAGATTATTCCACTAACGCTACTAATCCGCTGCCTACGCTGCGCCTCAAAAAAACTTGAAATAAAAGCGACGGATTTTCGACGGCTACGCGTTTAAAGAAGACGAGGCCCATCCGGACCGCTGCCGGACAGCATCTCCCGCGAGATTTCCCGGCGGCACCCGGACGGGGTCAGATTTTTTCTTGAGGAACTGTTATGTTTAAAGCTATATTGATCGCCCTTATCGCAGCGGCGACGCTGTCCGCTTGTGTCGTTTATCCGGCGCACCCCGCGTACTATCGAGCACCGGTTGTGGTCTATTAAGTGTACTGAAAAGTGTACTGTCAATTGTATTGGCGAACAGACTCATGCCACAATTCATCTACGATGCGCTTGGCAAGCCTGATCGGCCTCCGATCCTGCGCACCAGACTAGCGATACAACCGCGAGACCCCGCGCATTGACCCATGAAGATCCGGATGCAGACCTGCTGGCTCGCGTCGGCAATCAGGAACCGGACGCGGTTCGGGATCTGGTCGCACGCAAACTGCCGCGCCTGCTGTCACTGGCCACCCGTCTGTTAGGCGATAGCCGGGAAGCAGAGGACGTGGCGCAAGAAGTGTTTATGCGAATCTGGAAACAGGCCTCGCGCTGGCAACGCGGGCAGGCACGCTTCGATACCTGGCTGCATCGTGTCGCGCTCAATCTGTGCTACGACCGCTTACGCAAGCACCGTGAAGCTACGCTGGACGAAGTGGCCGAACAAACCGACCCGGCCCCCGCGCTGGACGATGCATTAATCGATGCCGCACGCGACAAGCGGGTCGCAGCCGCCCTTGCCGCGCTGCCGGCCAGACAGCGCGAAGCGCTGGTGCTGCAGTACTACCAGGAATTGTCCAATGCGCAAACCGCCGAGCTGATGGGCGTGACGATCGAAGCGCTGGAAAGCTTACTGACACGTGCGCGACGCAACTTACGACAGTTACTCGCCGATGAGCGCGGCAACTATGCCGACGGAGGAACACGCCCATGACACCCGAACGATTTCGCAGCTTGACGGAAGCGTATGGCGCAGCTCCCGAGCATTGGCCGCAAGCGGAGCGCGCCGCAGCGCAGGCTTTGCTCGAGCGGCAAGACCCCGAAGTGCTCGCCGCGCTGGCCAGCGCCCGGCAATTGGATCAGTTTTTGGCCGCGCATCAAGTGGCCCAGCCGACACCCGCACTGGTTTCGCGCATTATCGTCAGCGCCTCGCCCGCCTCACGCTGGAATTGGCTGCGGTGCTGGACTCTGACGCGCCGGCCGGCAGCCAATCCGCTACGCGGATGGCCCGGCCAAACCGCGCCCTCATTCAGGATTAAAACTTTCGCGGCCGCGCTGGGCTTACTTGGCGTGTGCCTGGCCGGCATCGTGACCGGGGCATGTTTGATGTCCTTACCGACAGCTGCCGTAAGCCTGCCCGCAAGGGCGCCAAGTCTGACCGAACTATCTTATTCGAGCACGGCTTTTGGCGGTTCGACACAAGACTGGGGTAATGAATGATGGGCCGCTCCTCAAAACTGTTATGCACGCTGTCGCTCGCACTCAACCTTTTCCTGCTCGGCGCCATCGCCGGCGGTGCTTACCGCTGGTTCGCCGGCGACCGCCCGGCGGCGGCGGCCGCACAACCGCGCGGCGTACGTTTCGCCGCGGAGGAATTGAGCGCCGAGCGCCAAAAACAATTCCGTCTGGCGCTGCGCCAAGCGCGGCGCGACGCCGCACCGCTCATGGATGATGCCCGCAACGGAAGGCAGCAAGTGGCGGGCTTGCTAAGCGCCCCTCAATACGATCGGGTCGCGGTAGAGGCAGCCCTGGCGCGCACCCGTGAAGCCGATATGGCTTTGCGGGCCCGGGTCGAAGGCGCGCTCACCGAGTTTGCCGCGAACCTCACTCCGGAAGAGCGCATCGCTTTTGTCGATGCGCTGACGCACCGCGGCCCCTTATATGTAGCGCCACCCGCTCCTGCAAAAAAATAAACATCCTGAACGGCGACGGGTTTTCGCCGCGCAGGCGTTTAATCAATAGATCCATCGCCATCTGGAGAACATTATGGCCGTCGCGCCGCATTTGACGCCCGCTGCAATTGCCGGCAACCGCTTCGGTTTGGGCCTGCGTGCGGATGAACCATTGCCGCCGGACCCCAAAGCCTGGCTGCTGGGGCAACTCAACACCTATCAAGCAGTCCCACCCGCCTGGGCCAATCAACCCGGCAGCGTGACGCTTGCCGGAGATCTGGCCGAGCGGCAACGCGCCTTGCGCGACGCCAGCTCCTCGGACGACAAGGAAGCGCTGCGCAAAACCTATAGTCAGCAAATACGCGAAACCTACCGGGCGGCGGTGAATGCGCGAGTCGCCGCGGCACTGGTCACGCCTGCGCCCTTCGTCGAACGCCTGGTGCATTTCTGGGCCAATCATTTTGCCGTGTCCACCGAGAAACCACCGGTTGCCATGCTGGCCGGCTGCTTCGAAACTGAAGCCATACGCCCCCATGTGCTGGGGCGCTTCGAAGATATGCTGTTGGCGGTGGAACGTCATCCGGCCATGCAAATTTTTCTGGATCAAGTCAGTTCCGTTGGCCCCGACAGCATGGCTGCCGAAAAAACCATGCGACGCAACCCCGATCGTCATCCGGGCTTGAACGAAAATCTGGCGCGCGAAATCATGGAATTGCACACCCTGGGCGTGCGTAGCGGCTACACCCAGGACGATGTCACCGAATTCGCCCGCGCCCTGACGGGCTGGAGCGTCGGCGGCATGGCAGGCGGCGCTCGCGCGGCCCGCAACGAAACAGCGGAACCCGGACAATTTATCTTTCGCCAGCAACTGCATGAGCCGGGTACGCGCACCATTATGGGCCGCGTCTACGCTCAACACGGCGAAGCGCAGGCGCTCGCAGTGCTACACGATCTCGCGACAGCCCCGGCCACCGCGCAGCATATCGCCGAGAAATTGGCGCGTCATTTCGTCGCCGACACGCCGCCGCCCGCGCTGGTGAATAAACTGGCCGACGCCTTTCAGCGCAGCGGCGGCGATCTCTCCAGCGTGTACCGCGTCCTGATCGACGCTCCCGAAGCGTGGTCTCCGCTTGCCGCCAAATTCAAAACGCCCTGGGACTGGACCTTATCGTCGCTACGCGGTTTGGGCCGTAGCGACATCGGCACATTCCAGGCTGCGCCCCTGTTGACGCAACTCGGTCAGACGGTGTGGAAGCCCGGCTCACCGGCCGGTTACGACGATCTGGCCGCCAGTTGGGCCGCGCCCGATGCCCTGGTGCGTCGCGTCGAAGTGGCGCAGCGCCTGGCCGCCAAAGTGGGTGACAGTCTCGATGCCCGGACCCTCGGCCCCCAATTGCTGGGGAATTCTTTAAGCGCCTCGACTGCCGACGCTGTTGGGCGTGCCGAAAGCGCCTCAGCCGCACTGGCTTTATTGCTGGTTTCGCCCGATTTCCAACGGAGATAACACCATGGTCTCACGCCGCGATTTCATCTTATGCACGGCCGCAGGCGCAGGCGCCATGCTGCTTGCGCCGCGCATGGCATTCGCCACGGTCGAATCCGAGCGCCGCTTTATTTTCGTGATCCAGCGCGGCGCGGCCGACGGGCTGAATATTGTCGCACCCTATGCCGACCCCGCCTATGCGCGGCTACGCGGCGCACTGGCCATCGACCCGTCGGCGGCCTTCAAGCTCGACGGCACTTTTGCGCTACACCCGGCGCTGGCAGAAACCGCAGCCATGTACACCGCCGGTCAGGCCATGTTCGTACATGCAGTAGCCTCGCCATATCGAGATCGCTCGCATTTCGACGGCCAAAATGTGCTGGAAACGGGCGGCACCCAGCCCTATCAGATGAAAGACGGCTGGCTGAACCGCCTGCTGCCCTTGCTGCCGAAAGCACGCGACAATGCGATCGCCTTCGCGCCGACTGTACCGCTGGCTTTGCGCGGCAGCGCCGAAGTCACTTCATACGCGCCCTCGGCTTTGCCCGCGGCCCCCGACGACCTGCTGACCCGCGTCTCGCAACTGTATGAGCAAGACCCGCAATTACATGCCTTATGGAGTTCCGCAATGGAAGCACGCGGGCTGGCGGCCGACGCAGGCGCGCGCCAAGATCCTGCCAGCCTGGGGAAACTCGCGGCCGGCTTTCTGGCGCGTGCCGATGGACCGCGGATCGCCATGATAGAGACCGGCGGCTGGGATACCCATAGTGCGCAAACGCCGCGCCTGGCTGCCCAACTCAAGGCCCTGGACACCATGGTGGCGGCGCTGCGCGACGGCATGGGGCCGCATTGGGCGAATACCACCGTACTGGTTGCCACCGAATTCGGGCGCACGGCGGCGGCCAATGGAACCGGCGGCACCGACCATGGCACGGCGTCGGCAGCGCTGTTGTTCGGCGGCGCGCTCCAAGGCGGCCGGGTGCTCGCGGACTGGCCGGGCTTAAACAGCAGCGCGCTATATGAAGCGCGCGATCTGAAACCCACGCTGGGCCTGGACGCCTTGATAGCGAACACGGTCGCCGAAACTTTCGGGCTCGATCCCGAGCTGGTCGGCCGGACACTGTTTCCACAAACTACAGTGACGCGCATGCGGCAGAGCTTGCTGCGCAGTTGAGGTTTTATCGGGGATGGGCCGATCGGGTGGACGCTTGCGGAAATTGCAGAGTGAAACAAATCGTGCCCTGCTGCGTGCATGCCGCCTCAGCACTGCCTCCATGCAAGAGCATGATGGCGCGCACGATCGCCAAGCCCAAGCCGTTGGACTCGGTAAACTCACTGCGCGCGGCGTCACCCCGATAAAAACGATCGAAGAGCCGGTCCAGTTGCTCGGCCGCCAGCGGCGCCCCGAGATTTTCCACGGCAATGGTCGCGCCCCGCTCGTCCTGGTGGCCCCGCAAGCGGATGGTGGTGCCGCTACGGGCATAGCGCACGGCGTTGACCACCAGATTATTGATAGCGCGCCGCCATAGCATCGCATTGGCGGTAACCGCGCCGCTAGCCTCGATCTCGAAACGCAATTCACGCTCCTCAGCCAGCCCTTCAAAATAGTCGGCGATGGTCGTCAGTTCGTCGTAGATGATCAGTGGCGCGGTTTCGATGGCGAAACCGTCGTGATCGGCCTGGGCCAGGAACAGAATATTTTCGACAATCCGCGCCAGGCGCTCCAACTCTTCCAAATTCGATTCAAGCAGGCTTTGATATTCATCGACGCTGCGCGGCTGCGCCAATGTCACCTGGGTCTGGCCTATCAGCACACCGACAGGCGTGCGTATCTCGTGCGCCAGGTCGGCGGAAAATTGCGATAAACGCTCATAACCGTCGGCCAGCCGATCCAGCATCGCATTGAAAGCGCCCGCCAGGCGCCGCAACTCGATCGGCGCGTCGGCGACTCGCAGGCGTACTGCGAGATTTTGCGGGCTGATTTCCGCGGCACGGCCGGCCATTGCGTGCAGCGGGCGTAAGCCATGAGTCAGCACCCAATAGGCCAGCAAGGCAGTCGCCAGTACCGCGATCACACTGGCCAGGAACACCCGGCGGTAGTAATCACTGAGCAAGACGGCTTCCTGAGTCATCACATGCCCGGCGACAATCTCGACCACGCCGCCCTGGCCTGACGCCATGGTCTGCGCAATTGCCCAACGAACCTTTACGCCGTTAGGGCCCGGGCCTGAGTAAAGCGCGCTGCGGGTAAGCGCCTGACCGATGGGGACCGGAACTAGGTCGGGCACCGTCAAATGATCGGGGTTGATGCGAATAAAAGCAGTTTGTCCGGGCCGGCGAAACATAAACACATCGTGCTCGCTGCCCAACATGGTTTCAAACACAGCGGGCCGAGCTTCCAACTGCTCGATGTTGTACATATCGTGCAACAGCGTGCGAAAGTGTTCGACCCGGCCGATCAGCGCATAGTCGGTGCTGATTTCCAGTGCATTGCGCGAGGACATATACAGAAACGCCCCCAGGCCGAACACGATCAAGCATGCCACACAGGCGAATAGCGTGGTGGTGCGCGCAGTTAGCGAACGCGACTGCCAGCGGATCACTCTTGTTCTCCGAATTGGTAGCCGATGCTGCGCACCGTATGAATCAGTTTCTTTTCAAAAGGCTGGTCGATCTTGGCACGCAAGCGTTTGATCGCGACATCGACCACATTGGTATCGCTATCGAAATTCATATCCCAGACTTGCGAGGCAATTTGCGTA
>Ga0302314_10020963_pt1 | contig 10789 bp, 7 predicted proteins | sample III_Palsa_N2_3_FD_200533 | JGI IMG/M metagenome (GOLD analysis project Ga0302314, IMG submission 200533) | Peat permafrost microbial communities from Stordalen Mire near Abisko, Sweden - III_Palsa_N2_3 | ecosystem: Environmental > Terrestrial > Soil > Palsa > Peat permafrost | place: Sweden... | reverse complement strand
CCGCCCCGGTCGGCGGGACCGGTGAGGATCGGCCTGCCGAGCGGGAAGGCCAACCCGGGCAGCGCGTAGACCAGCCCCCGGAGCAGACTGGCGGACAGCGGCGCGTTCCAGGGCGAGGGGACCGACTGCGGCTCCGGGTAGTCCCTCGGGGTTTCCGCGTAGAGCTCCTCGGCGAGTTCGAAGGCATCCAACCGGCCGTATTCGCGCTGAACCTGACGATCCGTCACTCCATCGGCCTCGATGGCCGCAGCCACTTCGAACGGATGCACGGCGGCGGCGGCTATCCCCCCGAAGCGGACCGCCGCCTCTCGCGCGGGGTCGTCCGGAGCGAGGCTGATCGGGGCGAGGCTGTCCTGAGCGGAGCCGTTCGCGCCCGTGGTCGGACGGGGCAGCGGCGGGGGCAGCGGGGAGAGCCGCAGCCCGGGCAGGAGTTCCAGGGTCGCGCTCATCGGCCGCACCCGACCAGGGTGGGCTCCATGGCCGAGACGCTGGTCGCCCCCGGCTCCTCCAACAGCGCCCGGTAGAGGCTGCGGAAAGTGGCGACGGTCCGCTCCAGCGTGAACTGGTCGAGGACCCGCTCACGGGCCGCGCTACCCAGAGCCGTGCGTCGGTCCGGCTCCTGGAGCAGCCCGAGGGCGGCCCGGGCCATGGCCTCCGGCTCGCGCGGCGGCACCACCAGACCGGTGTCACCGACCGCCTCGCTCACCCCGCCGACGTCCGTGGACACCGTGGCCCGGCCGCAGGCCATGGCCTCGATCAGGCTGAAGGGGAAGCCCTCGGAGATGCTGGACAGCATGACCACGTTCCCGGCCGCGTAGGCGTGGCGGACGGTGTCGATCCGGCCCTCGAAGCTGATGCTCTCGCTGACGCCCAGCTCCGCCGCCAGCCGGTCCAACTGCTCCCGGTAGTCCTCGCCCCCGGCCGGGACCCCGCCGAAGAGCCGCAGCCTGGCGTCCGGAAGCTCCGCCCGGACCAGGGCGAACGCCCGGATCAGGGTCTCCAGGTCCTTGATCGGGTCGATCCGCCCGGCCCAGCTGAGCGTCGGCGTCTCCGGCTCCGGACCGGCGTAGGGGAAGAGCTCTGGATCGACCCCGTTGTAGATGGTCCGGATCCGCCCGGGGTCGCAGCCGCCGCGCTCCTCCCAGCGGCGGTTGTAGCGGTTGCACGGGGTGATCAGGTCCGCGCCCCGGTAGCCCTCGGTGGCGAGCAGCCGGAAGAAGCCCAGGATGAGCGCCTTGACCGGCCATCGGTACGGGGCCGTGCGATAGCTGAGATAGCGCTCCCGCAGATAGATGCCGTGTTCGGAGAGCAGCAGCGGTACCCCGTGGAAGCGCCGCGCGGTCAGCCCCGGCAGCACCGCGAGACCGCCGGTGACCGCGTGCGCCACCCCCCGGCTGGGCGGCTGCACCGCCAGTGGCCGCAGCGCGTGCTCCAGCAGGTCGGTGGCCTGAAGGGCGTCCTGGACGGTGGGGCGGGCCGCATGGGTGGCCAGAAACGGGCGGGACCAGAGCGACTGCAACGAACGCAGCGCCGCCTCACTGCGCAGGGCGGCGGTGAGCGAGCCGCCGGTCAGCGCGAACTCGGCCAGTTCGTAGAGCTCGTCGGCGAAGTGGTGCTCGAAGTCGGCGTCGAGCATGGAGAGCAGGAAGCGTTCGTACCCGGCCAGGAAGCGCCGCAGTGCCCGCCCGCGCGGTGCGGCGCCGCCGGGCGGGCGGCCCCACAGTGGCGCCGAGCTGACCGAGGCGACCTGCGGTGGCAGCTCCCAGACATGGGGCTCACGCCCGCTGCCGGTGATCCCGAGCACATGGAAGCGGACATCCGGCATGCCCTGCACGAGTTGGTCGCACCAGACACTCACCCCGCCGTGCACATAGGGGTAGGTGCCCTCGGTGAGCAGAGTGACCTCGACCGGCCCGTTCATCATTGCGTGTGCCCCCTCCGGCATCGGCGAGCCGCCCCGGCGGTCCGGACCGCTCATGGGCGGCCCGGCACAACGGGGCGATCGCTGACTGGTCCTGACTGAACTGACTGCTGTCGACTGACTGCTGTCGCTACCCGCCGACCCGCGGCTCGTGGAGAATCGGCCGGGCTCCGGCTGGTGGACCCGGACCATGGCGCACTGACCGGTCCGGTACGGCTGCTCCCGGGCCTACCGCCCGTTCCTGATGTCGAGTCGGTGCGTGTTCCGGCGTGCTCCACCGGGCGCCCGGGGTCTCCCCGGGTCCTGTCCGCACGACTGCGACGCCACTACGACGGGGCACAGCCCCGCCCCTCCCCCTGTCGCCCCCGCGACTCCCGCGCCTGCATTCAGATGCTAGGAGCCCGGACTGACGGTTCAGGGGGCTTTCCCCGGAGTTCGCCGGTTATGTCACTCATACGAGTGAGCCGGTCCAACCTGTGTTTGTTTCCCCTGCCCGACGGGGCGGGGAGGGGAAGGCACCGGGGTTGTCAGCGGCTGGTTCTACTGTGGCCCCATGCCCACCGACAGCCTCCCGCCAACCGTCGCCCTCTCCGCCGACGAAGCCCGCCGACTGGCCCTGCGGGCCCAGGGCCTGCTCGGTGCGCCCGATCGCCGGGGCGGGGTCCGCGGCGTGCTGCGGCACCTGGGTGCGGTACAGCTGGACACGATCTCGGTGCTGGCACGCTCGCACGAACTGGTCCCCTACGCCCGGCTCGGACCGGTCGGCCGGGACGCCGTGGAGTCCTCCTACTGGGGCGGCGGCACGTCCTTCGAGTACTGGTCCCACGCGGCCTGCATCCTGCCCATCGAGGAGTGGCCGCTGTTCGCCTTCCGGCGCCGGGCGTTCCTGGCCCGCGGCCACCGCTGGCACCGGATGCAGGACTCCGAGCGCTCCTGCGCCGAGGTTCTCGCCCGGCTGCGCACGGACGGCCCGCTCACCGCCACCGAACTCGGCGGGGCCAAGCGCGGCGGTGAGTGGTGGGACTGGTCCGAGACCAAAATCGCCGTCGAATGGCTCCTGGACACCGGACAGGTGGTCTGCGCCGAACGCCGGTCCTGGAAGCGGGTCTACGACCTGGCCGAGCGCGCGGTGCCCGGCGCGCTGCTGGACACCGAGCCGGACGACGCGGCCTGCCTGCGGCAACTGGTGCGGCAGGCGGGCGCCGCGCTCGGCGTCGCCACCGCCAAGGACCTGGCCGACTACCACCGACTGAAGTCCCAGCAGGTCACGGCGGCCCTGCCGGAGTCCGGCCTGATCCCGGTGCAGGTCCAGGGCTGGGGCCGGAACGGCACCGCGACCAACGCCTGGGCCGACCCGGCCGCGCTGGAGACCGAGCCACGCGGACGACACCGCACCACCCTGCTGTCACCGTTCGACTCGCTGGTCTGGGACCGGGCCCGGACCGAACGGATCTTCGGACTGGTTCACCGACTGGAGGCGTACACCCCGAAGGCCAAGCGCCTGCACGGCTACTTCGCCATGCCGCTGCTGGCCGGTGGCCGGCTGGTGGGCCGGGTCGATCCGGCCCGCGAGGGCCGGACCCTGATCGCCCGCCAGGTGTCGCTGGACTCCCCCAAGCAGCTGGACGCGCTGGCGGCCGCGCTCACCGAGGCCGCGCGCTGGGTGGGCTGCGACGGCGTTCGGGTCGAGCGACTTCAGGACGAGGGGCTGCGCCCCGCCCTCGACCGGGCGCTCAGTCGGGGCTGAGCGGAACCGGACCGGGAGTCAGGCTGTCTCGCTCACCCTATTTCGAGGATCTTCTCCCGCATCGCGTAGACCACGGCCTCCATCCGCGAGTGCAGCTGAAGCTTCTCCAGGATGTTCCGGACATGGTTCTTCACGGTGTTCTCGCTGATGAACAGCTGCTTGGCGATGTCCCGGTTGTTGAGTCCGGTCGCCACCAGCTTGAGCACCTCAAGCTCGCGGTCGGTCAGCCGGGGCGCCGGCAGCATCCGGTCGTCCGAACGCTGCTGGATCATCGACTTGAACTCGGTCAGCAGCTTGGCCGCCATCGACGGGCTGATCTGCGACTGGCCGTCAGCGACCGCCCGGATCGCGGTGGCCACCTCGTCCGTGGAGATCTCCTTCAGCAGATAGCCGGTGGCACCGGCCTTGATGGCCTCGTAGAGATCGGCCTCCTCGTCGCTGATCGTCAGCATGATGATCTTCGTGCTGGGCGCGGCCTCCTTGATCGAGGTACAGGCCTCGATACCGCTGCGCCGGGGCATCCGCACATCCATGAGGATGATGTCAGGCAGCAGGTCCACCGCCTTCTCCACGGCCTCGGCGCCGTCCCCTGCCTCACCCACGACCTGGATGTCCTCCTCCTGCGCGAGGACGATCTCCAGTCCGCGACGGAACAGCGCGTGGTCGTCCACGACCAGGACCCTGATCGGCTCGACGGCGTACCGCGGACGCTCAGCGTCCACATCCTCGTCGCTCCGGTGGCCCCATCGCTCTCCCATCCGGTCCTCCCCCTCGGCTGGTCGGCTCTTGCCGCTATGATTCCACGCCCCGCGGGCCCCGCGATCAACCAACCTCGGGCAATTCACCCCTGGGGGTACCCATCCAGGTGCGCCCGTCCGCGGCACGCACCAGGGGTGCGACGCGACGCGCCGCACCCCTGGGCTCCCGCACCGGGTTTTGGGCCCGGGCAGGCCGGTGCTACTCCTCCAGCTTGAGGTGGATCACGCCGTAGTCGTAGCCGTGCCGGCGGTAGACCACACTCGGCTGGCCGGTGTCACTGTCCATGAAGAGGTAGAAGTCGTGCCCGACCAGTTCCATCTCGTAGAACGCCTGGTCAAGCGCCATCGGAACGGCGGCGTGCGTCTTCTCGCGGACGATCAGCGGACCGTCGCCCTCGATCTCCAGCGAGCCGACCCTGGTCCGGGTGACCCCGACGGGTTCCGTCTCGGTGGACACCAGGGGCTCTGCCGCCAGCGAAGCCGTCGCCTCGGAGACGCTCAGCGGTGAACGCGGGCCCTTGTGCACCCGGCGGCGGTCCGCCACCTTGCGCAACTGCGCGTCCAGCTTGGCCGAAGCCAGATCCAGCGCTGCGTACGGGTCGGGGGCGCAGGCCTCGGCCCGGATCACCGGGCCCTTGCTGTGCAGCGTGATCTCCACCCGCTCGGACCGCTCGGCCTGGCGCGGGTTGCGCTCCTTGGAGAGCTCCACGTCGAGACTGATGACCTTGCCGTCGAGCTTCTGGACGTGGTCCAGCTTCTCGGCGACGTGCTTGCGGAACCGCTCGGGCACCTCGGTCTTCCGACCCTTCACGACGATGTCCACGCAGATCTCCGATCCCTTGCGCTGTCGCCGGCGGACTCGCAGGTCCGTCCGGCCCATCGAGGTACGCGGCACACCGCCCGCCAGGGCGGACGCGGCCGTCCCTCACATCACTTCCTCCCCGCTGGAAGCGATTGAAACCCCATGGAACAACGGTTCCAGGGGTCCTGCCCGTCCTGGGGGAGCGGACAACCGATGCCGAAGGCAGCCATATGTCCTGCCCTCCCAAAGTCGCGGCGGCGGGGGCCGGTGTACAGCCCTTGTGTCAGTCCTACCCCCTTTCGGGTGAACGCGCAGCAAAATCCAGACGGCATCGGTCAACGCTGTGGAAAGTTTGCTCAGCCGCCCTGCCCGACCGGAGGAGGCCGCCATGACCAGCAAGCCGGTACGTATTCTCGATACCGCCTTGGACCTGCTCGTTCCCGCCCACTGCGTCGGCTGTGAGCGCCCGCACACCCAGCTCTGCCGTGACTGTCGCGGGCTACTGGAGGTCGTGAGACCCACCGCCGCACGCCCCTGGGCCGCACCGCCGGGGCTGCCCGAGGTTTTCGCGGCCACGCCCTACGCCGGACCGGTCCGGCAGATCCTGCTCGCCCACAAGGAGCGCGGGGCGCTTCGGCTGGCCCACCCGCTCGGCAGCGCCCTCGCCGCCACGGTGCGCTGCGCCGTACCGGCCGACGCTGCCAGCCGGGCCTTGCCGCTACTGCTCGTACCCATGCCGTCCGCCCGCGCGACCGTGCGAGCGCGCGGGCACGACCCGACCCTCCGGCTCACCCGCGCGGCGGCAGCGGCCCTGCGGGCCGCAGGCGTGCCGTCCAGGCTGCTCCCGGCGCTGCGCCAGCGCCGGCGGGTCGCCGACCAGGCCGGGCTCGGGGCCGCCGAACGGCTGCGCAACCTCCGTGGCGCGCTGTCCGTGCCTCCGCACCGACGAAGCCACCTCGGCCGGGGCCGGGTCATCCTGGTGGACGACCTGGTGACTACCGGCGCAACCCTGGCCGAGGGGGCCCGCGCCCTGTCCGAGGCGGGTGCGGACGTACTGGTGGCGGCCGTGGTCGCCGCCACCGTCAAGCACTCCGGGGCGCGCCCGGGGGCTCAGCCGGGGTAGCTGGGCATTGGACCATTACCGGTCGTCTGCCCCTGCGCCGACATCTTCTTCCAGGTGGGGTTGGCACCGGTGCCCCACACGTAGACCTTCCCCGAGTCCGTGGCATCGCTGAAGGAGTCGCCCAGCAGCGGCCACCTGAGCGGATCCGGGTTCGCCTCCAGCGCCGAGACCGTGGTCATACCACTGGTCGCCTGCGGTGCCACCGGATCGGGCACCACCGCCGAGGACCCGTCGATCTCCAAGGTCGACAGAGCCTTGGCCGACGTGTTCGACTGCCCCAGCACAATCACGCTGTCGTCGTCCGCCCAGGACACCGACTGGATGGTCGTCAACAACGGAGCGATGGACCGCAGGCCGATGATGGTCAGCACCGGGGCGGAGGACGTACCCGAGCGGGCCACCCAGCCCACCTCCACCTTGCTGTCATTGCCGCTGTCGACTATCAGCGCGACCCTGGAACCGTCCTCGGACACCCGCAGCCCGGACACCGACTCACCCGTCGTCAGTCCCAACACCGTGACCGGGATCCGGGTACTGCCATCCCCGGTCAACGCCATCACCGGTGACGGCGCCGCGGGGTCGCGGTCGACCACCCACAGCGTCCCGGTCTCGTCCCAGCTCAGACTGGCGATCGAGCCGGACGGCCCGTGCAGCACCGAATGCTGCGAACTCTCCGCACCCGACAGCGTGCCCACATAGAGGTCCGTTCCGCTGCGCGGGACGACCGCAACCTGCTGGGTATCGCCAGGAGCGACGGCGAAAGCGCTGATCCCCTGAGCACTGCTGGGCTCCAGCGTCTTGGCCAGGCTCTTCGCCTGACCGCTCACCACGTTCAGGCTCTCCAGGTACCCCGAAGAGTCGACAAAGTAGGCGGTCGACTCCGGCCCCTGCTCCAACGCGTAGGGGCTTCTGGTATCCCCTCCCGCGCCGCACTTCTCCGTAGTGCCCGAACCCTCGTACAGTGCGACGGAGTTGACCTGCTGACTGGCCTGCTCCCCCGGCTGCACCGGGACCGAACTCAGGGTCGCGTACATCTGGGCGGCCATCTCGGTGCAGCTGCTCTGGTTGTCGAGCAGCGAGCCGTCGGATGAGCGGAGCACCACCTTGGCCATGCCGTCGCTGTCGACCACGACCGAGGCCACGGAGACACCAGCGGGAAACGCGGAGGTGACCACCGAACCGAACTGAGTGGGACCCAGCTCGGCAGGGAAGCCGTTCACCAGAGCCTGGGCCGCGTCCTTCAGCGGATTGATGCGCATGCGCACCCAGATCGGATCCGCCACCAGCGGAGCCACCCCGTTGCTGTTGTGCGAACCGTTCGCGGGGAAGTAGACGTCCGCCGACTCATAGAGCCGTTGGAAGTCCTGCGCGCGAATGATCAACCCCGGCGGGAGGTCGGTGATCTCCCAGCGCCCCTTGGCGTTCCTCACGAAGCTGAACTTCTCCTGGACCAGCGTGTCGGCCCCCGGCGAGTAGTTCTGCTTGTCGTCGAGCGTGCCCTCGACCCGGCCCGAGACAAAATAGGTGATCCGGCCGCTCGCCAGGCTCCCTGGTCCCTTGGTCTGCGATATCTCCTTCAGCACCGTCACCTGCGCGCCGGGATTCCAGGCACCGGGGTCGGCCAGGTACTCCTTCGCGGTGCTGTAGTCCGGCTCGTCGCTGACCAGGTCGTCCAGGAACCCGACCAACAGGTCGTTCGGCTCCTCGCCCGCCTGCGGCGGGACCGCGACCACCACCAGCCGGTTGGCCTCGGTGTTGGCGTCCTGGCTGCCGGAGTTCGGCGCCGGGGCCCCGCTGTCCGGCATGGTGGCGCACCCCGCCAGCAGCATGCCCAGGGCCAGCGCCCCCAGCGTCCGGGCGCTACTCCTGCGCAGCCGCACCCTCATCCCACCCCTCCTTCGAGACCACGACCTGCGCGCCGGTGGCGCCATAGCCCGAGGCTGCCCTGACGTCCGCCGGATTGCTTGGCGGAAGCGGGATCCGCCCGGACACACCGGGGATCACGGAACCGTATCCCAGGACCCCTCCCAGACCGGAGCCAAGGCCCACGCCCAAGGTCGCCCCGGTATCCAGCGACTCGTTCATCGCTGCCAACTCCACCTGCCTGGCCGACCTGCGGTAGGGCATACCGGCCAGGTCGAGCCCGCGGTTGCTGCGGGAGTCCTCGGGTTCCAGCGGGATCGGCGAGCGCTGCACCTCGCCCCCGGCATTGCGCGGCACGGTCAGCCGGAACTGGGAGCCGCCACCGGGCTCACCCCAGGCATGCAGCCAGCCGCCGTGCAGGGCGGCGTCCTCCAGCGCGATCGACAGTCCGAGCCCGGTGCCACCGGTGGTCCGGGCCCGGGCCGGGTCGGCCCGCCAGAACCGGTTGAACACCCGGGACGCCTCACCCGGCTTGAGTCCGATGCCGTGGTCACGCACCGCGACCGCCACCGCACCGTCCCCCGCCGCCAGCCGCACCTCGATGTCGCGCCCCTCGCCGTGCTCCAGGGCGTTGACAACCAGGTTCCGCAGCACCCGCTCGATCCGGCGCGGATCGACCTCGGCCACCACCGGCTCGTCGCCGCCTCGGACGATCACCGCGCTGCCCTTGGTCCGCGCCAGCGGCTCGGCTCCCTCGATCACCCTGGCCACGACGTCACGCAGGTCGGCCGGCTCGGCGTCCAGGATGGCCGCCCCGGCGTCGAACCGGCTGATCTCCAGCAGGTCCGCGAGCAACGACTCAAAGCGGTCCAGCTGGTTCTGCAGCAGTTCGGCCGAGCGCTCGGCCGCCGGGTCGCCGAAGTCCTCGCGGGACTCGTACAGCAGGTCGGCGGCCATCCGCACAGTGGTCAGCGGGGTACGCAGTTCGTGCGAGACATCGGAGACAAAGCGCCGCTGCACCCGGGAGAGCTCCTCCAGCTGACGGATCTGAGACTGCAGCGCACCACCCATCCGGTTGAAGGACTCCCCCAGCCGGGCGATGTCGTCAGTTCCGGAGACCTTCATCCGCTCCTCCAGGCGGCCGTCGGCAAGGCGCTCGGAGATCTCCGCCGCCATCCGCACCGGCGTCACCACCTGGCGCACCACCAGCCAGGAGATCCCCGCGAGCAGGATCACCACGAACACCCCGGCCATGGCCAGAGTGCTGGTGACCAGGTTCAGCGTGTTCTGCTCCAGGGTGAACGGAAACAGGTAGTACAGCTGGTAGGACTGGGTCCCCACACTCAACTGCTCGGCGACTATCAATCCGGAGGTCGTCGTCGTGCCGTCATGGGCGTGGATCGTCGTGTACTGCTCCTGGACCGTGCCCGGGTGCTCGAAGACCTGGGATTGGAAGGCCGCCGGGATACTGGCGTTCGGATCGACGTTGCCCGTCTCCCGGGGGCCGTTCGCGTCCGGGGTGGTGTCCGCGGCCTGGGCCCGGATGTCGGTGCTGGGGACCATGCCGACCAGGGCGTACTGCCCCGCGCCGCTGTTTGCCAGCAGGGTGACCTGCGACGACAACCAGGAGCCAATGTCCAGGGTCTGCGTGGCCTGGGCCGCCCCAGCCGCCGTACCCGCGGTGTGCGCGGCATCGGCACTGCCGACTTGCGCCTTCGCCTGGGCCTGGGACACCGCGAAGCCGCTCTGCGCCTGGATCTTCGCCGCGTCCTGCTTGGCCTCAAGGAGTCCGTTGCGGACAGCGCTCATCACCACGACGCCGAGCACCAGTACCACCACAAGCGAGAGCACCAGCGTGGTGGCGACCACGCGGAGCTGGATGGACCGGCGGTAGAGCCCGGTCAACCGCAGGAACGGGCGGGTCGCCCGGCGCTGGATCATCCTCAGAAGTGAACGCATACCACCCGTGTCCACATCGTTCTTGGCCGACCGCCCGCCGTCCGGCTGGGGCGCGGCGGGGGTCCGACCACTCATATCAACTCGGCCCCGCCTTGTAACCCACGCCACGAACGGTCACAACGATCTCCGGGCGCTCGGGATCGCGCTCGATCTTCGAGCGCAGACGTTGAACGTGCACGTTCACCAGTCGCGTGTCGGCGGCATGACGGTACCCCCAGACCTGCTCCAGCAGCACCTCGCGGGTGAAGACCTGCCAGGGCTTGCGGGCCAACGCCACCAGGAGATCGAACTCCAGCGGCGTCAGCGGGATGCCCCGGCCGTCGCGCTTCACCGAGTGACCGGCCACGTCGATCACCAGATCGCCGATGGACAGCTGCTCGGGACTCGGCTCCTCCGCACGACGAAGCCGCGCCCGCACCCGGGCCACCAGCTCCTTCGGCTTGAAGGGCTTGGTCATGTAGTCGTCCGCTCCCGACTCAAGACCGACGACCACATCAACCGTGTCGGTCTTGGCGGTGAGCATGACGATCGGCACACCGGACTCGGCACGGATCTGACGACAGACGTCGATCCCGTCCCTGCCCGGCAACATCAGGTCGAGCAACACCAGGTCGGG
>Ga0302314_10020962_pt1 | contig 10790 bp, 12 predicted proteins | sample III_Palsa_N2_3_FD_200533 | JGI IMG/M metagenome (GOLD analysis project Ga0302314, IMG submission 200533) | Peat permafrost microbial communities from Stordalen Mire near Abisko, Sweden - III_Palsa_N2_3 | ecosystem: Environmental > Terrestrial > Soil > Palsa > Peat permafrost | place: Sweden... | reverse complement strand
TGTAGCCGTCCCGGCTGACAGTTTCGAAGAACAGGCGCCCGGCCAGCACATCGTTCACGATCGGACCGGTGACCGAACCCGAGAAGCTGTAGCCGTTGTAGTTCTGGACGTCCGCTTCGGCCTCGGCGCCGAAGGTGAAGGATGGCCGCTGGGTGTTGATCTGGACCACGCCGGCTACGGTGTTCTTGCCGAACAGGGTGCCCTGCGGCCCCTTGAGAATCTCGATGTCGGAGAGCTCGCCCAGGTCGTTGAAGCCGACGCCGTTGCGCGGCCGGTAGACGCCGTCGATGTAGATGCCCACTGCATCTTCGAGGCCGGGATTGTCGGCCACCGAACCGATGCCGCGGATGCGTACCGTGGTCGTCCCCTCGTCGGCGTTGGTGGTGGCGTTGAAGCCCGGCGTCAGCAGGGTGATGTCCTTGATGCTGTGCGAACCCAGCTGCTGCAGCTGCTGCGCGCCCAGGACACTCACCGCGACTGGCACGTCGGCCAGCCTCTGCTCGCGCTTTTGCGCCGTGACGATGACTTCCTGCACCTTCGCGGGCGCGGTCTGGGGCGTGGCGTCCGCCGCGAAGGCGCCGGCCGCGCACGTTATTGCGCATACAGAGATGACCGCGGCCGACGCGCCGCGCAGAAGCCTGGCGTCCATGGTTCCCTCCCGTTGCGCCCGCGCGGTCTGTGCCGCGTCGCGGATCTTTATGCCGCAGGTTGATCCCGAAGTTTACCTACAGTCAAGCCGGGTCGGAACGGGCGCCGGGCCTCTAGGGAAGCAGGGCCGACCAGGCCGGGTCGGAGGCCTGCAGAGGAAAGGGCGCCGGCTGCGGCGGCCGGCCGGAGATGTCGACCATATAGAGGTGCGCGCCCGCGCCCGGGGCCTGGTGCGAATACATGATCACCCGGCTGTTCGGCGCCCATGACGGCCCTTCATCGAGATAGCTGGAGGTGAGCAGGCGCTCGCCGCTGCCGTCAGGCTTCATCACGCCGATGTGGAAGGTCGATCCTTCCTGTTTGGTGAAGGCGATCCATTTGCCGTCCGGGCTCCATACGGGGGTCGTGTAGCGCCCGCTGCCGAACGAGATGCGGCGCACGTTCGAGCCATCGGCGCTCATCACATACAGCTCCGGCTCACCACCGCGATCGGAGTTGAAAACGATCTCGCCGCCCGAGGGGGAGAAGGATGGCGAGGTGTCGATCGCCGGGTCGGTGGTCAGGCGCCGCGTGGCGTGGCTGGCCAGGTCCATGAGATAGACGTCGGTGTTGCCGTCCTTCTCGACCGAGAACGCCACGCGATTGCCATCCGGCGAAAATCGCGGCGCGAACACCATGCCGGGGAAATGGCCCAAGGCCTCCTGGCGGCCGGTCTCGATGTTGAGGAGATAGACGGTCGAGCCCGAAGGCCGCAGCGCCATGTAGGTGATCTCTTGGCTATTGGCGGAGAACCTGGGGGTGAAAGCCAGCACCGAACCGTCGGTGAGGTAGGAGGGATTGGCCCCGTCTTGATCCATGATCTCCAGCCGGCGCACCGGATGCGCCCGGCCGCCGCTTTCGGCCACGAACACCACGCGCGTGTCGAAATAGCCCGCCTCACCGGTGAGCTTTTCATAGACGGCGTCGGCGACCTTGTGCGCCACGCGCCGCCAGTTTTCCGGCGTGGAAGTGAACTGCAGGCCGAGCAGCTGTTCGCCGGCGTAGACATCCCACAGCCGGAAATCGACCCGCAAGCGTCCTTCGGCGTCGCTCACCACCTGCCCGGTCAGCAGGGCCTGGGCGCTGATCGCCTTCCATTTGTCGAAGGTCGGCTGGACGTTGGCGTCGCTGAGCTGTTCCTGGAACGACGACGGATCGAGCGGCCGAAAAAGCTCGGACCGGGCCAGATCGGCCGAGATGACCTGGCTGATGCGCCCGCCCACCTCGGCGCCGCCAAACGCCGGGATGGCGATCGGCAGCGGCTGGGTCGCGCCCTGGTCGACATTGACGACGATGTCCGCCACGGCGGGTCCTACGAGGGCGAAGCAGGCCAGAAGCGTGAGCAATCCGCCCAAAACTCCGCTCATCCCCGCGAAAGCGGGGACCCAGGTTTTTTTGGTCATGCCAATATCCTCGTGGAGCCGAATGTTGATCTCGCCATTCCCATGGCCCGCGCCTGCGGGGAGAACCTGAAGCCGCCTGGGTCCCCGCTTTCGCGGGGATGAGCGGAAAGAAAGTGAGCCGCGACCATGTTCAGTTCCTCTCCGCACAGGCCTTCTTGGCGTCGAAGCGCACGGTAATGGTCAGGCCGCGATAGGTCTGCGCATAGGGCGCGGCCTCGTGAACGGCGTCGATGGCCCGGCGCGCGGCGGCGAAGACCACCGGATCGGACGAGGACTCGCGCCCGCCCGCATCCACGCGGCCCTGGATATGACCGTCGAAGCCGACGGTGAACCGCAGAGGGATGACCACGCGCTCATCGACGCTGCAGTCGGGGTTCCACAGACGCTGGAGCAATTCCGAAAGGCCGGCGATGTCGCTCTGGGAGACGCCGGTCCCCGCGTCGACCCGCGCTTCGGTCGCGGTTTCGGCCCGCGTCGGACCGCGCGCGGCGAAGGCCGGCCGCGAGGGGTGGGCCTTGGCGTCACGCGATACGTCGGCCTGCAACGCGCTCAGGCTGAAACTCTGGCGGCGCGCGCCGACATCGGCCTGGATGGCGGCGAGATCGAACGTGTCCTTCCTGGGCTTGGCCGGGGTCGGCTTGATGGCCGGCGCGGGCTTCGGTGGGGCGGGCCGTGGCGGCTCGGCCTTGGCGGCGGGTTCAGGGGGCGGGGGCGGCGCGGGCTCCGGCGGCTTGGCCTCGGGGACGGGCGTCGCCGCCTGGGCGGCCTCGGCGACCGGCGCCTGCTCGGCGGGCCGGGAGTCAGTGGTCGGCCCATTGGCGACGATGTTGATCGGCACCGAGGTTCCCATGGGCAGCGTCGCCGGTCTGGAGAAGCCGATGAGGACCAGCAACAGGCCAAGGTGCAGGACGAGCGCCGCCGCCAGCGCCGGCGTCATTCTGTTGCGCCGCCGATAGCTCCACGGCGTCATGGAACGGCCGCCGCGGCCCCCTGGTCCCGGCCCGACGACGGTCCGCCGGTGTCGGTGATGAGGTTGATCGACGTGAAGCCGGACGAGGAGAGCGCCGCCATCACCTGGGCGACGATGGCGTAGGGCGCGCGGCCGTCGGCGCGCACATAGATCGGCTTGGTGACACCCTGACCGGCCATGTCGATCAGGGACGGCGACAGCGACGCGAAGGGGGTCTGAGTCTGGTTGAGGAAGATCGATCCGTCAGCTCGGATCGAGACCGTAATTGGCTGGCTCTGGTCCTGCATGGCGCCGGCTTCGGTCTTGGGCAGCTGCAGCGGCACGCCGGCGGTGAGCAGGGGGGCGGAGATCATGAAGATGATCAGCAGCACCAGCATCACGTCCACCAGGGGCGTAACGTTGATCTCCGACAGCGCCGCGCGCCGGCCGCGGCGGGAGCGGCCGTTGCGTCGGCGATTGGCCGAGAAGGCGTCGTGAGCCGAGAGGGCCATGGCCCTAGAGCCGCTCCGCCACGCGGCGCTGGATCGCCGTCACCAGATCGTCGGCGAAGCTCTCCAGGCGAGCGGTGTAGCGGCCGGCGTCGGTGGAGAACTTGTTGTAGGCGATATAGGCGGGGATGGCCGTCGCCAGCCCCACGGCGGTGGCGAACAGGGCCTGGGCGATGGCCGGCGCCACCACCGACAGATTGGTGTTCTTCTCGATGGCGATGGCCTGGAAGGCGGTCATGATGCCCCACACCGTGCCGAAGAGGCCGATGAACGGCGAGGCGGTCGCCACGATGGCGAGCGTCCCCAGGCCGTCCTCGACCCGTTGTCCCTCCCGGGCGACGGCCGAGTCGAGCACCCGGTTGATGCGCTCGATGAGGAAGGCGATCTGGGAATCGCCCTGCGGCGGGGCCAGCAGGCCTTTGGCCCTGGCCTCCTTCCATTCACGCAGGGCCGCCTGCAGCATGCCCGGCAGGGCGTGGCGGGGCGAGGGACCGGCGTCGGTGGCCACCTCCTCCAGCGACCGGCCGGAGTTGACGTCGGCCTCGAAGCGATCGGCCGCGCGGTTGAGCGCCGTGATGCGCACCGACTTGTCGATGATCACCGCCCACGACCACAGCGACGCGCCGGCCAGGCCCAGGAGCACGAACTTCACTACCCAGCTCGCCTGCACGAACTGATGAATGAGGGAGAAACTTTCAGGCGTGACGGCGCCGGCGGGATTCATCTGTAGCCTTTATCGGAATGGCCTTCGCAGGGTGCGCGCGATCCCGTGAACCGGTGGTTAAACTATGACGGCGCCGATTTTGCGAAGTAGGGAGCCAGGCGCTCGGCCATCTCCGGCGGCGGCCGACGGGCGCGACCGTCCGGCCGAATGCAGGCGGCCTCGACCTCGGCACGGGCGATCGCCGCGCCGTCGCGCGTGATCTCCTGCCGGATGAAGAGGCGCGGTCCGGTTGTTGCTTCGAACCGGGTGTGGACGGTAAGGGCGTCGTCGATGCGCGCGGCGCTGACAAAGTCGATGGCCATGCGCGTGACCGCGAAGGCGCAGGGGTCCGGCCGGGCCAGCAGCTCGGCGTGGCCGATCCCCACCAACCGCAGGCCGTCGGTGCGACCGCGCTCGAAAAAGCGCACGTAGCTGGCGTGATAGACGACGCCGGTGAAGTCGGTGTCCTCGTAGTAGACCCGCACCGCCAGCCGGTGCTCTCGCCCCTCGAAGGCGCCGGCGGAGGGCGTCACTTCTCCCCCTCGAACAGCTGCGGCTGGACGGGCGGTTGCGCCGGAGCTTCCAGGCCCAGGTGCAGCCACGCCTTGGCGCAGGCCAGGCGGCCGCGCGGCGTGCGCTGGATGAACCCCTGCTGCAGAAGGAATGGCTCGACCACGTCCTCCACCGAGTCCCGCGCCTCGGCCAGCGCATAGGCCAGGGTCTCCACCCCGGCCGGCCCGCCGCCGTAGTTGTCGATCAGGGCGCGCAGATAGCGCCGGTCGAGAGAATCGAGGCCGGCGATGTCCACCTCCAGCCGCGCCAGGCCGCGCGCGGCGCACGGGCGGTCGATCACGGCGGCGCCGTCGGCGGCGGCGAAGTCGCGCACCCGGCGCAGCAGGCGGCCGGCCACCCTGGGCGTGCCCCGCGCCCGACCCGCGATCTCGGCCGCGCCGTCGGCGGCGAGCGCGAGGCCCATCTTATGCCCGGACTGGGTGAGCATCCGCTCCAGTTCCGCGGGGGTGTAGAATTCGAGGCGGATGGGAATGCCGAAACGGTCACGCAGCGGCGTCGCCAGAAGCCCGGCCCGCGTGGTCGCCGCCACCAGGGTGAAGGGGGCAAGATCGATGCGGATCGAGCGGGCCGAAGGTCCCTCGCCGATCATCAGATCGAGCGCATGATCTTCCATCGCTGGATAAAGGATCTCCTCGACGTTGGGCGCCAGGCGGTGGATCTCGTCGATGAACAGGACGTCGCACGCCTCGAGATTGGTCAGGATCGCCGCCAGGTCGCCCGCCTTTGCCAGGACCGGACCGGAGGTGGCGCGGAAATTGACCCCCAGTTCGCGGGCGATGATCTGCGCCAGGCTGGTCTTGCCGAGGCCCGGGGGACCCGAGAGCAGCACATGATCGAGCGCTTCGCCACGCGTGCGCGCCGCGTCGATGAAGATCTTGAGGTTGGCCTTGGACGTCTCCTGGCCGACGAATTCTTCGAGCGTCTTGGGCCGCAGGGCGTAATCCGCCGCCTCCGCCGGGGCGATCTCGCCCGAGACAATCCGCGTCACCGGCCCAGTTCCTGCAGCGCGGCGCGGATCAGCTTCGCTTCGTCAGCCGTCTCACCCAGGCGCAGCGCCGCCTGGTCCACCACGCGACGGGCGGCGGCCTCCGCGACGCCCAGGCCCATCAGCGCGGCGACCGCTTCTCCCGTCGGGGTAGGCGCGCTCGCGACCGAGGTCGGCGCGTGAAGCACGGCGCCGTCGGCGATCGGCTTGTCCTTGAGTTCGGCCAGGATGCGCGCGGCGAGCTTGGGCCCGACGCCATTGGCCCGCGCGATCAGCGTCCGGTCTTCCCGCGCCACGGCGGCCGCCAGATCCGGCGGCGGCAGCACGTCGAGCACGGCCAACGCCACCTTGGCCCCGACGCCCTGGATGGCCTGCAGCATCACGAAGGCGCGGCGCTCCTCCCGGCTCAGAAAACCGTAGAGCCGAGGGCCGGCCGTCTCGCTCCACTGACTTTCCACGTGCAGCACCGTCTCTTCGCCCGGCGCGGGCAGGCGGCTGAGCGTTCGCGCGCCGCAGCGAACGACATAGCCGACGCCGGCGACGTCGATCAGGGCGTCCTCCTCGGCCGCCTCGGCGACCACACCCCTCAGGCGCCCGATCACGCCGCGCGCCCGGCCAGCCGCCGCGCGGTGCGCGCGTGGGCGTGGGTGATGGCGACAGCGAGAGCGTCAGCCGCGTCCGGTGTCAGGGCGCCGCAGGTCGGCAGGATCCGCGCCACCATGAACGCCACCTGGGTCTTGTCGGCCGCGCCCGTGCCGCACAGCGCCTTCTTGACCTCGCGGGCGGCGTATTCGGCCACCGGCAGGCCGGCGTTGGCCGGGGCGATCATCGCCGCCGCGCGGGCGTGACCGAGCTTCAAGGTCGAGGCGCCGTTAGCGGTCATAAAGGTCTCTTCGATCGCCGCCTCGTGCGGCGCGTGGGCGGCGACCACCGCGCTCACCCCCGCGAACAGGGTCAACAGGCGGTCGGCCAGGGGCGCGGTGTCATCCGGCGCGATGACCCCGTGAGCGATGTGCGAGAGGCGCGATCCCTCGACGCTCAGCACCCCCCAACCGGTGCGGCGCAGGCCGGGATCCAGTCCCAGAATGCGAATCGCGTTCGTCATGCGTTCCGCCAGCATCGCCGAACGCGGCAGCCAGGGAAAGGGCGTCAGCCCACCAGCCTGGTCATCTCGGCTTCGTCGATATCGGCGTTGGTCCACACCGTCTGGACATCGTCGTCGTCCTCGAGCGCGCCGACCAGCTTGACCAGCGTCGCCGCCTCCTGGCCCGAGATCGGGGTGTCGGACTTGGCGCGCCAGACGATCTTGGCCGACCGCGCCGGTCCGAGGCGCGCCTCCAGGGCTTCGGCGACCACGCCCAGATCCTCGAACGCGGCCAGGATGACGTGATCCGCCTCATCGATCTCGGCGTCCTGCGCTCCGGCGTCGATGGCCGCTTCGAGCACCGCCTCTTCGGAACCGGCCGAGAGCGGATAAAGAATTTCCCCCAGGCGGTCGAACATGAACGACACCGATCCGGACTCGCCAAGGTTGCCGCCGTTCTTGGTGAACAGGGCGCGCACATTGGCCGCGGCGCGGTTGCGGTTATCGGTCAGCGCCTCGACGATGAGGCCCACGCCGCCGGGACCGAAGCCCTCATAGCGGATCTCCTCCAGGGCATCGATATCGCCCCCCAGGGCCTTCTTGATCGCCCGGTCTATGTTGTCCTTGGGCATGGACTCGGCCTTGGCGTTGGCGATGGCCAGACGCAGTCGCGCATTGGCCGCCGGATCGGGCAGGCCCTGCTTGGCGGCGATGGTGATGTCGCGCGACAGCTTGGAGAACTGCTTGGAGCGCAGCGAGTCCTGGCGGTCCTTGCGGAACTGGATGTTCTTGAATTTTGAATGGCCGGCCATGGATCGAGAAAGCTAAGGTTGAAGGTGCGCGCTTCTAGCGCCGCGCGCGCCTTCGCGCCAGCCAAGCGGCGCTCCTCTCGACCCGGAGGCCCCACATGACACGCGAGATCGCCCCTTCTTCCGCCCGGCGGGGCGTCGCTATCGGCGGCGCGGCCGGCTTCGCGGCCTCGGCCCTGATGGTCGCGGTGGGCGCGCTGGCCGTGGGCGCGCTCGCCATCGGCGCCGTCGCCATCGGCCGACTGACCATAAGGCGCACGCGCCTCGGCGAAGTGGTCATAGATCATCTGGTCGTGCGCCGGATGACCGGGCCCGACCAGACGCCAGACTAGCGTATCAGTAGGGACGCGGGGGCGGGGGCGGCGAGGGGTAATATGCCTCATAGGCGCCTGGCCCGTATTGGGCGTCGTAGTCGGCCCGGGCCCGCTCATAGTCGTGCAGTTCGTGGCGATAGGCCCGTTGATCGGCCTGATACTGCATCGACTTGGCGTCATAGGCCTCGCCGTCGCGCGCGGACGCGTCCTTCGCCGCGTCATAGGCGCTCATGGAGTCCTGATAGTTCTGATTGGCCTGGACGTTGGCGTTGCCCGCCGGTGGCGCATAGGGCGCCTGATAAGCGTCGGACCCACCAGGCGGAGGTCCATACTGGGCCTGCGCCGTGGCGACCGATACGGCCAGGGCGGAAGCGGCGACAGCGATGCCGGCGATCATGAGAGGCTTCATGGAGTTATCTCCGATTGACGCCCCCAACCAGGACGAGAACTTCAGAGTTAACGCGTCGGCGGTCGCTTCGATCCCGGCCGGGCCACGGCGTACATCTTCCAGGCGATGTTCTTGAGCAATCCGCGGCGGTCGTCGCCGACCTGATAGAGATCGAAGTGCGTCCGGTCGGGAAGAAAGCGGAAGTCGCTGCGCGCGCCCAGACCATCCAACACCGACTTCAGGCGGCGGGCCGCGCCGTCGAGGTAGAAGGTGTCGGCCGTGCCGACGATCAGATGGATCTTGCCGTCCAACGCCGGCCGGAGCTTTGGCCAGTCGCGGGCCACGCGCCAGGCGATGTCGTAGTTGTCGCGCCAATAGGCGACGACCGCGGGGTCCACCGCGCCGGTGACGCGGTCGAACATTGGCTCCGGCCGCCCGTCCGGGCCGCGGGGCGAAAACACCCAGTCGAACGAGGCCATCTGGCCGCCCTCGGGCCCCTCCACCGCCTCGATGCGGGCGAAGTCTTCCATCTCGGCCAGCACCTTGCCGTGGTCGCGCACGATCGGCGTCGGCGTTCCGCCGGGCCCCCGATAGATGTTGGCGCCCGCCGCGTAGAGATCGGTCCCGGTGAAGTCGTGGAAGTCGCTCGGATCGGGCGACGTGGACCACGCGCCGCCGAACACCTCCGGATAGCGGGTCTGCAGCCACAGCGTCGCCCAGCCGCCGGAGGAGTGGCCGTTGAGGAACCGCCCGTTCGGCCGCCCGTCCATTCGCCAGTTTTTCTCCAGGTTTGGGATCAGCTCGCCGGTCAGCGCCTGGCCCCATGGGCCGTTATTGACGCTGTCGGCGAACTCGTGCGTGCCGGTTGGCCCCGACTCGTCCAGCAGCACCCAGATCATCGGCGGCGCCGAGCCGTCGGCCATGGCCCGGTGCACATAGACCGCTGTCCCGACCAGAGAACGCAGCCTCCCGCCGAAGCCGTGGGTGAAATAGACGGTCGGATAGCGCTCGCCTGGATGGGCGGCGTAACCAGGCGGCGTCACCACCCAACCGCGCATGTAGATCGGCCGCCCCCAGAAGCGCGACAGCGCCGGGCTAACGAAATCGATCGGTTGGGTGTCGGCGCGCGTGGCCGCGAAGCCGGCGCTCACGTCCGTCGCCGCGCCGGCGGGCGGGGTCCACGGATCGGCCGGCGGCGGAATAGTCTCGGTGAGCGTGAGCGCGCCCCCGGCGGGCAGATTGAGCTCAGTCACCGGACTGACCAGGTCGCCGGGCTCGCGGCCGCCGTAGGCGTAGTGATGGTTCACGTCCAGCACCGCCTGCACGGCGTAGGCGCCCGGCGGCAGCTTGGAGAAGGCCGAAGGATAGGCTCGGATGTCGGCATCGACCTCGACGATCGCGCCCGGCGCGGCGCTGGTCACCTCCTGGGCGGCGATGGCGGTTTCCCTCGGATGGGTGAAGCCCGAATCGACCGACGTGAACGCGCCGCCCTTGGCCGACGCCACGGGCTCGGCGAACAGCAGCAGCCGGCCGGAGATCGGCTTGTCTCCGCCGCTCGGCAGGGTGACGTGAAAGACGACCGGCTCCGCCCGCGCGCCACCGGCGCAAAGGCACAGGGCGGCCAGGGCGGTTGGCAGCGACTTGCGTCCGATCATGAAACTCCCCGATGACCGCGCCCTACCTACCCGCGTGACCGGCGCCGCGCAAAGCGGGTGATCGCGTTGCCAGGACGGATCTCGATATGACGACCGAGGGGCGCGATCGCGCCTCCGACTCTGTCAGGCGCGGAGGGCCGCGACCCCGCGGCGGTTCGCACGCAGCGCTACGCCGAGGCCAGCGAAACCCGCCAACATCAACGCCCACGCGGCCGGCTCGGGAACGCCACTGACGTCGACCGTGAAGCTGCCGGTGTTGTCGTTATAGTAACCGGGCGGATCGTTGAAGCCGAGCGAATCCGGCAGGCCGAGATAGAGCGTGGTCGCGCCGGTGGGCACGGTAAGGGTGTCTGCGGCGCCGATCACGAATATGGACCACGACGTACCGAGCGTCGGGCCGCCGAACACGCCGACCAGAGGGAATTGCGGACCGCTGTAGGCGGCGACGTTTCCGTAACCGCTGATCGACGACGTTCCGCCAAGCCCAGCCGGCCCACTGTAGGGCGCAACTCCATAACAGCAGGAAGCAAGCCCGCTGGCGGTGATGTCGAGCGTTTCGCCGGCGGTGACGCCGATGGGGACCGGCAACGCCCCCGCGCCATCGCCCGGAGCGCCGGGCGCCGAGGGGTTGTACGGAAAGTCGGTCGGCACGCTCGTCTGGCCGGCCAGGAATATGTCCGACTCGGCGCCGACGTTGACAACCACCGTGCCTGCTGAGGCGGCCGAAGCCG
>Ga0302314_10020961_pt1 | contig 10790 bp, 3 predicted proteins | sample III_Palsa_N2_3_FD_200533 | JGI IMG/M metagenome (GOLD analysis project Ga0302314, IMG submission 200533) | Peat permafrost microbial communities from Stordalen Mire near Abisko, Sweden - III_Palsa_N2_3 | ecosystem: Environmental > Terrestrial > Soil > Palsa > Peat permafrost | place: Sweden... | reverse complement strand
CCGCCCGCGCACAACAATCGGTACCTAGGAAAGGGACCCGCCGTGACGCCACCTGCCCCGCTGAGCCTGGGAATCTGCTCATTCGCCTTCCATCGCAGCGTCGCCTCCGGCGCCATGGATGTCGCAGCCATCTTCGCGACCTGCCGGGAGCTGGGCTGCACCCAGCTCGACCCCTGGAATGCCCATCTCTGCGAGCCGGCGGCCGCGCCCGACGGCCTGCATGCCGGAAAGCATCCCGAGGACGCCCGCCTGCAGGTCCCGGGCTGGGACCATGTCGAGCGCATCCGCAGCCTCGGCGCGCGCACCGGCCTGCCCTTCGGCTGCATCGCGGTGGACGGCGCCCACCTCTTCGAGGCCGACCCGGCCGCGCGCGAGCTGAACTTCGCGCGCGCCTGCCGCTGGATCGAGATCGCGGCGCGGCTCGGCGCCAGCTCGGTGCGCATCGACGCCGGCGGCCCGGAGCGGCTCGATGCGCAGGCCCTGGCGGTCATCGTGCCGGGCTATGCGGCGTTGATCAGCCGCGCCCGGGCGCTGGGCGTCACGGTGCTGGTCGAGAACCACTGGGGCCCGACGGTGGTGCCCGACAACGTCCTGACCCTGCTCGGCGCGGTGCCCGGGCTGGGCTTCCTGTTCGACACCCACAACTGGAAGGCGGGCCTGCAGGCCGAAGGCTGGCGGCGCTGCGCGGCGCGCGCCACGGTGGTGCACGTCAAGACCTTCGCCTTCGACGACGCCGGCGAGGAGGCCACGGTCGACCTGCGCCCCGCCTTCGCCGCGCTGCGCCAGGCCCGTTTCCAGGGCACCTGGTGCGTGGAGAGCGTGCCCACGGATGGCGACGAGGTCGGCGCGGCCCGCGCCACCATCAGCCTCATCCGCCGCCATGCGCAGGAGGCCGCGTGATGCGCACCGCCGTCCATTCCTGGAGCTTCCAGCGCCGCTTCCAGTCCGACCCCGCCTTCACCATCCGCGACTTCATCAGCCTGGCCGCCGACCTCGGCTTCAGCGGGGTGGAGCTGCTCACCGGCGCGGCCGGCGGCAACACCGGACATCTGCGCAGCGACGACCCGATTGAAGTCGAACGCATCGTGCGCTTCGCCGAATCCAGGGGTGTGCGCGTCGACAGCCTGTCGACCTACAACGACTTCGCCTTCGTGCCCAACGAGGAGTGGCGGCTGGCCAACATCGCCTACATCCAACACTGGCTGGCCCTGGCCGGGTCGCTGGGTGTTGCCAACATCCGCATGCTCACCGGCTACTACGTGCGCGGCGTCTCTCAGATCCGCCTCCAGGACCTGGTCCTGGCCGGGATCCGCGCATGCGCGCCGCATGCGCAGCGCGCCGGGGTCAACATGGCGCTCGAGAACCACTCGAGCGTCTTCCTCGAGGCCGATGACATCCGCTACCTGATCGACGCGGTCGGCAGCCCCCGCCTGACCACCTGCCCCGATCCCACCAACTGGTCGCCGGCCTTCCTGGCGGGCACCGCCGATGGCCCGGAGCGCGAGCTGGTGTTCCGCTCGGTCGCGACCATCGCGCCCTGGGCGACGCAGTCGCACCTCAAGATCCAGGGCATCACTTCTGACGGCCAGCTCCAGGGCTTCGGCGCCGAGGGCCTGGCGCGGCTGCTGGGCATCTACCGCGATGCCGGCTACCGCGGCGCGCTGGCCTTCGAACACGTCGGCCCGGGCGATGCGCTCACCGAGCTGCCGATGGCCAAGCGCATCGTCGACGAGGCGATCCGCCTGGCCGAGAGCACGACGGTGGCACCTGCCGCCGCCACCACCACCGCGAAGGCGCACGCATGAGCACCCCTGCCCCCATCCGTGTCGGACTGATCGGCTGCGGCGACATCAGCCGTGCCCACGTCGCCAGCTACCAGGTGGCCGGCCTCGAGCTGGTGGCGGTCTGCGACCTCGATGAAGCCCTGGCGCGGCGCAAGGTCATCGAGTTCGGCCATCCCCAGCTGCCGGTCTACAGCAACCCAGCCGAGCTGCTGGCCCGGGCGGACATCACCCTGGTCACGGTCGCGGTGCCGGTCTCGGGACATGCGCCGCTGACCATCCAGGCGCTGCGCGCCGGCAAGCATGTCGCATGCGAGAAGCCCAGCGCCCTGACCCTCGAGGAGAACCTCGCCATCCTCGAGGCCAGCCGGCAGGAGGGCAAGCTGGTCATATTCTTCTCCTCGCGCAACCGCTACGGCATGTCGACGCTCGCCGAACGGCATTGCCGCAACGGCGACCTCGGCGAGATCTACCGCGTCGACGTGCACATGGCCCGTCGCCGCGGCCGGCCCGGGGTCGACATCATCCAGCACGCGACCTGGTTCATCGACCAGGCCCGCGCCGGCGGCGGGGTGATCATGGACATGGGCCAGTACTACCTGGACCAGGTCTTCCACCTCACCGGCTGGCCGGCCATCGCGACCGTCTCGGCGAGCCACTTCCGCGGCTTCCCGCACCAGCTGCCCGCGGGCACGGTCTTCGACGTCGAGGAGCAGTCGACGATCTTCGCGCGCGCCAAGAACGGCTGCACCTTCACCTTCGACCTGTCGTGGATCGGGCATCAGAAGCCGCGCAACGAGGTGATCATCCGCGGCACGCGCGGCGGGCTGCGCCTGGACGGCGAGTCCAAGGACCAGCCCTTCGCCTTCTACCATGAGGACCAGCCCTGGCAGTGGCTGACCACCGGCAGCGACTGGCGTGACAACCGCAGCGGCAACGACCATGTCTACCTGGACCTGGTGCGGGCGATCCGCGGTGAGGCGAGCGGCGTCGGGACCACGCCGGAGCAGGCCATCGCCATCACCCGCTTCACGCATCTGGCCCTGGCCAGCGCCGCGGCGGGCCGCGAGCTTGGCGCCAGCGAGGTGCCGCTGCCGCGTGCCGTCGCGGCCGGGCATGGCTAGGCGGGCCGCTTAACCCCCTGCGTCAGGCTGCGACCCGCCGCTTGCGGAGTCGCAGAGCGGAAAGCCGTGCAAACGTTGCCGCATGGGGGTCGTGCTGCGCGCTTTCGCGGCGGACGGGCGGTGCGCGCAGCCGCTCGCGCCGCGCTCCAGCGGGTGGCATCCCGGGAAGGGGCCCTGAGATACGGAGCTATCGAAACCGATTCACGGATCGCCGCCAGGCGTGCCTTGTTATCGGCTGAGAATTAGGTACTTACACCTCCCGGATCGTGGACATCCGCGCCGACCCGCATCCGGGTCGCCGTGTCCAGCTCGAGGATGCCGTGCCTGTCCTGATTCCTGCCGTTTCGTGGTGGCCGGGCCGTGCCCGGAGCACCGGCGGTGCGCAGCGCCATTGGCCGCAACCCGACCACCTGCTTCCGTCCAGCATTGACATCGATGACAGCGATGACAGCGACGACCTTGACAGATTGACACCGTGCCGTCCCTCCATGAGGCCCTTGTGACCCACCCGCCTGCGCTCCGCCACCGCCACCCCCTGTCCAGACCGCTGCTGCAGGCGGCCCTGAGCCTCGGCTGCCTGCTCGCCTGCGCCGGGCTGTCCGCCGAGAATGGCCAGGACCCCCAGACCCCGGTGGTGAGCACCGAGGGCGCGGTGCACGCCATCGCCCTCTCGACCGACGGCACCACCGCCTACCTGGGCGGCTCAATGGACTACATCGGCTACCGCGGTCCCAACCTGGCCGCGCTCGATGCCACCACCGGCATCCCCGCCGCCGCCTTCCCCTGGAGCGATAACACCGTCTCGGCGGTTATCTCCGACGGCGCCGGCGGCTGGTGGGTCGCCGGCGGCTTCGGCCACCTCGGCTCGAGCCTGGCCGCCGAGGTCGGGGTCAACAATCTCGCGCACATCCTGTCGAACAACAGCGTGGTCGCCGTGCCGCTGTCCTTCAACAGCAGCATCACCTGCATGGCGCTGTTCAACAATAGCCTGTATGTGGGCGGCAACTTCACCGCGGTCTCGGGCTACACCCGCCAGTACGCGGCGGCGATCAACGTCGGCTCGTCCAACTTCGGCCAGCTCCTGCCCTGGAACCCGAGCGCCAGCTCGTCGGTGAGCTCGATCGCCGAGGCCGGGCTCGGCGGCTCGGAGCACATCTTCCTGGGCGGCGGCTTCACGTCGATCAATGGCGTGCACCGCAACTACCTCGCCGAGGTCACCACCGACACGGGCCTGCCGACGGTCGAGAACATGCAGTTGTCCTACCCCCCGGGAACGAGCGTCAGCCAATCGGGAACCAACCTCTTCTACTGCTCGAACTCCGCCGGCTTCTCGACCGGCTTCGACAAGCACGGCCTGGCCAGCTACTCCTCGACCGGCAGCGTGCCGCTCGACACCTTCCCGGAGATCAGCGGCGCCAACGACACCGTCAACGCCTGCATCACCGATGGCGGCACCGGCTGGTACGTCGGCGGCAGCTTCACCGTGATCGGCGGCTCGTCGGCCTGCCCGTATCTGGCGCACGTGCTCGCCAGCGGCGCGATCGACCCGGCCTTCGCGCCGCTGCCCAACGGCCAGGTCAGCACGCTGCTGCTGGTCGGCGGCACCCTGTACTTCGGCGGCACCTTCACCCTGGTCGACACCTTCACCCGCAACTACGTCGCCGCGGTCTCGACCTCGAACGGCGCCCTGACCACCTGGGATCCCGAGGCCAACGCCCAGGTCTACACCCTGCTTAGCGCCGCGAGCTCGATCTGGGTCGGCGGCGACTTCTCCAAGATCGGTTCCGCCTTCCGCCCCTACCTGGCGCAGCTCGACACCACCCTCGGCCAGGCCACCACCTGGGACCTGGCGCCGAACAACGACGTGCACGGCCTGGCGAACATCAACAACACGCTGTTCGTCGGCGGCTACCACGCGAACTCGATCAGCAGCTACACCGCGCCCTACCTGACCGCGCTGACCGCCACGAACACCGTCAATCCCGCCTTTCCGGCCACCAACGGCGCGATCAACGCGATGATCAGCGACGGCAACAGCGGCTGGTATGTCGGCGGCAACTTCTCCCAGATCGGCGCGCAGTCGATCAGCTACCTCGCGCATGTCCTGTCGAACTTCTCCATCGACGCGACCTTCCAGTCATCCGCCAACGGCCAGGTCTTCAGCCTGGCGACCTCCAACGACGGCAACACCCTGTATGTCGGCGGCTCGTTCAGCGCGATCGGCGGAGCCCCGCGCAGCAACCTCGCCAGCCTGAGCCTGGTCAGCGGCAGCACCTACGGCCAGGCCATAAACTGGGCCCCGAACCCGAACAGCAACGTCTACGCCATCAGCGTCGCCGCCGACAACACGATCTTCGCCGGCGGCTACTTCTCCACCATCGGCGGCCAGCCACGCAGCTATCTGGCGCAGCTCGATCCCGCCTCCGCCCAGGCCAGCACCTTCAACCCGTCGCCCAATGGCTACATCTACGCGCTGACGGTGATCGGTTCACGCATCTTCGTCGGTGGCGGCTTCTCGGTCATCTCCGGCGATAGCACCACCAGCTACCTGTGCTCCTTCACGACCGCCACCGGAACCCGCGACAGCTGGCTTGCAGGCTGCAACTACACCGTCGACTGCCTGCTCGCCGATGGCGCCAGCAACCTGCGCGTCGGCGGCGCCTTCAACCTCATCGGCGGGGCGTCGCGCGGCAATGTGGCCGACATCTCGACCGCCCCCGGCACGGCGGTCGCCACGACCTGGAACCCAGGGTCCAACACCACCGTCAACTGCCTGGCCGCGGTCGGTACCGGGATCGCGGTCGGCGGCAGCTTCAATACCATCGGCGGAGCGTCGCGCAGCTGCTTCGCCGAGGTCGACACCAACACCGGCCTGGCGCTGGCCGCGAACCCATCGCTGGACAACACCGTCAACTGCATCGCGGTGAGCGGCTCGGTCCTGGCCCTGGGCGGCACCTTCCGCTACAGCCAGCAGGTGCCCTACAACGGCATCGCCGCCTACGACATCCCCTCGATGACCGCGGTCTCAGGCTTCAACGACGGCACTGTCGACGGCAACAACATCAACTGCCTGACGGTCTCCAACGGCAACCTCTACGCCGGCGGCGACTTCTCGCAGATCGGCGGTGCGCTGCGCACCGGCGTCGGCTGCCTCACCCCGACCACCGGCGCCGCGACCGCCTTCAACCCGGTGCTCAACGGCCAGGTGCAGAGCCTGGGCAGCTCGGGCAACACCCTGTACCTGGGCGGCACCTACTACAGCAGCTTCAGCTCCTTCAACGGCACGACGCGCACCTTCGTCGGCGCCGTCGACGAGACCAGCTTCGCGGCGACCTCCTTCAACCCGGCGCTGGACAGCGTGGTCTATGCGATCACGCCCTCGACGGACGGCATGACGGTGGTCGTGGGCGGCGACTTCTCGTTCTCCGGCGACCAGAACAAGAGCTCCCTCTTCGAGCTGGACTCGACCACCGGGTTGATCACCAGCTGGGCGCCGGGCTGCAACGGCGGCGTCTATGGCATCACCGTCGACGGCACCACGTTGTTCGCCACGGGCAGCTTCAGCTCGCTGGGCGGCCAGAGCCGCCAGTACATGGGCGCGGTCGACACCGGCACCGCCCTGGCCACCGCCTGGGCCCCCTCGCCCAACACCTATGCCAACGCGCTCGGCGTCCTGCCGGGCGTCGCGGTCTATGCCTCCGGCGGCTTCACGACGGTGAAGTCCGTGTCCCGCAACGGCCTGGTCGCCATGAACGAGACCGACGGCACGCCGACCGCCTGGAACCCGGGCTGCCGCTCCGGCAGCAGCATCAACTGCATCGTGCCGACCGCCAGCACGGTGATCGTCGGCGGCAGCCAGGACTGGTATGGCGGATTCGGCGTGTCGGGGCTCGCCGCCATCAACGTCACCACCGGGGCGCCGGTCGGGTGGGCGCCGAACGTCAGCGGCAGCGTCGTCTCGGCCATCGCCGTCAACGGCACCACCGTCTACGTCGGGGGAACCTTCAGCCAGGTCAACGGCCAGAACCGCGGCAACCTGGCCGCGGTCGACGGCTCAAGCGGCATCGTCTCGGCCTGGAACGACAACACCACCGGTCCCGTCGACGCCCTGGCGATCATCGGCAACACGCTCTACGTCGGCGGCTCGTACAGCGGCATCAACGGCACCAGCACCCCCAACCTCGCCGGCGTCGACCTGACCTCCGGCACCAACACCGCCTTCGCACCCAATCCGGATTCCACGGTCGACGCCCTGGCCGTGTCCGGGACGCTGCTCTACGCCGGCGGCAGCTTCGCGCATCTCGGCGCCACCGTGCAGAGCAGCCTCGCCGCCTTCGACACCACCACCGGCCTGGCCACCAGCTGGGCGCCGAACGCCAACGGCCTGGTGCGCTCGCTCTTCATCAATGGCGGCACCATCTACGCCGGCGGCGACTTCACCACCATCACCACCCAGACCCAGCCCTACGTTGCCGCGATCAACGGCACCGGCTCGCTGAACGCGACCTGGCAGCCGAGCGTCAACACCTCGGTCTATGCCATGAGCTTCGGCAACTCGGACCTGCTGATCGGCGGCTCCTTCACCTACGTCGATGGGCTGAACGTCAACCCCGAGTTCAACAGCATCAACCCCTTGACCGCGACCGCCTTCGGCAGCTGGCCGACCCCGGCCGGCAACGTCTATGCGCTGTTGCGCATCCCCGGCACCAACAACGTGCTGGTCGGCGGCACCTTCCCCTCGTTCACCAGCAAGTACACGGGGGCGACGATCTATGACGGCGGCATCGCGATCGAGCCGCTGACACCGCTGCCCAACCCCGGTGACCTCAATGGCGACGGCGTGGTCAACCAGGCGGATGTCGACCTCGTGATCAGCCACTTCGGCTACCGCATCACCGACCCCGGCTGGGATCCGCAGGCTGATGCCAATGGCGATGGCGTGGTCAACGTCGACGACCTGAACATCGTCCTGTCGAATCTGGGCAACACCTATCCATGAGTTCCGCTCTGAGGTTTGCGACCACGGCCCGACTGCTGCGCCTGCTCCTCGCCCTGGTGTCGATGGCCGGGCTGCCCGCGGTCGACATCTCGTTGAGCGTGGACCAGCCGCTGCCGGTGGTGGGCTCGACCATCACCGTCTCGGTCAATCTCAATAACGCCGCGGCTTTCGACACCTGGGGCCTGCAGGTCGACTTCAACGCCTCCTACCTGCAGCTGATATCCGAGTCGGCGGGCAGCTACGCGACCTTCGTTCCCGATGCGCGTTCGCTTTCGATGATCAACGCCTCGAGCGAGATCCATCTCGGCGGCTACTCGCCGTCGAACACCAACAACAGCGGCGGGGCAACCGGCACCCTGGCGGTGCTGCAGTTCCTGGTCCTCTACGCCGGCAGCCCGACCATCTCCACCATTGCGCGCGACGGCACGCATCCCTTCGGCGACACCCTCTTCAACGCCACCACGCCCACGACCTACACCAGCGTGGTGCCGGTATCCGACGCGCCCCTGACCATCAACGCGCGCAACCTCGATGTGGTCCAGCTCAATTCCGCCGCGGTCAACGCCACCGCCTCGGGTTCGAGCGACGGCTCCTTCACCATCACGCGCAGCGGCTCGATCGGCTCGATCACCGTGCCGCTCGAGGTCGGCGGCACCGCGGTGCCGGGCACGGACTACGTGGCGCTGCCCAGCTCGGTGACCTTCACCCCCGGCCTCTCGTCGATCACCCTCCCCATCCACGGCCTGGACAACTCCGCGATCGACGGCACGCAGACCATCGATCTCGACATCCTGCCGGGATCCTCCTACACCATCGGCGCGTCGCGCTCCAGCGAGGCCCTGCTGCTCGACGACCTCGGGCCCACCACCAGCATCACGGTCGACCACAGCACGGTCCAGGTCGGCCAGACCCTGACCGTGACGGTGTCGATCGCCAACGCGCCGACCTTCCTGGAATGGGGCGAAATGCTCAGCTGGTCGGCGGGCTCGCTGCAGCTCGTCTCGCAGTCGGCGGGGGATTTCAACGAGTTCGTCCCGGATGCGCGTTCGACGGCGATGATCGATTCCGCCAACGAGGTGCATGCGGGCGGCTATGGCTCGGCGAACGGCTCGGGCCGGCTGGCGGTCTTCACCTTCCAGGTGCTGACCTCCGGCAACATCCTGCTCTCGGCGCCGGCCCAGGGCGTGGGCGAGCCCTTCGGCCTGGCGCTGTTCGATGCCTCGAACCACCTGCTGGTGCCGCTCGCCGCGCCCCCGGTCACGGTCACCTCGCTGCCGGCCGACGTCATGACGATCAGCTCCTCGCAGCCGATCGCCTCCACCGACGGCCCGACGCCGGCCTACGTGACGGTGTCGCGCGACCGCACCGCCGATGCGCAGACGGTGAGCCTGCTGGCCAGCGGCACGACCTCGCCTTCACTGTGGGTCTCGGTGCCGAGCAGCGTCTCCTTCGCGATCGGGCAGTCCTCGGTGACCTTCCCGCTCCTGCCGGTCGACAACCACGTCATCGAAGGCACGCTGAGCCTGATCCTGACCATCGGTCCGGGTCAGCTCTACACCGTGGGCAACCCGTCGTCGGTGACCATCACCCGCCTCGATGCCGACGGCTCCGACTTGTCGCTGACCGCGAACACGCCGCGCCCGGCCCTGAGCGGCACGGTGCAGGTCATGATCCACCTCGACCAGGCGCCGGCCTTCAGCCAGTTCGGCGGCATCGTGAAGTTCCCGGTCGCCATGCTCAGCCTGGCCTCGCAGGGCCCCGGCTCGGGGAGTTTCGGGACCTTCGTGCCGGATGCGCGCACCCCCAGCGAGATCAACGCCTCCGGCGAGGTCCATATCGGCACCTACACCACCGATGACCAGGCCGGCGGCTCCGGCGACCTGGTGGTGCTGACCTTCAACGTGATCGGCTCCGGCACCGCGGTCCTGACCACCGCCGACCAGACCAATGGCGTGCCCTTCGGCGACGCCCTGCTCAGCCAGGCCGGCGAGACCACCCTGCCGACCATCTCGAATGTCCTGACCCTGCAGATCTCCGCCGACCACGCGCCGACCGCGATCGCGCTGAGCAACACCCATGTCCGCCAGGGCCTGCCGGTCGGCACCCTGGTCGGGCTGATCACCGACACCGACCAGGATGTCGGCGACTACGCCAGCTATGCCCTGGTCGGCAGCGGCGCGCCCTCGGCCGACAACGCCAAGTTCACCATCTCCGGCAATGAGCTGCTCACCGACTACGTCTTCGACTACTCGTTGCAGAGCACCGCGGCGATCACCATCCAGGCCACCGACAGCGGCGGTGACACCTACCAGCAGTCCTTCACCATCACCATCGATCCGGGCGGGGGCGTGCTCTACGTCCTGCCGAGCGCGACCGGCACCCCTCACGACGGCTCGAGCTGGAGCAACGCCTTCACCGACCTGGCCCCGGCGCTGGCGGCGGCCAACAGCGGCACCCAGGTGTGGGTCGCGGCCGGCACCTACCTGCCCACCGCCGGCACCGACACCACGCAGTCGCTGACCATTCCTGCCGGGGTCGCGGTCTATGGCGGCTTCAGTGGCACCGAGTCCACCTTGTCGCGCCAGTGGCCGCAGAACCTGACCACGCTCAGCGGCGTGATCAGCGGCGGCGCCTCGCGCCATGTCGTCACGCTCAGCGCCGGTGCGACCCTCGATGGCGTGGTGGTGAGCGGCGGCTACGCCTCGAACGCCTTCTCCGACCAGGATGGCGCCGGGGTGCTGGTCGGATCGGGAGCCGCCACGGCGGCGCTGACCCACTGCATCATCACCGGCAACCACGCCGCGACCAGCGGCGGCGGCGTCTACTCGCAGGGCGCGCCGACGGTGATCGCAAACTGCGTCCTGGACACCAATCTCGCCGACGCCG
>Ga0302314_10020960_pt1 | contig 10790 bp, 9 predicted proteins | sample III_Palsa_N2_3_FD_200533 | JGI IMG/M metagenome (GOLD analysis project Ga0302314, IMG submission 200533) | Peat permafrost microbial communities from Stordalen Mire near Abisko, Sweden - III_Palsa_N2_3 | ecosystem: Environmental > Terrestrial > Soil > Palsa > Peat permafrost | place: Sweden... | reverse complement strand
GTCGCCCTGCCCATATTTGAGCAGCAAGGGCGTGGGGCGGCGCTGGCCCGCCTGGTGGCAGCGCTTGAGATAGTCCTCATGCGCGGCGGGAAAGGTGACGTCCTCATGCCGCATTTGAGCCCAGCGATTGGCGATGGGCGCGAGTTTCGCATAGAGCGCGCCGCGCAAACCCGCGACCGGCTCGGGCAGGGGATAGGCAAAATATTTGTATTCTCCCCGTCCGAAACCAGGCCGCGCCATCTCCACGGTGCTGCGGAAAATCTCTTTCTCGTAAAGACCGCGCAGTTTGGCACAACTCTTTGTGTCCAATAATTTGGGAAGCAGCGCCCAGCCCAGTGCGTCCAGCGACATGGCCGCCGCTTCCCAATTCTGTGTCGACATCACGCTGCTTCTTCGCGCTTGAGTAGTTCCTGTTTGCGCACCACGCCCCAGCGATAGCCGGACAGGCCGCCATCGGTCTTGACCACCCGGTGACAGGGGATCGCCACCGCCAGTTGATTGGCGGCGCAGGCCTGTGCCACCGCGCGCACTGCCTTGGGCCGGCCGATCTTGCGGGCGATCTCGGCATAGCTTCTGGTCGCTCCGGCCGGGATCGCGACAAGCGCTTTCCACACACGCTGCTGGAAAGCGGTGCCGCGAATGTCCAGCGGCAGATCGAGACCCTTGTTGGGATGCTCGATCAGGCCCACCACCCGCGCCACCAGCTTTTCGAACTTGGCATCGCCGCCCACCAGGCGCGCCTTGCTGAAACGGTCTTGAAGGTCGCGCAGCAATTTTTCCGGATCGTCACCCAGCAGGATGGCGCAGACGCCCTTGTCGCTCGCCGCTACCAGCAGCGCGCCCAGCGAAGTCTTGGCGATGGCGAAACGAATCTCCTCGCCGCCGCCGCCGGCCTTATAGCGGCTGGGCGTCATTCCCAGCAGCGATTTGGACTTCTCATAGAAGCGGCTTCCGGAATTATAGCCCGCGTCATAGATCGCCTGGGTGACGGGAGCGCCGTGGTGCAACTGCTCGCGCAGCTTCTTGCCGCGATGAGCGGCGGCATAGTCCTTGGGCGTGAGTCCCGTCACCGCCTTGAACACGCGATGGAAGTGATGGGGGCTGAGCCCCGCCTTGGCCGCCAGGCTGGCGAGCGAAGGGATGGTCTCGCTGGCGGCGATGCGGCGGGCGGCTTCGGCCACTTTGGCGGCATGCGGCGCGGCCGCGCCCAGGTCGGGCTTGCAGCGTTTGCAGGCGCGGAAGCCGGCAGCGCGCGCTTCGGCCGTGGTGGCATGGAAACCCACATTGGCAGGATTGGGCAGGCGGGCGGCGCAGGACGGGCGGCAATAGACGCCGGTGGTCTTGACCGAATAGACGAAGGCGCCGTCGCTGGCCTTGTCGCGGAGCTTGATTTTGGCCCAGCGCGAATCGGCTTCGGTGGCGGCTCCCATGGCAGCGCGGGTTGGAGAATTTTTCATCGTGAGGCACTCCAGATCATCTGCCTCATCCTGGCGAGCTAGGTGAATACCCCGCACTCCGGCCCTTGCGATCAAATCGGGGCGATCAAATCGGGCCTTGAAAAGAGGTCCAGGCGAGCAGCACCCAGCCCGCGATAAAACACAGGCCGCCGACGGGTGTGATCCACACCATCAGATGCGAGCCGGTCAAAGCCAGCACATACAGCGAACCCGAAAACAGCACGATGCCGGCGAGAAAGGCGGCCGCCGCCGCCCGCGCCGGTACCAGCGCCGCCAGTGCGATAGCGAGTGCGTGATACATGTGATAGCGCGCGCCGGTCTCGAACACCGAGAGCGCCTCCAGGCTCACATGCCCCTGCAGGCCATGGGCGGCGAACGCGCCTGCGATCACCGCCAGGGCGCCATTGATGGCCGCAATGCCAAGCCAAGTCCGGTTCATGGCACCATAATAGACAGCGCCGGGCTTGATGCGATAGGGCTTGCTGATGACCGAGTTTGCCACCACAACCGACGGCCTTCGCATCGCCTATGACGAGGTGGGCGAAGGCCCACCTGTGGTGCTGGTGCATGGTTTCGGCTCCAGCCGGGTACAGAATTGGCGCTCCACCGGCTGGTACGGCTCGCTCACAGAAGCGGGCTATTCAGTTGTGGCGATCGACTGCCGCGGTCATGGCGAAAGCGACAAGCCGCATGACCCGTTGCTCTATCATCACGACCGCATGGCGGAAGACGTGGTCAATGTGATGGATTCCGCCGGCATCGCCCGTGCGTCCTATATCGGTTACTCGATGGGCGGCTTGATCGGCTTGCGCTTTGTCGCGCTGTTTTCCGACCGCCTGCCGCGCCTGATTCTTGGCGGCGTGGGCGAACACTATCTCACCGGCCCGCGCGTTTCCGATCCCGAGCGGCGCACCATGATCGCAGATGCCATTCTTGCCGAGGATAAGGACAGCATCACTGATCCCCGCGCGCGCATGTTCCGGGAGTTTGCCGACCAGCCAGGCAAGGACAGGCTGGCGCTGGCCGCCTGCATGCGGGCGATGTCGCCACCCCTTCCGCGTGCAACCTTGCAAGCGTTTGGTTTGCCTATCCTGGTGGTATGCGGCGACCAGGATACGGTTGCCGGCGCCCCCGGCCCTCTTGCCGCCATATTTTCCCATGGCTCTGCCGCAATCGTGCCTGGGCGCGACCATATGTCGGCGGTGGGCGCCCGTCCCACCCGCCAGGCGGCGATTGATTTCCTGAAATCCTGAAACCACCCATCGAGGCGGTGCGTTTTCTGGGTGCGGGCCCTTTACGGCTACTCCGCCCGTCTCCGCTGTACCGGGCGTATATTCGTACACGGAGCATATTTGATCCGTATACGGAGTTTATTTCGATGTGCCTTTGCAATGCCTTACTTGTCGAGCCCGTACGTTTCCGTACGGAAATAAGCATAGGTTTTTGCCGCCAGACCGCTAAATTCGTGGGCAGGGGCAAGTTGAATCGCGGGCTGCGGTCTGCGTTGGGACGGGAAGGGGTAGCCGGCCATGTCGAGTGAGGCCGGCCTGAATTTCATGAATGATACCGTCTCATCGCGCGCGGATGTTCGCAACCGCTTGCTGACCAAATTGTCGCCCGACGACTGGGCGCTGGTCGCCCCCCATCTGGAAATGGTCGTGTTGAAAGAACGCCAGGTGGTGGAGGTCCCGCACAAGCCCATCACCCATGTCTATTTCATGGAGACCGGCGTGGTCTCGGTGGTGGCGGTGAATGAAGAGGATCATCGCATCGAAGTCGGCGTGATCGGCAGGGAAGGCATGACCGGCGTCTCCTTGGTGATGGGCGACGACCGCGCGCAGCATTCGGCTTATCTGCAGATCGGCGGCAACGGACGGCGCATGCCGGCTGCCGCCTTCATCGAGGCGATGAACCGCAGCACATCGTTGCGCAATCTGATGATGAAATCCGCCCAGGCCTTCATGATCCAGACCGCCCATACCGCGCTGGCCAATGGCCGCGCCAAATTGGAAGAGCGGCTGGCGCGCTGGCTGCTGATGGCGCATGACCGGCTGAGCAGCGATGCCGTGCCGCTCACCCATGAATTCCTGGCCGTGATGCTGGGGGTAAGGCGCGCCGGGGTCACTGTGGCGCTTCATTCCTTCGAGCGCCGCGGCCTGATCGCGACAAGGCGCGGCCAGCTCACCTTGGTGGACCGCGAGGGCATCGAGAAAGTGGCGGGCAGTTTTTACGGGATTCCCGAGGCCGAATTGAAACGGCTGATGAGCGAGTAGAATTTCCCCCGCTTTGGCGATGGGGGCCGTTATAAAGCCCCCATGCTGCCCCCCCTGTTCGAGAACTGGTTCGCCGCCAAAGGCTGGACGCCCAGGCCGCACCAAATGGCGCTGGTGGAAAGCGCCCGGAATGGCGAAAGCGTGCTTCTGGTGGCGCCGACCGGCGGCGGCAAGACCTTGGCGGGCTTTCTTCCCAGCCTGATCGATCTGTCCGAGCGGCCCAAACGCGCGCGGGCCAGCAAGCTCCACACGCTTTACATTTCGCCGCTCAAGGCGTTGGCGGTGGACGTGGCGCGCAATCTGGAAACGCCGGTGACCGAGATGGGTCTGCCGGTGACGGTGGAGACCCGCACCGGCGATACCCCGCTGTCGCGCCGGCAGCGCCAGCGCCATGCGCCGCCGGATTTTCTGCTCACCACGCCGGAGCAATTGGCGTTGCTCTTGGCCCATCCCCGCAGTCCGCAATTGTTTGAAGGGCTCAAGGCCGTCGTGCTGGACGAATTGCACGCTCTCTACAATTCCAAGCGCGGCGATCTTCTGGCGCTGGGACTGGCGCGGCTGGCGCAACTGGCGCCGCATCATCGCCGGGTGGGCCTCTCAGCCACGGTGGCCGATCCCCAGCCATTGCAGCGTTTTCTGCTGCCCCAGCCGGCCGGCGCCGAGAAGCTGGCGGAGCTGGTGATCGCCAAAGGCGGCGCCAAACCGCAAATCGCCATCAGCGCCTCTGATTCCTATGTGCCCTGGGCAGGGCATCTGGCGCGTCACGCCATGCAGGACGTGATGGCGGCGATCGCCGACGCCAAGACCGCGCTGATATTTGTCAACACCCGCAGCCAGGCCGAGCGCACCTTCCAGGAATTATGGCGCCTCAATGAGAACAATTGGCCCATCGCGCTGCATCACGGCAGCCTGGCGCCCGAGCAACGCCGCAAAGTGGAAGCGGCGATGGTCAAAGGCAGCCTCAAAGCCGTGGTCTGCACGTCCACGCTGGATCTGGGCATCGACTGGGGCGCAGTGGACAAGGTGATCTGCATTGGCGCCCCCAAGGGCGCGGCGCGGCTGGTCCAACGCATCGGCCGCGCCAATCACCGCCTGGACGAGCCCAGCGCCGCCCTGCTGGTCCCCGCCAACCGTTTTGAAGTGCTGGAATGCAATGCCGCCCGCGACGCGGTGCTGGCGGGCGAATTGGACGGCGAGCGCTTGAAACAGGGCAGCCTGGATGTGCTGTGCCAGCATATCTGGGGCATGGCGGTGGCGGCGCCTTTTGCAGCCGACGCGCTTTATGACGAGGTGCACTCGGCTGCGCCCTATGCCGGCTTGAGCCGTGCCGATTTCGACGCGGCGTTGAATTTCGTCGCTACCGGCGGCTATGCCCTCAAAAGCTATGACCGCTTCGCGCGATTGAGGCAGTTGCCAGACGGCCGCTGGAGGCTGGCGCATCCGCGCCTGGCCCAGGCCTATCGGCTGAATGTGGGCGTGATCGTCGAAGACCCGATGGTGGAGATCAGGCTTCAGTCGCGCGGCAAGCCCACCGGCGCGGGCGGACGCAGGTTGGGCCAGCTCGAGGAATATTTCATCGAGCAATTGTCGGTGGGCGATACCTTTGTCTTCGCCGGCGATGTGTTGCGCTTCGAAGGGTTGCGCGAGACCGCCGCCTATGTCACCCGCACCCAGGATCCGGAAGCGGAAATTCCCAGCTACAATGGCGGTAAGTTTCCGCTTTCGACATTCCTGGCGCAGCGCGTACGGGAAATGGTTTCCAACCCGGAAAGCTGGCGCCATCTGCCCGAACCGGTGCAGGAATGGCTCAAGATCCAGGAATGGCGCAGCGTCATTCCCAAGCCCGGGCAATTGCTGGTGGAATTCTTTCCCCGCGGCAATCGCCATTATCTGGTCTGCTATCCCTTCGAAGGCAGGCTGGCGCATCAGACCCTGGGCATGCTGATCACCCGCAGGCTGGAGCGGGCGCGGGTCAAGCCGCTGGGCTTCATCGCCAATGAATATGCGTTGGCGGTGTGGGCGGCGCGCCCCATGGATCAACTCGATATGGGAACCCTCTTCGACGAGGACATGCTGGGCGATGATCTCGACGCTTGGCTGGCCGACAGCAATCTCTACAAGCGCACCTTCCGCAACTGCGCCATCATCGCGGGGCTGATCGAGCGCAAAACCCCCGGCAGCGAAAAAAGCGGACGGCAGGTGACTTTCTCCTCCGACCTGATTTATGACGTGCTCCGCGAGCATGAGCCGGACCATGTGTTGCTCAGGGCGACCTATCAGGACGCGGGAACCGGACTCTTGGATATCGCCCGCCTCTCCGACATGCTGAGGCGCGTCAAGGCGCGAATCGTGACAAGAAGGCTCGACCGGGTGTCGCCCCTGGCGGTTCCTGCGCTGCTCGAGATTTCGCGCGAGATGGTGGCGCGGGGCGAAGTGGACGAAGAGATATTGCGCGATAATGAAGATGCGCTGATTGCGGATGCGATGCGTGTGGACTGACTTGAGTGTCATCGTCAACGGCGAAACGCTGGTCCTGGACCGGTCCGGCGCGGCCTGGTGGCCGCGCGCCTCGACCTTGATCGTGGCCGATCTGCATTTCGAGAAGGGCAGTTCCTACGCCCGCTTCGGCCAGTTTCTGCCGCCCTATGACACGCGGGCGACTTTGCTCAGGATGGCCGAAGTGATCGGCCGCCGCGCGCCCGCGCGGGTGATCGCGCTGGGCGATTCTTTCCATGATCCGTTTGCGGCCGCCAGGCTTCCCGGTCCGGAATTGGAGATGCTTCAGCGGCTTGTAGCGTCAGTGAACATGCTCTGGATCACCGGCAATCACGATCCCCATCCGCCCGCGTCGCTGGGTGGCGCAGTGATGGCGGAATGGCGCGAAGGCGGATTGCTGTTCCGGCACGAGCCGCGCCTCGACGCCGAGCGGGGCGAAGTGGCGGGCCATCTTCATCCTTGCGCCAAAGTCGCCAAATATGGCCGCGGCGTCCGCCGCCGCGCCTTCGCCGCCGACACCAATCGCATCGTCTTGCCTGCCTTCGGCGCCTATGCCGGCGGCCTGGATGTGGGCGATCCGGCGATCTCTATGCTGTTCGATGGCCGCTTCCACGCTTTCATGCTGGGCGAGGAACGGGTCTACGCGATTCCGCGTCACACTGGGCGGCGGAACAGGAGCGATGAAATCCAGCCCATGGCAATGGCCATCAGGACCGTCGCCAGGCCGTAATCGAAACCCTGATTATGGGCGAAGTTATAAAGCCGCCGCTCCAGCCCGGTCTGATCGATGAACAAAGGCGTGGACTGGGCGCTGATCACGGCGCTGCCGCGGAACAGGAACACCTCGACATTATACTGGCCCCGCACCACGCCCGCGGGCACCGGCACATGGGCGCGGAACAGCGTGTCGCTGAGGAATTCCACGCCGCCCGGCACTTCGGAATAAAGATGATCCTGTGTGAGATGGCGCAACGCCGCTTGGCGGAAGGGCTCATAATCGTGATGGCTGTGAACGGTGTCGGGCCGCAGGCTCTGCACGCCAATGCCATAGCGCGCCAAGATTGCGGCCGGGGCGATGGCCGGCAGTGGCCGCGTGCTCGCCAGGAAATAATAGGACGGCATGCCCGACAGGTCGGCGGCGTCGTGGTTGATCCAGATGCCCGCCACCCGGTCGCGGCGGCGCACGGTGAGGTCGGCATCGGGCCCCCGCACCACCACCACCACGTCCTTGGGCCCGTGATTGCCGCCTTGATTCTGATTCTGGCCCTCCACCGCACCGAACACGACGATGTCGCTGCCGGTATAGTTCGAGGTGATCTGGATCAAATCCTGGCTGACGCCGGAGACCAATTCCTCGGCTTGGACCGGCACCGCTGTCATCAGGCATGCGAGAAGCAGGAAGAGCCGCATCACATTCCCGCCAGACTGTAGACATCGGATGGTGGCACCAAGAGCCCCCACAGCAATCTTGCGGCCACCGCCAGCACTAGAAGCGCAAGCAACAACCGCAGTTGCTCGCCCCTGAGCCTGGCGCCCGCGCGTACGCCGAACTGGGCGCCGATCACTCCGCCGATCACCAGGATCGCCGCCAGCACGATGTCCACCGCATAATTGTTGGTCGCCTGCAGGACGGTGGTGATCACCGCCACGCCGATGATTTGCACCAGGGAGGTGCCGATCACCACATTGGTGGGCATGCGCAGCAGATAGATCATCGCCGGGACCAGGATAAAGCCGCCGCCGATGCCCATGATCGCGCTCATCGTCCCCACCAGGAATCCGATCACCAAAGGCGGGATCACACTGATATAGAGCCGCGACTGGCGGAAGCGGGCCTTGAAGGGCAGGCCGTGAATCCAAACGTGATTGACGGGATAGATACGGGCGGGAGCGTTGCCCCGCGCCTGGGCGCGCAACGTTTTGATGCTTTCATCCAGCATGATGCCGCCGATGATGCCCAGCATCGGCACATAGGTGAGGGAGACGACAAGATCCATCTGTCCGGCACGGCGCATGATGGCGAACAGCCAGACGCCCGCGCCGGTGCCGAACAACCCGCCCAGCATCATCACCCCCGCCATCTTGAAATCGATGGCGCGCTTCTTCCATTGGGCGATGGCGCCGGACATGGATGAGGCGGTGATGTGGCTAAGCGTGGTGGCGACCGCGACCCCGGATGGAATGCCGTAGAACACCAGAAGCGGCGTCAGCAGGAAACCGCCGCCCACCCCAAAAAGGCCGGAGAGGAACCCCACACCCAGACCCATGCCCAGAATGACGATCCATTGGACCGACATGTCCGCGATGGGCAGGTAGATTTCCATAAGCCCCGCCAGGGATGAATCAGTCGCGAACCCCTCCGCGATAAGCGAATGTGCGCGCCGATGCCCGATGGGTCAACCGCGCATCGCGTCGTGAAGGACTGAAAAAATCAGAGGCCGAAATCGCCCGGCTCGGGCGGAACATTGGCGATGCGATTGAGCGCCTCGGGCCGGAAACTTTGCGCGGCGCGTTCGGCCGCCTGGCGGTCGGTCGCGGACAATTGGCTCTTGAGCAGGGCGATGCGCGCTTTGGATTCCGCGTCACCGCCGGCGGCGGCGACGGAATACCATTTATAGGAATCGATCAGGCTTTGCGGCACGCCGTCGCCACGCTCGTAAAGGACCGCCAAATTGAATTGGGAATCCGAAAGCCCCAACGCGGCGGCTTGCGCGAACCAGCGCGCCGCCTCTTGCGTGTTCTTCGGGCCGGCCGAGCCTTCGGCGTAGCCCACCGCCAGATTGTGCATCGCCTTGCGGTTGCCTTGGTTCGCGGCTGCCAGATACCATTTGAGAGCAAGCGCGGGGCTGGCGGTCACGCCCTGGCCGCGTTCATACAGGGTGCCCAGACTATATTCCGCCACCGGCTGGCCTTGCAGGGCGGCTTTTTCCAACCACTGGAAAGCGGCCACGGAATCGCCGGCATCGAGATTTCTCAGGCCCATGATGGTCTCGGCGACATCGTTGCCCCCGTTGGCCGCGGCCAGCGCCTTGTCGGCAGAGGCGGCGATGGCGGCTCTAGGCGGCGGCGCTGGCGCGACGGGAATGGCGGGCGGGGCAGCGATCTGGGGCTGTGCCATTTGCAGATGAGGCATGACGGTGATGGCGGATTTATTCGTCATGGCGACGTGCTTGGGCGGGGCGACGGCCTGGCCGAAGCGTTGATTCAGCATCAGGGCGACCGCCGCCGCCAGGAGCAGGAAGAAAATGGCCGCCAAAATCACCAGAAAGAGGGGCCGCTTCTTCTTTTCGAAGTCCGATGGGCGGGTCCAACCCAGAAGTCCGCGCCCATCGGCTTCGGCCGCTTCGCGGGCGGAACGGCGGGCACTGTCCAGGAAATCCTGCTCATTCGCCGGAATATCGTTCCGGAGCACCTCATTCGCAGGCACATCGTTCGCTAGGCCATCATTTGCCGGATTGGGCCGTGCCAGAGCATCGGCGAAATCCTGCGGCATGTCGAAATGATTGGCGAAAGCTTGCTGCGCGAAATTGTCCGGCATGATGTCGGACACGGCGAGAGGCTGGGCGGGAATTTCCTCGACCAGCGGCCCGGCATCGGATTCGGCGGACGGCTCCGCCTCTGCCATCACATCTAAATCGAGCGCGCCGGGAGCGGAGATCGGCTCGGCGAACACGACCGGTTCCTCTACGACAGGCTCGGGGATGCGCGCCAGCCCGGCCCTGAGTTCGGCCAGCATGTCGCTGTGATTCTGTTCCGCTATGTCCAGCCGGAGCGACACTTGCCTCAGTGCATCGGCCACACCGGCATGGGGATCGGGTTCGGCCAGTTCCTCGCGAATGGCTGTCAGGACTTGCTCGATAGCCATGAGCCTTTGTTCCATCGCCAGATCGGGTTCTTCCAGCGCCGCGAGGCGGCCCTCCATCCCAGCCAGTGCATCCTGCTGCGCGCCGCCGTGACGTCTGACTTCGGCCATGTCCTGATCATGCGTTTCGGCCTGGGCTTCGATTCGCCCCAGGATTTGCTCGATCGTGCCATTGGTGAATGCTTGCGTTTCCTCCAGCTGGCCGAGATGGGCTTCCAGGGTTTGCGCTGCCGCCTCGGCGTCGGCGCGCGCCTGGACCAGCCGCAGCGCCAACTGCTCCAGATTGCGGGCGAGCGAACCGGTTTGACCGCCGGAGCGGGCGGTGGCTTGGCCGAATTGGTCGGCAAGACGCGACAGACCCTGGTGCAGGCCTTTGACCGCCTCTTTCAGGCCGTCCTGCACGGCAGCGCGCTCCAGCTTCTCCAGCCTTTCGTCCAGCCCGGTCATGTGACGGCCCAACTGGTCGAAGGCCTGCGCCTGTTCGCTGCTGGCGAGCGTGATCTCGGTCGCTGCCCGGCTCATCGCCCGGTTCATTTCAGACTGGCTCCGCTCGGCATTGTCGAGGCCGCTGCCGACGTTGCGCAGCTGTTCCTCGATGCGGCGATAGGTATGGGACGCTTCGGCTTCCGCATCCGCCAGGCGCGCCAGCATCGCCTCGGTTTCGCGGCGGTTGGCGGCCGACACAAAATCGGGGCCTTGCTA
>Ga0302314_10020958_pt1 | contig 10790 bp, 11 predicted proteins | sample III_Palsa_N2_3_FD_200533 | JGI IMG/M metagenome (GOLD analysis project Ga0302314, IMG submission 200533) | Peat permafrost microbial communities from Stordalen Mire near Abisko, Sweden - III_Palsa_N2_3 | ecosystem: Environmental > Terrestrial > Soil > Palsa > Peat permafrost | place: Sweden... | reverse complement strand
TTGTTACTAACCGGCCCTTGTGATTATTAGTCTGGCACTGGTTCCTTAACGGAACCTGTAGCCAAGCTGCGAACCCGATTACTGGCTGGTGACCGCCATGATTTCGGGCTTGACCACTGGCGCGGACGGCAGGACCTGCGCCGCCGGCTGATCGGACACGTGCCGTGGCACGGCCTCTCGGCTTCGGTCGGGTCCCCTGCGCTCGAGGGCGCCGTGGTCGGCGAACCCGTGGTCCAGAGCGTCGTGGTCGAGAACCCCGTGGTCGATAACGCTGCGGTCAGGCGCCACCCGATCCAGCGGGGTACGGTCGCTGGTGCTGTAGTCGCTGCTGCCGCGTTCTAGGAAGTCTGCGAGCCGCTCTGCCTCATCGGCGCTAAATCCTATGACGGCACGCGGCTGGCCCCATGGTTCTTTGAGTGCGTAGCCGACGTATCCGACGACCGGCTGAGCCGGTGTCTCCCCTATGCCCTGGAGCGCTCTCCAACGCTCCCACGCCGATTCAAGGCGGGCGGCCGCGTGCTGTGCACGTGCGACCAGCTCCGGATCACGCATCGTGCGATCCCCCTAATGAAAGTTATCTGTCCGGCACTGCCTCCGGACCGGTCCCAGCGCGGCGAGTGCCGCAATGCGCAGCGTCAAGACCAACCCCGTCAAGAACACTCACGCGAACTACCCTCGCCCGCTGGGACCGTTCCCCCCAGCCCTCCGGACGAGCTCCGCCGTTTGCATGGGCGACAGCACGACGTCCCGTGCCGTCCTCCTCGCCCAGCTCCCGGCGGACGTTATTCCGAACGCTGCTGCGGGATGCCCGCGAGCAGAGCACGAACCTCGGTCTCCCGGTAACGCCGGTGGCCCCCAAGCGTGCGGATCGAGGTCAGCTTTCCGGCCTTTGCCCACCGCGTCACCGTCTTGGGGTCGACACGAAACATCGTGGCGACCTCGGCGGGCGTCAGTAGCGGCTCGGCCTCTGGAGTACGTGCGGACATTGGTGCGGCCTCTCCTCCTGGATCGGTGTAGCGATCCTTGCGTTATTGATGTGTGGCCTTGGTGCTCCACAGGGAGCTTGTCGTTGATATCCCCATATGGTCCACTGGGTCCATCTTGCCATCACCAGCGGTGACTAGTCGACAACTATCTGCATAGTTTCTGTCTCTAGATCGCCCCGTTGCCCTCGCCAGCGATGTCACTGTCAGTGATTCTAGCGATACTTATCGTCGCATCGGGCCAGATTCGGAAAAAACTGCCCCGCGCGTTTGATCTCCCCCTGCTCACTCGCGTCCCATTGACCGGACGCGTCCCCTCAGCCCCTGTAGTCCCCTAGCCACTGAGTGTAATCTACCACGGCTGAATCGTGATATAACCGCACACTTCTATTTCTTATCCACGATCGTGCGACAGGCACCCCCCGTCAACCCCGCGGCCACCCCATCCAGCCGTGATATCCGCCATGACCCGGGCACCGCACGGCCGCCGGGCAAGGCATTGCGTTGCGCGGGCCGGCACCGAGAGCCAATCGGCGTAGTCATCAGGGCCGCAAACCGGGTACGGTTGTACCTGTACGGAAGCTGGCGAGCGCCGAGGTCCCCGTGGGGGATCTACGGCGGTTCTGTGTGTGTCACAGGCGGGTCAGCGACAGAGGCATCGTGGGGCCGCATGGCTCCGGACGTTCGAGGGGGTCGAGCCAATGGGGCGCGGCCGAGCTAAGGCCAAGCAGGTTAAGGTTGCTCGCCAGCTTAAGTACAACGGCGGCGGCACGGATCTTAACCGGCTGCGGCAAGAGCTGGGCGTTTCAACGGAAGCGCACAGCGCCGACCAGGACGACCCGTATACCGAGTACGACGACGAGGACTCTCTCGACGACGCCGGTGACGAGGACGAAGAGGACGAGGACGACGACTGGTCTTCGGCGCGCTAGCACGCCCTGGCGTGCTAGCCGTTGGCTGATACGGGTCACCACGTTCGCTGCGCAAGCGCGAAAGCCTGCTTGAGGCGCGAGCGTTCCTGCCTGTCCGCTACGCGGTCGCTGCGGGCTCCAGCACACCCTTGCCGCGGTCGCTTTCCGGTACCGGCACCGGATAGTGGCCGTCAAAGCACGCCCGGCACAGTGATCCCGGGGGTTGCTCCGTCGCCGCGACAAGCGCGTCAAGTGCCACGTAGCCGAGCGAGTCCGCACCGATCGCCGCGCGGATTTCCTCGACCGAGGTGTGACCCGCGATCAGCTCGTCGCGGGTAGCGAAGTCGATGCCGTAGAAACAGGGCCACTTCACCGGCGGCGACGCGATCCGGACGTGGACCTCGAGCGCGCCCGATTCGCGGAGCATCGCGACGATCGCCTGCTGCGTGTTGCCGCGCACGATGGAGTCGTCGACCACCACGATCTTGCGGCCCGCGATCACGTCGCGCAGCGGATTGAGCTTCAGCCTGATGCCGAGCTGCCTGATGGTCTGGCTCGGCTGGATGAAGGTCCGCCCCACGTAGGAGTTCTTCACCAGCCCCTGGCCGTAGGGGATCCCGCTGGCCTCGGCATAGCCGATCGCGGCGGGAGTGCCCGACTCTGGCACCGGGATGACGATGTCCGCTCCCGGCGCCGGGTACTCAGCCGCCAGCCGCCGCCCGATCTCGACCCGGGTGGCGTGCAGCCCGCGGCCGCCGATCGTGGTGTCCGGCCGGGCCAGGTAGACGTACTCGAACAGGCACACCTTGGGGGCGGCGGGGGCGAACTGGCGCGACCGCACCCCCCGCTCGTCCAGCGTGATGAGCTCACCCGGCTGGACCTCGCGCACGAACGAGGCACCCACGATGTCCAGCGCGGCGGTCTCGCTGGCCGCTACCCACCCGCCGGCCAGCTTCCCGATCACCAGCGGCCGGAACCCCTGCGGGTCGCGTGCCGCATACAGCGTGTTCTCGTCCATGAAGACCAGGGAGTAGGCCCCGCGCACCAGCGGCAGGATGGTGGCGGCGGATTTCTCGACCCCGCTGTCAGTCGCCCCGCTTGCCTCGGCGCCGCTGGCGATCAGCTCGGTCAGCACATCGGTGTCCGAGGTGGCCTGCAGTCCGGCGAACCCGCTTTCGGGCGGCAGCATGGCGGCGAGCTCGCGGGTGTTGGTCAGGTTGCCGTTGTGCCCGAGGGCCAGCGACAGCGTCGGTGTCGACCGGAAGGTGGGCTGTGCATTCGCCCACACCGGGGCGCCGGTTGTCGAGTAGCGGCAGTGCGCGACGGCGATATCACCGCGCAGCGCGGTGAGAGAGGGCTCATCGAAGACCTGGGCGACCAGGCCCATCTCCTTGTGAACGACGATCCGCCTGCCGTCGCTGACGGCGATGCCCGCCGACTCCTGGCCGCGGTGCTGCAGCGCGTGCAGTCCGTAGTAGGCGAGTTTGGCGACGTCTTCACCGGGAGACCAAACGCCAAAGACGCCGCAGGCGTCCCTCGGCGGGCGGTCGTTGGGATCGAGGTCATGCGTCAGGCGCCCGTCTGGCTTAGCCACCCCACCAGTCTATTTGGTCAGGTCAGCGGAAGATACTCCGAGAGATCAGACCGTGCCCCGCTCGCGCTGACAGCCCCGGATTCCACTGCCTCATTCCAGCTGAGCCGCCCGGTCGCCAGCCTGAACCAGGTCAGCGCGTCCGTCTCCACCACGTTGGGCGGGGTTCCGCGCGTGTGGCGGGGCCCGGCGACCGCCTGTACCGCCGCTACCGGCACCACTCTGATCTCCACCGAACGGCCCGGGCTGGCACTTTCCAGCTGATGAAGCAGGAAGCGGGCGGCCGACCGGAGGACGGCGCGCTCCGGCTCGGCTCCCGTGTCGAGCGCGGCCGCAACGACCGCAACACTGGCTTCTCCAGCGGGATCAGGCTTACGCGCGGGCATGGCGCCGTCCGTGGCTAGCCAAAGAGGGCGGGCAGGGTGCTGGTCCAGGTGCGCTCGAGTTCCGTCAGCGGGATCTCGAAGGCTGCCTCTACCGTCAAGGTGTCCCCGGCGGTCACGCCGATGAGCGTGGCCGGGACGCCGTGCTCCGCGCACAGCGCGGAGAACTCGGCCTCGTGTCCCGGCGCGACCGAGATCAGCGCGCGGCCGGCCGACTCGCTGAACAGGGCGGCGAACGGGTCACCGGGCAGCGTGACGGAGCAGCCAAGGCCGCCGCGCAGGCAGGACTCCGCCAGGGCGATGGCCAGGCCGCCGTCCGACAGGTCGTGGGCACTGGCCAGCAGTCCGGCCGCCGCGGCGGCGGCGGCGAGCGACGCCAGCCTGCGTTCGGCCTCCAGGTCAACGGCCGGCGGACGCCCGCCCAGGTGCTGGTGGGCGACCTCAGCCCAGGCCGAACCGCCGAATTCCGGCTGCGTCGTGCCGAGCAGCACCAGCTGCGCGCCGTTGGCGGCGAAGCCGGCGCCAGGGCGGCGGCGCACGTCATCATGCACGCCAAGGACACCGATCACCGGGGTCGGGTAGATGGCTGTGGTGCCGGTCTGGTTGTAGAGGCTCACGTTGCCGCCGGTGACCGGGATGCCCAGGGTCTTGCAGCCGTCGGCGAGGCCGCGGACCGCCTCGGCCAGCTGCCACATGACCGCGGGGTCCTCCGGTGAGCCGAAGTTCAGGCAGTTGGTCACGGCGACCGGGACGGCGCCGGTCATCGCCACGTTGCGGTAGGCCTCGGCCAGCATGAGCTGGGTGCCCTGGTAGGGGTCGAGCTTGCAGTAGCGGCCGTTCCCGTCGGTGGCCAGGGCGATGCCGAGGCCGGTTTCCTCGTCGACCCGGACCAGGCCGCCGTCCTCCGGCATCGCGAGCACGGTGTTGCCGCGGACCAGGCTGTCGTACTGCTGGGTGACCCAGCGCTTGTCGGCCAGCCCGGGTGAGCCGAGCAGCTCGAGCAGGGTGCCGCGCAGCGACGGGCCGTCGGCCGGCCGGGGCAGTTCTTCCGGCCCGCTGGCCGCAAGAGCATCGAGGCCGTCGGGGCGGGCCAGCGGACGCTGGTAGACCGGGCCGTCGGCGGCGGTCCGCGGCGGGATGCTGACCACCGTGCCGCCGCGCCAGGTCATGGTCAGCGTGCCGTCGTCAGTGACCTCGCCGATCACCTTTGCCTCGACGTCCCACTTGCGGCACACGGCGAGGAACTCCTCGGTGCGGTCCGGCCGGACGACCGCCATCATCCGCTCCTGCGACTCGCTCATCAGGATCTCGGCCGGCGTCAGGTTCGGGTCGCGCAGCGGGATGGCGTCCATGTCCACCACCATGCCGCCGTCCCCGCCCGCGGCCAGCTCGGTGGTCGCGCAGGCGACCCCGGCCGCGCCCAGGTCCTGGATGCCCTCGACCAGGCCGGCCGCGTAGAGCTCGAGGCAGCACTCGACGAGCAGCTTCTCCATGAACGGGTCGCCCACCTGGACCGAGGGCCGCTTCGCGGCCCGGCCCTCGCCAGCGGCGCCATCCGCTCCGGATCCGCCGAACGTGGCGCTGGCCAGCACCGAGGCGCCGCCGACACCGTCAGGACCAGTCCGCGAGCCGAACAGGACGACCTTGTTGCCCGCTCCGGTCGCGACGGCCGACTTCAAATCGTCGTGCCGCATCAGCCCGACGCACAGCGCGTTGACGAGCGGGTTGCCCGCGTAGCAGGGGTCGAAGGCGAGCTCGCCGCCGATGTTCGGCAGGCCGAGGCAGTTTCCGTAGAAGGAGATGCCGGAGACAACACCGGGCAGCACCCGGGCGGTGTCATGCGCGTCGGCGGGGCCGAACCGGAGCGCGTCCATTACCGCGATCGGCCGGGCGCCCATGGCGAGGATGTCGCGGACGATGCCGCCGACACCGGTCGCCGCACCCTGGTGCGGTTCGACGAACGACGGGTGGTTGTGGCTCTCGATCTTGAAGGTGACCGCGTAGCCCTGGCCGATGTCGACCACGCCCGCGTTGGCGCCGATGCCCGCGAGCAGGTGCCTGGCCTGGCCGGCGTCGGGCGCGAGGTTGCGCAGGTGGACCTTGGACGACTTGTAGGAGCAGTGCTCGCTCCACATCACCGAGTAAAGCGCGAGCTCCGCCGCGGTCGGGCGGCGGCCGAGGATGTCCCGGATCTTCTGGTACTCCTCAGCCGTCAGGCCCAGCTCTTTGAACGGCTGCTCCACATCCGGGGTTTGCTCCGCGACCTCGACGGTATCTTTGTCACTCACAGCTGAGCTCCCGCGAAGGCGGTGACGGCGGAGGTGAAAAACGGCAGTCCCTCGTCGGACGGGCCGGTCAGCGAATCGATCGCATGCTCCGGGTGCGGCATCAGCCCGACGACGTTCCCGGCCACGTTGCGGATGCCCGCGATGTCGCGGGCGGACCCGTTCGGCGCGCCATAGGTGTAGCGGACAACCACGCGCCCTGTCCTTTCCAGTTCATCGAGGGTGGCCTCGTCGGCCGCGTAAGCGCCCTCGCCGTTCTTGACCGGCACGGTGATCTCCTGACCGCGGGCGAAGCGCGCTGTCCACGCGGTGTCGGTGCTGAGCACGGTGAGCCGCGCGTCGGTGTGCAGGAAGCGAAGCCCCGCGTTCCTGGTCAGCGCACCGGGCAGCAGCTGGGCCTCGCACAGGATCTGGAAGCCGTTGCAGATGCCGAGCACCGGCAGTCCCGCGCTGGCGGCCGGGATGAGCTCCCGCATCACCGGGGAGAACCGGGCGATCGCACCGCAGCGCAAGTAGTCGCCGTAAGAGAAGCCGCCGGGGAGGATGACTGCATCGACGCCCCGCAGGTCGCGGTCCGCGTGCCAGAGCCGGACCGGCTCCGCTCCCGCGTACCGCACGGCGCGGGCCGCATCGGTGTCGTCGAGTGATCCGGGGAACGTGACAACGCCTATCCGCACAAGGGAAGACTACCTGACCTGGTCAGATCACCCGTACCGGTCGGCGCTCAGGCGGTACGGGAAAGCGGCGCTTCCCAGTGGATGCGTTTGTCGAGCACGACGCGGGTGCCCTGGCCGGGCGCGGTGCGCAGCGTTACCGCGTCCACGCAGGCTTGCATGATGGCGAACCCGCGGCCGGATTCCGCGAGGCCCGCTTGATCGCCTGCCCCGCGATCGGCCGGCCAGTGATCACCCGGCCCGTAGTCGCGCAGTCCGTGATCGCCCGGCCGGTGCTCTCCGGCCAGGTGATCCGCCGCCGCCTCGTGGTCAGCCGGCCCGTGACCGCCTGCCGGGTAACTGACCCCATCGCGGCTGACCCGGCCGCGCCGTGTCCGCGGACAGCCCTGGCCCGCGTCGGTGACCTCAACCCGGCAGGCCACGCTGTCCACGGTCGCCGCCACCGTGTAAGCGGGCGCGGACTGGCCGGCGTGCAGCACGACGTTGGTGCAGGCCTCGGTCGCGGCCAGCAAAATGTCCTCGACGGAGTCCTCGCTGACGCCGACGCCGCGCAGCGTGTCACCGAGGACCTGACGCATCACGGGGACGCTCAGCAGTTCCCGCTCGAACACGAGGCAGAATCGGACCTTAGGCCGACTCATTCGCACCGCTCTCACATGAACTGAGATTTCCCACGACACGCCAGCGTAATCAAAAGTTTCAGTCCGTGATTGGGAGATCACTCAGTGGTATGAAGGGAGAATTCCTCGATCACGGGATTGGCAAGCAGCTCACGGGCCAGTTCTTCGAGTGCCGCGAGCGCGGGACCGTCCGCCGGACCGTCCAGCTCTACCTCGAAACGCTTTCCCTGCCGCACGCCGGTCACGTTCCCGAAGCCAAGGCGGTGTGATGCACTGAGCACCGCCTCGCCCTGCGGGTCGTGAATCTCCGGCTTGAGCATGACGTCGACGATCACTCGGGCCACGTATCCTCCCAGCGCAAACAGGGCATATATCGTCGGTACATGAACTAATGTGCGTCAAGCCCACACGGCAAGCGCCCATGAAGCGTATAACCACAGGGCTTCCAGCCTGGTCAGGCCGGCGATGGCGATCCCGTCGCGCGGCCGCGACGATGAGGAGTGGCACGTGACCGCGGAGACCATTCAGCTTCTCACCCCCGAAGGCGAGCGAGTCGACCATCCCGAGTACCCCGTCGATGACGTGGACCTCAAGGGGATGTACCGCGACATGGCGCTTGTCCGGCGGATCGATACCGAGGCCGTCGCGCTGCAGCGGCAAGGCGAGATGGCCCTGTGGGCCCCGCTGCTCGGCCAGGAGGCCGCCCAGATCGGGTCCGCCCGCGCCTTGTCCGCCAAAGACATGGCTTTCCCCTCGTACCGGGAGCACGGCGTCGCCTGGTGCCGTGGCCTCGACCCGATGCGGATACTCGAGCTGTTCCGCGGCGTGACCAACGGCGCCTGGGACCCCGAGGAACACAAGTTCCACCTCTACACAATCGTCATCGGCGACCAGACGCTGCACGCCACCGGGTACGCGATGGGCATCCAGCGGGACGGCGCCGAGGACGAGGCGGTGATCGCCTACTTCGGCGACGGCGCGACCAGCCAGGGGATCGTCAGCGAGGCCTTCTCCTGGGCCTCGGTCTTCCAGGCTCCGCTGGTCTTCTTCTGCCAGAACAACCAGTTCGCCATCTCGGCTCCGCCCGAGCGGCAGAGCCGGGTCCCGATCTACCAGCGGGCGAGCGGGTTCGGCTTCCCCGGGATCCAGGTCGACGGCAACGACGTGCTCGCCTGCTACGCGGTGACCCGGCAGGCGCTGCGAGCCGCCCGGGACGGCATGGGGCCCACCCTCATCGAGGCCTTCACTTACCGGATGGGCGCGCACACCACCACCGACGACCCGACCAGGTACCGATTGTCGAGCGAGCTCGAGACCTGGCGGCTGCGCGACCCGCTCGAGCGGGTCCGCGCCTACCTGACCCGGTCCGGCGAGGCCGGCCCCGGGTTCTTCGAGCAGGTGCAGGCGGAAGCGGACGAACTGGCGGCCAAGCTGCGCGCCGCGGTACTGGCACTGCCCGATCCGCCGCCGCTTGCCTTGTTTGACAACGTGTTTGCCGGCGGCAGCCAGATCCTGGACGCCGAGCGCGCCCAGTACGCCGCTTACCTGGAGGGTTTCGCGGAGCAGGGGGCAGCGCGATGAGCAGGATTACCCTGTCCCGGGCGATCAACGAGGGATTGCGGCGCTCCCTGGAGAATGACCCCAAGGTCATGATCATGGGCGAGGACGTCGGCCGGCTCGGCGGCGTCTTCCGGGTGACCGACGGGCTGCAGAAGGACTTCGGCGAGCACCGGGTGGTGGACACCCCGCTGGCGGAGGCCGGGATCGTCGGCACCGCGATCGGCCTGGCGCTGCGCGGCTACCGGCCGGTCTGCGAGATCCAGTTCGACGGCTTCGTCTACCCGGCGATGGACCAGATCATCAGCCAGCTGGCCAAGATGCGGTACCGGTCGCGCGGCAACGTGTCGCTGCCGGTGGTGATCCGCATCCCGTTCGGCGGCGGCATCGGTGCGGTCGAGCACCACAGCGAGTCCCCTGAGGCCTACTTCGCGCACACGGCCGGCCTGCGGGTGGTCGCCTGCGCCGACCCGGCCGACGCCTTCGCGATGATCCAGCTGGCTATCGCGTCCGACGACCCGGTGATCTTCTTCGAGCCGAAACGGCGTTACTGGGACAAGGCCGAGGTGGACCTGGCAGCGCCGGCTGACCAGGCGCTGCCGCTGGACCAGGCGCGGGTCGTCCGCAGCGGGGATGACGTGACCCTGCTCAGCTACGGGCCGCTGGTCCGTACCTGCCTGGAGGCGGCCCTCGCGGCCGAGGACGAAGGCCGGTCGGTCGAGGTGATCGACCTGCGCTCGCTGTCGCCGCTGGACGTGGCGACGGTCACCGCGTCGGTGGCCCGGACCGGCCGCTGCGTGGTCGCTCATGAGGCTCCGGTCTACGCCGGGCTCGGCGCCGAGATCGCGGCCCGGGTGACTGAGGCGTGCTTCTACCAGCTGGAGGCCCCGGTGCTCCGGGTCGGCGGCTTCGCCACCCCGTACCCGGTCGCCCGGACGGAAGACCATTACCTGCCCGACCTGGACCGGATCATGGACGCGGTCGACCGTACCTTCGACTACTAAGGGAAGCAGCGTGAACAAAGAGTTCAAGCTCCCCGACGTCGGGGAGGGCCTGACCGAGGCCGACATCGTGTCGTGGCACGTGCAGCCGGGTGACACGGTCATCGTCAACCAGATCATCGTGGACATCGAGACCGCGAAGGCGGTCGTGGAGCTGCCGAGCCCCTGGGCGGGCACCGTCAGCGCCCTGCTCGTCGAGGAAGGCCAGACCGTCGACGTCGGTACCCCGATCATCGCGGTCGAGGTGGCCGGCGCGAGCGGCCCGGAGCCGCAGCCCGGGAACACCGCGCCGCCCGAAGATACCGCGCGGCCTGGGGACGGGGCTCAGACCAGCGACCCCGCGCAGCCCGCCGCCACCGCACCCGACAGCGAGCAGGACGCGGCCACGGTGCCGCAAGCCGAGACCAAGGCCGCCCCGCCGCAGCCGCCGGCCCGGCAGCCGGTACTGGTCGGCTATGGCGTCAAGCCCGGATCGACCAGCCGCCGCCCGCGGAAGAAGCCGCCGACGCGGCCGGGCTCCTACCCGGCCACGCCGTCCGCCCCGCCCAACGGCGGCCCGGGCGCAATCCCGGCCAATGGCGGCCCGGGTGCCGCCCCAGCCTTCCCGGCTGGGCTCAAGCTGCCCCCCGGCGTCCCGCTGCCGCCGCAGTCACCGCCCCGGTCGCGGGCCCAGGCGAAGCCGCCGGTGCGCCGCCTGGCCCGGGACCTCGGCATTGACCTCGGCGCCCTGACTGGGAGCGGGCCGGAAGGCTCGGTGACCAGGCAGGACGTGGAGCACGCGGCCA
>Ga0302314_10020957_pt1 | contig 10790 bp, 10 predicted proteins | sample III_Palsa_N2_3_FD_200533 | JGI IMG/M metagenome (GOLD analysis project Ga0302314, IMG submission 200533) | Peat permafrost microbial communities from Stordalen Mire near Abisko, Sweden - III_Palsa_N2_3 | ecosystem: Environmental > Terrestrial > Soil > Palsa > Peat permafrost | place: Sweden... | reverse complement strand
CCCCTTGAGGCCGCCCATCTTCTTCATCTTCTTCATCATCGTCGCCATTTCCTGATGCATCTTCAGGATCTTGTTGACGTCCTGCACCGTGGTGCCGGACCCCTTGGCGACGCGGATCTTGCGCTTGGCGTTGAGCAGCTCGGGCTTGGCGCGCTCCTTGGGCGTCATCGAGCCGATGATCGCGTCCATGTGGATCAGCACCTTGTCGTCGACCGCGCCATTGGCCATCGCGTTCTTCACCTTGGCGATGCCGGGCAACATCGAGGCGAGCGCGCCGAGGCCGCCCATCTTGCGCATCTGGGCGAGCTGGCCGCGCAGATCGTTGAGGTCGAACTGCCCCTTGGACATCCGCTCGGCGAGCTTCTCGGCATCCTCGACCTTGATCGTCTCGGCGGCGCGCTCGACCAGCGACACGACGTCGCCCATGCCGAGAATACGCCCCGCGACGCGCGACGGCTGGAACAGCTCGAGCCCGTCGAGCTTCTCGCCCGTGCCGACGAACTTGATCGGCTTGCCGGTGACCGCGCGCATCGACAGCGCCGCGCCACCTCTGGCGTCGCCGTCCATCCGGGTCAGCACCACGCCGGTGAGCGGCACCTGATCGGAGAAGTTCTTGGCGACGTTGACCGCGTCCTGGCCGGTCAGCGCATCGACGACGAGCAGGATTTCGGTGGGCCGGGTGACGTCGGCGACCGCCTTCATCTCGTCCATCAGCGCCTGATCGACGTGCAGACGCCCGGCGGTATCGAGGATCAGGACGTCGAAGCCCTGCAGCTTGGCGGCGTTCAGGGCGCGCCTCGCGATGTCGACCGGCTGCTGGCCCTCGACGATCGGCAGCGTCGCGACCTCGGCCTGCACGCCGAGCACGGCGAGCTGCTCCTGCGCCGCCGGACGATTGACGTCGAGCGAGGCGAGCAGCACCTTCTTGCGGCCCCGCTCGCGCAGCCGCTTGGCGATCTTGGCGGTGGTCGTCGTCTTGCCCGAGCCTTGCAGGCCGACCATCATCACGATCGCGGGCGGCGTGACGTCGAGCTCGAGATCGGACGCTTCCGAGCCCAGCATCTCGGCGAGCGCGTCGTTGACGATCTTGACGACCTGCTGGCCCGGCGTGATCGAGCGCAGCACCGACTGGCCGATCGCCTGTTCGGTGACCTTGTCGACGAAATCGCGTACCACGGGCAGCGCGACGTCGGCCTCGAGCAGCGCGATGCGCACCTCGCGCAATGCCGCGCGCACATCCGCCTCGTTGAGCGCACCACGACCGCGCAGGCGATCGAAGACGCCACCCAGCCTTTCGCTCAGACTCTCGAACATACGCAGCGGCTCCTGTGTCCACAGACACGCGATGCGCCCCAACGCACAAAGCGCCGGCGGGCGAAACTCGCCGGCCGGCGGGCGCACGATACTGGATCGGGCGCTGGAGCCATCACGAACCTGTCGGAACGATCGCGGGCCGGATAGACGAGCCGACGACCAAAAGCAACTGTCGCGCCACCATGATCGACGCACCCCCGGCTGGTCGTTTCGCGGGCGGCCTTTACCGCTTCTACATCTTTGCGCGCGCACACGGGAAGCCCTGAGATACTGGCCGGCGCAGGGGCCGAAACCGGAGATGTCCACCGATGTCAGTTGAGCCCGGCCCGCAAGGCGAGGCGCGCGCGGCGAAGGCGATGTCCCGCGCGCGCCGCGAGGCGATCGCCGGGGGTGTAATGCTCACCGCGCTCGTCCTGCTGCTGACGGTCGGCTGGCGCTCGGTCGCCGCGCTGGAGCGGCTGCTCGGGCGCAGCAGCCACGCCGCCAACCTCGCCACCAGCGACCGCCTGCTGATGACCGCGCTGCTGCTCAACCTCGCGCTGATCCTGTTCGGCTGGCGGCGCTACCGCGATCTCGACGCGACGACCACCGAACGCGACGCCGCGCAGGCGCGCGCCAGCCTGCTTGCGCGGCACGACGGCCTCACCGGCCTGCTCAACCGCCGCGCGCTCGTCGAGGCCGGCAGCGCGACGATCAAGCAGATGATCCGCCGCGACAAGGCGGTGGCGGTGCTCGTCGTCGATCTCGATCATTTCAAGTCGGTCAACGAAATCCATGGCCATCTCGCCGGCGACATCGTGCTGCGTGCCGCGACCGACATCATCCGCCAGGCGCTGCCCGCCTCGGCGATCGCCGGGCGCCTCGACGGCGACGAGTTCGCGCTGCTGCTGCCCTTCGATCCGCGCCACGCCGGCACGATCGATACGATCGCCGACTATATCGTCGGCGCGCTCGCGCAGCCGATCGTCGCCCGCAACATCACCGCGCATATCGGCGCCTCGATCGGCATCGCCCGCTCCGAGCCCGATTGCCACGGCGTCGAGGCGCTGCTGCGCCGCGCCAATATCGCGATGCACGCCGCCAAGTCCGCCGGCCGCCGCCGCCACGTCTGGTTCGACGCGACGATGGAGCGCGAGCGCGTCTCGCGCAATACGATCGAGGCCGGCATCCGCGAAGGCATCCCGCTCGGCCAGTTCGTTCCCTATTACGAACCGCAGGTCGATCTCGCGAGCGGCGCGGTGATCGGCTTCGAGATGCTCGCGCGCTGGGAGCATCCGACGCGCGGCACGATCATGCCCGACAGCTTCATCCCCGTCGCCGAGGAATGCGGACTGATCGCCGAGCTCTCGGTCGCGGTGATGCGCCGCGCCTTCGCCGAGGCGCGCGATTGGGATGGCTCGATCTCGCTGTCGGTCAACATCTCGCCCGCGCAGCTGAAGGACCCGTGGCTGGCGCAGAAGATCGTCAAGCTGCTGGTCGAGACGGGCTTTCCCGCCAGCCGGCTCGAGATCGAGATCACCGAAAGCGCGCTGTTCGAGAACCTCAGCCTCGCGCAATCGATCGTCGGCAGCCTCAAGAATCAGGGCATCCGCCTCGCGCTCGACGATTTCGGCACCGGCTATTCGAGCCTCGCGCACTTGCGCGCGCTGCCGTTCGACCGGATCAAGATCGACAAGAGCTTCATCATCGCGATGGGCAGGGACCACGAATCCGCCGCGATCGTCGATGCCATCTCCAAGCTCGGCGACAGCCTCAATCTGCCGGTGACCGCCGAAGGGGTCGAGGACGCCGGGATCTACGACCAGTTGCGCGCGCTCGGCTGCGCCAAGGGCCAGGGCTGGCATTTCGGCAAGCCGCTGCCGATCGCGGCGACCCGCCGCCTGCTGGCGGAACGCGGGCTGCTGCCCTCGGCGCGGGGGCCGACATCGACGGACGGCGAGGCGCCGGCGGCGTTGCGGGCATGACGAAGCCGGTGGCGGCATAAGGTGGACTTGCGACGGCCCACTGCCTAGATCGCGCACCATGCGGCAGCGCTTCGACAAGATGCACGGATTGGGCAACGACTTCGTGATATTCGACGCGCGCGCGCAGCCCGTCGCGATCTCGCCCGCGCGCGCCCGGGCCGTTGCCGACCGGCACACCGGCATCGGCTGCGACCAGCTGATCCTGATCGAAGCCTCGACGGTTGCCGACGCGCGGATGCGGATCTGGAATGCAGACGGCAGCGAGGTCGAGAGCTGCGGCAATGCGGCGCGCTGCGTCACGATGCTGATCGGCGGCACGCCCACGATCGAGACGCTCGGCGGACTATTGTCGAGCGCGGCGTCGGCCGGCGGCGCGAGCGTCGATATGGGCGCGCCGCGCTTCGACTGGGACGCGGTGCCGCTCGCCTATCCGATGGACGCCGCTGCCCTGCCGCTGGCGTGGGACGGCCTCGATCCGCTGATACCGCCGGTCGCGCTCAGCGTCGGCAATCCGCATGTCGTCTTCTTCGTGGACGACATCGAAGCGCTCGATCTGGCCACGATCGGCCCGGTGATCGAGCATGACCCGGTCTTTCCCGAGCGCGTCAACGTCAGCTTCGCCACGATCGAGAGCCCGGATCGCATTCGATTGCGCGTCTGGGAGCGCGGCGCGGGGCTGACGCTCGCCTGCGGTACGGGCGCCTGCGCGACCGCGGTCGCCGCGATCCGCGCGGGGCGCGCGAGGAGCGGCGTCACCGTAGCGCTGCCCGGTGGCGATCTGGTGATCGACTGGCAGCCGGGCGACGCGATCACGATGACCGGCCCCGCCCGCCATGTCTTCACCGGCGAACTCGAACTGGACGCCTTCCCGACATGAGCGGCCCCGAGCTGATCACTTTGGGCTGCCGCCTCAATGCCGCCGAGGGCGAGGCGATGCGCGGGCTGGCCTCCGGGCAGGATGATCTCGTCATCGTCAACAGCTGCGCGGTGACCGCCGAGGCGGTCCGCCAGACGCGCAAGGCGGTGCGCGCGGCGGCGAAGCGTCGGCCCGGCGCGCGGATCATGGTGACGGGCTGCGCAGCGCAGCTCGATCCCGCACTGTTCGCCGCGATGCCCGAAGTGAGCGCGGTGGTGGGCAACAGGGAGAAGCGGGAGCCAGCGTCCTTTGCTCACCCTTTTCCTCTCCCGTCCGTCCCGAACGGGAGGGTAAGTGCGAGCAAGATCCACGTTTCCGACATCCTCGCCGCAACAGGCACCGCCCCGCACCTGGCCGCGGGGTTCGGCACCCGCGCGCGCGCCTTCGTCGAGGTGCAGACCGGGTGCGATCACCGCTGCACCTTCTGCATCATCCCGTTCGCACGAGGTCCGAGCCGTTCGGTTCCGGCCGGCGGTGTGATCGAGCGCATCCGAAGCCTGGTCAGCGAAGGCTATCGCGAGGTCGTGCTGACGGGGGTCGATACCACCAGCTACGGCCCCGACCTCCCCGGCCGGCAGACGCTCGGCCAGCTTGTCGAACGCATCCTGACGCTGGTGCCCGAGCTGCCGCGCCTGCGCCTCTCCTCGCTCGATTCGATCGAGATCGACGACCGGCTGTTCGAATTGCTGACGCAGGAGCCGCGGCTCCAGCCCCATCTCCATCTCTCGCTCCAGGCCGGCGACGACATGGTGCTCAAGCGGATGAAGCGGCGCCACACGCGGGCGCAATCGGTCGCGATGGTCGAGAGGCTCAAGCGCGCGCGGCCGGAGATCGCGATCGGCGCCGATCTGATTGCCGGCTTCCCGACCGAGACCGAGGCACAGGCGTCGAACACGCTGGCATTGCTCGACGATTGCGACATCGTGCTCGGCCACGTCTTCCCCTATTCGGCCCGCGCCGGCACGCCGGCCGCGCGGATGCCGCAGCACGACGCCGCGACGATCCGCGCACGCGCCGCACGGCTGCGCGATGCCGCCGGGGCGCGCCTATCGGCGTGGCTGGAAACGCTGGTCGGCAGCGAGCAGTCGGTGCTGGTCGAGCGGCTCGACGGCCGCGGCCATGCCGGCAATTATGCGCCCATTCGCCTCGCTTCGGGCGCGGCGCCGTGGGGGACGGTCACCAACCGCGTTCGGCGTGGCGACGTCGCGACGATGCGCGTCACCCATGTCGCGGACGGCATGCTGGTGGGAGACGTGATTTGACCCTATCCGCGTGCTCCTGCGAACGCAGGAGCCCAGGGCGTCGCGCGCGGCGCGCGCGGCCCTGGCTCCCGGCATTCGGCGGGAAACAAGGAAAGAGACCGTGACCGAAACCCCCGACACCCCCAAGCGCGTGCCCCATACCGTCATCTGGCACGACAAGCTCGCCGCGGGCTTTCGCCGCACGACGGAAAAGCTCGGCGGCAATCTGGCGGGGCTGCTCACCAAGGAGAAGCTCGACCGGCAGACGCTCGACGAGATCGAGGAGGCGCTGATCGCCTCCGATCTCGGCCCCGTCACCGCCGCGCGCATCCGCGAGCGGCTCGAGGACGAGCGCTACGACAAGGGCATCGACGAGGCCGGAATCCGCGCTGTCGTCGCCGAAGAGGTGGCCAAGGTGCTGCGTCGCGTCGCCAAGCCGCTCGAGATCGAGGCCTTCCCGCGCCCGCAGGTCATCCTGGTGATCGGCGTCAACGGATCGGGCAAGACGACGACGATCGCCAAGCTCGCGCATCTTTTGCAGGAACAGGATTATCAGGTGATGCTGGTCGCCGGCGACACCTTCCGGGCGGCGGCCATCGGGCAGCTGAAAGTGTGGGCGGAGCGGATCGGCGTGCCGATCATCGCGGGCGCAGAGGGCGGCGATGCCGCGAGCCTCGTCTGGGAAGGCGTCAAGCAGGGCACCGCGATCGGCACCGACGTGCTGATCGTCGACACCGCCGGTCGCCTGCAGAACAAGGCGGGGCTGATGGACGAGCTCTCGAAGATCCGCCGCGTGCTGGGGCGCCTCAATCCGGCGGCGCCGCATGACGTGGTGCTCGTGCTCGACGCCACGACGGGGCAGAATGCGCTCAACCAGATCGAGATTTTCGGCCGCGACGCGGGCGTCACCGGGTTGGTGATGACCAAGCTCGACGGCACCGCCAAGGGCGGCGTGCTGGTCGCCGCCGCCGAAAAATTCGGGATGCCGATCCACGCGATCGGCGTCGGCGAGACGATCGAGGATTTCAGGCCGTTCGATCCCGACGAGGTGGCGGGGCTGATCGCGGGGGTGACGGCGCGGGTGAAATAAGGGGCGTTCATGGCCCAGCAGGGCGCGATGCGCTAACGAGCAAACAACAGTGCTCCCGCGAACGCGGGAGTCCAGAGCTACAAGCGCCTCGCTTGCGTCACCTGGGCTCCCGCATACGCGGGAGAACAGGAAGAGAGGACGCGCTTGACCACCCCCACCGCCCCCCGGACCGAAGCCGGGCCGATGCTGCGCCTCGCGCTCGATCTCGGGCCGCTCGCCGTCTATTTCGCGGCCTATGCGCTGCTCAAGCGTCATTATCCGACTGCGCCGGGGGTCGCTGTCTCGGCACAGGTCATCTATGCGTCGACCGCAGTGTTCATGGCGGCGACCGCGGCGGCGATGCTCTTCTCGTTCGCGCGGTTCGGCCGGGTGTCGCCGATGCAGTGGTTCTCGGCGATCATGGTGTTCGTGCTCGGCGGGCTGACGCTGGTGTTCCAGAAGCCGTGGTTCATCCAGGTCAAGCCGACGCTCTATTATCTGATGGTGTCGGGCATTCTCTGGTTCGGGCTGTGGACCGGCAAGCCGACGCTCAAGTTGGCGCTCGGCACCGCCTATCCCGGGCTGGACGCGCGCGGCTGGAGCCTGCTGTCGCGCAACTGGGCGATCTTCTTCATCGGCATGGCGATCGCCAACGAGATCGTCTGGCGCCACAGCAGCTTCGATTTCTGGCTAGGCTACAAACTGTGGGGCGCGGTGCCCGCGACGATGATCTTCGCGATGGCCAACATTCCGATGCTGATGAAGCACGGGCTGGGCGAGACGCCGGCGGAGGCCGTGGCGGACGCGCCGCCAGCGGAATAGCCTTCCCTTACGGGTGCCGGCTCCCGCGCGGAGAGCGGCGCCGATGTGCGGCGCTTGCCGCAATAGACCCGTTCGTCCAGAGCGAAGTCGAAGGACATGCTGCAGGCGTGGCGCCCGACAACACGTCCTTCGACAGGCTCAGGACGAACGGTGGTCGGAGGCAGGTTTCGCCAGCCTCCTGACCGTTACACCGACGGCTGATCCGCGCGGCCGGCGCCTTCGCCGTCGAGGTTCTGCGACACGAAGTCCCAGTTGATGACGTTCTTGAGCACCTTCTCGGCGAAGTCGGGACGCGCGTTGCGATAGTCGATGTAATAGGCGTGCTCCCACACGTCGAGCGTGAGCAGCGGCTTCATGCCCTCATGCACCACCGGCGTGTCGGCATCATGCAGCGAGGTCACTTTCAGCGCGCCGCCGTCGAGCACCAGCCACGCCCAGCCGCTCGCGAAATGGCCGACGGCCTCTTCCTTGAGTTTGGCGATCAGCGCGTCCTGGCCACCGAACTGCTCGATCAGGCCGGCGAGCTTCTCGCTGGGCTTGGTCGAACCGGCGGGCGCGAGGCACTGCCAGAAGAAGCTGTGGTTCCAGATCTGCGCGGCATTGTTGAACAGGCCCTTGTCGCCGGTGTCCTTGGCGAGCTTGGTGACCTCGATCAGCGTCTTGCCGCCGAGATTCTTCTCGGCCTCCCAGCCGTTGACCTTCTGGACATAGGCATTGTGATGCTTGCCATGATGATAATCGAAGGTCTCGGCCGACATGATCGGATCGAGCGCGGACTTGTCGAAGGGCAGCGGGGGAAGGACGAAGGCCATGCGGCATCTCCTGGATCGTGGTTGAAAGCTCGATGCCCCTAACGCCTCCGACGATCAAAAGTGCAGCGAAAACGCCTGTTGCGAGCCATTATCAGAGAACGGAGCCGAAACGGGTTGGCTCGACCGATATGCATGTTGTGCTCGGGCGGATGCCGGAGCGTCGTGAAGCTGGCGCCACGCCGGTCCACCGACGCTCCGGCCTCCGCCGGCGCACGGGGCGGCTCAGTTCGCCACGGCCTTCTCGAGCAGATTGTGCCGCCTCAGCGCATGGCGCAATTGATCGTAGCTCAGCGCCAGCGCCGCGGCGGTCGTGCGCTGGTTGAACCGGCAGCGTTTGAGGGCCGCCTCCAGCATCTGCTTCTCATACGCGTCGCACGCCGCGCGCAGATCGCTGACCTCGGGCTGTTCGACCACCGCGATGGTTTGCGCCGGCCCCGGTTCGGCGGTCATCGCGGGTTTGGCCCCCTGTCCCTGCGGGCGCCACGGCGAGGCGAAGGGATCGAATTCGATCGAATCGATCGGCCTGTCGGGCAGGTCCCAGCGGTAGACCGCACGCTCGACGACGTTGCGCAGCTCGCGGACGTTGCCGGGCCAGTCATGACCGACCAGCGCCGCCATCGCCGCGGCGCCGAACCCCGGAAATTGCGCCCAATCAAGCTCGGCCGCCATCCGCCGTGCGAAATGATCCGCCAACACGGGAATGTCGCCCTCGCGGTGGCGCAGCGGCGGCAGCGTGATGACCTCGAACGACAGCCGGTCGAGCAGATCGGCGCGGAAGCGGCCGTCGTCGACGAGAGCAGGCAGATGTTCGTTGGTCGCCGCCACGATGCGTACATCGACCCGGATCGCCTTGGACGAGCCGATCCGCGTCACCTCGCCATATTCGACCGCGCGCAGCAATCGCTCCTGAGCGCCCGACGACAGCGTCGCCAGCTCGTCGAGGAACAACGTGCCGCCATCCGCCTCCTCGAAGCGACCGACACGCGCCTTGGTGGCACCGGTGAACGCGCCGGCCTCATGCCCGAACAGCTCGGCCTCGATCAGCGTTTCGGGCATCGCCGCGCAGTTGAGCGTGACCAACGATCCCGCCCAGCGCGGCGACAGGCGGTGGAGACGCTCGGCGATCAGCTCCTTGCCCGTGCCGCGCTCGCCGATCACCAGCACCGGCCGGTTGAGCGCAGCGGCACGGCTGGCCCGCTCGACCGCATCGAGGAAGGCGGACGATTCGCCGATGAACTTGGTGTCGCGATCCATGGCGAGCGAAATGGTACTATTCGCCAACATTTGGCAAGAGCGCCGATCCTCGGCCGCCGCCGAGACATGTCAAAACCCCGGAAGTCGCCGTTTTCGAGAATTGGCACGACATCTGCAAGGCTCTTTCCGTCACCGCTTCGGCGGTCCACAAGTTCAGATACGGAGACACGCCATGTCCTATGTTTACGCCACCCAGCGCAGCCCGGTCGTCGCCGTGCTCGCCACCCTGTTCGCGACGGCCGCCTGCCTTGCCGCCGCGGTCGGTCCGGCGCTCGCCTGACCGACCAGGCCGGACGGGCTCCCCCTCTCCGCCCGGCCATCCCTCTTTTTCCCAGGAGTATCCCGATGGGCATTTTCTCCCGTACCCGAGACATCATCGCCGCCAACGTCACCGACCTGCTCGATAAGGCGGAAGATCCCGCCAAGATGATCCGCATGATCGTCATGGAGATGGAGGAGACCTTGATCGAGGTCCGCGCCGCCGCCGCCCGCACGATCGCCGACCAGAAGGAGATGCGCCGCCACATCGCCAAGCTCGACAAGCTCCAGGAGAACTGGACGGAGAAGGCGGAGCTCGCGCTCTCCAAGAATCGCGACGACCTCGCCAAGGCGGCGCTGCTCGAGAAGCAGAAGGCCGGCGACATGGCCGACCGCCTCAAGGAGGAGATCGGCGTGCTCGACGACGCGCTCAAGGCATCCGAGGCCGACATCACCAAGCTGCAGAACAAGCTGCGCGAGGCGCGGGCCCGCCAGAGCTCGATCGTCGCCCGGCTGGAAAGCGCGCACAACCGCTACAAGCTGCGCGAGATGACCAACGGCCCCAAGATCGACGAGGCGTTCGCCCGCTTCGACACGCTGGAGCGCCGCGTCGATTTCGCCGAGGGCCGTGCAGACGCCGCCGGCATGGGCGCGCCCGCCAAGACGCTCGACGAGGAGATCGCCGAACTGCGCTCCTCCGAGAAGGTCGATGCCGAGCTCGAGGCGCTGAAGGCCCGCATGGGCCGCACCGCCTCCGCGCAGGAGGGCTGAACCGATGGAAGACGTTCTCGTCCCGATCGTCGTCTGCGGAATCCTGTTCATCGGGTTGCCGTGGATCATCTTCCACTATGTGACCCAGTGGAAGCGTGCCCGCGGCCTGTCGATCGAGGACGAGAACCTCCTCGACGGCCTGCACGATCTCGCCCGCCGCCTCGACGACCGGCTCTCGACCATCGAGCGCATCGTCGCCGCCGACAATCCCAACTGGCGCCCCTCCGTCCCCGATCGCGCCGAGCGCGAGCCCCGCGACTATCGCCGCGAGCAGGACGACTGGCAGGGCCGCGCCTGACCGCCACAAGAGTGAATAGGGAGATTTTCGATGCCCGCTCGCTACACCAAATTCTATCTCGACAAGCGCAA
>Ga0302314_10020956_pt1 | contig 10790 bp, 11 predicted proteins | sample III_Palsa_N2_3_FD_200533 | JGI IMG/M metagenome (GOLD analysis project Ga0302314, IMG submission 200533) | Peat permafrost microbial communities from Stordalen Mire near Abisko, Sweden - III_Palsa_N2_3 | ecosystem: Environmental > Terrestrial > Soil > Palsa > Peat permafrost | place: Sweden... | reverse complement strand
ATTCGTATTGTCCGCGCCTTCCAATTTTCCGGCCTGACCGCGCCGGCCGAGGACTTCAGCGCATGGCCAAGCCCGCCTCCATCAAGATCCGCCTCAATTCGACGGCGGACACCGGCTTCTTCTACGTCACCAAGAAGAACGCCCGCACCATGACCGAGAAGCTGGTGCTGAAGAAGTACGACCCGGTGGCCCGCAAGCACGTCGAATTCCGCGAAGCCAAGATCAAATAGGCAGGCTTTCAAGGACGCGGCTGGAAAACGACCGCCGGCGTCAGGCCGCCTTCACGATCACCGCGTTCCGCCCCGTCGATTTGGCGGTGTACATCGCCTCGTCCGCCCGCTTCAGCAGGGCCTCGGCGTTGTCACCCTCGCCGGCGGTGGCCGCCACGCCGATCGAGATGGTGACGGTCAGCGACTCGGCGCCGCCGGAAACCCGGAACGGCGAGCCGGCCACGTGGCGGCGGATGCGTTCGGCGATCTTCTCGGCGTCTTCCAGCCGGGTGTCGGGCATGATCACCACGAATTCCTCGCCGCCATAGCGGCACGGCAGGTCGATCGCCCGTACATTGGAGGCCAGGCGCACGGCGAACTCGCGCAGCACCTCATCGCCGATGTCGTGGCCGAAGCCGTCGTTGATCTTCTTGAAGTGGTCGATGTCGATCATCAGCGCCGACACCGGATCGCCGCCGCGCACCGCCCGATTGACCAGGGCGCCGAGCTGGCCGGTCATGTAGCGGCGGTTGTGCAGGCCGGTGAGCTGGTCGGTGACCGCCAGTTCCAGCGAATGGTCGAGGTTGTTGCGCAGGAAGTCGGTGTAGCGCTTGCCGCGCACCTGGCTCTTCACCCGCGCCGACAGCTCCTGCGGATCGATCGGCCGCGTCAGCACATCGTTGAGGCCGATTTCGAGCGCCTTGACCAGCCGCGGCCGGTCGTCGGGATCGATCACGCCCAGGATCGGCAGGTGGCGGGTGGCTTCGTCGGAGCGGATCTGCGCCGCGAAGCGCAGGCCGTCGAAGGTGCGCGCCATGGTGTTGACGATGATCAGGTCCACCGGCCCCCGGGCGCTGAGATGCGCCTTCTCGGGGTCGCTTTCCAGCACCGGGCGGTGCTCGATCGCCAGCTCGGAGAACATCCGTTGCGCCTGCCGCTCCTGGTCGTCGACGATCAGCACCCGGCCGCCCGCGCCGCCGAGCCGTGACGCCGCCCCGGCGATCACGCCGATCCGACGTCCGGACGCTTCGCGCTGGCGCAGCTCGTCGATCACCAGCTTCAGCCGCGTCAGGCTCTTGACCCGCGCAAACAGCAGCACGTCGTCGATCGGCTTGGTCAGGAACTCGTCGGCGCCGGCTTCCAGCCCGGTGATCCGGTCTGCGCGCCCGTCGAGGGCGGTGACCAGCACGATCGGGATGTGCCGCGTCGCCGAATCGTCCTTCAGCCGCCGGCAGACCTCGAACCCGTCCATGCCCGGCATCATCACGTCGAGCAGCACCAGGTCCGGCGTCTCCTCGGCCGCGATGGCGATCGCGCTCGCGCCGTCGGAGGCGGTCAATACGTGGTAGTACTCGGCCTGCAGCTTGGCCTGCAGCAGCCGGACGTTGGCTTCGATGTCGTCGACGACGAGGATGCGGCCGGTCACACCGGCGTCCCTTGGGCGGGCTCCAGGTACTTCTTCACCGTATCGAGGAAGTGACCAACGGAGATTGGCTTGGCGATATAGGCGGCGCAGCCGCCGGCGCGGATGCGCTCTTCATCGCCCTTCATGGCGAAGGCGGTGACCGCAATCACCGGAATATGGGCCAGCGTCTCGTCGTCCTTCAGCCACTTGGTGACCTCGAGACCGGAGATTTCCGGCAGCTGGATATCCATCAGGATCAGGTCGGGCTTGTGCAGACGCGCCATCGAGAGCGCCGACAGGCCCTCGCGGGTCTCCAGCGTTTCATAGCCCTGGGCTTCGAGCAGATCATGAAAGAGCTTCATGTTCAGCTCGTTATCCTCGACGATGAGGACCTTCTTGGGCATTCGACTCCGACCGATCTAGAGGTCTTGACCCGCGCGTCACAGGCGACTCGCCTAAGCGTCTCGCTTCCTCAGCAAGACACCAATATCCTTAAACGCGCGCTAATTGATACGGAGCCGCAAACTGCCCGACTTTCTGCTCCCCCCGGAGATCGCCGACCTCCGCCTCGACCCCGTCGCGCCGCTCGTAGTGGTGGACGTGGACGAGGTGCTGGCCATGTTCATGCGCGGATTCGAAAAGTATCTGGGCGGACACGGGCTGGAGATGCGGATCCAGAAGTTCGCGCTATTCCAGAATATCTTCCGGCCCGGCGAAGCCGAGCATCTGGAGGTGGCCGCCGGCCGCCAGCTCTTCGAGACCTTCTTCGAGACCGACGTCGAGGACATCGACCCCGCGCCCGGCGCCCGCGAGGCGCTCGATGCCCTGGCGACGCACGCCAGCATCGTCATCCTCACCAACGCCCCACCGCAGAGCCGTGGCCCGCGCGCCCGCTGGCTGGTGAAGAACGGCTTCGACTATCCCTTCGTCATCAACGCCGGACCCAAGGGTCCCGCCGTCGCCGCGATCACCGCCAAAACCTGCGGCAAGGCCGCCTTCATCGACGACCTGTTGCCCAATCTAGACTCGGTCGCCGTCTCCGCCCCCGCCGTCGCCCGCTTCCAGATGGTCGCCGACGAGCGCCTGCGCCCCCTCGCCAACTCGTCCCCGGACAAGCACCCGCGCATCGACGACTGGGCCGAACTCGGCCGGGCGATCGCGGCGGCGATCTTTTAGACCAGGCCCCTCCGGACCGATGACCACACTCCACATCGTCTTCGGCATGTCAGCGGCGAAAAGCCTTCGCGAGGCGCTAAGTCTGACCGGGAAGACCGATGACGTCGCGGCGATGTGCGACGACCTCTCGTTCGGCCCCATCAACCCTCCGGACCTCACAGCGCGGGCCACCTGGGTGGAAGACACCCTTGGCTACACCGACTGGATTGAGCTCGGTCCGGAGCTCGAAGTTTTCTGGTCCAAGGCGCTGTCGGGTGGCTATCGGCCCGTCGTTTGGGTGACGCGCCGCAGCACGACCGAGTTCTGCGGGTTCTTGGAGTGGCTGCGGAGAAGCGGAGAGCGCGGCTTCGAGATTGTCGATCTGACGGAAACGCATGTCTCGACGGGAATGATCGATCACCGCGAATTCGCGGAGCAGCAGCTCTGGGACCTCGCGAAGCCGCTGTCCCAGGACGCCATCTCGTCCTATCGCGAGACTTGGGAGCGCCTGCGCCGCGAAGACGCGCCAGTGCGCATGCTGACGCCCACCGGGCTAGAATCGGCGGCGCTCGATGTCTTCGACGACCAGCTGCTCGGCTACGTTGGCGAGGACTGGAGCAAGGCGGCGTACGCCGTCGGCAAGTTCCTGGCGGCGTGGACCTTCCCAGACCTAACGCCAGGCGAACTCCACCAGACCGGAGACGTGCTGCCGATTTCGCGCATCGCGGCCCTGATCGCCTCGGGCAAGCTGGAGGGACACGGAGACCCCTACGAGCTCAGAAACTGTACGATCCGTCGGCGCCCGCCCTAGCTAGCTCCGCAACAATCCCTGCGACGCCATGAAGTCGCCAAATCGCTTACGGCTGTCGTCCACCGCGGCCTTGTCGACGACGGTCTGGGCGTCGGTGTCGGGCACGAACGGGTCGAACTGACCGTCCTGATCCTTCAGGGTCTTGGTGAAGTAGTGGCCGAGATTCGGGTAGGCCACGACCGTGCACGGCGCGCCTGGCCGATCGACCTTGGCGCAAAAGCCTTTCGCCAGCGCCACCGGCGTCAGGGTGTCGGCGGCGCCGTTCACGATCAGGGTCGCCGGCGTGCGGTGGCTCGCGAACAGGATCGGCCGCAGCGGATCGACCAGCGCGCCCTTCAGTATGCGCCCAAACCAGCCCGTACTCGTCGGATCGACCGCCGGCGACTGCAGCAACAGCAGCCTCGGTCGCCAGACGCCAGCCGGCGTCGGACAACCGCGCGTCGCCGCCAGGGCCGCGAGCTGGCCGCCCGCGGACTCGCCGTAGGCGACGAGGCGCTGCGGATCGACGCCGAGCCGAAGCGCGTTGCGGCGCACGTAGGCGAAGGCCGCGCAGGCATCGTCGAAGGCGTCGGCCGGCGTCGTCGCATCGCCGCTCAGCCGGTACTGCACCGCGATCGCCACGGCGCCCCGGCCGGCGAAATCCCGCGCCGCGTCGTAGACGATCGAGGGATCGCCCTGCGTCCAGCCGCCCGGATGGAAAAGCAGCACCGCCGGCGCATGGCCGCCATTGCCGCCGCCGAACACGCGTAAAGTGAGGCCGGGCCGGTAGGGCTCCAGCCGCGGCGCATCGGCTGCGTGCGCCTGGACTGCGAGCAACAGGCTGGCGGCCAGAGCGCCGGCGGATAGGCCCCTCAGGAATGCGGCTAGGACCATGCTCGATCTCACTGGAATGGTGGGTGAGATTCGATTGAAAGCCGTCACAACGCAAGCGCGCTAGCACGGCAACGCCCCGTCGCTCGGACAACATCGCGGCCAAGCCCGCAGCGGCGGCTTGCCCTGCGGAAAGCGCGGCGTAAAACGTCGGGCGCTAATTTCAAACAAACGATTGAAGGGATGAGACGATGGGATTGCTCGATGGGAAGGTTGTGCTGATCACCGGCGGCGGACGCGGGATCGGGCGGGAGACGGCGCTGATCGCGGCGCGGCAGGGCGCCAAGGTGGTGGTCAACGACCTCGGCGGCGACATTCACGGCCACGGCGCCGACCGCGGTCCGGCGCAGGGCGTGGCCGATGAAATCACAGCGGCCGGCGGCGAAGCCGTCGCCAACACCGAGAGCGTCACCGACCTCGCCGCCGTTGGCAAGATGGTCCAGCAGGCGATGGACACCTTCGGGGGCCTGCACGCGGTCTCCAATCCGGCCGGCTTCCTGCGCGACCGTATGTTCCACAACATGACCGAGGAAGAGTGGGACGGCATCATCGAGGTGCACCTGCGGGGTCACTTCAACGTCGCGCGGGCCACCTTCAACCACTTCCGCAGCCAGCAGTCCGGCAACTATGTGATGTGGTCGTCCACCTCCGGGCTGATCGGCAACGTCGGCCAGACCAACTACGGCGCGGCGAAGATGGGCATCGCCGGCTTCTCGCGGATCATCGCCATGGAGGGCGCGCGCAACAGCGTGCGCTCAAACTCGATCGCCCCTGGCGCGGCGACGCGGATGACGGACTCGGTGCCGCGCAGCGAGGAAGCCGCCGAGCGGCGCGAGGCGATGCGTCAGGTGCAGAGCCCGGTGCGCCCGGCCGAACTCGCGGTCGCGCTGATGTCCGACGCGGCCAATCACATCAGCGGCCAGATCTTCGGCGCCGGCGGCTATAACCTCTCGATCTATTCTCAGCCGCGGCCGATCAAGACCTACTCCCGCGAAGGCGGCTGGGACGCCGAGGGCATCGTCAAGGACTTCTTTCCGAGAGCCGAGCCGGATTTCACCGCGCTCGACCGCTCGGCGATGAATTCGTCGAACTCCGCGCCGATCCCGGTGCCGGCGTCCTGACGCCACGGCTCCCGCAATTCCCATCGTCGCCGGCGCGCGGCCGGCCCACGGGCGGACGCGCGCTTGCGCCAAGCCAAGAATTGCTGTCGATTTGTTATCGACGATAAGTTAGCTTCGGACGAGCTTGGGGCAGAGGAGAAAGCCAGGATGAGCGACGCGAGCACCCTTGAGCGAAACCCGACGAGCGCGGGCGGCCAAGGTCCCAAGCACTTCGACGTGCTCATCGTCGGCGCCGGCATCTCGGGGGTGGGCGCGGCCTACCACCTGACGCAGCAGACGCCCGACCTCAGCTTCGCGATCCTGGAGAACCAGGAGGACTTCGGCGGCACCTGGCACACCCACAAATACCCGGGCATCCGCTCCGACAGCGACCTCTACACCTTCGGCTACCGCTTCAAGCCCTGGGTCGGCCCGCCGATCGCCACCGGCGCCGAGATACTCAAATACATGGGTGAGGTGATCGAGGATAACGGCCTCGCCCGCCACATCAACTACGGACGCCATGTGGTCAGCGCGAGCTGGTCGTCGGCCGAAAATCTCTGGACCCTCGAGGCGACGCGTAAGGCGACCGGCGAGACCGAACGCTACACGGCGAACTTCCTCTGGATGTGCCAGGGCTACTACCAGCACGGCGAGGGCTACACGCCCGAGTGGGCGGGCATGGCCGACTTCAAGGGCCAGATCGTCCATCCGCAGACGTGGCCCAAGGACCTCGACTACAACGGCAAGAAGGTCGTCGTGATCGGCTCGGGCGCCACGGCCGCGACGCTGATCCCCTCGATCGCCGACGACGCGGCGCACGTCACCATGCTGCAGCGCTCGCCGACTTATTTCGTCCCGGGCCGCAATGTCGACGACATGGCCGACCAGCTGCGCGATCTGGAGATCCCTGACGAGTGGATCCACGAGATCGTCCGCCGCCAGCGCCTGAAGATGGGCCAGCTCTTCACCAAGATGGCGCTCGAATACCCGGACGGGGCCAAGGAACAGTTGCTGGCCGGCGTTTCCGCCTTTGTCGGCGAGGAGATCACCGCCCAGCATTTCACCCCGAGCTATCGCCCCTGGCGCCAGCGCATCGCCTTCGTGCCGGACGGCGACATCTTTAAGGCGATCAAGGCCGGCAAGGCCGACGTGGTCACCGACGAGATCGAGCGCTTCACCGAAGCGGGCATCCAGCTGAAGTCGGGCAAGGCGCTGGAAGCCGACATCGTCGTCACCGCGACGGGCTTCAACCTCTGCGTTCTCGGCGACGTCGCCTTCAGCGTCGACGGCAAGAAGATCGATTTCGCCGACACGGTCACCTATCGCGGCATGATGTTCACCGATGTGCCGAACATGGCCTGGGTGTTCGGTTATTTCCGCGCCAGCTGGACCCTGCGGGTCGATATCATGGCCGACTTCGTCTGCCGCCTGCTGAAGCACATGCGCGCCAAGGGCATGAAGAAGGTCACGGTCGAGGCGCCCGAGGGCATGCCGCGCCTGCCCTGGATCGATCCGGAGAACTTCAATCCCAACTATCTGATGCGTTCGATGGACCTGATGCCGCGCCGCGGCGACCGTCACGAGTGGCAGCACACCCAGGACTACTGGCTGGAGCGCAACGAGTTGCCGGCGATCGACCTGGACGGGTCTGAGTTCGTCTATGGCGGCGCGCCCGTCGCGGAACGGGCCGCCACGCCTGCGAAGACGCCCGAACCGGCCTGAGGCTCAGCCTTTCCCGCGTCTGATCGCTGGACAACGCCCCACGGGTCGGCCGAAAACGGCGGCATGATCAGGATCGGCGTGGATTTCGGCGGCACCAAGATCGAGGCGGCCGCGCTTGGCGCGGACGGCGATTTCAAGGCGCGAGTGCGAAAACCCAATCCTGGCGACTATACCGGCGCGCTTGAGATCGTGCGCGAAGTGGTGTGGGAGGCCGAGGCGCAAGCCGGTGTTTCGGGCGCGACCATCGGAATCGGCGCCCCTGGCTCGCTGTCGCCGAAGACCGGCCGCATGCGCAACGCCAACAGCGTCTGGCTGAACGACAAGCCGTTCAAGGACGACCTGGAGCGGACGCTCGGCCGGCCGATCCGACTCGAGAACGACGCCAACTGCTTCGCCCTGTCCGAGGCCCTGAGCGGCGCGGCCAAGGGCTCGGTCGCGGTGTTCGGCGCGATCCTCGGCACCGGCTGCGGCGGCGGGGTAATCGTTCATGGCAAGACCGTCGAGGGCGTCAACCGCATCGGCGGCGAGTGGGGCCATACTCCCCTGCCCTGGCCGAGCGCGGATGAGCGCGCGGCGCACACCTGCTGGTGCGGCCGCTCGAACTGCCTGGAGACCTGGGTCTCGGGCACCGGCTTCTGCCAGGACTATGAGCGCGAGACGGAAGAGAAGCTCACCGGCGACGTCATCATGGAACGGGCGCGGACCGGCGAAGCGGCGGCGACCGCGGCGTTCGACCGCTATTGCGACCGGCTCGGCCGCGCCCTGGCGGTCATCTGCGACATACTCGATCCCGACGTGATCGTCTTCGGCGGCGGCATGTCCAACACCGACGAACTCTACAGCCGCGTCCCGCCGATCGTGGCCCACTACGCCTTCTCCGACGTTTTTGTCACCGCCATCCGCAAGGCCGAGTTCGGCGATTCGTCCGGCGTGCGCGGGGCGGCGTGGCTCTGGCCCCTGGAGACGTGACGGCGCTCTGCCGCGACTGCTTCTGGACCGGCGCGGAAACGCCCGCGCGCTGCCCCGCCTGCCGCTCGCCGCGCTTGGTTGGTCACGCCGAGCTCGACCGGCTCTCGATCGCCCACCTGGACTGCGACGCCTTCTACGCCTCGGTGGAGAAGCGCGACGACCCGAGCTTGCGCGACAGGCCGCTGATCGTCGGCGGCGGGGTGCGCGGGGTGGTCACCACCTGCTGCTACATCGCCCGGATGTCCGGGGTGCGCTCGGCGATGCCGATGTTCAAGGCGCGTAAGCTGTGCCCCGAGGCGGTGATCCTGAAGCCGGACTTCGCAAAATATCGCGCCGCCAGCGGCCTGATCATGGCCCGCCTGCGCGACATCACCCCGCTGGTGCAGACCCTGTCGCTGGACGAGGCCTGGCTCGATCTGACAGGCACCGAACGGCTGCACGAGGCGACGCCGGCGCTCACCCTGGCCCGGCTGCAGGCCGAGATCGAGCGCGACGTCGGCATCACCGTCTCGATCGGGCTGGCCGCCAATAAGTTCCTCGCTAAGATCGCCTCCGACCTCGACAAACCCCGCGGCTTCGCGGTGATCGGCGCGGCGGAGGCGCAAGCCTTCCTGGCCCCGCGGGCGGTCTCGATCCTGCCCGGCGTCGGTCCGGCGTTCCTGCGCACCCTGCAAAGCGACGGTTTCCGTCTGGTCGGCGATCTCGCCAACGCTGACGTCAAGCGCCTCGCCAAACTTTACGGCGCCCACGGCCTGCATCTGCATCAACTGGCGCATGGACGCGACTCGCGGGCCGTCGATCCCAGCCCCGGCCGCAAGTCGATGTCGGCCGAGACCACCTTCAACGTCGATCTAAGCGCCCTAGCCGATCTTGAGGACGAGCTTTGGCCGCTGTGCGAGAAGCTGGCCCGGCATGCGCGGGGGGAGGCGATCGCCGGCCGCGTCGTGGTGCTGAAGCTGCGCGCCACCGACTTTCGCATCGTCACCCGCCGCCGCACCCTGCCCTTCGCGACCCAGACCGCTCGCACCCTTTTCGCCGCGGCGCGGGAGATGCTGGCGGTCGAAGCGACCGGCAAGCCGTGGCGGCTGATCGGCGTCGGCCTCTCCGAAATCGTCGAATCAGCCGCGGCCGGCGGCGACTTTTTCGACGGCGACGAATCACGCGCGCTCAGCGGCGAGCGGGCGATCGATGCGATTCGCGGCAGATTCGGCGCCCAGGCCGTCGTGACGGGTCGTTCGCTGAAGCGGTGAGCGCCACCAAACGCGGCGGATCGCGTTGAAAGAACGCAGGTCGCAAATGATCCCTTCCATAGCGGCCTTGTTTTCATATCTAATCGTAGCAGGGGGTCGCTTCGCTCGCGGTCCTGCCTGCTGGAGACCCGTTGTGGCGGAGAAGCATCAGGGAGACGAGGTTATCGGCACGGGTACGGCTGTCGTCACACAGACGAAGCCGAAGACCCAGAAGCCGTCCATGTACCGTGTATTGATCCTCAACGATGACTACACGCCCATGGAATTCGTGGTCTACATCCTTGAGCGTTTTTTCAACAAGTCGCCGGAAGCGGCGACTCGCATAATGCTGCACGTTCATCAGAACGGCGTCGGCGTGTGCGGCGTCTTTACCTACGAGGTGGCTGAAACAAAGGTCGCCCAAGTCATTGAAACCGCCCGTCGTCACCAGCACCCGCTGCAGTGCACCATGGAAAAAGACTGAGAGGCCGAGCTTGCCGTCTTTCTCGCGCAATCTGGAAGAAACCCTGCACCGAGCGGTGGCCTACGCCAACCAGCGTAAGCACGAATACACCACCCTGGAGCACCTGTTGCTGGCGCTCATCGACGACGCGGACGCCGCGGGCGTCATGCGCGCCTGCGAGGTGGATCTCGGCGACTTGAAGAAGAGTCTCACCGCCTATGTCGACAACGAGCTGAAGAGCCTGGTGGTCGATGACGGCGAGGACGCCAAGCCGACCGCCGGCTTCCATCGGGTGATCCAGCGCGCGGTTATCCACGTGCAGTCGTCCGGGCGTGACGATGTCACCGGCGCCAATGTGCTGGTGGCGATCTTCTCCGAGCGCGAGAGCCATGCCGCCTACTTCCTGCAGCAGCAGGAGATGACCCGCTACGACGCGGTGAACTTCATCGCGCATGGCATCGCCAAGAAGCCCGGCGCCTCCGAGGCGCGGCCGACCAAGGGCGCCACCGCCGAGGGCGACGACGAGAAGCCCCCGGTGAAGACCGGCGGCGAGGCTCTGGACGCCTACTGCATCAACCTCAATGAGAAGGCGCGGCAGGGTAAGGTCGACCCGCTGATCGGGCGGATGAACGAGGTGGAGCGCTGCATCCAGATCCTCTGCCGCCGCACCAAGAACAACCCGCTGCTGGTCGGCGATCCAGGCGTCGGCAAGACCGCCATCGCCGAGGGCCTGGCCCGCAAGATCGTCTCCAAGCAGGTCCCGGAGGTGCTGTCCAAGTCGACCATCTTCTCGCTCGACATGGGCTCCCTGCTGGCCGGCACCCGCTACCGCGGCGACTTCGAGGAACACGTAA
>Ga0302314_10020955_pt1 | contig 10791 bp, 11 predicted proteins | sample III_Palsa_N2_3_FD_200533 | JGI IMG/M metagenome (GOLD analysis project Ga0302314, IMG submission 200533) | Peat permafrost microbial communities from Stordalen Mire near Abisko, Sweden - III_Palsa_N2_3 | ecosystem: Environmental > Terrestrial > Soil > Palsa > Peat permafrost | place: Sweden... | reverse complement strand
AACGTCGTCAGCAACGGCGTGACCGTCGACACGTCCGGCAAGCATGTGGTCGACGCACCGAACACCATGCTCAAGTCCATCCTCGGATATGACAACGGCAGCCTGTACGGCGATCTGGGCGGCGACTTCATGTCCAAGCGCTACTACAGCTACACGAACGACGCCTCGGTGCCGTCGCGCGTGCTAATGACCGCCAGCGCCGGCTACCGCTTCGCGCCGTTCAGCTTCGTCAAGCAGAGCAGCGTGCAGCTGAACGTCACCAATCTGACGGACCGCAAGTACATCGCGACGCTGGGCAGCAACGGCTTCGTCAACAGCGATCCCAACGGCACGGCGCAGACGCTGCTGCCAGGCGCGCCGCGCGAGTGGACGATGACGTTCGCCGCGAAGTTCTGATCGCCTGGCGCCTCCCGGCGCGCCGTCCGAAAGGGCGGCGCGCCTTGTGCATTGCAGTTTCATTGACAAGGATGTCCCGATGCTCGATCGCCGTCACGTCACAGCCTGGATCGCTGCCGCCCTGGGCGCCGCTGCGCTGCCCACACGCGCGCAGTCCGCGCAACCTGCACTGAAAGATCTGGAGCGAGCCGCGCGCGTCGAGGGCAAGCTCGCCAGCGTCGGCATGCCCGACGACTGGGCCAACTGGCGCGGCATCTGGGCCGACCTGCAACGCCTGTACGGCATTGTCCACGTCGACTCCGACATGAGCAGCGCCGAGGAGATCGCCAAGATCGAGGCCGAACGGGCCAATGCGAGCGTCGACATCGGCGACGTCGGCTTCGAGTTCGGCGCCATCGCCAAGGCGCGCGGCATCACACGCGCGTACAAGCCGGGCACCTGGGCGCAGGTGCCCGACTGGGCCAAGGATCCCGACGGTCACTGGGCGCTGGCCTATACCGGCACGATCGCGTTCGCGGTCAACACCAAGCGCGTGAAGAGCGTGCCGCGCAGCTGGAAGGCGTTGTTCGAATCGAACGCGCGCGTGTTGATCGGCGAGGTCGGCCGTGCGGCGCAGGCCAACGCAGGCGTGCTGTCGGCAGCGATCGCCCTCGGCGGCGACGAGATGCGCCTCGCGCCCGCCCTGGCGGCGTTGGCGCCGCTCGCGAAACAGCATCGACTGGTGACAACAAATGCCTCGCCGGCATTGATGGAGCGCGGCGAGGCAGACGTGTTCGTGATGTGGGACTTCAACGCGCTGTCGTATCGCGACAAGATCCCCAACGCGGGCGACTATGAGATCCTGATTCCCTCGGACGGCTCGATCACCAGCGGCTATACGACGATCCTCAACAAGAACGCGCCTCATCCCAACGCCGCGATGCTGGCGCGCGAGTACATCTTCAGCGACGCCGGACAGACGCAGATCGCGCGCGGCAACGCACGCCCGATCCGCGCCGACAGCCTCGCGTTGCCCGAGGACGTGCGCAAGAAGTTGATCGACGGAAAACAGTACGCCAAGGCGCGCGCGGTGCGTCCGGCAGTCTGGACCGAAGAGGTCAAGAGGCTGCCGCGCGCCTGGCAGCACGACGTGATGGACGCGTGATGAGCACCTCGAAGAAACGCCGTCTTGCCGTGATCCTGGTCGACGGCCTGCGCGCCGACACCGCGCGCCGCTGCCTGGGCTACCTGCTCGCGCTGGAGGAGGCCGGCCGCGCGCGGTGGTCCACGCTCACCTGCGAGCTGCCCAGCCTGTCGCGGCCGTTGTACGCCACCGTGATCAGCGGGCGGCGACCGGTCGACCACGGCATCCTCAGCAACGACAATGTCGGCGTGCGCCTGGACGACACCCTGTTCGACGACGTGGCCGCGTACGGTGGCACGAGCGCGGTGGCCGCCTACGACTGGTTCTACGAACTGCTCGCGGGCGAACGCTTTGCGCCCGCGCGCCACCGCAAGGCCGCGTGCGCGAATCGCGGTGTCGTCGCGGGCAGTTGGTATTTCGAGGACGAGTATCCCGACTCGCACCTGCTGGCCGACGCCGAGGACCTACGCGTACGCCACGCACCCGAGCTGCTGTTCGTGCATCCGATGGGCCTCGACAACGCAGGCCACGTGCACGGCGGCGAGTCGTCGGCCTACGACCTGGCCGCGCGCAAGCTGGACATGAACCTCGCCCTGCTGCTGCCGCACTGGCTCGCCGACGGCTACGACATCGTCGTCACCAGCGACCACGGCATGAGCGCCGACCGCATGCATGGCGGCAGCGCGACCGAGGAACGCGCCGTGCCGTTCGTCTGGGTGCCCAGCGCCGATGATGCGGCACAGGCGCCCGCGCAGTGGCCCACGACGCAGCTGGAGATCCGCCGCTTCCTGGTCGATCGGCTGGGCGCCGCGCAATGAACCTGTCCAAGCGCGCCGCCTGGATCGCCGTCGCGCCGCTGCTACTGGTGGTGGCGATGGCCGTGTTGCTGCCGTTCGCCTGGCGCAGCTGGGCCTTCCTGTCGGACTGCGTGCAGGGCAACGAGTGCGCGCTGCGCGACCTGGTGGCCGACAGCTACTACCTGAAGGCCGTGTTCAACACGGTCTGGATCTCGGCGCTGTCGACGCTCGTCGCGCTGGCGATCGGCTGCGCCGCGGCCGTCGCGCTCGCCGGGCATCCGTCGTGGCGGCGCGTGAGCTCGGTGCTCGCGAATCTCGGCGCCAACTTCGCCGGTGTGCCGCTGGCGCTCGCACTCACGCTGTTGTTCGGCGTACAGGGCGTGTTGCGCCAGGGCCTCGCGAGCGCGGGCATTGCGCTGCCATTCGATCTCGAAGGCAACGGCGGCCTGCTGCTGGCCTACCTGTGCTTCCAGGTGCCGCTGGCCACGCTCATGCTGGCCCTGCCGGTCCAGATGCTCGACGGCGGCTTGATGGACGCGGCAGCCACGCTGGGCGCCAGCCCGGCGCTGTTTTGGCGCCGTGTCGGCCTGCCGCTGCTGTTGCCCAGCCTGATCGAAGTGGGCAGCCTGCTGTTCGCCAACGCCGCCGCCGCGTATGCGACGCCGTTCGCGTTGTCGGGTACGTCGGCCAACGTGCTCGCGGTACGCATTGCGGCACTGGTGAGCGGCGACATCTTCTCGAATCCGGGACTGTCGTCGCTGCTCGCGTTGTTGATGTTCGCGCTGCTGGTCATCGTCATCGCCGGCGCCAACCGCGTCGCTCGGCGTCTGCGCGGGCGTGAGGCGTGAGACGCATCGGCTTCCCGTGGTCGCGCCTCGCGCTGGCGCTGGTGCTGCTGCTGGCGCTGCTGCCGCCGCTGGCCGTGACGCTGTACGCGTTCTCCGTGCGCTGGGATCGCAGCGTGCTGCCCGAGGGCACGACATGGGCGTGGTTGGCCGAGGTCGTGCGCACGCCGCGCGTGCAGTCGGCGGTGCTGCAGACGCTGGCGCTGTCGCTGGCCAGCGCGACGCTGACGCTGCTGGTCGGCGGCACTGCCACGATCGTTGCACGATTGGCTTCGCCGCGCGTCACCGCGTTGCTCGACACGCTTTCGCTGCTGCCCTACGCGATCCCGCCGGTGGTGATCGCGATCGGCGCGTTGGAGCTTTTCGTCGGGCGCTGGGGCGCGTGGCTGGACCTGCGCAGCGTCTACGTGGCCGTGGCCTCGCCGCTACTGTTCCCGCTGTTGCACAAGACCCTCAGCGCCGCGATGCGCCAACTGGACGTCGCGCCCTTGATGGAAGCCGCGCACACGCTGGGCGCCACCGACGGCTTCCTGCTGCGTCGCGTACTGCTGCCCTTGCTGGCGCCAGCGCTGATCGCGTGCCTGCTGCTGTGCTGGGTCACCGCGGCGATGGAGTTCGCGATCGCCAACCTGCTGCTGGGTGGCAACGTAGAGATGCTGCAGCCGCTGCTCAACGGCATGCGCAGCGTCAACGGACATCTATCCGCTGCGCTGGTCGTGGTGAGTTTCGCGGTGATCACCGCAATGGGAATGATGGTCGAAGGGCTGATGGCATGGAACACCCGCAGGAACTCGTAGTGCGCCGGGCCGCAGTGGCGCTCGGCGGCCGCGCGATATTGAGCGACGTCGACATCGAACTCGCGCGCGGCGAGGTCGTCGCGTTGCTGGGCGCGTCGGGCTGCGGCAAGACGATGCTGCTGCGCGCGATCGCCGGCCTCGCCAAGCTGGACAGCGGCAGCGTGGCCATCGGCGGCCGCGACGTCACGCACGCGAGTGCGCAGCAGCGCGGCGTCGGCGTGGTGTTCCAGCACTACGCGCTGTTTCCCAACCTGTCGGTGCTGGAGAACATCAAGTTCGGCCTGCTCGCCGAAGGCGCGGAGGCGCAAGCGGCGACGGCGCGCGCCGAATCGCTGCTGCAACTCGTCGAACTCGAGGCGCATCGCGACAGCCGCCCCGGGCGTCTGTCCGGTGGTCAGCGCCAACGCGTCGCGCTCGCACGTGCTCTCGCGCGCAAGCCGTCGCTGCTGTTGATGGACGAGCCGTTCTCCGCGCTCGACGAGTCGTTCCGCATCCCGTTGCGACGCTCGTTCCGTCGCCTGCAACGCCAGCTCCAGCAGACCTGTCTCGTCGTGACGCACGACCGCACCGAGGCGTTCGAGCTCGCCGATCGCGTGGCCGTGATGTTTGATGGCCGCATCGCGCAATGCGATACCCCAGCAATGCTGTGGCGCCAGCCCACAACGCGCCAGGTCGCGACGTTTCTCGGCGCGTTCAACCTCATCACGGCAGCGTCCGCACCGGGCACGCTGCAGCGCGATTCCGGCTGGTGGGCAATGCCGCTAGACACCCTGCGCGTGCGCGACGCGCAGAGCACGGACGGCCTGAGCCTGCGCGCTCGCGTCATCGAGAGCTACTTCGGCCAGCAGCGCGTCAGCGTCGAACTGCAGACCGAAGCGGGCGATACGTTGACGCTGTCGCGCGATCTCGCGGCGCTGCCACTGGCCAACGGCGACTGGGTCGAGTTGGCGGCCGACCACGCTTCGATGCAATACCTGCCCATCTGAATCCGAGACCGCATGCATTCCGCCGATCGCCGACTCCTTTTCCGCCGAGCCTTGACGGCTGCGGGGCTCACCGGCCTCGGTGCCGTGCCCCTCGTGATCCGCAAGGCGCTGGCGATCCCTGCGCGCCGCGAGACGGGCACGCTGCAGGACGTCAAGCACATCGTGATCCTGATGCAGGAGAATCGCTCCTTTGATCACTATTTCGGAGCACTCAACGGCGTCTGCGGCTTTGGCGATCCGCGGCCAGCGACGTTGCCGAACGGGAAAACGATCTGGCATCAGCCGGCACCGGGCGGCGAACTGCTGCCGTTCCGCCCCGAGGCGCCGCAACTGGGCCTGCAGTTCATGGTGGGCACGCAGCACGATTGGCCGACCACGCAACGCGCATGGAACGAGGGCCGCGCCGACCAGTGGATCGCGGCCAAGGGCCCGAACACGATGGCGCACTTCACGCGCGCCGACATCCCGTTCCACTACGCGCTGGCCGACGCGTTCACGGTCTGCGACGCCTACCATTGCTCGCTTCTGGGCCCGACCGACCCGAACCGCTACCACCTGTGGACGGGCTGCACCGGCAACCTCGGCAATAGCAGCGCTCCCGTCATCACGAACGCGGAAGCGGGCTATGCGTGGACCACATATCCCGAGCGCCTCGAAGCCGCCGGCGTCAGCTGGAAGATCTATCAGGACGTCGGCACCGGCCTCGACAAGGGCGGCAAATGGGGCTGTGCCGACGACGCCTATGTCGGCAACTACGGCGACAACTCGCTGCTGTACTTCAACCAGTATCGCGACGCGGTGCCCGGTTCGCCGCTGTACGACAAGGCGCGCACCGGCACCAACATCGCCGGCGCTGCGAAGCAGGGCCTGTTCGACCTGCTGAAGGCCGACGTCGCGAACGGCACGCTGCCCTCTGTGTCGTGGATCGTTGCGCCCGAGGCGTACAGCGAACACCCAAACTGGCCCGCAAACTACGGCGCCTGGTACATCGCGCAAGTGCTGGAGGCGCTGACCTCCGATGAGGCGTCGTGGAGCCAGACCGCCCTGTTCGTCACCTACGACGAGAACGACGGCTTCTTCGACCATGTCGTGCCGCCGACGCCGGCCGCCACGCCGGCGCAGGGGTTGTCCACCGTCGACACGGCACGCGAGCACTTCCCCGGCGACGCGAACTACGCCGCCGGCCCGTACGGGCTCGGACAGCGCGTGCCGATGCTGGTCGTCTCGCCGTGGACGCGCGGCGGTTGGGTCTGCTCGGAGGTGTTCGACCACACCTCGCTGATCCGCTTCGTCGAGCGCCGCTTCGACCTGGGCGACGGCCCGTCTCGCGAGACCAACATCAGCCCGTGGCGGCGCGCGATCACTGGCGACCTCGTGTCGGCGTTCAACTTCGCCGACCCGAACGCCACGCTGCCGCCGCTGCCCGACACGCGCGGTTACGTGCCGTCCGACACCGGCCGCCAACCCGACTGGGTGCCCGTGTTGCCAGCGCCGCAGTCGATGCCACGCCAGGAACGTGGCCTGCGCCGCTCACGTCCGCTGCCCTACGACTTCGACGTGAGTGGCCTCTTCGACGCTGCGCAGCCGGGCTTCGCGATCGCGCTGATCAACCGCGGCAGCGCCGGCGCCGTGTTCCGCCTGAGTGCCGTCGGTTGCGCGGACGCGCCGCGCACCTATACGGTCGAGGCCGGCAAGCAGCTCCGAGGCGGCGTGCCGCTCGCCACGTCCGACTTCGTCGTCACCGGCCCGGGCGCGTTCTATCGCCGTTTCCGCAACGATCAGACGCTGCGCGTCGACGTGCGTGGCCAGCATCGGCGCGATCGCGGGGGCCAGTTGCGGCTAACGCTCGCGAATCGCGGCGCGCAGCCCGTGCGCTTGACCGTGGCGGCCAATGGCTACGCCAAGACGCCGGCGCGCCACCACACGCTCGCGCCCGGCGCGAGCCTGGACGACACGTGGGCGGTGACGGACAGCGCCGGCTGGTACGACCTGAGCGTCACCGCGGCATCGAGCACGACGTTCCTACGCCGGCTGGCGGGCCGAGTGGAGACGGGTCGGCCGAGCACCAGCGATCCCGCCATGGCCTGATTGTTCGCGCCGACTATGCGTTGAGACAGCGCTCGGTGCCGAGGCCAGCACTCCCCGAAGCAGCCATAGGCAGATGGCTCCTTCTGGCCGTCAGCTGTGCTTGCTCAACGGATTGTGGCGCGCCGGACTTCGCTGAACCTCGCGCGCCGCAGATTCCCCTGTGAATCGAGGTCGCCGCGCGCAACCATGTTGCACAACCGGTTCCAGTAAAACTCCAGCGGTACATCGTCAGGAACACCTGGTCGCGACTTCATTTGCTTAGCCAGAACCATCGCGACTTTCGACCAGTTGGACGATGTCGCGCCCAGAAGGGCGTCGTCGATCGCCGTGATGTCTTCGGGTGTCAACGCGTTGACGGTTGCGGCCTCTTCCGCATCGAGCGGCGCGCCGAACTCGTATTCGTCATCTTCCATGGCCCAACCTCTATGATGGAACGCGCAAGCAGCCTAGCCCATACCGGTCGTTCGCGACCGGCGGCTCATGGCCGACCTGCGACCTTAGCCCCTCGCTTCGGCATGCGGCCAGCGTCAATATCCCTGGAACAAGAAGTCCAGCGCGCCAGTGATGACGGCTTGGTCATTCGCGAGCGACGCCACGCGATCCTTCAACAAGCGGCGCGGGACGGCGGCGAGCTTTGGGGTTTCGAACACACAATCACGGCCTTCGACCTTGAACAGTGGGATCAACCGAGTCGGCGGCGCGACCTGCGCGCTTCGATCCAGGCGCCGCAGCGGAACGACGACGCTGCTCTCCAGTCCATCCAGCAAGTCGCACTGAACCTCGACCAGGTACGGCGTGACGTCGGCGTGCGGGCCGACGTTGCGGTAGACATCGAAGCGAGCCACTAGAACGTCCTGTGCGTGTCGAGTGGCAGGCCCTCGGCCTCCACCGTGGCGTTGTACGCGGCGACGAAGTCGGCATGGTCTGCACGCCAGCGGCGCTCCTGCTCCTGACGCACGACCTCGCGCAGATGGGCGTCGCACAGCTGGGAAACGTTGAGGTTCAAGGCCTTGGCGGCCTCCAGGACGTCGACGCTAAGGCTGAGGTTGGCGGCGCGCTTGACGCCAGCCACCCGCGCGTGACGCGGCGTTTGTGATCCGTGAAGCATGGAATCCTCCGTGCGCATTGCTGAATGCGCATAATTATATGCGCATTGCGGCGACCCACTGGAAACGGCTGCGATCAGGCGCCAGGCAGCGAGTCCCTGTTACACGCCGGTTTGCTTGGAGATCTCCAGCGCGTCGTCGACCTCGAAGCCCAGGTATGTTGCCGCGGAGGCCGGAGTGAGCCACCGCGCCGACCTTCGACTGCGCCACTCGATCAGCCCCGGCGCCCAACAGGCATGCGGGTCAGAGGGCGGCCCATGCGGCTCACGGGGTCTCCGGCACAAGTCCCCAACGTGGCTCACTTCCGCATCGGCACCAACAGCCTTGCGTTCACCCATGAGTTCTTCCGTCGCTCCCGGCACCCTAGCGACCGATTGTGCCGCAGCGAAATACACCCTACTTCTTGTCCATTTCAACCGATATATCCAGTTTGATGATTCCTAGACTGCATGTCAAGGCAGGACCGCTCTGGATGAGGTGGCCCCGCTCACCCCGCGCGGGGGCCATTTCCGGCCTCGGCGCGCTCCGGGACACCCCGGTCGTCGTTAGCCCCAAACTTGGACACGTGACATCATGAAGTTCGCTGCAATGAAACTGAGCACCAAATTGATTGGTGGCTTCCTCACAGTCTGCCTGCTGGGCGCCGTCGTCAGTTCCATCGGGATTCACGACATGAGCGAGATCAACGACAGGTCGGAAGCGCTCTATCACCGGGAATTGATCGGGCTTTCTCTCGTGAAGGAAGCCAACGTCGATCTGCTGTATGTGGGCCGCCAATTGCGCAACGGCATTCTCGCGACGACTGACGAGCAGAAGAAGACCGATCTGGAGACCTCGGACAAGCGACTGGGCCAGTTGCAGGAGAATCTGGCGAGCGCGAAGCCGCTCTTCATATCTGAGAAGGGCAAGGCGGCATTTGCCGATCTGGAAGACAGCGTCAAGGCCTATGCCGCCGGCGTTGCGAAGTTGCGAGCCGACGTCGCCGCCACCAAGTTGGGCGACAACGGCGAGGCGACCCAGTACCTCTTCGGGGACTTCAGGGCCGTGACGAACAAGGTGGACGCCGACATGAAGAAGCTGTCGGAGTTGAAGGAGTCCAACGCCAAGGAGTCGGCCGAAGAGAACCTCCACACGTTCACTGAGGCGCGCGAACTGATGATCGGCCTGGTGCTTGGCTCGATGTTGATGGGCATCGGGATTGGCGTCTGGCTGACTCGCAGCCTCACGCGTCAACTGGGCGGCGAACCGGCTGAAGCGGCGCAACTCGCACACAGTGTTGCCAAGGGCGACCTCAGTACCGAGGTGAAGCTGCGCGCGGGAGACACCAGCAGCGTCATGGCGGCCCTAAAGTCCATGCAGACGAATCTGGTCCAGGTCGTCTCCAAGGTCAGGAGCAATTCCGAAAGTGTCGCGACGGCGTCGTCACAGATCGCGCAGGGCAACCAGGACCTGAGCCAGCGCACCGAGGAGCAAGCCTCGGCCCTGCAGGAGACCGCGGCATCGATGGAGCAACTGAGCGCCACCGTCAAGCACAACGCCGCCAACGCCGTTCAGGGCAACCAACTGGCACTCGCGGCCTCCGCGGTCGCCGTACGAGGCGGCGAGGTCGTCGGCCAGGTCGTCGGCACGATGAAGTCAATCAACGAGTCCTCGAAGAAGATCGCCGACATCATCAGCGTCATCGACGGCATCGCGTTCCAGACCAACATCCTGGCACTGAACGCGGCCGTTGAGGCGGCGCGTGCGGGCGAGCAGGGGCGTGGTTTCGCGGTCGTCGCCACTGAAGTGCGCAATCTGGCGGGCCGAAGCGCCGACGCCGCCAAGGAGATCAAGAGCCTGATCAACTCGAGCGTCGAACGAGTCGAGCAGGGAACAGCCCTCGTTGATCAGGCGGGCGAGACGATGACGGAGGTCGTCGGATCCATCCGTCGCGTCACCGACATCATGGGCGAGATCAGCGCCGCGAGCGCTGAACAAAGTTCGGGCGTCACGCAGGTCGGGACGGCGGTCAGTCAGATGGATCAGGTCACGCAGCAGAACGCCGCTCTAGTCGAGGAAAGCGCGGCCGCCGCCGAGAGTCTCAAGACACAGGCGCATCAACTCGTCCAGGCCGTGGCGGTGTTCAAGCTAAGCCATGCCGAGATGAGAAGCGACTTCCTGCCGACGCGGGCGCCGGAAAGCCTCGTCATCGCTCGGGCCGCCATCGATGCTGCCAAGAAGCCGGTGCCTTCGAAGGCGAATCCGACCCGGACGGCCCCTGTTGCAACTCGAGTGGAGCCCGCGGCGACCGCTGACACCAGAAGCCACGATTGGGCTTCGTTCTGAACCGCGGGCCGCGACTCAACCAACTGAGTGCCCCGTGCAGCCAGAGGCCGAAGTTACCCAGGACCATCTGATGACAGAAAGAGCGCAAACTCCGACACCCATCGAACCGTCGTTCGACACAATGAGAGCGCAGACGCTCGCGGGTCTGCCGATCTTCATCACACATGCGCTTGCAGGCGATGCCTTGCAAAACCACCTGGAGGCGATTAGCACCTTGCTGAATGAGCTTGGTCTTCCGATCGCCGTGATCTATGCGCCGTAGCCATGAGCAACATGAAGTCTTCTGGATTCACGTGCGGAACGGTCTCTGACATTCTGCTGGAATTGC
>Ga0302314_10020953_pt1 | contig 10791 bp, 11 predicted proteins | sample III_Palsa_N2_3_FD_200533 | JGI IMG/M metagenome (GOLD analysis project Ga0302314, IMG submission 200533) | Peat permafrost microbial communities from Stordalen Mire near Abisko, Sweden - III_Palsa_N2_3 | ecosystem: Environmental > Terrestrial > Soil > Palsa > Peat permafrost | place: Sweden... | reverse complement strand
CCCCGACGTGACCGTCACGGTCGGCCTCGCCCAGTGGTCGGGCGAGACCTGCGACGACCTCATCGCCAGAGCCGACGCGGCGCTCTACGCGGGCAAAGCAGCGGGCCGCAACGTGGTTCATACGGCACCGTCGCTGGAGCACGTCAGTGACCTTGATCGCAGTTTTGAGCGCGTCGAAGACCAGGTATCCCCCGGTCCCATAGTTCGCGAACCTGCCGCCTGACACCGCAGCGCTGTAAAACGGATGTGTGAGTCGCGAGCTACACCCCACGTATCCCGTCACCACCGAGCGACTGCGGCTGAGGCCGCTTACGCTTGAGGACGCCCCGTCACTCGTTGCCTATCGGTCGATCCCCGAGCTATGCAGGTATGTGCCGTTCGCGCCCATGGACCTGGAGACGGTCACCTCCAGGCTGGAGACGTCGTGGAACAACACGGAGATCACCGCAGAGGGACAAGCGCTGACGCTCGGGGTGGAGTTGATCAGCTCTTGCGAGCTGATCGGTGACGTCGTGCTCTTCTTTCGCAGCGAAGCCCACCAGCGCGGCGAGCTCGGATGGGTCTTTCACCCCTCCCATACCGGACACGGCTACGCAACCGAAGCCGCGAGGGGTTTGCTGGAGCTTGCTTTCCAGGGCCTCGGTTTGCATCGTGTCGTTGCCCGGATTGACGCGCGCAACGACGCCTCTCTGCGTCTCTGCGAACGTCTCGGGATGCGGCGCGAAGCGCACCTTGTGAGGAACGAGTGGTTCAAGGGCGAATGGTCCAGCGAGATTGACTTCGCCATGCTGCACGACGAGTGGACCGCATTCGACGCGCTGTGAATCGCCCGCCCGCACCACCGCGCCTATGCGGGGTGTTCAAGCGACGCTAGAAAAGCCTGCGCCGCAGCGTCGACCCGGGCTCGGTCACCGGTGGCCAGCAGGTCAAGCAGAAGCCCCCGCAGGATCGCGACCACAAGCGTCGCCGTGTGCGCGGCGGTTTCATGAGCGACGTCCGGCCCTTGCGCCGCAGTGAGAGCGTCGACGGCGTCCGCGACTACGTGGTCAAGGAAGGCCGCAAACAGTTCCGGTGCCTGCAGAGCCTGTCCGTAGACGGCGAAGAACAGCCGGAACTCCGCGGCCCTGCCCGGATCAGAGTTCTGCTTCCAGATAGCCCGGGCTAAGGTGGCGAGGTCAGCGCCGGCGTCAACCGGCACGAGCGTGCGCTCGCCAAGCCGAGCGAAGATCGCCTCCAGCATCTGCTCCTTGCTGCCAAAGCGGTGCACGAGCGTCGTAGTCGACACACCGAGCGCCGCTGCCAGCGGCCGCCATGTGAGCTCTGAGAACTGGTGCTCGGTCGCGTAGTCCACGACTGCGTCAAGCAGTTCGGCTCGCCTTCGATGATCAACTGGCCTGCCCACTATCGTCCCTCCGGTTCGAGTGCTGCTGCATTTGCGAGGTCAGTGCGCACAAAGCTAGCGCATTAGTGGTACGACCGTACTACATACTGCGCGCGCTACACGGACCCGGCGGCGTCGAGCCGGCCGCCGTTCAGTCGCTTGCAGGGCTCAGTCGAGCGCTTACTTCGGCGAGCGCCTGCCGTGCTCCTGCGCCCATCGTGCGAATGATCTCGGCCGCGCCCCGTGCTTCAGCCAGTTGGTGGGCTTCGCCGGCCCAGAGGTTGAAGGCATCGGCGTCGCCTCTGCGGCGGGCCTCAGCCCTCAGCGCGCTGGTGGCGTGATGGATCTCGGGGTAGGCGCTGGGAGCAGTGGCCGTGTGGTCCAACAGAAAGCGGTTCACCAGCCCCCGCGCCAGATGCCCGGTGAACGCCCGGGTCAGACGGGTCGGCGCCGGATGCGGTAGCAGTGCCCGCTGCGCCGTGTCGGTGCCGGCTTCCGGCGCCAGCATCAGTGCGGTGCCGACCTGGCCGGCGGTGGCGCCCGCGCACAGCACCGCTGCAAGCGCGGGCCCATCGGCGATCGCACCCGCTGCAATCAGTGGAAGCGCGACGGCACCGCGTACGAGGCGCAGCAGTCCCAGCACTGCCGAACCACCTGCGTCGTCGTCATCGCCGAAGCCGCCGCGATGGCCTCCTGCCTCGCTTCCCTGCACAACAAGCGCGTCAGCACCAGCGGCCTGCGCGACCAGCGCCTCATTGGGGTCGGTGACCGTGATCCAGACCGCGGTGCCGACTTCGTGCAACCGAGCGATGATCTCGACGCTCGGGCAACCGAACGTGAAGGAGGCAACAGCCAGGCGCTGCTCGGATAGGAGCTCGAGCTTGTCCTGCCAGGCGTCGTCTTCATAGCGCGCCTCCCCCAGCTCGACGCCGAGGCGAGCCGCATCAGCTTCGAGCTCACGCAGGTAGCCGGTCAGGGAACCCGGCTCGGCGGGCACTGGTGTGGGTACGAAGAGGTTCACTCCAAACGCCTCATCAGTCGCGGAGCGCACGGCGTCGATCTCCTCACGCACCGTTTTAGTGCGCTTATATCCAGCCGCCAGGAAGCCGAGTCCGCCGGCTTCACAGACGGCGATCGCTAGAGCGGGCGTCGACGGACCGCCAGCCATCGGCGCCTGCACGATCGGCTCCCGCAGTGTCGCTGGATCGAACATCGCGTGAGCTATGCGCCGCGCGCTGCTCGGCCCGGCGTGCGGGTCCGGCGTAAGGCGTGCAGGTGACTCTCGATCTCGGCCTGGCGGTCCTCGTCGTCAGGATCCTCCTTGGCCGCCGCCTCCAGCGCCGTCAGCGCCTCCTGGTGCGAGCCGCGCGCAGCGGCGTCAGCCGCGACTAGGTCAAGCAGTTCAATGTGCCGGTATCTGACCTCGTCACGGATTCCCTGCGCCCAGCCGGCGTAGGGATCGGATGGCAGTAGCGGTCCGTCATGCAGCGCCAGCGCGGCGTAGGCGAGCTGAACCGCGCGCGGCGTCTGGACACCACGCACGCGCCTGCTGACCGCAAGGAACTCTCGGACATCGACCCACGCCGGCAGCAGCCGCAGAGTTTCTCCGTCACGCACCAGCACGTCTCCTGCGGCCGCCCGCAGACGTGTGAGCACCTGCCGTAGGCGGGCACGCGCGACCGAAGGTGAGATGTCAGGGAAGAACTCCTCCAGCACCACTTCCACTGGAAGGCCGTGCTCATGAAGCGCAAGCAACCGCACCAACTCCCCGGGTTTACCCGGCGGTAGCTGGACCTCCAGGCCGTCGGCAGTCTCGACCCGTGGCGACCCGAAAAGATGCACAAGCAGCGGCCGGCCCGCGAGCAGCAGCTCGCGGGCGAGCGCCGACCCGGCGCGCTCCGCGGCCGCTGACAGCGCGGCGACTACCTGCGGTTCGCCCGCGACGGCGATCTCGACAGTTCCGCAGCTGTGGGCCTGCTCCAGTGCCCGCGCTGCCAACTCACCGGCGCCGCTCCTGCCCGCGCGGAACGTTGCCCAGGCTGTGAGCAGGTAGTGGCGCCAGATCACTCGCTTCTCAAGCCAGTCAGTGCGCACGACCTCCTGCAGGCTTTCGAGCGCGTCCTCGGGATTGCCTGAGCGCGCCTGCAAAACGGCCTTGGCCTGCAGCACCTCGTCATTGGACTCTCCCCAGCTCTCAACCGCCCGCTCGAAGTAGGCGTTGGCCTGCTCACGGAGACCCAGGCGATCAAGCAGCTCAGCAGCCTCCAGCAGAAACGACATGCCGATGTGTGTCTCAAACCAACCTTCGCCGTCAGCTTCACGCACGGCCTCGCGTATCAGACGCTCCGTAGCTTTTGCGTCGTCGCGTCCGGTCGCGATCCGCGCCCGGCCCATCGTCACCTCGCTGCGGACCTTCTGGGTATCGCCGAGTCCCGCTATCAGCGCAGCGCGATCCAGGACCTGCTCGGCCTGGTCAAAGCGTCCCAGATCGATCAGCACGTCGGAGTAAGGCACGAGCGCGCCGGCGAGCCTCTGGCTTTCCGGCTCGTACGTCTCCAAGGCTTCACGGATGAGTGCCTCGGCGCCAAGGAAATCTCCCGCTTGGTAGCAGGCGGAGTAGCCGCGACGCAGCAGCGCTGAGCCCTGCCAGCCTCTGTTCCCGATCGCCGCGAAGTGTTCGGCGGCTTCGGAGAAAGCCAGGTGAGACTGCCTGATCGACTCTTCGGTGCCGACCCACGCGTGTGCCTGTCCACTGCCGAGCATCGCGCGCCCAAGTGCCACCTGATGTGTGGCGTCAGCCTCGCGGACCACCTGCGCAACCAGCCGGTGTGCGTCATCGAGCTCGCGCCGCCGGCCGGCGTCGATCGCGCGCTCGGCCAGCAGCTCAAGGCGCCAGTCGCGACCGGGTGGTGGCGGCGCAGCAGCGCCGCCATCGATCACCGTCTGCAACCTGTCAAGCGTCGCATCGCGTTCCTCGTAGCCGACCCACGGCTCAAGCTCCCAGGCGCGATCCAGCAACACGGCAGGATCGCTGATCGCCGCAAGCTCAGCCTCAGTCAGGTTCGGCGGCCGCGTCACGCGCTCAATTATTGAGGTTCAGAGGACCATGCAACGCCGACCTCACGCACCAGCAGTAAGTTGGGCGCGCCGCGCAGCGGCGCGAACGGCAGCTGGCGCCCCGGTTTCGTGTGCGTGCAAAGCTTCGCCGTAGCGGACTCCCCATACCGCTCGACTCCTTGACACACCCCCAGCAATACCTCGATCAGGCACGCCAGATGCAGGCGCTGTCACTGACCGTGCACCTCCCGCTGATCTGCTTCGGGATCGCGTTTCCCTCGCTCGTGCTGTTCGCGGAGTGGCGCTACCTGCGCACTGGTGACGAGGTTTACCGGACGCTCGCGCAGCGCTGGTCGAAGGTGATGCTGACGCTTTTTGCGGTGGGCGTGGTGACCGGCACGATCCTCAGCTTCGAGTTCGGGATCCTCTGGCCCAACTTCGTCGGAACCTTCGGTAGCGTCTTCGGCCTCGGCTTCGCCCTTGAGGGCTTCTCGTTCTTTGTGGAAGCGATCTTCATCGCGATCTACGTCTATGGCTGGGATCGGCTGAAACCTCGAGCTCACCTGCTGGCCGGCGTGCCGGTGGTGATCGCCGGCATCACCGGCTCGACCTTCGTGATCGCCGTCAACGCCTGGATGAACCACCCGCGCGGCTTCCGGATGAGCCACGGCAAGGCGATCGACGTGCACCCGTGGACAGCACTGTTCGGGAATTCGTTCCTTTGGCAGGAGCTCGTGCACATGTACCTGGCGGCGTACATCGTCGTCGGCTTTCTCGTCGCCGGCTGGTATGCCATCTGCTTCCTGCGGGGCCGCTTTGGACGATACGAGCGCGCGGCGTTTGCGATCGCCTTGGCCGTGGCGGCGCTCGTCTCGCCGGTTGAGGTCGTGGTTGGCGACTGGGCCGCGCGGGTGGTGGCTGTGAACCAGCCGGTCAAGCTCGCCGCGATGGAGGGCCTGTTGCACACCACCAAGGGCGCACCGGAGCATCTGCTGGGGTTCTACGAGGACGGCCGCGTGAAGTACGGGATCGCCATCCCGCACATGCTTTCGCTGCTCGCCGACCACAGCTGGAACGGTGAGATCAAGGGACTTGACACCGTGCCCGCGAACGACCGGCCACCCGTGAATGTCGAACGCTTCTCATTCCAGACGATGGTCGGCATCGGCACGCTGTTCGCGCTGCTGGCCGTCGGATACATCTTCGTGCGCCTGCGACTGCGCCGGCTCCCCCGCTCGCGCTGGTTCTACCGGGCGGTCGTGCTGACAGGGCCGTTGGCGCTGGTGGCCGCCGTCGCCGGCTGGATCACGACCGAGGTTGGACGACAACCGTGGGTCGTTTACGACGTGATGCGCACCTCACAGGCGGTAACCGGTGCGAAAGGCATCCCGATTGGCTACGGCACGCTGGTGCTGGTCTACCTCGCGCTCGCCGCGGCCGTCGCCTGGGTACTGCGCCGGCTCGCCCTGATCCCGCTGCCTGAGAGCGTCAGTGAGGTGGCCAATGCTTGAGCACCTGCCGCTGTTTTTCATCATCGCGGGCCTGATCGCGTACGCGGTATTGGCCGGGGCTGACTTCGGTGCCGGCATCTGGATCCTCTTCTCCAAGCGCGACGATAAAGACCTGCGTGACCACGCGCGGCACTCAATGGGGCCGGTCTGGGAGGCGAATCACGTTTGGCTGATATTCATCGTCGTGGTCTCCTGGACGGCGTACCCGAGGGCGCTCTCTTCGGTCATGTCGACGCTCGCGGTGCCGTTCGCGCTGGCGCTGATCGGGATCGTCTTACGTGGTACCGCCTACGCGTTGCGTGCCCAGGCGCAGGACGGTGAACTCGCGCTGAAGATCGAGCGCGTATTCGGACTGTCGTCGGTGCTTACTCCCTTCGCGCTCGGGACCGCGGTGGGCGGGATCGCGTCCGGCCATGTTCCCGTAGGCAACGCCGCCGGCAACCTGCTGACCAGTTGGGCCAACCCAACCGGGCTTGTGATCGGCGTGCTCAGCGTCGCGACCTCCTGGTACCTCGCATCGGTGTACCTGACTGCCGACGCGCAGCGGACCGGCCCGCCCGCACTTGTGCACGCCTTCCGCGTCAGGGCGCTCGCGGCCGGCGTCGGCGCCGGCGTGCTCGCGCTCGTTGGCCTCGTCGTCGTGCACGCCGACGCACACAGGCTTTGGCATGGCTTGACCCACGGCGGCGGCATCGCCGCGCTGGTGGTCTCCGGCCTTGCAGGAGCCGCCACGCTGACGCTCGTCGTGGCGCGACGCTACGAGTTCGCGCGCGCGGCGAGCGCGCTCGCCGTCGCCGCTGTGGTCGTCGGTTGGGCAGTCGCGCAGCGGCCGTATCTGCTGCCCGGGCTGACGGTCGGCCAAGCTGCGGCCGCACACGAGACGCTCGTTGCCCTGCTGGTTGCGGTGGTCGTCGGCGCGGTGGTTCTGGTGCCATCGCTTGGCTTCCTCTTCACGCTGACGTTGCGCGGGCGCTTCGATCACCACAACCCGTTGCTCGAGTCAACTGTCACCCCGGTCCAGGAGAGTCCTAACTCCAGCGTTCGCATCGCCGCGGCCGCCGCCGCGCTGCTCGTCGGCGCCGGTTGCACAGTGCTCCTGAACTCGTGGGGCCTCGCGCTCGGTGTGGTGCTGCTGATCGCTTTCATCCTGCTCGGCTTCGGGCCGCTCGCCCGGCCGCCGGAGAACACTCACTAGCGAGCTGAATTCATTAGTCTTGGCGGCAGCGGCGTCGCGTAATCGAGGTGGGTAGAGGCGCCGTTCGGCGCAGCTCCCTCTCCGGGGCTACCCCGGGGACAACAACATGACCAGGACATCGCATCGCACGCCCTCCGCTGCGACTCTACGGCCGCAGTCCCGGGCGCACACAACGCAGTGCAGTCGGTGCGCGACGCCGCAATGAGCTAACCCGTGTACCACCAGCGAGTCCGTAACGACCTTGCGTCCTGCCTGGCCGGCGCCTTCCTGTCCGGATGCTGGGACGAGGCCGGACTGCTGACCCGGGCAAGCCTTGCGATTTCTCCGACGCCGAGGTGGGCCAGTTCGGTGGTGTTGCAGGTGCTGCGCGCCTACCAGCGAGCACCGCTTGACCGCGCACACGAGTTGCAGAGCTTCGTCGAGCTGGTGCTCAAGCGCCTACCGCCCGACCCGGAGGAGCCGGAACAGCCGACAATCCTGCGCTGGGCGAGCCCTGAGCCGGCGATGGCGCGGGCCCGCTGGCCAGTGCCGGAGATAGCGAGCGAGGCAGCGCTCGCGGAATTCTTGGAGCTGAGCGACGGCGCGCTCGCCTGGATGGCCGACGCGCGGCAGTTCGAGCGAACCGCCGGCGACCTGCCGCTGCGGCACTACCTCTACGGAACGATGCCCCGCCGCGGCGGCGCTGTACGCGTGATCGAGCGACCGAAGCAACGCCTCAAAGCGTTGCAGCGACGGATCCTGCACGAGATCCTGGACCTCGTGCCCGCTCATCAGGCCGCGCATGGGTTCACCAGCGGTAGGTCAGTACGCAGCCACGCCGCGACGCATGTCGGCCAGTTTGCGGTCGTGCGCTTCGATCTCAAGGACTTCTTCGCGTCAGTCGGCGCTGGGCGCATCTTCGGGATCTTCCGCACGGCGGGCTACCCGGAGTCGGTGGCCTATTCGCTCACGGCACTGACCACGAACGTCGTGCCGGCGGCGGTCTGGCACGCAATTCCGCGACCCGCAGAGGCCAGACTGATCCCGCTGCACCACCAACTCGGGCGGCAGCTCGCTACACCGCACCTGCCGCAGGGCGCGCCGACCTCACCGGCCCTCGCCAACCTCGCGGCGTTCGGGCTCGACCGTCGCCTCAGCGGACTGGCGGCAGCGCTCGAGCTCAGCTACAGCCGCTATGCCGACGATCTCACGTTCTCGGGTTCTGCACGACTCGTGCGTTCGATGCCGACCATGCAAGCAGCCGTCGTCGCGATCGTGCGCGAGGAGGGGTTCGCGATCAACCCGGACAAGACGTTTGTAGCGACACGCGCCGGCCGTCAGCGTGTCTGTGGTGTCGTGGTCAACGAGCGCACCAACGTCGCGCGCGAGGAGTACGACACGCTCAAAGCGATCCTGCACAACGCCAAGCTCAGCGGACCGGCATCGCAGAACCGTGACGGGCACCCAGACTTTCGCGCCCACCTGCTCGGCCGTATCGCCTGGCTGCATTCGCTGAACCCGGCGCGTGGCGAGAAGCTGCGCGCACAGATGGACCAAATCGTCTGGCTGGCGGCTCCCTGAGGAGCCGCCAGAGACTGCGCCGACTCAGTGCCAGTCGCTGATCTGCACGTCGCGCGGAGCCGGTGCTCCCTCGCCGGTTTCCACCAGCGACTTGAGACTCATCAGGAACGAGCCCCACTTGGTGCTGCAGTGGTGCATGAACTCGCCTGGCTGCTGCCAACCCGCGTGGGCGAACATCACGATCGTGTACTCCCCCTCCTGCCGCAGCTTCCAGTCGACGGTCGTCCCGACCCACTCTTCCGGGCCGTCAACCACACGCCAGGTGACCTGCTCCAGCGGTCGGAGTTCGATGACTTCCATATCGAAGCCGCCGACCGGAAAGCGAAACTCGACAACGCCGCCGAGCTCGCAGCTTCCTTTGGTGTCGTCGGTCCACCAGTTGGCGAGACCATCGATCGTCGTCAGCGCCTCGTACACCTTCGCCGTCGTCTGGGTCTTGGCTCCGACCCGGTGCAGAATGTCAACCATCTCAGCTCTCCTTGGATTCGTGATTCTTGTTGGCCGGCTCGATCGCCTCGGCGATCCGCTTGATGCGTTGCAGTCGGGCATCCCAGGCTGAGCCGACCGATGCAAGCTGCGCGACCGCGCGTGCCAGCTGCACGTCGTCAACCCGATAGCGTTTCTCCCGTCCTACCGGCGTCGCACTCACGATGCCGGCGCGGTCGAGTACCACGAGGTGCTTGGCTACCGCCTGACGCGAGACCGGTAGTTGCTCCCCGAGCGTCGTGGCTGTGCCCTCGCCGGAGACCAGCAGCAGGTCGAGCATCCGCCGCCGCGTCGGATCGCCGATCGCAGACCAGAGCTCGTCGTCGACTTGCTCGACGACCCCAGCATTCATGAGCTCACTTCCAGACTCGTGGCGTACTCCGGGATCCGCGGGATGTAGAAGTCCCAGCCGGTGACATGCGATTCGTACTGCTCTTCGAGTGCCGCCAGCTCCCAGCCCATCTCACGGAACCCTGTCTCGGTCATCTTCAGCAGCGTCCCGCTTCCCGACGGCTCCAGATCGAACGTCACCAGCAGCGAGTTGCCGCTCACCGGCTCCTCACCGACCTCGTGCGTCCAACGAAACGAGAAGCTGCGCGGCGGCTGCGCGTCGAGCACCTTGAGCTGACAGCGGTTGTCGACCCCCTCCCTTCCTAAGAACACGATCTCCCCTTCCGAACCGGGTGTCGGCTCGTAGTGGGCCTCGTCTGGCCACCACTGCTTCACGTGATCGGGGCTGCTGACGACTTCGAAGACGATCTCCGGCGAAGCATCGACGTAGATCTCACGCTCGATGGTTTCGAACTCCATGTAATCCTCCTGCAACGTTTGGTTGCATGTGAGACTACACGGCAACCCGCGACTATGCAACCATCAGTTGCGCTTCGGTGCGTCCTGGCGAGCGGAGACGAACGGCGCCCGGAGAATGGAGCCGAGCGAACTATGTGAATCCGGTACCGAAGCCCGGTACCGGATTCACATAGTTCGCGTGGCCGAGTGGCTGGCGGTCAGCTCCGGCTACCTGTTCCGAGCCCGCGATCGAGCGCGCCGAGCATCCAAGCGAAGGAGTCACCCAAGTCAACGGGGATCCCGAAGCCACCCTGTGCCTCGAGCGTCACGAAGCCATGCAACGCGGCGCGTACAGTGCGGGCCGCGTGAATTGCCTCGTCATCCTCGAGTCCGTAACCGCGAAGCACCGCAAGCACCAGTGCCAGGACCTTCTCGGCTGCCGGCTCCCGCGGTGGCCCGGCCGGCTGAAGTGCGGCATAGAGCCCCGGGTGTTCCCTCGCCCACTGTCGATAGACGTAGGCGATCTCCCTGAGCGCGTCACCCCGAGAGAGTCCGCTCGCGGCAGGCGCGAGCACGTCCCCGAGTTGCGCCGCTGCCAGCGCGGCAAGGCGCCGGCGCAGGTCATCGAGCCCGCCCAGATGCGCATACAGTGACGGTGTCTTTACCCCGAGCGCGGTGGCGAGCGCCGCGAGTGTCAGCGCGTCCAACCCGTCGCGGTCTGCGATCTCGGCCGCAGCGACAACGACCGACTCTGTGGTTAGTCCAACTCTTGGCATAACGGCACCCTACCCTGCCGCGACGGTGATCGCCTA
>Ga0302314_10020951_pt1 | contig 10791 bp, 6 predicted proteins | sample III_Palsa_N2_3_FD_200533 | JGI IMG/M metagenome (GOLD analysis project Ga0302314, IMG submission 200533) | Peat permafrost microbial communities from Stordalen Mire near Abisko, Sweden - III_Palsa_N2_3 | ecosystem: Environmental > Terrestrial > Soil > Palsa > Peat permafrost | place: Sweden... | reverse complement strand
GCGATCTTGGATGCGTCCGTGCGGTGCGAGAACATCGACTCGCCGAACATCATCCGGCCCAGGTTGACGCCGTACAGGCCGCCGACGAGTTCGCCGTCCATCCACGTCTCGACGCTGTGGACGTCGCCGGCCCGCGCCCAGGCGCCGTAGGCGGCCTGCATCTCGGGCACGATCCAGGTGCCGTCCTGGCCATCGCGCGGCGTCTGTGCGCACAGCGCCATCACCCGCGCCGTGTCGTGGTCGATCCTCAGCTCGCAGCCGGGCGCACGCAGGAATCGGCGCAGCGTCTTGCGCAGCGAATGCGACAGCCTGAAATCATCGGTACGCAGCAGCATGCGCGGGTCGGGCGACCACCAAAGCACCGGCTGGCCAGGGCTGTACCAGGGGAACACGCCATGCGAGTAGGCATTGCGCAGGCGGGCGATCGAGAGGCCGCCGCCGGCCGCGAGCAGGCCCGGCGCCTCGGAACGGTCGTCCAGCGCGCAGGAGGTGGGTGGCAGCGGGGAATCAGCTTGCAGCCAGGGAATCGCCATGGCTGCAAGGATACTTCGCGCGTCCGGTCAGAACTGGATGCCGTTCTTGCTCGGCGGCGGCGGCAGCGGCGGCGGTGCCGAAGCGGCCGGGGCCGGCTGGTCGGGGTCGTTCGCGGCGGCGGCCGGCGCATTTGCGTTGCGCGGCGCCAGCGGGGAGGCCGGCGCCCAGTTGTAGCCGACCAGGTGCGCCTGTGCCGGGTAGCCGGCGGCGTCGAGATAGGACTGCAGGTCGTTGGACGAGTAACCCTTCATCGACTGGCTGCCGATCAGCACCACCGGCATCGACGTGCTGCCACCGAAGCGCGCCTGCAGGGCGGTGTAGTCGTCGTTCGTGACCACCGAGTACTCGCTGAACGGGACGCCGCGCTGGCGCAACGATTGGCGCGCCTGGTCGCAGCCGGGGCAGTTCTTCGTCGTGAACAGCGTGACGGGGTACTTCGTCATCGCCTGGCGGGTCTCGAACGGCAGGCCGCCGGTGCCGGACTGGGCGGGCGTGCCCGTGCCGGGACGGATGTCCTGGGGGGTGGGCGGCTTGTCGGTGTAGGTGACCTTGCCGTCCGGACCGACGATCTTGTACTGGGCCAGCGCGCCGACCGCCGCACCGCCGAGCAGCATCGCCACCGCGGCAAGGCGCACGAGGCGGGTCGAACGGGATGCTGCGGAAGAGGTGGATTTCAGAAGGGTCATCGTGGGCATCGTACGCAAGGATGGGGGAAAGTCGCAAGAGGTGGCGCAAACGTGCCGGTCCAACGCGCGACGCTTCAGGTTGGCCGACCGGCAGTCGCAATGAACGTCAGGCGCGAAACGCCAGGGGCTGTCACGCCGCGATACCGAGGTGACGCAGCATCGCGTCAATGCTGGGCGCCCGGCCGCGGAAAGCCTTGAAGCTGTCGAGCGCATCGCGGCTACCGCCCACTTCGAGGATCTCGCGCCGATAGCGACGGCCCGTGGCCAGATCCAGCACGCCGGACTCCTCGAACGCGCTGAATGCATCCGCCGACAATACCTCGGCCCAGGTGTAGCTGTAGTACCCGGCCGCGTAACCACCGCCAAAAATGTGTGAAAAGCTGTGCTGGAAACGGTTGAACGCGGGCGGCACCAGCACGGCGATCTCGGTGCGCACAGCGTCCAGCGTGGCCTGCACGCGCCCCGCCGCACCCGGCTCGGAGTGGATGAGCATGTCGAACAGCCCGAACTCCACCTGGCGCAGCGTCTGCATGCCGCTCTGGAAATTCTTGGCCGCCAGCATCTTGTCGAACAGCGCGCGCGCCAGCGGAGCGCCGGTGTCCACGTGTTCGGTGAGCTGCTGCAGCACGTCCCACTCCCAGCAGAAGTTCTCCATGAACTGGCTGGGCAGTTCGACGGCGTCCCATTCGACGCCCGAGATGCCCGAGACGCCCAGCTCTTCCACCTGCGTCAGCATGTGGTGCAGCCCGTGGCCGAACTCGTGGAACAGCGTGATGACGTTGTCGTGCGTGAGCAGCGCCGGCCGGCCGTTGATCGGCGACGCGAAGTTGCACACCAGGTGCGCCACCGGGGTCTGCAGCACCTGGCTGTCGGCGCGCCGCCAGCGCTGGCGCGCGTCGTCCATCCAGGCGCCCGGTCGCTTGCCGGCGCGCGCGTAGAGGTCCAGGAAGAACTCGCCCACCAGCGTGCCATTGCGCTCGATGCGATAGAAGCCGACGCTCTCATGCCACGCGTGCGCGGTAGATGCGACGATCTTCACCTCGAACAGCGTCTCGATGATGCGGAACAGGCCTTCGAGCACCCGCGGCAGCGTGAAGTACTGGCGCACCTCTTCGTCGCTGAACGCGTAGCGGGCCTCCTTCAGGCGCTCGCTGACGAACGGCACGTCCCAGCCCTGCAGCTGCGCGATGCCCAGTTCCTGCGCCGCGAACTCGCGCAGCTCGGCCAGGTCGGCGGCGGCGCTCGGACGCGCGCGATGGCCCAGGTCGCGCAGGAAGGCGACCACCTCGGCCGGCGAGCCGGCCATCTTGGGCACCAGCGAGAGCTCGGCGAAGTTGCGGTAGCCCAGCAGCTCGGCCTCTTCCTGGCGCAGCTCGAGGAGCTCGCGCATCACCGGGGTGTTGTCGCGTTCGGCCGGGCCGAACTCGCTCGCGCGCGTGACGTAGGCCGTGTAAAGCTTTTCGCGCAGCGCGCGGTTGCGGCCCATCTGCATCACCGGCAGGTAGCTGGGGAAGTGCAGCGTGAGCTTGCAGCCCTCGCGCCCGTCGGCCTGCGCGGCCGCGCGTGCCACCGCGATCGCGTCGGCGGGCACGCCCGCGAGGTCGGTCTCCGACACATACAGCGCGTAGCCGTCGGTGGCGTCCAGCACATGCTCGGAGAACTGGCGCGACAACTCGGCGATGCGCTCCTGGATGGCCGCGTAGCGCGCCTTGTCGGCACCGCGCAGGTCGGCGCCGCCCAGCTTGAAATCGCGCAGCCAGTTGGCCAGCGCCTTGCGCCGCACCGGGCTCAGCCGCGCCGCGTCGGCGCCAGCCGCCACCGCGCGGTACTTGGCATACAGGCGTTCGTCCGCGCCCTGGCGGGTGAAGAACTCGGTGATGCGCGGCAGGTTCTCGGCGTGCGCGGCGCGCAGCTCGGGCGTGTCGGCGACGCCGGTGAGGTGCTCGACGGCGCGCCAGGCGCGCGACAGCCGCTCGGTAGCCACCGCGAACACCGCCGACATCGCATCGAAGTCGGGTGCCACGTCCGGCCCGACCACGCGCTCCAGCGCGGCGTCGGCCTCGGCCAGCAAGACGTCCATTGCCGGCGTGACGAACTCCGGGCGGATGTCGTCGAATGCGGGCAGGCCGCCGATCTGCAGCAAGGGATTGTTCATGGGGGGTGGCAACGGTTCGTGAGAGGCAATGACAACGGGCGTGGCTTCTCTAGCCGGCGACGCGCTCCGCAGTGGGCGTGTTGCCGACTGCGTCGGCGACGCGCTCCGCGGATTCGATCGTGTTCATCAGAAGCATTGTGATGGTCATCGGCCCGACACCGCCCGGCACCGGCGTGATGAATGAGGCCATCGGCGCGACGCTGGCGAAATCGACGTCGCCGCACAGCTTGCCTTCGTCGTTGCGGTTGATGCCCACGTCGATGACGATGGCGCCCGGCTTGACCATGTCGCCGCGCAAGGTGTCGCGGCGGCCGGTGGCCACCACGACGATGTCGGCCAGGCGCGTGTGCGCGCCGATGTCGGGCGTGGCGCTGTGGGTGATCGTGACGGTGGCGTTGGCCTGCAGCAGCAGCAGGGCCATCGGCTTGCCGACGGTGTTGCTGCGGCCGATCACCACCGCGTGCTTGCCCTTGATGGGCACGCCGGTGCTCTCGATCAGCTTCATGCAGCCGTACGGCGTGCAGGGGCGAAAGCCCGGCAGTCCGGCCATCAGGTCGCCGGCGCTCTGCACCGAATAGCCGTCGACGTCCTTGGCGGTGGAGATGCGCTCGATCACCTGGTGCGGATCGATATGCCTGGGCAGCGGCATCTGCACGAGGATGCCGTGGATCGCCGGGTCGGCGTTGAGCGCGTCCAGGCGGGCCAGCAACTGCGCCTCGGTCATGGCGGCGTCGTACTTCTCGAGCACCGAATGCACGCCGGCGTCCGCGCAGGCCTTGACCTTGTTCCTGACGTAAGTCGCCGACGCCGGGTCCTCGCCGACCAGGATCACGGCCAGGCCGGGCTGGTGGCCGCGGGCGGTGAGGGCGGCGGCGCGTTGTGCGATCTCGGCGCGGATCTGGCGTGACAGCGCGACGCCGTCGATCAGTTGGGCGGTCATGGGCGGGTTCCTGTGCGGTTGGGTCTGATGTGGGGACGCGAAGCCGAAACGAAAAGAGGCCGCTGAACCTCAGCGGCCTCTTGCGGAATCGTTGCGTCTATTCCTTCTTGTTGGAGGGCGCGCCGAGCGCGATCTTCAACAGGTCGGCCACGGTGTTGGCGTTCAGCTTCTCCATGATGTTGGCGCGGTGCGCCTCCACCGTCTTGATGCTGATGCCCAGGTCGTCGGCGATCTGCTTGTTCAGGCGGCCGGCGACGATGCGCTCGAGCACCTGCGCTTCGCGCGTGGTCAGGCGCTGCAGCAACGCGTCGCGGCTGGCCTGTTCCTGGTGCTGGGAGAACGCCGAGCGGGCCTGGTCGAGCATGCGTTCGACCAGCGACACCAGGTCGTCTTCCTTGAACGGCTTCTCGATGAAGTCCATCGCGCCCTTCTTCATCGTGGACACCGCCATCGGCACGTCGCCGTGGCCGGTGACGAACACGATGGGCAGCGGGCTCTTGCGCTCGAGCAGGCGATCCTGCAGTTCGAGTCCGTTCATGCCGTCCATGCGGATGTCGCAGATGACGCAAGCGACCTCGCGTGGATCGAAGCGCGACAGGAACGACTCGGCCGAGTCGAAGCACTTGACGCGGTAGTCCTTGCCCTCGAGCAACCACTGCAGTGAATCGCGAACCGCCTCGTCGTCGTCGACGACGTAGACGGTACCTTTCTTGGGGATCAGGCTCATTCAGTCAAGCTCCGTGCTTCCACTATGCTGATTTTCGGCCTCGGGCCGCCGGGCAGGCTCACGAGTCGTTGCCGTCCGCGTCGGGTTCGGTGCCGGTTTCGAACGTGCTGAGCGCGTTCGCGGAATCGACCCTTTGCGTTGTCTCGACTGGCAGGGTAAAGGAGAAGCTGCACCCCACCACCGTAGTCCCATTGTAGAGGTTCTGCGCGCGGATCCGGCCCCGGTGCGACTCGATGATGGAGCGGCACAACGACAGCCCGATGCCCATGCCTTCGACCTTGGTCGAGAAGAACGCCTCGTAGAGGCGGTTGAGCACGTCTTCCTTCAGGCCCGGGCCCTTGTCGTTGACGCTGAATTCGATCACGCCGCCCTCGTCGGGCGTGTAGCGCGGCACCACGCGCAGCTCGATGTGGCGGCGCAGCAGAGGCAGTTGCGCCCCGTCGATCGCCTCGGCGGCGTTCTTCAACAGGTTCAGCAGCACCTGCTCGATCAGGATCGGATCGACCATCAGCGGCGGCAGGCGCTGCGCCACGTACACCTGGATGCCCACGTTGCGCCGGCGCAGCTCGATGCTGGCGAGTTCCACCGCGTCGTCCACCATCTCGCGCGCCTGCGCCACCTGGCGCTGCGGCTCGCGCCGCTTCACGAAGTTGCGGATGCGGTGGATGATGTGGCCGGCCCGTTCGGCCTGCTTGGCCGTCTTCTGCAGCGCGGCGATCAGGTCTTCGGTGTTGATCGACTCGTTGCGCACGCGCGAGACCATGCCGCTGCAGTAGTTGGAGATGGCCGTGAGCGGCTGGTTCAGCTCGTGCGCCACCGACGACGCCATCTCCCCCACGGCGATCAGCCGGCTCGTGAAGTGCGCGCGGTCGGCCTGCTGCTGCGCCAGCTGTTCGGCGCGCAGGCGGGCGGTGATGTCCGTTGCGATCAGCATCTGGGCCAGGCGGCCGTCCGTCCATTGCAGGTAGCGCGCGCGCACGTCGAACCACTTGTCCAGCGACTCCACGAACACCTCGCGCGGCGACGTGCCGGCCTCGGTGAGCTCGTTCTGCGGCAGGCCGCTGTAGCCGTCGACGCCGTCCTCGGTGTCGAGGTCCAGCGGGGGGATGTCGGCGTCGAGGCCGCCGGCCAGTACCGCATGGATGTGCGCGTCCGAGCCGAACCACAGCCGGTACGAGCGGTTGGCGAACAGCAGCTGCCCCTGCTGCACCGACAGCACCGACACCGCCGCGTCCAGGCCTTCCAGCACCGTGGTGAAGCGCTCGTGCGAGGCCGAGAGCTGGTCGCGCACGCGCTTGGCCTCGGTGATGTTGGTGACCGAGGTCATCCAGCCGGTCTGCACGCCCTTGGCGTCGATCAGCGGCGAGACGTACATGCGCGCGTCGAACACCGACGCGTCCTTGCGCATGATCTTCACCTCGATGCCGCCGGCCGGGCTGCGGCCCTGCAGCTCCTGTTGCAGCAGCCGCGCGTTCTCCTCGATGCGGTCGTGCGGCCAGTGCGGGAACGGCGGCAGCTTGCCGACCAGTTCGTTGTCGGAGAAGCCCGTCATCGCGCAGAACGCCGGATTCACGTAGGTGATGCGGCCTTCCATGTCCATCGCGCGCATGCCGGTGAGCATGGAGTTTTCCATCGCGCGCCGGAAGTTGGTCTCGTGCACCAGCGCGCTCTGGATCTGCGCGCGCCGGCGCACGTGGCGCCAGGTGCCCAGCAGCATCCACACCGTGAGGCCCGACAGCGCCAGCACCATCCAGAACAGCGAGTTGGAGATCAGGCCGATCGACGTGCGGTAGCCCAGCCCGCGCAGGATCAGGCCGTTCGAGGCCGGGGCGAGCGGGGCCTCGAACGCGATCGACGGCACCGCCGACGGGCGGCCCGGCATCGACGTGATGGTGCTCGCGAGCAGGTCTTCGTGTTCGTCCAGCACCTCGATCGCGCGGCGCTTGGTCACCTCTTCGGGGACGGCGTGGCGCAGCAGCGCCTCGATGGAGTACTCGGCCACCAGGGTGCCGACGAACGCCGTGTGCGAGACCAGCGGGATCTGCACCTGGAACACGGCGGTGCCGTCCACGTCGATGAACGGCTTCGAGAATTGCGGGACGTGCGTGTTGCGCGCGGCGGTGAACGCCGCCTCGGAGGCCGTGTTGGCGCCCTGGCGCGGCAGCGACGGATCCTCGGTGCTGTTGCGCAGGCTGGCCGCGCCGCGAAAGATCGAGCCGAGGAAGGTGGCGCGCGGCGTGCGGTCGGCGTTGAGCCAGATCACCTGCGTCAGCTCGGGGCGTGTGGGGGCGAAGCCGGCGGTCTGCGTGAAGAAGCTGTCGGTGTCGACGTCGTGGGTGACGATGTCGCGCGTCAGGCGCACCATCAGTTCCTGGTCTTCGCTCAGCCGGGCGCGGATCTGCTGCTGCGCCACCTCGGTGTCGCGGCGGACGGCGTCTGTGGCGCGCTCGATTTCCTCATTGCGCAAGGTCCAGAACGCGGCCACGATCGCCGCCAGGAACAGGAGAACGGAGACCAGCGGCCCCAAGGTGGCGAAACGATCCTGGCGCGCGGCCGACTGGCTGCGCCACCAGCGGCCGAACAGGCGTTGCGTCCATGACGGTGACGGGGTCGAGCCGGACTCGTGGGCGGGTTGCATCCGGGCATTATCGAGTTGGCGGCGGCGTCTTTTGGCGCCGCTGCGTGAGATAAGCGGGCTCGTCGGCTCGCCAATAATTCATAATGTGAAATGGTCTGTCGCCATTTGAAATCACCGGGGAGTTGTGCGAAACTCCGCCCGTTTGCGATTTAGACCACACGCTCTACAAGATCAGGAGACAAGGCATGTCCGCGATTCCCCAATCCTTTCCGGGCGCCGCCGCCAATGACGGCGATGCGCAGGAAACACGTGAATGGACCGACGCGCTGTCGGCCGTCATCGCCGTCGAGGGCCGCGAGCGCGGCCACTTCCTGATCGAGCAACTGCTGGATCATGCGCGCCAGCAGGGCATCGACCTGCCGTTCTCGGCCAACACGGCCTACGTCAACACGATCGCGCCGCAGGACGAGGCGCAGTTCCCCGGCAACGTGGACATCGAGGAGCGCCTGCGCGCCTACATGCGCTGGAACGCGATGGCGATGGTGGTCAAGGCCAACCGCCTGCATCCGGCCGACGGCGGCGACCTGGGCGGCCACCTGTCCTCGTTCGCCTCGCTGGCCACGATGCTGGGCTGCGGCTTCAACCACTTCTGGCACGGCGCCGACGGCGAGCATGGCGGCGACCTGCTCTACATCCAGGGCCACTCGTCGCCCGGCATCTACGCTCGCGCCTTCCTCGAAGGCCGCATCACCGAGGAGCAACTGCTGAACTTCCGCCAGGAAGTGGACGGCAAGGGCCTGTCCAGCTACCCGCATCCGAAGCTGATGCCCAACTTCTGGCAGTTCCCCACGGTGTCGATGGGCCTGGGCCCGTTGATGGCCATCTACCAGGCGCGCTTCCTGAAGTACCTGCACGCCCGCGGCATCGCCGATACCAGCAAGCGCAAGGTGTGGGTGTTCTGCGGCGACGGCGAGATGGACGAGCCGGAATCGCTGGGCGCCATCGGCCTGGCCGCGCGCGAGAAGCTCGACAACCTGATCTTCGTCGTCAACTGCAACCTGCAGCGCCTGGACGGCCCGGTGCGCGGCAACGGCAAGATCGTGCAGGAGCTCGAAGGCGAGTTCCGCGGCGCCGGCTGGAACGTGATCAAGCTGCTGTGGGGCAGCTACTGGGATCCGCTGCTCGCCCGCGACAAGGACGGCGTGCTCAAGAAGATCATGATGGACACCGTCGACGGTGACTACCAGGCCTTCAAGTCCAACGACGGCGCGTTCGTGCGCAAGCACTTCTTCGGCCGCGATCCGGCCACGCTGGAGATGGTCGCCAAGATGAGCGACGACGACATCTGGCGCCTGCAACGCGGCGGCCACGACCCGCAGAAGGTGTACGCCGCCTACGACAAGGCCGTGAAGACCGTCGGCCAGCCCACCGTGCTGCTGATCAAGACCGTCAAGGGCTACGGCATGGGCAAGAGCGGCGAGGCGAAGAACACCGCGCACCAGACCAAGAAGCTGACCGACGAGGACATCAGGACGTTCCGCGACCGCTTCGACATCCCGATCCCGGACGACAAGCTCGCCGACATCCCGTTCTTCAAGCCCGAGGAACACACGCCGGAGATGAAGTACCTGCACGCGCGCCGCAAGGCGCTCGACGGCTACCTGCCGCAGCGTCGCGTCAAGGCCGAGGAGCAGCTCCCGGTGCCCGACCTGTCCGCGTTCCAGGCCGTGCTCGATCCGACGGTCGAAGGCCGCGAGATCTCCACCACGCAGGCCTACGTCCGTTTCCTGACGACGTTGCTGCGCGACAAGGTTCTGGGCCCGCGCGTGGTGCCCATCCTCGTCGACGAGGCGCGCACCTTCGGCATGGAAGGGCTGTTCCGCCAGATCGGCATCTACAACCCCGCAGGGCAGAACTACACCCCGGTCGACAAGGACCAGGTGATGTACTACCGCGAGGCCAAGGACGGCCAGATCCTGCAGGAAGGCATCAACGAGCCGGGCGGCATGTCCAGCTGGATCGCCGCGGCGACGTCGTACTCGACGAACAACCGCGTGATGATCCCGTTCTACGTCTACTACTCGATGTTCGGGTTCCAGCGCATCGGCGACCTGGCCTGGGCGGCGGGCGACATGCAGGCGCGCGGCTTCCTGCTGGGCGGCACGTCGGGGCGCACCACGCTCAACGGCGAAGGCCTGCAGCACGAGGACGGCCACAGCCACGTGCTGGCCGGCACGATCCCGAACTGCGTCAGCTACGACCCCACGTTCGCGCACGAAGTGGCGGTGATCATGCAGCACGGCCTCAAGCGCATGGTGGAGCGCCAGGAGAACGTGTACTTCTACATCACGCTGCTCAACGAGAACTACTCGATGCCGGGCCTGACCGCCGGCACCGAAGAGCAGATCATCAAGGGCATGTACCTGCTGCAGCCGGCCGCGGCCGCTTCGAAGCAGAGCGTGAACCTGCTCGGCTCCGGCACGATCCTGCGCGAGTCCATGGCGGCCAAGGAGCTGCTGGAAGCGGAGTGGGGCGTCGGCGCCAACGTGTGGAGCTGCCCGAGCTTCAACGAGCTGGCGCGCGACGGCCAGGCCGCGGAGCGCTGGAACCTGCTGCATCCCACGGATGCGCCGAAGGCGTCGTTCGTCGAGCAGCAACTGGGCGCGCACGATGGCCCGGTGGTGGCTTCGACCGACTACATCAAGAGCTACGCCGAGCAGATCCGTGCCTTCATCCCGCGTGGCCGCGCCTACAAGGTGCTGGGCACCGACGGCTACGGCCGCAGCGACTTCCGCAGCAAGCTGCGCGAGCACTTCGAGATCAACCGCCACTACATCGTCGTCGCGGCGCTGAAGGCGCTGGCCGACGAAGGCAAGCTGCCGCTGTCCAAGGTGGCCGAAGCCATCAAGAAGTACGGCATCGACGCCGACAAGACCAATCCCCTGAACGCCTGACCCACAATAATTCCTCACGGAGACGACACATGGCTTTGGTTGAAGTGAAGGTGCCGGACATCGGCGACTTCAAGGACGTCCAGATCATCGAACTGCTGGTCAAGCCCGGCGACACCGTACGCGCCGAGCAGAGCCTGGTGACGGTCGAGAGCGACAAGGCGTCCATGGAGATCCCGTCCTCGCATGCGGGCGTGGTCAAGGAGCTGAAGGTGGCTCT
>Ga0302314_10020950_pt1 | contig 10792 bp, 7 predicted proteins | sample III_Palsa_N2_3_FD_200533 | JGI IMG/M metagenome (GOLD analysis project Ga0302314, IMG submission 200533) | Peat permafrost microbial communities from Stordalen Mire near Abisko, Sweden - III_Palsa_N2_3 | ecosystem: Environmental > Terrestrial > Soil > Palsa > Peat permafrost | place: Sweden... | reverse complement strand
GAGGTGCCGGTCTCGCCGTGGAGTTCCCAGAGCAGGTCGACCAGGTCGCCGTGGCTGCCGAGCCGCTCCACCAGCGGCCGGTAGCGACGCTGGACGGCCTCCCAGTCGAGGCCGCCCAGGTCGACCCGCCAGAAGTTGTCCCGCATCAGCCGGGCGGTCTCATCGAACATCTGCCGCCATTCGGCGGCGGGGTCGACGCGCACCCGTACCCGGGTGAGGTCCACCTCGACGGAGTCGTCGGGGCTGTCCTTGTCGGCCTTGCGGGTGGCGGGGACGACCCGCAGCGCCCCGCCGTCGACGACGGCCAGCCGGGTGCCGTCGCCGGACGCCTCGAACCGGTCGAGGCCCTTCACCAGCACCGTGGCACGGCGTGCGGCGAATTCGAAGCGCTCCAGATCGGCGCGCTCGGGTTCGGTGGTGGGGGTGGCCCTGCCGTTGCCGAGCTCGCCCAGCAGCGGTTCCCGCAGCCACACCACGCCGCCCTCGACGGCGCGCAGGCCCTGGTAGCGGCCGGTGGGCACGGGGAAGGGGACGATCCGTCCGGCCAGCCCGTGAACGTCCACCCGGGTCACGGCGGGCGCCGGGCTCTCGTCCTTGTCCTGGCCCTTGGCGCCCGTGTCGCTCCGGCCCGGGGCGCGGCCGAGGAGTTGCGGTCCGAACGGGGAGAGGGTGTCCGCTGCCAGGGTGAGCAGGTAGGGGCGGCAGGAGATCGGGAAGGAGAGGTCGAAGGCCAGCCCGTCGTAGACCGGGTCGAAGTCGCGGAGCGAGAGGAAGGCGAGGTGCTTGCCGTCCTTGGTGAACACGGGCGCGTAGTCGTTGAAGCGGGGGGAGGTCAGCTCGGTGACCTCGTCGCCCGCGCCGTCCGCGAGGTGGGCGAGCTTGAGTTGTCGCGGGCCGTCGTCGGAGGTGTGCGCCGCATGGGACCAGGCCAGCCACTGCGAGTCCGGTGAGAAGGCCAGCCCGGTGGCGTGCGCGTACGCGCTGCGGTCGAGCTCGCGGACCGCGCCGTCCTTGACCAGCAGCACCATGCCGTCACGGTTGGCGAGCGCGATCTGCGATCCGTCGGGCGAGACCGTGAGCTCCTCGACCCGGCTGAACTGCCCCACCGCGATGCGGCGTCCGTCCGAGAACTCCAGCGCGTCGTCGCCGTCCGCGTCCGTGACCCATACGGAAGAACCGTCAGGAAGGATCTGCGGAAGCCGGTTGCGCACCTCCGGCGTGTCCGACAGCACGCGCGCCGGACCGTCGCGATGGGTGACCCGGTGGATGGTGCCCCGCACCTCGACGACGCTGGACCGGCCGTCGCTGTCCAGCGAGAGTGCCCCCAGATGCCGCTCCGCGGCAAGGGGGTAGGGCTGCCTGCCGGTGCGCGGGCCGCCGAGGCGGATGTCCAGCCGGCGCGGCTCGGCCCCGGCGAGGTCGTCGACCAGCCACAGGTCACCGCCGCTGTGGTAGACCACGCGCTCACCGTCGGTGGAGGCGTTGCGGGCGTAGAACTCATGCGTGCTGTGGCAGCGCAGGTCCGAACCGTCCGGCAGGCTCGACCACAGCTGGCCGACCCCCTCGTGGTCCGAGAGGAAAGCGATGCGCCCGCCCACCCACATCGGCGAGTCGATGTTGCCGTCCACGCCCGTGTGCACCCGGGCGAAGTCGCCCTCCGTGCCCAGCCACAACTTGCCCGCGGTGCCGCCCCGGTAGCGCTTCCAGTGGGCGGGCTCGCGGCCGAGGTTGGCCGACATCAGCAGGACGCGCTCGCCCCCGGGTTCCGCCGCGACACCGCCGACGCGCCCGTACGGCAGCTCCCGTGCCGGGCCGCCGTCGATCGGCACCGCCCAGGCCCACGGGTGCACGGTGGACATCCGCCCGACCGGGCTGAGCGCCAGCACCTCCCCGGCGGCCGTCCACCCCAGCACCGTCGTCCTCGGGCTGCCCCAGTAGGTCAACTGGCGGGCTGCTCCACCCTCCACCGGCGCGACCAGGACCTCCCGGGCGCCGCCGACGGTGGACGCCCAGGCGATCAGCGTCCCGTCAGGGGATATCCGGGGACGGGCCACCGGGACCCGGTCGGCCGACACCCGCCACGCCCGGCCTCCCGCCGTCGGTGCGAGCCAGACATCGTCCTCGGCCAGAAAGGCCACCAGGTCGCCGTGGATGTGGGGATCGCGCAGGTAAGCCTCAGGTTCAGTCACGCGGGTCACCCTAGCTGGCACCATTGCCGACGCGACACGCAATTAGCAGTCTCCTACCCGCGGAGCGCGCCAGGGGTCACAGCAGGGCGAACTGGCCCTCGGGCCCTTCCTCCTGGTGGCTCAGCACCGAGGCCGGCCGACGGCTCCACGGCGGGGCGGGGAGCACCCGGGCGGCAGCCAGGTCCGCGGCACCGAGCGGGGCCCCGTGCGCGTCCCGGACCAGCTGCGCCTGCGCCGGGTGCAGCGCCGACAGCAGGGCCAGCACGGTGGCCAACTCGATCAGTTCGGCGGTGAACTGCTGGGGCCAGCCGGACAGTTCCAGAGCCTCCAGGGTGCCCGGACGCGCCTCGGGATCGGGCACGCGGCGGGCGAACCACTCGGCCAGTACCGGCAGACCCCCGGCCCGGTACTCCCAGGCCGCGCGGGGGACCGGGGCGATCCGGCCCCCGCCGAGCACCAGGGTCCCGCTCTCGGCCTCGTGGTCGATCCCCTCCGGAAGCCCGCTCACCCGCTCGCGGACGAAGGGCCGCCGTCCGCCCGGCATGCGCGGGGGCTCCGCACTGATGCGCTGTCCGAAGCTGTGCAGCCACAGCACCCGGCGGCCCAGGGCGACCCCCTCGGCCCAGAGCCCGGGGGAGGTGGTGAGCGGCACCGGCACCTCCTCGCCCGCCCGTGCCGCGCCGGGGTGGGCGGTGGTGGCGGCGATCCAGGCGAGCAGGTCCTCGGGGGTGACGGCCAGGCCCAGGACCTCGCCCAGATGTTCCGTCAGGCCCGGGGCCGTGTTCGGTTCCCGGCCGCCGGGCTGCCGGTAGAGCGGATGGATCCGGCCCAGGCCCTTGGCCCGGTGGCCGTCCGGCAGTTCGGCGGAGAAGGCCACGGCCGGCCCCGGGCTGTCGGGATGCCCCGGCTGCACGGTGGCGAACAGCTGGGCGTCGTCCGCCACCCGCCACAGCTCGGGCCGCGCCGCGTCCAGGACCCGCTGGTCCGGCAGCAGCCAGAGCCGGTCGAAGGCCCCGTGCCGGATCCGCACCGGGGCAGGGCAGGGGCCGGGGTCGCGGGCGAGGCGCCGGGTGGAGGTGGACTGGCCGGGGAGCTGGGCCACGGCGCTGTCCACGGTCCGCGACCTGCTGGCCCCGAAGAGCACGGCCCGCTGGGCGGCGGAGGCCTCGGCCAGCCTGCTCCAGCGCGCGGCCAGCACCTCGGGGTGCGCGGAGCGCACCCACCCCCGGCCCAGGCGCAGGCCCGGAACGGACCACGGCATCAGCTCGCAGAGCAGCGGCGCATCGGCCACCAGGCACCTCCCGACGGCCATCGTACCGAGCCCGTCCGAACCCTGAGATTGAATCGAACGGCACGTCGCCGGGCGGTTCAGGCACCCCCGAACGGCTTCACCCAACGACGCCAGTGGTCCTCACGGCTGTAGCCGGCGGCAGCCCAGGCCTGCTGCGCCCGCTCGTTCGCTTCGAGGACCATCGCGTCACCGCGTCGCCCGCCGACTGCCACAAACCGCCGCTCGGCCGCTTCCAGGAGCAACCGGGCGATGCCCTGCCGACGATGGGACGGAAGCACCGCCAGCCGATACAGGGAACACCGCCAGCCGTCGTACCCGGCCACCACGGACCCGACAAGGTGACCGCCTTTCTCTGCGAGGAGCAGCGCGTGGGGGTCGCGGTCGATGAGCCCGGTCACGCCGTCGATGTCGTCGGTGATGGATGTGCCTTCCGCCGCCGCCTTCCAGAAGGCCAGAACTGTCTCGGCGTCAGCGATCACAGCAGCGCGTATGTGCAGGTCGGTCATGCCGTGGAGCCAAGCACAGGCGCGGTGCGGCCGACCACCGACTTTCGCATGCCGAGACGGCGCCGGGCTGGCCGACGGCGCTGGGGCTACTCGTGGGCGATGGCGTCCAGGACGTTCAGCCGGGAGGCGCGCAGCGCCGGGCCGAGCGCGGCGAGCAGGCCGACCAGGGCCGCGCCGATGACCACGGACAGCACCGTCGTCCAGGGGATCGACAGGCCGGTCATCCCCTTGAGGGCCAGCAGCCGCTGCGCGGCCAGCCCCCACACCAGGCCGAGCCCGAGCCCGACGACCGCCCCGAACAGCGAGATGACCACGGACTCCAGCCGGACCATGCGCCGGAGCTGACGGCGCGACAGGCCGATGGCGCGCAGCAGCCCGATCTCCCTGGTCCGCTCGACGACCGACAGGGCGAGGGTGTTGACCACACCCAGCACCGCGATGATGATCGCCAGCGCCAGCAGTCCGTAGATCAGGTTCAGCAGGATGTTGATCTCCCCGCGGACCAGGGTCTTGTAGTCGGCCAGGTCGCGCACCTGGACCTGCGGGTCCTTGGCGACGGCGGCGGAGACGGCGGCCTTCACGGTGGCCTCGTCGGCGCCCTTGGCGAGGTTGACGAACAGTCCGTCGTCCAGGATGCCGGGAACGTACTTCTGCAGCGTGGCCGTGCCGACGACCGGGTCGTCGGCGATGCCGACCTGGGCGTTGACCACGACGTTGATCGCGCCGACGGTCAGGGTGGCCCGCTGCTCATCGGGGAAGAGCACGGTGACCCTGCTGCCGATGCCCAGGTGCTCGGCGTCGGCGTAGGTCGACCCGAGCACGATCGCTCCGGGCGCGGTGCCGGCCGCCATCGTGCCGGAGCGCAGCGTGAGGTGCAGGGCCTGGTCCAGGCCGGGGGTGGTCCCGACCAGGACCTCCTGGCTCCGGCTGCCGTCCGCGGTGACCAGCGTCGCCCGGGTGGCCTGGGTCCGGACCAGCAGCCCGACGCCGGGGACCGACCGCACCGCGTCGGCGACCTCGGTCGGGAACGGCAGCGCGGTGGAGTTCTGCACCACCAGGTCCGAGCCGATGGTCCGGTCGACCTGCTGGTCGAAGGACGCGGCCATGGACGAGCCCACCACCGACAGCGCCGCGACCAGGGCCAGACCGATCATCAGGGCGGAGGCCGTGGCGCTGGTGCGCCTGGGGTTGCGCAGGGCGTTGCGCTGGCTGAGGGTGCCGACCGAGCCGAAGACCCGGGGGAACCAGCCGCCGATGAGCAGGATGACCGGCCGGGCCACCAGCGGCCCGGTCATGATCAGCCCGACCAGGGTCAGCAGGATCCCGACGCCGAGCAGTGAGGCCGCTGTCCCCGCCTTGTGCAGGGTCGCGGCGCCGAGCAGCGCCGCCGCGCCGATCAGCACCACCGATCCGCCGAGGACCGCCCGCAGCCGCAGCGAGGCGCCCTGGCCCGGGGCGTCCGCCTCGCGCAGGGCGGCCATGGGGGAGACCCGCGCGGCGCGCCGGGCAGGAAGGTAGGCGGAGACCGCGGTGACGACGACGCCCACCGCGTATCCGGCCACCGGTGTGGACCAGCTGAAGGTGATGTCGCCGCTCTTCAGCTCCATCCCGGCCCCGGCGATCAGCCTGATCAGCCCCAGGGCCAGGCCGACTCCCAGCACCAGGCCCAGCGTGGAGCCGAGCAGCCCCAGCAGCAGGGCCTCCACCATGACCGAGCGGTTCACCTGTTGCCGGCTCGCACCCAGCGCCCGCATCAGCCCCAGCTCGCGGGTGCGCTGGGCGATCAGCATGGAGAAGGTGTTGAGGATCAGCGAGACGCCCACCAGCGCGGCGATCCCGGCGAAGCCCAGCAGGGCGTCCTTGATGACCCCGAGGAAGGTGCCGAGCTGCTGCGCGCTGGACTTGGCGCTCTCCGCGGCGGTGTCGACGTCGTAGGAGCTGCCGACGACCGCCTCGATGCGGGTCTTGAGGGTGTCGTCGGAGACGCCGGGGGCCGCCGTCACATTCACGGCGGTGATCAGTCCGGGCCGTCCCAGCACCTGCTGCTCCGCCGCGGCGGTGTCCATGAAGACCAGGGTCGCGCCGGGGTTGGTGGTGGTGAAGGTGGCGATCCCGGTCATCCGCACCGGAAAGCTGCCGTTGGGGCCGATCACCCGCAACTCCTGGCCGATCACCAGGTGGTGCTTGCTGACGGTGTCGGCGTCGATGACGGCCTGGCCGGTGCCGTCGGGCGCGCTGCCCGAGGTCAGCTGCACCACGGACTTGGCCGTGGGGTGCCAGCCGACCAGGATGTTCGGCGCCCCGCTCACCGATCCGATGTCCTGGTTGCGGGAGTTGACCAGGACCACGCCCGACACCTCCACCGCCCCGTAGGCGGAGGCGACCCCGGGCACCGCCGCGACCTTCGCCACCAGGGAGTCGGACTCGGTGGGCACCGACCCGGAGAGGTCGGGCTGGTTGACCGACTGGGTGCTGTGCGGGCTGACGCTGACGTCGGCGGAGGTGTTGCGGAACAGCCGGTCGAAGGTGTTGCTGATGGTGCCGGTGAACAGCAGCGTCCCGGTGACGAACGCGACCGAGAGCACCACCGCGAGCAGGGACAGGAACAGCCGCCCCTTGTGGGCCAGGAATCCGCGCAGTGTCGCCTTGAGCATGGTTCTCCCACCGCCCCCTGCTATTCGGTCTCGATGTCGGCCGGGGTCTGGCTCCGCAGGCTGTCGAGGCTGCGCATCCGGGCGAGCACGGTGTCCGCCGTCGGATGCTGCAGCCGGTCGACGACGCGGCCGTCGGCGAGGAAGAGGACAAGGTCGGAGTAGGAGGCGGCGACCGGGTCGTGGGTGACCATCACCACGGTCTGCTGGAGGTCGTCCACGCTGCGCCGCAGGATGCCCAGCACCTCGGCGCCGGCCCTGGAGTCCAGGTTGCCGGTCGGCTCGTCGGCGAAGATGATCTGCGGTCGGCCGGCCAGGGCCCTGGCCACCGCGACCCGCTGCTGCTGGCCGCCGGAGAGCTGGGCGGGCCGGTGCCGCAGGCGGTCGCCCAGGCCGAGGGTCTCGATGACCTGTCGCAGCCACTGCTGGTCGGGGCGGCGTCCGGCGATGTCGGCGGGCAGGGTGATGTTCTCCTCGGCGGTGAGCGTGGGCAGCAGGTTGAACGCCTGGAAGACGAAGCCGACCTGGTCGCGGCGCAGCCGGGTCAGCTGCTTGTCGCTGAGCCCGGTGAGCTCCGTGTCGCCGATCCAGATCCGCCCCGAGGTGACGCTGTCCAGGCCCGCGAGGCAGTGCATCAGGGTGGACTTGCCGGAGCCGGAGGGCCCCATGATGGCCGTGAACCGGCCGCGTTCGATCTCCACGTCCACCGCGTCGAGCGCCACCACACGGGTGTCGCCCGCCCCGTAGGACTTGGTCAGCTGTGCCGCTCGCGCGGCGGGACCGGACATGAGCATCCCCCAATTCTCGCCTGGCGGCGGACCGCGTGCGCGGCGGCTGCACCGGCACCGAGCCTAGGCCGCCCCACTGACAGTCAGCATCCTTCCGGGGAACGGCACCCGCCCCACCGTCCTCCACCGCCGGAAGGATGACGCCGGCCAGGGCGCGTCGCTGCGGCTCCTCCGGCGGCACCGCCCGGACCTGGCCCTCGACCCGCTGCTTCTCCCACCGCCCCCGTGGGAGCCCCGCCCCGACGGGACACGGTCTTGACAGATCCACGGCAAAGCGGAACGATCCTCGCCAACGGAGTTAGGAAGCCTTCCTAACTCAAGTCGCCCTGGATCTGAAGGGTCGTCATGACCAAATCCTCCGTGCGCACCTCCGCCCTCGCCGCCGCCGTCCTGGCACCGTCGCTGCTGCTCCTCGCCGGAGCGCTCCCCGCCCAGGCAGCCACCGCCTTCCCCACCCAGTACAGCGCCCCCTATCTCCAGATATCCAGTGGTGACACGGGGGACCTGTCCGCAGACATGAAGGCCAGCGGCGACAAGTTCTACACGCTGGCCTTCCTCGTCCCCAAGTCCGGCTGCACCCCGATGTGGGAGGACGGCAACGACTCCCTGGGGGCCTTCACCTCGCAGGTGAACGCGTTCAGGTCGGCCGGCGGCAATGTGATCGTCTCCTTCGGCGGCGAGTCGGGCGGCGAGCTCGCCCAGACCTGTACCTCGGTCAGCAGCCTGACCGCGGCCTACGCCGATGTCGTCAAGACCTACGGCGTCACCCGCCTCGACTTCGACATCGAGAACGGCGTCCAGGACGACAGCAGCGCCAACGCCCGCCGGGACGCCGCGCTGGCCGCCCTGCAGAAGGAGGACCCGTCGGTCCAGGTCGACTTCACCGTGCCGGTCGACCCCACCGGCGTGGAGTCCGACATCGTCACCATGCTCAAGGGAGCCAAGAGCGCCGGGGTCGACGTCAACCTGGTCAACATCATGACCATGGACTTCGGCGCGGGGGACAACCCGCTCACGGACTCCGAGTCGGCGGCCAAGGACACCGAGAAGCAGCTCGCCTCGATCTACGGCGGCAGCGCCGCCCAGAACTGGGCGCGGCTGGGCCTGACGCCCATCGCCGGCAAGAACGACCCGCCGGACAACGAGGTCTTCACCCAGTCCCAGGCCTCCTCCCTGGAGTCCTTCGCCAAGTCCAACGGCGTGCAGGAGCTGTCCTTCTGGGAGGTCGACGGCTACGACAAGAGCGACGGCTACGCCTACTCGAAGATCTTCAACAAGATCTGACCGAGCGAGGAGCGGGCCGTGGCCAGGAACGCGGCCCGGTCCGCCTCGCCGTCCCCGCCGGCGACCGCGCAGCGCTCGGGCAGCGCGCCCAGCAGCGGGGCGTCCGCGACCAGCGGCAGGTCGGCCAGATTGCAGCGCATGGCCAGGTCGGGGGCGGCCGGCCAGCCGCCGATGACCAGGCCGAGCAGCCGTGCCCCGCGCGCCCGCAGCGCCTCGGCGGTCAGCTCGGTGGTGTTGAGCGTGCCCAGGCCCGGGGTGGTCACCACCAGGACCGGCGCGTCCACTCCGGCAGCCCGCAGCGCGGCCGGGACGTCGGCGAGGCTCGCGCCCTGCTCGTCGTAGCGGACCAGCAGGCCCCCCGCGCCCTCGACCAGCACCAGGTCGTGGGTCTCCGCGAGCCGCACCGCCTCGTCCGCGATCTGCCGCGGCGTCACCGGCGGCAGTCCGCTGCGCGCGGCGGCGGTGGCCGGGGCCAGCGGCTCCGGGTAGCGGGCCAGCTCACTGCCGGTCACCTGGTCGCCCGCCAGCCGCTTGACCTCCGCCACGTCGCCGGGCTCGCCGGGGGCCACCCCCGTCTGCGCGGGTTTCAGCACCGCGACCTTGTACCCCTCGGCCAGCGCCAGCGCGGCGATGGCCGAGGTGACGACGGTCTTGCCGATCTCGGTCCCGGTCCCGGTGACGAGCAGCACAGCCATGGTGAACGATCAGCCTTCCTCGGTTGCGGCGGCCGCCGCGGCGACGACCCCGGCGCACAGCGACGCCAGGTCCTGGTCGCCGGTGATGTAGGGGGGCATGGTGTAGACGAGGTCGCGGAACGGCCGCAGCCACACCCCGGCCCGCGCGGCGGCACGGGTCGCGGCGGGCAGGTCCACCTCCCGGTCCAGCTGCACGACGCCGATCGCGCCCAGCACCCGCACCTCCCGCACCCCGGGCAGCGCCGCGGCGGGGGCCAGGCCCTCGCGCAGCCCCGATTCGATGCGCTTGACGTTCCCCGCCCAGTCCTGGGAGAGCAGCAGCTCGACCGAGGCGTTGGCGACCGCGCAAGCCAGCGGGTTGCCCATGAACGTGGGCCCGTGCGCCAGCACCGGCACCTCGCCCCGGCTGATGCCCGACGCCACCTCGCCCGTGCACAGCGCCGCTGCCAGCGTCAGATAGCCGCCGGTCAGGGCCTTGCCCACACACATCACATCGGGTGAGACCCCGGCGTGGTCGGCGGCGAACAGCGCGCCGGTACGGCCGAAACCCGTGGCGATCTCGTCGAACACCAGCAGCACGCCATGGGTGTCGCACAGCTCGCGCAGCACCCGCAGCAGTGCGGGGGAGTGGAAGCGCATCCCGCCCGCGCCCTGCACCACCGGTTCGACGATCACCGCGGCGGTCTCCGCCGCGTGACGGCCGATCAGGTCGTCGAGGTGGGCGACATAGGCCGGGTCAGGGGCGGTGTCGAAGCCGTCGGTGGGCGCGTCCGCGAAGACCTGCCGGGGCAGCACCCCGGTCCACAGCTGGTGCATCCCGCCCTCGGGGTCGCACACGGACATCGGGTGGAAGGTGTCTCCGTGGTAGCCGCCGCGCCAGGTCAGCAGCCGCTGCTTCTCCGGACGGCCGATCGAGCGCCAGTACTGCAGGCACATCTTGGCGGCGACCTCGACCGAGACCGAGCCCGAGTCGGCCAGGAAGACGTGCTGCAGCGGCTCCGGCGTGATCTCCACCAGCCGTGCCGCCAGCCGCACGGCCGGCTCGTGGGTGAGCCCGCCGAACATCACATGGCTCATCCGGCCGAGCTGCCCGCGCACGGCCTCGTCCAGCACCGGGTGCCCGTAGCCGTGGATCGCGGACCACCAGGAGGACATGCCGTCGATCAGCTCGGACCGACCCTCGACCGGCTGCGCCAGCCGCAGCCGCACGCCGCTCGCCGACTCCACCACGTACGGCGCGACCGCTCCGGGCATCGCGCCGTACGGGTGCCAGACATGCGCCCGGTCCAGCTGGAGAAGGCGGTCCGGGGTCACGCGTTCGGGGGGAGGTCGGTGCCCGCGCCCCGGCGGCGCACCGAGACCAGGTCCTGGCGGCCGGCCGGGTCGGT
>Ga0302314_10020946_pt1 | contig 10793 bp, 9 predicted proteins | sample III_Palsa_N2_3_FD_200533 | JGI IMG/M metagenome (GOLD analysis project Ga0302314, IMG submission 200533) | Peat permafrost microbial communities from Stordalen Mire near Abisko, Sweden - III_Palsa_N2_3 | ecosystem: Environmental > Terrestrial > Soil > Palsa > Peat permafrost | place: Sweden... | reverse complement strand
TCACCACCGGCTGCGCGTTCGGCGGCTCGAGCACGCCGCCGATGCCGACGCCGCCGGCCAGGTGCACGTTCTTGCCGATCTGCGCGCAGGAGCCGACCGTGGCCCAGGTGTCGACCATCGTGCCGGAATCGACGTAGCCGCCGATGTTGATGAACGAGGGCATCAGGATCGTGCCGGGGGCGCAGTAGCTGCCCCAGCGGGCGATCGCTCCTGGCACCACGCGCACGCCGTCGAACGTGGTCTTGAGCGGCATCTTGTCGTGCTGGTAGAAGTCGCCGAGCTGATGCTCCACCATCTCGAGCAGCTTGAAGGTGAGCAGGATGGCGCGCTTGGCCCGCTCGTCCACCACGACCTCGTCGGTGGCCGGGTCGACGAAAGCGACGCGGGCGGCGCCGGTGTCGAGCAGGTCCACCGCCCCGACCACGAGCTCGCGGGCCTCGGTGTCGGCCGGGGAGAGCTCGGCGCGCCGCTCCCAGAGTTCGTCGATGACTGCGGGGAGCGGAGAAGCGTAGGCGGAAGGCGTTTCAGGCACGGTCATGGCCGCAATCTTAGTGCGGACCTGTGACGGGCTCGGCGGAGGTTCGGTACGCGGGATCGCGTACGGTGTGGGCGACGAGATCGGCCGGGCAGGCGGCCGGACGAGACCGGCGGGGCCGCCGCGCGCGGCCCGCGAGAGGAAGTCACCGCGTGTCCCGTTCGAGCACCACGACCACCACCGGCGGCGCGGCGAAGAGGGGCAGGTTCGGCGGCTGCCTGATCGGGCTCCTGGTCGTCCTGGTGGTGGCGGGTCTGCTCACGGGGCTCGGAATCTGGCTGCTGCACAAGCTCGGCGGGATCTCGCTGTTCAACCAGGCCGACTGCGTGGCCGTGTCGTCCAATCAGAGCTACACCTACGACCTCGAGCAGATGCAGAACGCGTCGACGATCGCGGCGGTCGGGGTCAAGCTCGGGGTGCCGACGTTCGGGATCGAGGTCGCCGAGGCGACCGCGCTGCAGGAGTCGAAGCTCTACAACCTGACCGGCGGCGACCGGGACTCGCTTGGCCTGTTCCAGCAGCGGCCGTCCGAGGGCTGGGGCACCGCCGCGCAGATCATGGACACGACGTACTCCTCGACAGCGTTCTACGAAGCGCTGATGAAGGTGTCGAACTGGCAGAACCTGCCGCTGACTCAGGCCGCGCAGGATGTGCAGCATTCGGCCTATCCGGACGCGTACGCCGGCCACGCGGACGAGGCGGGCGTGCTGGCCGCGGTGTTCACCGGGACCGCCGGGGACGGCCTCACCTGCACGCTTGACGGGCCGACCTTCTCGCCGCAGGCCACTGACTCCTCCGGGCTGACCACGCAGGGCGAGGCGGTGGTGGCCGACGCGGAGAAGCAGTGGGGCACCGCGTCGGTCGAGGACGCCTCGGCCGGCCTGCGCAGCTTCGCGCTGGCGCTGCCGGGCTCGCTCAGCGGTTCGGCGCAGACCCAACGCGGCTGGGGCTACGCGAACTGGGCCGTGTCCAAGGCGGAGGCCCTCGGCATCACGCAGGTCGGCTACGACGGCAAGACCTGGTCCGCCTCGAACAGCCCGGGCACCTGGCAGAAGGCCGCCACCGCCGCCACCGCGCCCACCGACCGGGTCGTGCTCACCATGACCCAGGGCTCGTGACAGATCAGACGTCCTACTTCACATATCTCATTCCAATATCCCAAGAGTCGGTCGAAGTTATCATTTCTTTACCAACCGGGACCGCAACCTGAGGCGGCCCTGATCCGATGAATACGGTGTCAACTCATTCCGTGTTCATCCGAACAGGAGCCGCACCATGACTGGGAAACACCGCCGTCCGCAACGGAGCGCTGCCCGCAATCTCGCCGCCACCGCAGCGGTGCTCACCGCGGGCGCGCTACCGCTGGCCGCGGCCGGCAGCGCCTTCGCGGACACCGCGCCCGCCGCGCAGGGCCCGCTCTCCTCGCTCTCGCTCAGCTCCATCCCGTTCGGCCCGGACTCCGCCCTCCAGGGCCTCGGCGCCGCCGCGGCTCCGGTGGACAGCGCGGTGCCGCTGGCCGGGACGCTCGCCAACGCGGTGACCTCGTCCGTCGGCTCCGGCGACCTGCCGACGGGCACCCTGCTCGGCACGAACAGCCCGCAGACCCAGACCCGGGAGGCGGTGATGACCGGCCAGGCCGCGGCCGAGGCCGCCACCTTCGCCACCAGGACCTCGCAGCTGGCGGGCCACCTCTCCGCCGCACTTCCGGTGACCGGCCTGGTCGACGAGGTCGCCCCGGCGATGGCCGGCGGCCCGATGCAGGTGGCTCCGAACCTGCTGCAGGACGGCACCGTGGGCACGCTGACCGACGGCTTCGGCGGCAAGGCGATGGACCTGACGAACGGCACCGTCGGCCAGGTGCAGCCCGTCGTCTCGCAACTGCACCAGCAGGGCGTCCCGACCGTGGGCGACGTCACCACCTCGCTGAGCCAGACCGACGTGCCCGTCTTCGGCACCGTCGGCAACCTCACCTCGGCGGTCCCGGTCAGCCAGATGGTCGGCGACCAGAGCCCGGTGCTCGGCACCGTCGGCGCGGCCAGCGGCCTCTAGCCCCGCGCGAGCGCGCTGCGCACGGCCCGCCCACGTCGCACCGCGCGACGCGGGCGGGCCGTCGCCATTTCGAAAGGAAAATACGGATCCGCATATTTCCCGATGGCTGGACGTCTGAATTCCGGAACTCCGCCGATTTACCGAATCGTTACCCGGCTCGGCCGCAACCAACCGGCATTCCCACTCGTAAAGCTCCGTGAACGCACGAGGTCCGAAATTCCCTTACGTTCCCCCGTACACCGAAGAAGAGGAAACACCATGAGTCACGCCGGACGCCGCATCGCCTCCGCCGCCGCCGCGACCGCCGCCATCGCGGTCCCGATCGTCGCGGCCGCCAGCGCGCAGGCCGCGAGCCTGCCGGTCGTCGGCAACCTGCCCGCGGTCGGAAGCCTCACCCAGGGCCTGCCGGTGGGCGCGAACCTGCCGGTCGTCGGCGACCTCGCCGGCCAGGGCTCGGGCAGCGCGCTGTCCGGCATCCCGGTCGCGGGCGGCATGCTCAACAACCTCCCGGCCGTCGGCGGCGTCGGCGGCAGCGGCAGCCCGCTCTCGACGGTCACCGGGCTGACCCAGGGCCTGCCGGCGACCGGCGGCCTGACCCAGAGCCTGCCGCTGGTCGGCGGCCTCAGCGGCGGCGACGACCAGGCCACCTCCGCGGGCCAGGACGCGGCCGCCCCGATGCAGATGGCCGCGCCGGCCGCGCAGGCCGCCCCGCTCGCGCAGGCCGCGGCCGCCGGCTACGTGGCCAAGCACAAGGCCTAGTCGGTCCACCGCGCCATCCGACGGCGCGGGCCCGAGACGCGTCTTCCCTCCGCGGCCACGTGGGTCGGCCGTGGCGGGCAGGCGAGGGAACGGCCGCGGCCGAGGCCCCGCCGGCCAGTTCGGCGGGCCCCTGCGGGCCGGGCAATCCCTGAGGGGTTCTCCCGAAGCGGTCACGAGCCGTGGACGGGGAGCCCCTCGACACTTCTGCCACCCTGCGAAGACGACGACCTTCGCACGATGCGGCCGACCGAAGTCGAACAAGAGAAGGGCCCTACGACGCTCACCATCGCGTCGTAGGGCCCTTCCTTCGTCGTATTCGGGCTCGGAATCAGCCGGACGGAGTGAGCCGGTCCACGGCCGCCGCGATCCGCTCGTCGGTGGCCGTCAGCGCCAGCCGCACGTGCCGCTCCCCGCCCGAGCCGTAGATCTCACCGGGCGCCGCCAGGATGCCGAGCTCGGCCAACGAGCCGATCGTCTCCCAGCAGGGCTCGCCGCGGGTGGCCCAGAGGTAGAGGCCCGCCTGCGAGTGGTCGATCCGGAAGCCCGCCCGCTCCAGCGCGGCGCGCAGCGACGTGCGCCGGGCGCGGTAGAGCTCCTTCTGCCGAACGGCGTGCTCGTCGTCCGAGAGCGCCGCGGCCATCGCCGCCTGCACCGGGCCGGGCATGATCATCCCGCCGTGCATCCGGATCAGCAGCAGGTCCTTGAGCAGGTCCGGGTCGCCGGCCAGGAACGCCGCCCGGTAGCCGGCCAGGTTCGACCTCTTCGACAGGGAGTGCAGGGCGAGCAGGCCGGTGAGGTCCCCGTCGCAGACGTCCGGATGCAGGATCGAGACCGGCTTGGCCGACTCCTCCCAGTCCAGGGTGATGTAGCACTCGTCGGCGACCACGACGGCGCCGTGCTCGCGCGCCCAGGCGACCGTCGCGCGCAGCTCCTGGAGCGTGAGCACCTGGCCGTGCGGGTTGGCCGGGCTGTTGAGCCAGACCAGTTTCGGCGCTGCCCCGGTCGCGTCCGGCAGCTGCCCGAAGGCGGTCGGCACCGGCTCGGAGCCCGTCAGCAGGGCGCCGATCTCATAGGTCGGATACGCCGGGACCGGGTACGCGACGCGGTCGCCGGGACCGAGCGCCAGCAGCGTGGGCATGCTCGCGACCAGCTCCTTGGAGCCGATCACCGGGAGCACACCGGGCTGCGGCGTGCCCTCGACGCCGACCCCGAGCACCCGCCGCATCCAGCCGAGCGCCGCCTCGCGCAGCGCCTCTGTGCCGCGGGTGACGGGGTATCCGGGCCAGTCGGCGGCCTCGATCAGCGCCCGGCGCACCACCTCGGGCACCGGGTCGACCGGCGTCCCGACGGACAGGTCGACCCGGCCTCCCGGATGGGCGTCGGCCTTGCCTGCGTAGGGTGCGAGACGGTCCCAGGGAAACGGCGGCAAGCGGTCCGCGAGAGTGGCCACGTGCTCCTTCTTAGCTCGGTGGTGCGGCGGGGGCTGCTCGTGGGGCGCGGCTCAGCCGGCCTCGCCCTGCGGCGGGAGCGCGGCCACGATCGGGTGGTCCTTGGCGATCTGGCCCAGCTTGGAGGCGCCCCCGGGCGAGCCGAGGTCCTCGAAGAACTCGACGTTCGCCTTGTAGAAGTCCTTCCACTGCTCCGGAGTGTCGTCCTCGTAGAAGATCGCCTCGACCGGGCAGACCGGCTCGCAGGCACCACAGTCGACGCACTCGTCCGGGTGGATGTAGAGCGAGCGCTCACCCTCGTAGATGCAGTCGACCGGGCATTCCTCGATGCAGGCCTTGTCCTTCACATCCACGCAGGGCAGCGCGATGACGTAGGTCACGTCCGGATCCTCCTGGCTGCAGGCCGGGTCCGCATCGCGTCCCCGGTCTTCTCACTGATTCACGTCGCTCCAGTATCACGCCTGGCCCTGCTCAGATCCAAGCCAGGGCCGGTTAACGAGACCGGACAGGCGGACATTTCGCCCGCGCGCCACTACTGCGCGGACTCGATCCGGTACTCGGCCTCGCGCAGGCGCTTGAGCACGGTCGCCGCGTGCGAGGGTCCGCGGGTCTCGACGGTGAGGGCGACTTCGACCTCTCCTATCGCCAGGTTCGGCGCCATCCGGCCGTGCTCGACGTCCACCACGTTGGCGTCGACGGCGGCGATCTCGAGCAGCAGCCGGGCCAGCGCGCCGGGCCGGTCGGGCACCCGCAGCCGCAGCGAGAGAAAGCGGCCGGCCGAGGACAGGCCGTGCCGGATCAGCCGCAGCAGGAGCAGCGGGTCGACGTTGCCGCCGGACAGCACGGCGACGACCGGGGGCTTTAGCCGCTCCACCGACTCCAGGATCGCCGCCACGCCGACCGCACCCGCGGGCTCGACCACCAGCTTGTTGCGCTCAAGCAGGAGCAGCAGCGCGCGGGAGATCGCCTCCTCGGAGACGGTCCGCACCTCGACGCCGCACTCGCGCACGATCTCGAAGGGCAGCTCGCCGGGCCTGCCGACGGCGATTCCGTCCGCCATCGTGGCCATCCCGGCGATCGACACCGGCTCCCCGGCCGCGAGCGAGGGCAGCCACGAGGTGGCGGCGCCCGCCTGCACGCCGATCACCCGGGTCTCCGGTCGCAGGGCGCTGAAGACGGTGGCGACCCCGGCGAGCAGCCCGCCCCCGCCGAGCCCGACGAGCACGGTGTTGACCTCGGGGCACTGCTCCAGGATCTCCAGGGCGATGGTGCCCTGGCCGGCGATCACGTCCGGGTGGTCGAAGGGGTGGATGAAGGCGGCGCCGGTCCGCTCGGCGTAGTCGCGGGCGGCGATCAGGGCGTCGTCCACGGTGGTCCCGGCGAAGCAGACCTGCGCGCCGTAGGACTCGGTGGCCGCGACCTTCGGCAGCGGGGCGCCCTCGGGCATGAAGACGGTGGAGGGCACGTCGTGCAGCGTGGCGGCGAGCGCGACGCCCTGCGCGTGGTTGCCCGCGCTGGCCGCGACCACCCCGCGGGCCCGCTCGTGCTCCGGCAGGTTGTGGATTCGGACGTAGGCGCCGCGCACCTTGAAGGAGCCGGCCCGCTGGAGGTTCTCGCACTTGAACCAGACCTCGCCGCCGACCTGGTCGGTCAGCGGGCGGGACCAGGTCAACGGGGTGGTGCGGGTGATCCGGGCGAGCAGGTCTCGTGCCGCGCGGATCTCGGTGAGGGTGACGGGGTTGTGCACGGGACCAGGCTAAGCCTCTGGACATCCGCCGTGGCGCCACCCGGCGTGCGTAACAGGGAAATAACGATCGCGGCGGTTACCCGAAATCTACTTGCAGAGACCAAGCAACCATCATTATAGTTGCAGACTACAAGGATTAATCAGGATCGTGAGAACTGGAACGGAGGCGCGGACGTGGACCAGAAGCTCTCGCAGGACGACCTGGTGGCCGTCGTCTGCGCGATCGGCGCGGCCATGCACGGGGTCAAGCGGCTCTACACCGCGGAGCTCGAGGAGATCGACCACGGAGCGTCGATCGTGCTCGGCGTGCTCTACCGGCACGGCCCCAACCGCCCCTCCGACATCGCCCAGATCACCGGGCTCGACCTGTCCACCGTCAGCCGGCACGCCCGCTTCCAGGAGGAGGCCGGGCGCGTGATCAAGGTCGCCGACCCGACCGACCGCCGGGCGCACCGGCTGGCCCTGACCGACGCCGGGATCGAGCGCTTCGACGAACTGTGGCGCCGCCGCATCGACCGGCTGTCCGAGATCTTCGGCGGCTGGAGCCCCGAGGACGCCAGGAGGCTCGCCGTGCTGGCCGAGCGCCTGGCCGGGGACCTCGGGGAGAAGGTCCCGATCGAGTTGCCCGACCCCGAACTAGCGCGTGCGGCCCACCGGGCCGCGCTCGCCGAGACTCTACCGAAGGGGGCATGAAACACCATGTCAGAAGCGATATCCGGGCCCCAGCCCAGGCCCGACGTCGAACAGAAGGTGCTCTCGCACCGGCAGATCATGGTCATCTTCAGCGGCCTGATGCTGGCCCTGCTGCTGGCCGCGCTGGACCAGACCATCGTCTCCACCGCGCTGCTGACGATCGTCAACGACCTGGACAAGGCGAACGGCTCGGCCGAGATGCCCTGGGTGGTCACCGCGTACCTGCTGTCCTCGACGGCGGTCGCCCCGATCTACGGCAAGCTCGCCGACCTCTACGGGCCCAAGAAGATCTTCATCTTCGCCATCGTGGTCTTCCTGGTCGGCTCGGCCCTGAGCGGCATGTCGCAGAACATGGAAGAGCTGATCGCCTTCCGCGCGCTGCAGGGTCTCGGCGGCGGCGGCCTGATGGCGCTGGTCTTCACGATCATCGGACAGATCGTCAGCCCGGCCGAGCGGGGCAAGTACCAGGGCTACTTCACCGCGACCTTCATGTTCGCCATGGTCATAGGCCCGCTGATCGGCGGCTTCTTCACCGACCGCGGCCACCTGTTCGGGGTGACCGGCTGGCGCTGGATCTTCTACGTGAACCTGCCGATCGGCGCCGTCGCCCTGGTCGTGATCTCCGCCGTGCTGCACGTGACCGAGAAGCAGGTCAAGCGCAAGATCGACTACGCGGGCGCGGCGCTGATCACCCTCGCCGCGTGCGGACTGCTGCTGGCCACCCAGCTCGGCGCCAACGGCCAGGACCCCTGGGGCTCGTGGCAGGTCATCTCGCTGTTCGCCGTGGGCATCGCGCTGACCGTCTTCTTCGTCTTCTGGGAGGCCAAGGTCGCGAGTGAGCCGATCATCCCGATGCACCTGTTCCACAACCGGGTGTTCTCGGTGTCCAACGCGATGGCCCTGGTCGTCGGCATCACGATGATGGGTTCGCTGGTCTACCTGAGCGTCTACCTGCAGTTCGTGGCGGGCTACTCGCCCACGAAGGCGGGCCTCGCGCTGCTGCCGATGATGCTCGGCGTGGGCCCGGCGGCGATGATCACCGGTATCACGATCTCGAAGATCGGCAAGTACAAGCCCTTCCCGATCGTCGGCTCCGGAATCGCCGTGATCGGCATGTTCCTGCTGTCCCGGATGGGCGTGAACACCTCGGCCACCGAGCGTGGCGTCTACATGCTCGTCCTCGGCCTCGGCCTCGGCATGACGATGCCGGTGCTCACCCTGGCCGTACAGAACGCGCTGCCGTTCAAGGACATCGGCACCGGCACGTCGAGCAACCTGTTCTTCCGGAACATGGGCGCCTCCTTCGGCACCGCGATCTTCGGCGCGATCCTGAGCAACCGGCTGGCCTCGTACCTCAAGCACGACCTGCCCGCCTCGCTCTCGGGCTCGATGACCAGCAGCGGCGGCGGCACCAGCCTGAGCCGGCCGACCCTGGAGACGGCGAGCGCGCAGGCCGCGGCGCACCACGTCTTCCCGGACCTGTCCACCGTCGTGCTGCGGGACTTCACCAGCGCCATGTCGGTGGTCTTCATGACCGCCGCCGGAATCATGGTGATCGCCTTCGTGCTGAGCCTGTTCCTCAAGCAGGTCGCGCTGCGCAAGGCCGGCGCTCCGACTCAGCAGAGCGCGGGCGAGGCCGCGCTCGAGGACCTGGCCCCGGCTCCGGTAGTGCACTGACACCTGATCGCACACGCAACGTCCCCCCGGCGCCTCGCGGCGCCGGGGGGACGTTCGTTTTATTGAGGGTCCGGTCAGCGACCTCAGTCGGCGGACCAGTAGCGGTCCGCGCGCAGCACGAGCGCGGCCGCGCCGACGAGCCCCGCCTCCTGGCCGAGCCCGGCGGGCACGACGCGGACCCCGCGGGCGAACTCGAGACCGATCCGTTCCCGCAGCGTGGCCTCGAGCGGGTTGAACAACAGCGGGCCGGCCTGCGAGAGCCCGCCGCCGATCGCCACGACCTCGAGGTCGCACAGCGTGGTCGCGGTGGCGATGCCGATGCCGAGGGCGCGCCCGGCCCTGTGCATCGCGGCCAGCGCCGTCTTGTCCCCCCGCCGCGCGTCCTCGACCAGGTCCACGCCGGTGCGCTGCTCTATCGGACGGCCCTCGCGCCAGCCCTGCGCGTGCGCCCAGGCGGAGAGGTTCGGCCCGGAGGCGATCGCCTCGAGGCAGCCGATGGCGCCGCAGTGGCATTCGGGCTCGAACTCGTGCACGATCGCGTGGCCGATGTGCCCGGCGTTGCCCGAGGCCCCGTCGATCAGCCGGCCGCCGAGGATCAGCCCGCCGCCGACACCGGTGGACACGACCATTCCGAGCACGTTGTCGACGCCGGTCCCGGCGCCGCGCCAGTGTTCCGCAACGGCCAGGCAGATCGCGTCGTTATGCAGCCGGACCGGGAGCCCGAACTCCTCGGTCAGCCTGGCCCGCAGCGGGAAGTCGCGCCAGCTCGGGATGTTGAGCGGGGAGACCTCGCCGGCCGGCCAGTGCATCGGCCCGCCGCAGCCGACCCCGACGCCCGCGTACGCGGACCGGTCCGTGCCCAGCTCGTCGATCAGCGCGAGCAGCGACTGCATCACCGACTCGCCGTCATCCCCGCCGCTTCGCGGGTTCGGGTTCGGCGCGCGGCGGCTCTCCAGGACGCGACCCCCCTCGTCCACCACGCCGACGGCCAGCTTCGTTCCACCGATGTCAATCGCCAGGACCACACGCTGCTCCATATCAGGCAGCCTAATGGAGCTGTCAGCCCCGGCCGCACCCGACCTGGCTCGATGCCGAATGTGCGGGGCAGATCATTCGCTCTCTGCGAAAGCGAGGACCGAGGCGGTGTAGCCGTGCAGATGGTTGCGCCCGCCGACCGGGCCGATCTCGCCGGTGCCGAAGAACCCGGCGACGGCCCCGGTGCCGAGTTCCGTGCGCACGGTGTGCAGGTCGTGCGAGGCGCCGAAGGGCGGCGGGAAGAGCCCGGCGGCCCGGCCGTGGCCGGACACCAGCAGCGCGCCGCCGATCGACTCGTAGCCCGGGCGGCCGCGCGCCTTGCGCAGCACGGCCCTGAGCTGCTCGGCCGCGCTCGCCGCGTCGCGCACCTGGAAGCGCACGGTCTGCCCGACCTCGACCCGGTCGCCGACCTGGATCGCGTCGCGCTCCGGCAGCACGCCGACCACGCCGCGGATCAGGAAGTCGCCGCTCTCGTGCTGGTCGGCGTACTCGTTGAGCGCGATGCCCAGGTGCAGGCCGGTGGTCGCGGCCTGTTCGCGCACGTCGGCGGGCTGCTCGGCGAGGATCTCGCGCAGCCGCTGGTGGGCCGGGCGCCCGGCGAGGCCGAGCAGCACGTCGCCCTCGGCGGCCGTGACGGTCATCGCGGGCCCGATCGCGCGGCAGCCCTGGCTCACCGCGATCGCCGCGTGCACCTCGCCGCCGAGCAGCACGCCGACGGCGCCGGTGGCGTGGGCCTCGCCGCCGAGCAGCAGCCGGGCCGAGCCGTAGCCGGCGGGCCCGGGCGCCAGGCCGCCGACGAAGGGCAGGTCCGGCAGCAGCGTGTTGCAGCGCGCCAGGAAGCCGTCGACCG
>Ga0302314_10020942_pt1 | contig 10795 bp, 7 predicted proteins | sample III_Palsa_N2_3_FD_200533 | JGI IMG/M metagenome (GOLD analysis project Ga0302314, IMG submission 200533) | Peat permafrost microbial communities from Stordalen Mire near Abisko, Sweden - III_Palsa_N2_3 | ecosystem: Environmental > Terrestrial > Soil > Palsa > Peat permafrost | place: Sweden... | reverse complement strand
GTCTCGTTGGAGATGTCCCCCGCCGTTCGGCTCGGCACGTTGTAGACCAGGATCGGCAGCTCCACGGCGTCGTTGAGCGCTGCATAGTGGCGATACAGCCCTTCCTGGCTGGGCCGGTTGTAATAGGGCGTGACCACCAGGGCCCCGTGGGCGCCGACCGCCTTGGCGTGACGCATCAGGTCGATGGCCTCGGCGGTGGCGTTGGAGCCGCAACCGGCGATCACCGGGACACGACCGGCCGCTTCTTCGATGCACAGCTCGACCACGCGCTTGTGCTCGGCGTGGCTCAAGGTCGCGGTCTCGCCGGTGGTGCCGACCGGCACCAGGCCGTGCACGCCCCGCTCGATCTGGCGCTTCACAAGGGATCTGAACGCCGCCTCGTCCACGGCGCCGTCGCGGAAAGGGGTGACCAGGGCGGTGAGGACGCCCCTGAACAATGGCTGTGGCATGAAAGGGACCAATTTCCGCGCTTTGGCGATCTGTAGCGGGCGCAGAGCGCGCCCGTTCCGACACAGTTAAGGGTATGACAATTTCACTCGTAGAATATCCGCCCCTAACGCTTGCCCGCAACAGCGGTCTCGCGCATGGCTGGGTTCGCGGTCGTGTTTAGGAGCAAAGCCATGACGGCTGGCGTGTCCTCGCCCCCGGATCGTACGCCCCAAGGCCGCATGATCGTGCGGTTGCGGGTGCTGGCCGCCGTATTGCTGGCGGGGGTGTGCACCGGCGCCGTCGCGCAGACCTCGCCGGACGTCGTCCCCGGAACTGCGCCCGCGCTTCCCTATTCGCCGGTCGTCGGGGCCACGCCCTATGTCGCCCTGTCCAGCAGCCTGTCCGAGCAGGACGCCGTCACCCTGCGCTCCGCCCTGCAGGCGGCTCGCGCCGGCGACGTTACACGCGCGACGGCCCTGCGCAGCGGCCTGGCCAACCCAACCGCCCAAAAACTGGTCACCTGGGCCATGGTGGATTCGGCGGGATCGGAACTCGACTACTACACCCTGGTCAGCGCCATGCGCGACCTGGAGGGATTTCCTCGCCCGGCCCGCCTTCGTGCGGCGTTGGAGAAGGCCCTGGCCACCACCGCCCTGCCGCCCCAACAGGTGATCGACCTGTTCCAGGGCCGCGATCCGGAAACCGGCCAAGGGACGATCGCGCTGGCCTCCGCCTATCAGTCGGCGGGCCGGCAGACCGACGCCCAGGCCCTGATCAAGCACGCCTGGCGCAACCACGCGTTCGACGCCGATAGCCAGTCGGCCATGCTTGGGCGATTCGGGATCTATCTGACGCCCGACGACCACGCCGCCCGGCTGGAGATGCTGCTCTACAGCCCGGCCGGTCCCGAGGTGCATCAGCTCCTGCCCCTGGTCTCGACGGACCAGCAGGCCCTGGCCCAGGCGCGCATCGCCTTCCATACCGAGCGCAGCGACGCGTCCCTGCTGTTCAGCCAGCTGCCCCTGACGCTGCAGAACAGTCCGGATCTGGCCTTCGACCGCGCCCACTATTTCCGCAAGCACAACCTCGAGGCCCTGGCCGCCGGCCTGGTGCGCGACTTCCCGACCGCCACGCCGGAACAGCCGGAGGTGACCAAGGAGATCTGGAAGGAACGGCGCGCGCTGATGTACGCCGCGCTGCAGAGCCAGGACTACAAAGGCGCCTATGCGGCGGCGGCCGACGCTGGACTGCAACCGGGCCAGGACGCGGCCGAGGCCCAGTTCTTCGCCGGCTGGATCGCCCTGACCAAGCTCAAGAACGCCGATCTGGCCGAACAGCACTTCGTCAAGCTGCAGGCCGGGGTCACCACCCCGATCAGCCTCGCGCGCGGCTATTACTGGCGCGGCCGGGCGGCGGAGGCCAAGGGCGATGTGGTGGATGCGCGCCTGCTATGGTCCGACGGCGCCAAGTACGGCACCGTCTTCTACGGCCAGCTCTCAGCCGCCAAGATCGGCCAGACGTCGCTGAACCTGGGGGTCGACCCCGTCGCCACCGCCGCCGATCGCGCCCGCTTCGAGGCGCGCGGCGTGGTCAAGGCGTTGCGCATGGTCGGCGACGCCGGCGACCGGCCGCTGATGGCCGCCTTCGCCATGGCCACGGAAGAGGACATCGACACCCCCGCCGAACTGGGCCTGCTGGTCGACCTGGTGCGCATGTACGGCGATCAATCCCTGTCGATGCGGGTGGTGAGATCGGCCGCCTCGCGGGGGATCGTGCTGCCCGAGCGCGGCTATCCAGTGCGCATGGCGCCGATGGGCTACGGCCTGCCGGAGCCGGCCTTCATCTTCGCCATCACCCGCCAGGAAAGCAGCTTCGACCCCTACGCCCACTCCGGCGTCGGCGCGCGGGGCATGATGCAGCTGATGCCCTCGACCGCCTCGGTGGTCGCGCGGCGTGCGGGGATCGACTATTCGCCTTCCCGCCTGGACGACGCCGACTACAACATGAAGCTGGGCGCGACCTTCCTCGGCCAGCTGACCGACGAGTTCAGCGGCTCCTATGTGCTGGCGACGGCGGCCTACAACGCCGGGCCGGGCCGACCCCCGCAATGGATCACCTCCTGTGGCGACCCGCGCAACGGCGGCACGGACGCCGCCGACTTCATCGAGTGCATCCCCTTCAGCGAGACCCGCGACTACGTCATGCGGGTGATGGAGGCGACTCAGGTCTATCGCGCCCGCCTGCACGGCGGCTCCGCCCCGCTGACCATCGCCACCGACCTGAAGCGCGGCGGCTGGAGCGCAACGGCGCCGACAGGCTACACGCCGACGCCCCATCCGGTCCTCCCCGGCTATGCGGGAAGCGCCGGCGCTTCAATGGCGCCAACCACCCCGTCAGCGCCGATGGACGGCAACCTGATGCGCTGAGCGGCCTAGCCGCCGATAGCCCGCACATAGACGGCCGGATCGACGTTGCCGCCGGACGCGATCACCACCGCCACGCCGCCGTCCAGCTTCACCCGCCCGCAAAGCAGGGCCGCCAGGGCGGTGGCCCCGCCCGGCTCGATCACCAGCTTCAGGTGACGGAAGGCGAAGGCCATGGCCGCCAGGGCCTCCGCATCGCTCACGGCCAACCCACCCGACAGGCGGCGTCCGTTGATGGCGAAGGTGATCTCGCCCGGTGTCGAGGCCAGCAAGGCGTCGCAAAGGCTGCGGCCGCCGGTGGCGTTCTCGACCCGCTCGCCTGCCTTGAGGCTGCGGGCATGGTCGTCGAAACCTTCAGGCTCGACGCTGTAGAGCCGCGTGTGCGGCGACATCGCCTCGAACGCCAGCCCGATCCCCGCCAACAGGCCACCGCCTGAGACCGGGCACAGCAGCACGTCGGCGCGAGCGCCAGCGGCCTCGAGCTGCCGCGCGGCCTCCAGCCCCGCGGTGCCCTGGCCGGCGATGATGAAGGGATCGTCGTAGGACGGGACAACCACCGCGCCGCGCTTCCCGGCGATCCGCTCGGCGATGGCTTCGCGACTCTCGGTGAAGCGGTCGTAGAACACCACCTCGGCCCCGAGCGCGCGGGTGGACTCCACCTTGATCACCGGCGCATCGGACGGCATCACGATCACCGCCGGACAGCCGACCAGCCCCGCCGCCGCCGCCACGCCCTGGGCGTGATTGCCCGAAGAGAACGCCACCACCCCGTGCTTGCGCTCGGCGTCCGTAAGCCGGCTGAGGCGATTGTAGGCGCCGCGGAATTTGAACGAGCCGGTGCGCTGCAGCACCTCGGCCTTGACGAACACCCGCCCGCCCACCGCCGCGTCGAGCGCTTCGGAACGAATCAGCGGGGTCAGCACCGCATGGCCTTTCAGGCGGGCGGCGGCGTCTTCCACATCGGCGAAGGTGGGGGCTTGGATCGTGCTCATGTTTTCCCCGTCGCATAACGTCCGGCCACACGTCCAGACTCCGTCGCGGGTAGCGCCCGCCCGCATTGGGCGCTAGAGCGCGCGGGTGAGCAATATCCTCGCCCTCCCCGCGCCCAAGCTGGCGCCCGAACCCATCGTCCTGCGCACCGAGCCCTGGGCCGACTACGCCCTGCTCGACAGCGGCGACGGCCGCAAGCTGGAGCGCTATGGGCAGACCACGGTGGTCCGCCCCGAGCCGCAATGCCTGTGGAAGCCGCGCCTACCGCCCGAACGCTGGGACACCGCCGACGCGATCTTCGACCCCGCCGACGAGGAGGACGCTGGCCGCTGGCGGATGAACCGCAAGCTGGACGAGAGCTGGCCGCTGTCCTGGGGCGAGGCGCGCTTCCAGGCGCGCCTGACCAGCTTCCGCCACCTGGCCTTCTTCCCCGAGCAGGCCGCCAACTGGGCCTGGCTCGACCAGAGGGTCCGCACCTTAGATAATCAGCCCAAGGTGCTGAACCTGTTCGGTTATACCGGCGTGGCCAGCCTGGTCTGCGCGGCGGCCGGGGCGGCGGTGACCCATGTGGACGCCTCCAAGAAATCGGTCGGCTGGGCGCGCGACAACGCCGCCCTTTCCGGCTTGGCGGATCGGCCCGTGCGCTGGATCTGCGAGGACGCGCGTCGCTATGTGCAGCGCGAGGTCAATCGCGGCTCCAAATATCAGGGGATCATCCTCGACCCGCCCAAGTACGGGCGTGGCCCGACCGGCGAGGTCTGGCGGTTGTTCGAGGACCTGCCGGAACTGGCGCGCCTGTGCGCCGCCCTGCTGTCCGACGACGCGGACTTCCTACTGCTGAACGGTTATGCGGCGCGCATCTCCGGCCTATCGCTGGCGCACCTGCTGGCCGAGGCGCTGGGCCCACGTGGCGGGGAACTGGATTGGGGCGAACTGGCTCTGTGCGAAGATGGCCACCCAGCGGAGCGGCGCGAGATCGGCCTGTCCTTCTTCGCCCGCTGGCGGCGGAGCTGAGCGTGGGCGACGACCGCCGCATCACCTCGCTGGCCAACCCCCTGGTCAAGCTCGCCCGCAGCCTGCACCTGCGCAAGGACCGCGAGGCCAGCGGCCTGTTCCTGGCGGAGGGCCTGAAGATTGTCACCGAGGCGGTGGACCTTGGCCATCGACCCAAGGCGCTGATGCACGGTCCCGACGCCGACCATCCGGTGTTCCGCCGGGTCGCCGCCACCACCCGCGAGGCCGGCGGCGAGGTGGTCGAGGTCACTCGCGACGTGCTGGAGAAGGTCTCCCGCCGCGACAATCCCCAGACCGTGGTGGCGGTGTTCGAGCAGATGTTCCGCTCGCTCGAAACAGTGAACCCCGAGCAAGCCGGCTGCTGGGTGGCGCTGCAGGCGGTGCGCGATCCGGGCAATCTGGGGACCATCGTGCGTACGGCCGACGCGGCGGGCTGCGGCGGGGTGATCCTGGTCGGCGACTGCTGCGATCCGTTCTCGGTTGAGGCGGTGCGCGCGACCATGGGCTCCATCTTCGCCACCCCGATCTTTCGGGCCAGCGTGGCCGAGTTCCTGGCCTGGCGCGCGCGCTGGCCGGGCTCGGTGGTGGGCACCCTGCTCACCGCCACGACCGATTACCGCGCGGCGGATTATCAGCGCCCGAGCCTGATCTTGATGGGCAACGAACAGGCGGGGCTCCCGCCGGAACTGGCCCAGGCCTGCGACGTGGCGGTGAAGATCCCGATGCGCGGCCGGGCCGACAGCCTGAACCTGTCGGTGGCGACGGGGATCATGATCTACGCCGCGACGGGGTGAGGGTTTCTCCTCCCCTGCGCCAAGCGGAGAGGAGAAACCCTCACGTTCCGCGCGGCTTGGCCCGCGTCGTCGGCGGTGCGGACAAGGGGTCTTCCGGCCACGGATGCCGGGGATAGCGCCCTCGCATATCGGCGCGCACAGCCTTCCACGATCCCTGCCAGAACCCCGGCAGGTCGCGCGTGACCTGGACCGGCCGGCGCGCGGGCGACAACAGGGCCAGGGTGAGCGGCGTGCGGCTGCGGCCGATGGTGGGGTGCTCGGCCAGGCCGAACAACTCCTGCACCCGCACCTCCACCCGAGGGCCGCCTTCCGCCCCATAGTCGATCGCGGCCCCCGTCCCGGTCGGGGCGACGAAGCGCTCGGGCGCTTCCGCATCCAACCGGCGCTGTAGGTCGTAGGGGATCAACCCACGCACCGCTGCATCCAGCTCGGCGGGTGGCGCCTGGGCGAGCGTATTGCGTCCCTCCAGCACCGGCCCCAGCCATTGTTCGAGCGTCGCCAGCAGACCCGTGTCGCTCAGGTCCGGCCAGACGTCGCCCTCGCCTGCCCGAACGAAACCGACGCGCGCGCGCAGACGCTGGACCGCATCGCCCCATGGCAGGCTCTCCAGACCGACGTTGCGGACATGGCCGATCAGAGCGTCGCGCAGGACGTCGGGCGCGGGACGCTCGATCCGCCGGGCCTCCAGCTTCAGGGCGCCGAGCCGTCTGGTGCGGCGGACCGCGACCCGGCCGCCGGCGTCGACCTCGACGTCCGTCGTGGTCTCGATCTGGTCGGAGAAGGCCTCCTCGATCTCGTCCAGGCTGAGCGGAGCGGCCAGCAGCACGCGGTCACGGCGATCACCGCCGCCGAGCTCGCCGACCGCCAACCAAGGCTCGCGCGCCAGCCGGTCCGTGGGATCGAGCCGCACGCCCCGCCCGCTGGCCAGGGCGAACTCACCCGGCGCGCCGCGCGCCTGGGCGATCCGCTCCGGGTAGGCCAGGGCCAGCAGCAGGCCGTCGCCGGTGTCTTGCCTGGCGACCTCGCCGCCCTGCGCCAACCGGGTCCAGCGCTCGACCAGGGCGTTGGCGTCGCGGGTGCGTGGGCTGCGGTCGGCGGCGAAGCGTTGCAGCTTTTCGGTCAGGTCCGTCCCGTCGCCGCCCAGGCCGCGCTCGCTCAGCACCGCCGCGATCCGCGCCGCGCGCGGGCCGACGCCCCGACGCGTCCCTTCGATCACCAGGTGCGCGAGCCTGGGCGGTAGGGGCAAGCGCGCGAGGCGGCGCCCGTGGACGGTCAGGTCGCCGCTGACGTCCAGCGCACCCAGGCGACCCAACAGGGCTCGCGCTTCGGCGAAGGCTCCTGCCGGCGGCGAATCGAGCAGGGCCAGGTTCGCCGCATCCCTCGCCCCCCAGGTGGCCAGGTCGAGTGCGAAGCCGGACAGGTCGCTGTCCAGGATTTCCGGACGGCCGAATGGGACCAGGGCGCGGGTCTCCGCCTCGTCCCACAGGCGGTAGCAGACGCCGGGCTCGGTGCGCCCCGCCCGGCCCCGCCGCTGGTCGGCCGCCGCGCGGCTCACCCGCACGGTCTGCAGCCGGGTCAGCCCGCTCGACGGATCATAGCGCGGGACCCGCGACAGGCCGGCGTCGATCACCACCCGCACGCCCTCGATGGTCAGGCTGGTCTCGGCGATGGAGGTGGCCAGCACCACCTTGCGCTTGCCGGGCGGCGAAGGCGCGATGGCGCGGTCCTGCACCTCGGGGGCCAGGGCGCCGTAGAGCGGCGTCACCGCGATGTCGTCCCGCCCGCCCAGCCGCTCGTTCAGCAGGGTCTCCGTGCGCCGGATCTCGGCTGCACCCGGCAGGAATACCAGGATCGAGCCGGTTTCCTCGCCAAGCGCCGCGCGGACCGCGCGCGCCGCCTGATCCTCCACGCGCATCGCAGGATCGCGGCCGAGATAGCGCGTCTCCACCGCATGGGCGCGACCCTGGCTCTCGATGATCGGGGCGTCGTCCAGCAGGGCCGATATGCGCGCGCCGTCGAGCGTCGCCGACATGATCAGCAGCTTGAGGTCGTCCCGCAGCACCGCCTGGGCGTCGCGCGCCAGGGCCAGCCCCAGATCGGCGTCGAGGCTGCGCTCGTGGAACTCGTCGAACAGCACCGCGGCCACGCCTTCCAGCGCTGGGTCGTCGAGGATCATCCGGGTGAACACCCCCTCGGTGACCACCTCGATGCGCGTGTCGCGCGAAACCCGCGACTGCATCCGCACGCGATAGCCCACGGTGCGGCCGACCTCCTCGCCGAGCGTCGCAGCCATCCGTGTCGCCGCCGCCCTGGCCGCCAACCGCCGGGGCTCGAGCACGATCAGCTTGCCGCCCCGGACCCAGGGCTCGCCGATCAGGGCCAGGGGAACGCGGGTGGTCTTGCCGGCGCCGGGCGGCGCCACCAGCACCGCGGCCTCGCGCCGGGCGAGCGCCTGGCGGAGCGGGTCGAGGACATCTTCGATCGGGAGCATGATTTTTGCGCTAAGCGAGCATCGAGGGCAGCGCAATGCCGCATCCCGTTGCGCGCATGGAATAGCCTGTCTAACCTCGGACGAATACATCACCAGACGGCTTCGGCGTTCGAGGGAATCCAGGATGGCATGGGACGCCGCGGGCCGAGGAAATCGGCTCGTCCTAAAGAAGTCGATCGCCCAGATTCAGGCCGAAGCCGCCCATCACGACCTGAAGCGTACGCTGGGCGCCTTCAACCTGGTGAGCCTGGGCGTCGGCGCCATCATCGGGGCCGGTATCTTCGTGCTGACGGGTCAGGTGGCGTCGGCCAACGCCGGTCCGGCGATCCTGCTGTCCTTCGTGGTGGCGGGCATAGCCTGCGGGCTGGCAGGCCTCTGCTATGCAGAGCTGTCGGCCACCATGCCTGTTTCCGGATCGGCTTACACCTACGCCTACGGCACGCTGGGCGAGGTCGCCGCTTGGATCATGGGCTGGCTGCTGGTGCTGGAGTACGGCGTCGCGGCCTCGACGGTCGCGGTGGCTTGGGCGGGCTATGTCGTGTCGCTGCTGCACGACCTGGGGATCGACTTTCCCAGCATCGTGGTCGGCGGACAGGCCGCGCCGGCATTCGCCACGCCGCTGATCCAGGCCCTGCCCAACGCGCTTGGCCACATCAGCTTCCAGCCGACCGGCACGCTCAACATCGTGGCCGCCGTCGGCATCCTGGCGGTGACCGGCCTGCTGATGCTCGGCGTCAGCGAGTCGGCCAAGGTCAACAACGTCATCGTAGTGATCAAATCGCTGGTGCTGCTGGCCTTCGTGGTCATCGGCGTCAACTACATAAACCCCGCCAACTGGCATCCCTTCCTGCCCAAGAACACCACCGGGGAGTTCGGCGCCTTCGGCTGGAGCGGCGTGCTGCGCGGCGGCGCGATCATCTTCTTCGCCTATGTGGGCTTCGAAGCCGTGTCGACGGCGGCGGCGGAGTCGAAGAACCCCAGCAAGGACGTGCCGATCGGCATCCTGGGTTCGCTGTTCATCTGCACCCTGATCTACATGGCGGTGGCGGCGGTGATGACCGGCGTGGTGCCGTTCAAGCAGCTGGGCGTGCCCGACCCCATCGCGGTGGCGATCGACCGGATGAACCCCACCTGGGCCGCCATCCCCTATGCCGCGAACGCCAGCCACCAGCTCAACCTGGTGTCACTGGCGATCAAGCTCGGCGCGGTCACCGGCCTGTCGTCGGTGATGCTGGTGCTGTTCTACGCCCAGACCCGCATCTTCTACACCATGGCCCGCGACGGCCTCCTGCCCAAGGTGTTCGCCACCATCCATCCCCGGTTCCGCACGCCCTGGATCGGCACCCTGCTGCTGGGCGTGCTGATCGCGGTGGCCGCCGCCTTCCTGCCGATCGACCTGCTGAGCGATCTGGTGTCGCTGGGCACCGCCCTGGCCTTCGCGATCGTCTGCCTGTCGGTGATCTACCTGCGCAAGAAGCATCCGGAGCTGAACCGGCCCTTCCGCGCGCCAGGCGGCGTGACCACGGCGGTGCTCGGGATCATCTCGTGCATGGCTCTGGCCGTTTTCAACCTGCTGCCCATGGTCCAGAAGGCGCTGTCCGGCGATCCTCTGCCGCTCACCATCCTGGTGGTCTACTGCCTGATTGGAGCGGCGATCTACATCGGTTATGGTTATGGCAATTCGAAGCTGGCCAAGGGGATCGACATCCTCGACACCGGTCCGGGTCCGGAAGAAGCTTTTGCGCCCGGCCACGGGGACCCGCTGAATAGATAGGCTAGGGTATGCGGTCAGACACACATGTTTCCGACCAGACATCCAGGCGACACCATCGTCCTGCATCCAAGATGGATGAACCTCGCCGTACAAGACGCGTCTGACGCGACCGAAATGGAAGAGTCTCACCCGGGCCGGATCATCGTGGTCGACGACGACCCCGGCATCCGCGATGTAGTTTCCGAATTCCTGACCCGGCACGGCTTCGACGTGGAGACGGCGGCCGACGCCGCCGGCCTCAACCGGGCCCTGGCGGTGAAGACCGCCGATCTGATCGTGCTCGACGTGATGTTGCCCGGCGAAGACGGGCTGCACATCTGCCGGCGGCTGTCGGGCGGAGGTCCGGACGCGCCGGCGGTGATCATGCTCAGCGCCATGGGCGAGGAGACCGACCGGATCGTGGGCCTGGAGTTGGGCGCCGACGACTACCTGCCCAAGCCCTGCAATCCGCGCGAGCTGTTGGCGCGGGTGCGCGCGGTGCTGCGTCGTCGCGGCGAACCGCGGGGGAGCGAATCGGACCTCGGCGCGCAATGCGAATTCGCCGGCTGGCGCCTCGACCTGGTGCGTCGCGAGCTGCGCACGCCCGACGGGGTGATCGTCAACCTGTCCGGGGGGGAGTTCTCCCTGCTCCGGGCTTTCGTCGAACGCCCGCAGCGGGTGCTGACGCGTGACCAACTGCTTGACTTCGCCCGGGGTCCCGACAGCGACGCCTACGACCGCGCGATCGACGTGCAGATCAGCCGCCTGCGGCGTAAGCTGGACGACGGCGGCGGCAGCGAACTGATCCGCACCGTGCGCAACGAGGGCTATATGTTCATGGCGCGGGTCTCGCGAAGGTGATGCCCGGCCTGCGGGTTAAACGCCCGCGCGCGCCATTGAG
>Ga0302314_10020939_pt1 | contig 10795 bp, 10 predicted proteins | sample III_Palsa_N2_3_FD_200533 | JGI IMG/M metagenome (GOLD analysis project Ga0302314, IMG submission 200533) | Peat permafrost microbial communities from Stordalen Mire near Abisko, Sweden - III_Palsa_N2_3 | ecosystem: Environmental > Terrestrial > Soil > Palsa > Peat permafrost | place: Sweden... | reverse complement strand
TCCTGGCGGCTGCGGTGGCCCGGCCATATGACCTTCACACTGGGGCCGATGAACCTGGCCATGTTCCAGGGCGACTGGGCGCGTTACGAGGAGCTGCGCCCATCGGCGCTGGCGGCGGCGGAGACCGATCTCAGCGTGCGCGCGACCCTGTCCATCGGCGATGCGCTCCGCGACAATGATCCGGGCTTAAGGCCAAAGCTGGCCCGGCGACTGGAGCGGATGATCGACGAGACCGGCTCCGCGCCCCTGCACATGTTGGTCACCCTCTCGGCGCTGGGCATGGTGGATGAGGTGTTCGCGGCGGTGGACCGTTCCTCCTATGCCTTCATGTTCCAGGAGGACGGGATGGAGCCGGCCAGCGTCTACAATCCTGGCATCATCTTCGACCGGCACTTCAGCGCCGCCATGATGGCCGACGTGCGTTTCGTCGGCCTCTGCGCCAAGCTCGGCCTCTGTGATTACTGGGCGGCCGGCGGCGCCTGGCCCGACTGCGCCAACGCGTCCTATCTGCCCTACGATTTCAAGGCCGAAGCGCTGCGGCTGGCGGGCGCCGGTTGAAGCCAGCCTATTCGCCGATGATCTTCAGGTATTCCACCAGCGCCAGGCGCTGGTGCTCCGATAGGGCCGCGTTGTTATAGTCGTGACCCTGGTTGGAGTTGCCCTGGACCGGTGATCCGTCAGCCGCCTTGACCCGAAACACGAAGGGATTGTCCGCCGCGGCCGTGGTGACGAAACCCACGTGCTGCGGATCGAACCGGCGCGTGCCGAGATTGAAGCTGGTCGGCCGTTGCGCGGGCGGCAGGAGCAGGTCGTAGAGGGTGGCGACCGAGCCGTTGTGCAGATAGGGCGCCGTCGCCCAGACCCCATCAAGCGGCCGGGCCTTATAGGCCAGCGCCTGATAGTTCGACGAGGCGGCTTCCTGGTTGCATCGCGCGAGCGCCGGATTTAGCTCAGACTGCGTCGCCGTCGCCGATAAGGCCAGGGTTGACGTGAGACGGTGGGCGGTCTGGGGCGGCGGCAGGATGCCGAGGAAGCTTTCCACCCCCGCCATCGCCAACTTGGGCCAATCGTTCTTCATCACCTGCATGATCATCGTGCGCAGCATGGTGGCGCCCGGCGCGGTGGCGGCCAGGTTGGGCTGGCCGGCCATGCCGGTCGAAACCCCGGCCAGCGCGCCGGTGTTCATCTGATAGAGGGCGGCGTTGCAGGCCATCCACGGGTCGGTGTCGACCATGGTCTGGCCCGGCGCTTGCGGCTTGAAATAGCTCATCACCTCGATCGGCTGGCCATTCGGCCGGGTTCGGGTGGTGAGGTCGTCGCGCTTCAGCTCCATGTGGCAGGCGGCGCAGTCCTTGGCGAACAGGGTCTTACCCTCCGCCGCCAGAGCGTCGTCGATGGGGAAGACGTCGCGCGGCCATTTCGGCGGCTTGAGCCGCATCAGCTGCTGTTCGATCGCCACGAGGTTGTTCACCTGGATGCTCGAATGGCCGCCGGGCGCCAGGCTGACGTCGCCGAACACACCGGTGACCTCGCCGAAGTTGCGGCCGAGCGCGCCGAGATCGAAGGTCCGGCCGCCGCTGAAGAGCTGGGGCGCGTTCAGGGCGATGCCGTTCCACTGCACCCGGCTCTGTTGCGAGGTGTTCCAGAGGAAGGGGTAGCTGACCGGGGCGTTGGGTTCGTTGGCCGTCGGATTGTTCGGCGAGGCGATCAGCGAGACCTTGTTGAAGATGTAGCCCACCGCGTCGAGCCGGCCGTAGCCGTAGCGCATATGGGTGGCGTTCATACCGGCGATCTTGGTCTGGTAGGCGACCAGCTGCTCCAGCACCCCGTGCAGCCGATCCTTGTCGGCCGCGCTGGCCTGGCCGCCCAGAACGCGGGCCGCGAACCGGTCGAACTTGGCCGGGTCGCTGCTGGTCTGCGCCAGCGACTGGTTGACCGCGTCGATGAAGCCCTGGAAGTCGGCGAGGGTCGGGCCGCCCTGGATGCGGAAGCTTTTGGCGCCGGCGTGGATTTCGCTGGTATGGCAGGCCGCGCAGGTCAGGCCCATCCAGGGCTCGGTCGGCTTTTGCCCCGACTTCCAGACCAGGTTGGTGTGGGCGAGGCCGGTAGCGTCTTCGTCGTCGATGGCGAACCCGACGGGCAGGCCGTGCGGCTGGGTCAGATAGCCGAAGCCGGCCAGATAGTTGTCGTCGTCGAACAGGGCCTGGCTGTTCGGCTGTTCCAGCGCCTTGAACCAGGCCAGCGGCATCAGGCGAGAGCCTTGATAGGCGGCGTACCAGCGCTTGACGTCGCTGACGCTCCAGTTCTGGCCGAGGTCGGCGCCGGGCCGCAAATCGTCGGCAAGCCCGGCGATCCAGCGCCAGCCCAAGGCCCCGGCGATCAGCACCAGCGCGACCGCGATAGCCAGCTGGAATCGACTGAACTTCATGATCGTGCCCCGCCGCCGATACAACTCAATGTTCGCTTGCGGACGCCCGCCAAGTCAACCAGAGTGGCGCCCTGCGGGGGTGGGTGGATGTCGAATATCGCGGGCAAAGCCTATGGCATGAACGTGCTCACGCCCGTGCCGCCCTGCCTCACCTGGCTGCAGGTGGCGATCTTCATGACGGTCCGGGCGCTGCCGTCGCAGCTGCGCGGCCTGCTCGGATTGAAGCTGATTCACTTCGCCCGCTGGGTGGTGATCCGGCGCAACAATTGGCCCGATCTCGGCCAAGGCAAGCAGACGCTCAGCAACGACTATGTGCTGTTCATCTCCAATTTCAACGGCACCTGGGACCAGTATATCGACGCCTTCGCCGACGGCCTGCCCACCGGGCTGGACCTGCTCTGGTACGCCAGCACCAAATACCCGCACTCGATCCCGATCTCGACCTTCAAGGACTACATCAGCGCCAACCAGTTCGACACCGGCTACTATTACGTCGCCACCCCCGGATCGGCGCAGCGGGACATCAAGGCCGCGCTGCGGGTCCGCGCCGAACTGATCAGCCTCGCTGATCAGTATGCGAGCCTCGGCCCCAAGGATTTCGCCATAGCCTACAAGGGCGCGCTTGGCCGCCTGGCCAATTCGCTGGCTTCGCCCGGGTTCGCGCCGGTCGCCTCCCTGGCGACGCAAAACGCCGACGTCGCGCGGCGCGCCTTCATCGACGACCTGATGGCCTCGAGGGAGCCTCAGCATGCCCAACCGTGACGGCGGCCACTATTTCCTGACCGTGCTGGCGCCCGTGCGCACGGACACCATGATCGACCCCGTCGTCGGCCGCACGCGCTCCCATGCCCATCTCTTGGCGCAGAAGCTGGCCCTGCTGGCGACCGGGCCGCAGACGGCCGCGTCTCCGCCCGATGGCTGGGTTTCGCCCTTCTCACGCAACACCATGAACCATACCGCCCGGTTCGCCATGATCGGCGGCCCCAACTTCAACGGCCGGTTCTCCGGCGATGCGCTCGTCTCCCTCCTGCGCGGGATCAATCCCCTGACCCCCCAACCCGTCGACGAGCTGACGACGCCCTACCTGCTGTTCGCCGCCGACGTGGACGCCCAGCAGGGTGACGAAGCGGCGGTGCTGGCCGCCTATGCCGCCATTCTCTGGCAGACCATGCAGCCGGACCTGGTGCAGATCTTCCAGCACTGCATCGGCTTCTCCGAGGCGGACGGCGCCTCAGGCTTCCTCGCCTATCTCAAATCCTGCCAGGTCGAGACCACGCTGCCGTTCAACGACTATTGGGCTGACGGCATGGCTCTGCCGGACACTCAGTTGCCGCTAGGCCCGCTGAAGGTGTCCGGCGTCGTGGCGCTTGTCGGCGCGGCCGTCTGGCTCGTGGCGATCATCGCCAACGGACTGGTCACCGTCACCGGCGCCAAGGGCTGGTTCGCCCAACAGATCGGCCTGGTCGCCGGATGGGGCGTCTTCGTCCTACCGGCCCTGTTCGGCGTGGCGGCGCTGGCGGTCTGGGGCGTCTATGCCTGGATCATGAGGACGGGCGCCAAACCCTTCCCCACGGCGCCGGCCTCCGACCTTCCATCCATCCTCAAGGGGCTGTTCCTGCAACAGGCCTTCACCCGCCTCGCCATCGAGACGCAGGGGTTGGACGATGACGCGCTGCACGCGCGCTTCGGCGCCTTTCTGGGTGCGGTGAAGCCAAAGGCGCCCGCGCCGGCCCTCGCGCCAGGCGACTGCCAGGCGCCGGTGGTGGAGTGGGGCCGATGAGCCGCCTCGACCTCGCCGACATTCAGGGCAACATCAACCGCCCCTACGGCCGTTTCGGCTTTCCCTATTCGCGGCACCTGTTCTTTGTGGTCCACGACGCGCACGCGGGGCGGCGGTTCGTCCAGGCGATCCGCCCCCGGATCACCACCGCCGAGCCGTGGGACCAATCCGAAACGGCCGACGGCCATAGCATCGTCAAGAAGCCGCCGATCACGCTCAATATCGGCTTCACCTATGCCGGCCTTGAGGCCCTGGGCCTGCCCACCCGCACCCTGCGCATGCTGCCGGACGAGTTCATCGACGGCATGGGCCGCCGGGCGGCGATCCTGGGCGACGTGGGAACCAGTGCACCGGACCAGTGGGAGCCGGCCTGGCGCGGCGAAGCGCAGACCGCGCACGTCTGGGTCTCGCTGAACGCCGGCGCGGTGCGAACCGGCGAGGCGCTGCCGGAGCTGCAACAGTGGACCGACTGGCTGATCGGGCTGACCGCCGCTGGCGCCGTCAGCCTGCTGGCCGGCCACACCGCCGACGGCGTGCAGCAATGGCAGGACAGCGCGGCGCTGATGCTGGAGCAGCTCAACGGCGACAAACTGCCCTGCCCCAAGGAGCATTTCGGCTTTACCGACGGCATCAGCGATCCGGTGTTCCAGGGCCAGTTCGCGCCCGAAGCCGAGGCGTTGGCGGTGATCGGCGGCGGCAAGATCGCGGCCGGACCCTATGACGAGACGAAGAGCTGGTCGGCCTTGGAGACCGGCGAGTTCATCCTCGGCCACGCCGACGAAGGCCAGGAGCTGCCGGTCACCACCGAGCCGCAGTCCTTCGCCCGCAACGGATCCTTCGTCGCCTGGCGCAAGCTGCGCGAGGAGGTCGATGTCCTCGAGGCCTATGTGGCCCAGGCCGCCAAGCTCTGGATGCGGGTGCAGGGGACGACCGATGTCGAAGAAGCCGAGGAGACCGTCCGCGCCAAGATGGTCGGGCGCTGGCGCTCGGGCATTCCTCTGTTGGCCGCGCCGACCTGGGCCGACCATCAGCGGCTGATGGCCGAATACGCCGACTGTATCGCGATGTCCTTGCGCAAACCCCGCGACGAACATGAGCGCCTGCGGCTCGCCCAGTTCGACCGCCTGCTCACCGGCTTCCGCTATGGCGATGACCTGGACGGGGCCAAATGTCCCTTCGGCGCCCACATCCGGCGAGGCAACCCGCGGGACATGCTCGATCCGCTCATCGGCGCGACGCAGGGCTCCAGCGCCCTGACCAATCGGCGGCGCATCCTTCGGCGCGGCATGCCCTACGTCGATCCGACCGGCGAAAAGGGTGTGGTCTTCATGGCGGTCTGCGCCAGCCTGTTTCGCCAGTTCGAGTTCATCCAGCAGCAGTGGATCAGCTATGGCCTGGATTTCGAGGGCGGCAACGACACCTGCCCGCTGCTGGGCAATCGCGCCCAGTCGGACAAGCACGTCGTTCCCGCCGGCGAGGCCAATCCCACCGCTTTCATCGCCGCCGGCCTGCCTCAGTTCGTCACCACCCGGGGCGGCGATTACTTCTTCCTGCCCAGCCTGACGGGGATCCAGATGATCGCCATGGGCGCCATCGACCCCACCTGAGCTGGAGCCGGCCATGAACACGACCTTGATTTCGCGGGTGCTGATCGGCCTGGCCGCCGCGGCGCTGTTGATCGACGCCAGCCTGCACTGGATCCTGTTCGGCCAGAGCGCCCTGAAGGCTATCGGCGCCTCCAACCTGCCGGCGGCCCTGCTGTCCGACTTCAAGGTGCTGTGGGTCGCCGACGTGACCACCCTGATTTCGCTGGCCGTGGCCTTCGCCTGGGCGGCGATCGCGCCGGCCTCGATCTCGGCTTGGATCGTCCTGGTGCTCTCGGTCATCCCCGGCGCCCTGGGCGTGCTCTGCTTCGCCTTCGGCGCCCCCAGCTATGCCGGGTTCAACATGCTAGCCGCCGCGGCCCTGGCGGCTGTAGGGGCGGTGGTCAAGGCGCGTGCGCCGGCGGGGTCGATCTCGTAATCCGGCACAACAGGGCGGCGATCAAACGATCGGCCGAGTAGGCTCGACGGAGCGCGGCGCGATCACGCCCGAGCGGTGCACCGCCAGCAGGCTGACGCCAGCGATGATCAGGTCGATGCCGATGATCACCCCCACTAGGATGGCCGAACCGGCGCCGGCAAGGATCAGGATCAGCACGCCCAGCAGGATATCCACCACGCCGGCGCCCAACACCCAATGCCAACGGCCCGAGCCGCGCTTGCGCTGATCCAGACCGAGCGCCACCAGCGCGACGCCATCGATCAGCAGATAGGCCGCCACGATCAGGGTGATCGCCACGGCGGCGAACAGCGGATGGAACGCCAGCAGCAGGCCGGCGATGATCGCCACCACCGCCGAGGCGATGCTCCAACCCAGGTGCGCGTGCTCCCGGCCGGCGATCGCCGAGCCGATGCCCAGGACGCCGACCATGATCAGCAGCCAGCCCAGGAAGACCCCGAACGCCAGGCCGGTGAAGAAGGGAAAGATGATCGCCAGCGCGCCGAGGACAATCAGGCCGATCGCCTCGATGGTCAGCCAGTTCGATTTCGCCGCGAGCGAGGGCATGGGAGTCTCCAGTGAAGCTTCCCAGTCGAACGCCGTGGCGGCGAAACAGTTCAAACCGTCTCGGTGGCCTGCACATCCGCCATCGCCTGCGCGATCAGCTCGAAGGAGCGCAGGCGCTCCTGGTGGTCGTAGATGTCCGAGACCACGATCAGCTCGTCGGCGCGGGTCTCCTCGATCAGGGCCTTGAGGCCGGCTCGAACCGTCTCCGGCGCGCCGATGATCGATCGTGACAGCCGCTGCATCGCCTGGGCCTTTTCCGACGGCGTCCAATAGGTGTCGATGTCCTCGATCGGCGGCTGGCTGAGGCCCCTCGTCCCGCGCAGCAGGTTGACGAAGGACATCTGCTGGCTGGTGGCCAGGCGCTTCGCCGCCGCATCGGTGTCCGCGGTGATGATGTTCAGCCCGACCGCCGCATAGGGCCGATCCAGCTGGGCCGACGGCTTGAACCTCGCGCGATAGATGTTCAGCGCCTGGATCAGCATCTCCGGCGCGAAATGGGAGGCGAAGGCGAAAGGCAGGCCGAGCTCCGCCGCCAGCTGCGCGCCATAGGTGCTGGAGCCGAGAATCCACAGCGGCACCTCGGTCCCCGCCGCCGGCATAGCCTGCACGGCTTGGTTCGGGCCCACGGGCCTGAGGAAGGCCTGCAGCTCCAGCACGTCCTGGGGGAAGTCCTCCTGCACCTGCAGGCTGCGCCGCAGCGCGCGGGCGGTGAGTTGGTCTGTGCCGGGCGCGCGGCCAAGCCCGAGGTCGATACGGCCGGGGAACAGCCGGTCCAGGGTGCCGAACTGCTCGGCGATGACGATGGGGGCGTGGTTGGGCAGCATGATCCCGCCGGCGCCGACGCGAATGGTCTTCGTGCCCGCCGCGATATGGCCGATCACCACCGCCGTGGCCGCGCTGGCGACGCCGGCCATGTTGTGGTGCTCGGCGACCCAGAACCGCGTGTAGCCCAATGCCTCGGCGTGGGCGGCCAGGTCGCGGGCGTTGTCCAGCGCCCCGCGCGCATCGGTGCCCTGGGTGACGCGCACCAGGTCGAGGATCGAAAGCTTGGTCATGACGGCTCCTTGCCGCCGCTGATTTAGGCGCCCGGACAGGCCGGCGCCAGCGAGGCTCGGGATGAATCGGCCCCTTCACCTCGTCTCGCCGACATGCTCATCTGTCGGTCGATCTACGGGGAGCACGAACAATGATCAGACGACTGGCGGCCGCGATTCTGGCCTTGGTGTTGGCCCCGACGATCGCCCTGGCGCAGGATGCGCCCTATGGCCCGTTGCGGCCCGATCAGCAGACCTTCCTGGCCCTCTACAAGACCCTGGTCGAGACCAATACCGAATGGTCGGACGGCGACTGCACCGTGCTGGCGACCAAGATCGCGGACCACCTGAAGGCTGCGGGCTTTGCAGACAGCGACGTGGCGGTCTTCTCCACGCCGGACCACCCCAAGGAAGGCGGCGTCACCGCCATCCTGCACGGGACCTCACCTACCGCCAAACCCATGCTCCTGCTCGGCCACCTGGACGTGGTCGAAGCCAAGCGCGCCGACTGGACCCGCGATCCCTTCACCCTGATCGACGAGAACGGCTACTTCTATGGCCGCGGCACGTCGGACATGAAGGTGATCGACGCGACCTGGATCGACATCCTGTCGCGATTCAAACGGGCCGGCTACCATCCCAAGCGCACGATCAAGCTCGCCCTCACCTGCGGCGAGGAGACCAGCCAGGCCTTCAACGGCGCCAACTATCTGGCGCTGAACCACCCCGAGCTGGTCCAGGCGGCCTTCGCCCTGAACGAGGGCGGCGGCGGGCGCACGGACGGTCACGGCAAGCTGCTGACCCAGACCCTGCAGGTCGGCGAGAAGAAGTATCAGGACTTCCGCCTGGAGACGATCAACGCCGGCGGCCACTCCTCCATCCCGATCAAGGACAACGCCATCTATGAGCTGTCGGACGACCTTTTGAAAATCCGGGACTACGAATTTCCGCTGCAGATGAACGAGACCACCCGCGCCTACTTCGCCAAGACCGGCGCGGCGCGCGGCGACGCCCTGGGCCAGGCGATGATCGCGCTGGCGAAAGACCCGGCCGACAAGGCCGCCGAGGCCGTGGTCAACACCGACCGCGCCTATCACAGCCTGCTGCGCACCACCTGCGTCGCCACCCGGCTGGATGGCGGCCACGCCAACAACGCCCTGCCGCAGCGGGCGGGCGCCAACATCAACTGCCGCATGTTCCCCGGCGATACGACAGAGGCCACGCGCGCGGCCCTGCTCGCGGCGATCGGCGATCCCAAGGCGACGCTGACCGTCTCGCCGCCGAAAGAGCCCACCGCCGTCCCGCCGCCGCTGGATCCCAAATTGATCGCCCCGGCGGAAAAGCTGGCGGCGAAATACTTCCCGGGCGTGCCGCTGATTCCGGGGATTTCGACGGGCGCCTCGGACGGCATCTACATCGAGCAGATCGGCGTGCCGGTCTATGGCGTGCCCGGCTTCTGGAGCGACCCGGACGGCAACGGCGTGCACGGCCTGAACGAGCGCAAGAGCGAACGGGCCGTGTTCGTCGGGCGGGACTACCTGACCGAGCTGGTGAAGACCTACGCTGAGCAGGAGTAGGCGATCTACGCGGTGGGAAAGACGATCTCTGGATCCATCTTGCTAAGGGGTGGTGCGAAGCTGGGCGCGGCTGCTGACCTCTCTTTGAAAGTCGGCTCCTTCGGGATGGCAAACGCCCTTCTGGAGTGGCTTAAGAGCTTTCAGGGCGGGTCATGGCTGCCTGGGAAACTCACGATCGATGCCGACGGCCTGCGGTTTCAGCCCAACCTGATGGACTCGGTCGTTCTCAAAAACGCTGATCACATCAATCTGAAAGCCGCCGAGATTCCTTCGATTAGCCTTCGCCCATATCTCTACGGTGGGATTGTTGAGTTTCACACCAGCGACGGGGTGATCTCATTCTGGTGTTGGCATCCCCGTCAAACGGCCACTGAAGCAGCTAATATTTTTGGTGCGAAGCTGGCTTAGCTAAGCGTCAAATCCACCCCTACTTCCTCACAAACGCACACAGCTTGTTGCCGTCGGGATCGCGGACGTAGGCGGCGTAGAAGACCGGATCCATGCCTTCGCGCACGCCCGGCGGGCCTTCGCAGACGCCGCCCGTGCTCAGCGCGGCGGCATGGAAGGCGTCCACCGCCGCCCGGTCTTCGGCCAGGAAGGCCAGCATGGCGCCGTTGCCGTTTGTGGCCTCGGCCTTGTCGAAGGGGCGGGTGAGGAAGAACCAGCCGTTCTCATGCGGGCGCTTGTAGCCGGTCCAGGTGGGGCTGGTGGTGTGACGGGTTGCGCCCAGGGCGGCGAACACCGGGTCATAGAAGGCGACGGCGCGATCCATGTCGTTCACACCGACGGTCGAATAGGCAAGCATCCTGGTCCTCCCCGAACCCTGGTCTTGAGCGATCTGCTCTCAGGTTAGAGGATGTCTGGCAAGGGGGACCACATGCCGCCTTCACATCCCGCTTGGGCGCCGTAGGGTCAGGCTTGCGATGATCGGACGAACAAGGACGCGCCGACCGGTATGGATCAGGCGCGCCAGGAGGAGGAACGATGGCCTGGAATTTTGGCGACATGCTGGACGTGGTGGCGGCCTCCATCCCGGGAGACGCGCCGGCCTTCATCCATGGGAACCGCACCGTCACCTGGAGCGAGGCTGACCGCGCCTCCAACAATCTGGCGCGGGGCCTGATCGCCCGGGGCGCCAAGCCCGGCGACAAGCTGGCCATCTATATGCGCAACCGGCCGGAATATCTGATCGCCCTGTCCGCCGCCTGGAAGGCGCGGATGACCCACGTCAACGTCAACTACCGCTACACGCCCGAAGAGGTCTGGTACATCTTCGACAATTCCGACGCCCAGACCGTGGTCTATGCGTCCGAATTCCGCGACGCCGTCATCGAAATCCAGCCGCGCCTGCCGAGCGTGAAGACCTGGA
>Ga0302314_10020938_pt1 | contig 10796 bp, 10 predicted proteins | sample III_Palsa_N2_3_FD_200533 | JGI IMG/M metagenome (GOLD analysis project Ga0302314, IMG submission 200533) | Peat permafrost microbial communities from Stordalen Mire near Abisko, Sweden - III_Palsa_N2_3 | ecosystem: Environmental > Terrestrial > Soil > Palsa > Peat permafrost | place: Sweden... | reverse complement strand
CGGTGGAACCTGCGCCGTCGAGCTTCAGAACCTCTGTCCCAACGTGGCCGGGCATGCTCTGAAGCAATGTCGGAACGCGCACCGGGCCAGTTTTTCGCCGGCCTGCAAGCAGTCCCTGGCGGCTTCCGGCCTGAAGGTGAAGGATATCAAGCCCCAGTAGCCACGCCGCCACACCAGGGCGGGCGGTTTCGACGTATCGTGGACGGGCCGGGGCACGCGGGGCGGCCAATAAGACACGCTTCTCCTTGTGCCGGAGATTGCTTCGAATCTCGGTGAGAGTATGAGTTTGATATAAATCGGCCCGGGGGGACCATGGACCAGAAATTTTCCAAGCTTCGCTTCAAGGATTTCACCGCGGCAGCGGCGGCGGCGGCGATCGGCGGCGCGCTGGCACTCCAGCCGCTCGCGGCCATGGCGACGCCGGAGAATATCGGTAGCGGCACCGGGGTGTTGACGGTACACGCCGGCAATGCGGTTTGGTTTCTCAACAACGACATCACCTTCTCGACCACCAGCAGCGACTGGGGCTTCTCGGAAGCAAGCCTCCATACCGTCTCGGGAACCCGAACGGACGCGTTCAATGGCGCGCTCAGCTGGCACGTCAATGCGAGCCCGCCAGGATCTTTGGATAATGGCGGGTATGTGAGCCCGAGCGGCACCGTCGACATCACGCCCTTCCCGATCAACTCCTCCGTGGGCACGACCGTGACCGGGGCGCCGCAGACCTTGGCGGGCCTGACCGTGACCGGGCAAATCTATTTCTCGCCGGTCAAGGCCGTGGCGCGCACGATGATCATCCTGCAGAACCCGACCGGCGCGCCGATCACGGTGACGGTGGATAGCGACAGCAATCTGGGGTCGGGCAACAATACCTTCTACCAGCTCACCAGCAGCGGCGACCAAGCGTTCGATCCGACCGACAATTGGGTCGTCACCAGCAAAACCGCCAGCCCGACCACCGCCGACAATCCGATCCTCACCTTCGCCTTTGCCCAGACCGGCGCCCTGGTGCGGCCCACGGCCATCCAGGCGCTCGCAAACGGCAGCCGGGTGCAGTATTTACGCTACACCGTCACGGTGCCGGCCGGCCAGACCCGGAGTCTTATGGGATTAGAGCAGATGTCGGACACCGTAGCCCATGCCGAGACCGACGCCCTCCTGTTCAACACCAACGGGTCGCTGGGCACGACCGATTATCTGTCCGGCCTGACGCAGACCCAACAGAGTCAAATCGTCAACTTCAATGTCGGTAACGTGGCCGCAGCGCCCACGTTGAGCCAATGGGCACTGATCGCCATGGCCGGGCTGCTGGGACTTGTCGGCTTGAGCCGGATCGGGTTCTTTGGTCGGCGCCGCCAGCGTTCGGAACGCGCATAGTGACCGGGCGTCGAGCCGCCCTTGCCGGGGACAAACCTGCGAAATTGGAGATCGGGATGACGAGATTCGCTACCGCCGGGCTCGCGATCGGTCTGATGGTAATGGGTGCTACCGCGCCGGGCGCCCTTGCGGCGACTGTCGATGGAACCTGCGCCGTCGAGCTTCAGCAACTCTGCCCCAACACGGCGGGACACACGCTGAAGCAGTGCCGGAACGCACATCGGGCCAGTTTTTCGCCGTCATGCAAGCAGTCGCTGGCGGCCTCCGGCCTGAAGGTGAAAGACATCAAGCTCCAGTAGCCATGCTGCCACGCAGGGTCGGCCGGATCGACCGACAACCGCTCCTCATACCCAGATGAGAAAGGCCCGCGGAAGCGGGCCCTCTCAGAACGGTTCCGGACCGTCGAAACTCAGCGGCGGCGGATCGGCGGCCGGGCCGAGGCGCGCGGGGCGGCCACGGCGGCGCGCTCTTCCTTGTGCCGGAAATTGATCCGACCCTTGGTCAGATCATAGGGCGTCATTTCGACGGTGACCCGATCACCGGCCAGGACGCGGATGCGGTTCTTCTTCATCTTGCCCGAAGTATAGGCCAGGGCCTCGTGGCCATTGTCGAGCTGTACGCGGAACCGACTATCGGGCAGAAGCTCGATTACCGTGCCTTCGAACTCGATCAGATCTTCTTTCGCCATCTAGTCTCCATCTCTTCCTTGGTCCCGAGTGGGAGGCAGTAGCCGCTGCCTCCCCGGGAATGTTGTTTAAGCTTGGCGCAGATTGACCGCCGAGACCTTGCCCTGCTGGCCATGTTCGAGGTCGAATTCCAGCTTTGCGCCCTCATTCAGATTGCCGATGCCGGCGCGCTGCACGGCCGAGATATGGACGAAAACGTCCTTCGTGCCGTCATCCGGCTGGATGAAGCCATAGCCCTTCTGAGCGTTGAACCACTTTACCGTGCCTGAAGACATCGCGTAACTCCGAAAAAACGAGGCCACCGGCGGATTTGTCCGGCGTGTCAATCGACGATGAGGCACGGGGAGCAGGTCCGGTGCTCGGTAGAGCGGAGGAAAGCAAGCCGAACCCAGGGGATTTGACCCCCTATTAGTTAGACCGCAGGATGCATTCTGGCAAGATTTCTGTCGACGATTTGGCCGCATGGCCGCTCGGCCAAGTCGTAACACCTTGATCCCATGGGCCGCTTCCGTGGGTCAGCCGAGATCGACGGCGAGGCGCAGAAATCCCGCCTCGGTCGGTCCGATCCGACGGATACTGTTGCCGGCGGGCAAATAGAGGTCGGCATTGGGCGCGCTGTCGAAGCTGACGGCGAGTGTTCGGGCTGGGGCCGCGAAGCGCCAGGTTCCGACCGTCGTCGGTGTGACGGTGCCCTGCGCTGCGATGTAGCGCTGGATCGCCTCCCGGTTGGTGTCCGGCGCCTCGAGCACGATGGTGCTGCCGTCGAGCCCGGGGAAATGCCCACCGCCTGCGGCCCGGTAATTATTGGTGACGACGATGAACTCCTGTCCAAGGTCGATCGGTGCATCGCCATGGCGCAGATCGACAATGCGCCCGGACGCACCATCGGACAGCCTGCCGGCACCGTCGTAGCGGGCCGGGCGCGTCACGTCGATGGCATAGGTGACGCCCTTGATGACATCGAAATCATAGGACGGCACCGTCGGGGCGACGAGCGGCTGGAGATCCGCGCCCGCGGGGTCGATGCAATTGAACACACTAGCGGCGCGCTCCAGCCATTCCTTGACCTGCGCCCCGGTCACGCGCACTGCGCGGACTGTGTTCGGATAGAGGTAGAGATCGGCGACGTCGCGCAGCGTAATCGCACCGGCTTTGATCTCGGTGAAATTACCCGGCCCGGGCGCGCCGCCGGCCTTGAAGGGTGCTGCCGCCGACAGCAGCGGCAACCCGGCATGGCGGGTCGCCGCGATCAGCGGGGCGGCGTACCAGAGCTGGGCCCGGTTGACGAGCTCGACCGAGGGATCATCGCCGACCAGCGCGAAGAAGCTGGTGATCGCCGCCTCGGTGCGGCCGATCGGCTCGCTCATATAGGCGAGCGTCGCCTGCTGCTCGGGTGAAGCGGCGGCGAGCAGCCGGGGATCGGACGTGGCCAGCGACACGACTGCGGTGGCTTCGCGCCGATAGATCGGCCGCGCCTCGACGGCGAAATCGGCGACATGCCAGCGCCCGCCGCGCTGCTGCAGCACCAGGTCGATGACACCGAGATGGCTGCCCCAGAAGCCGGGCATGACCGCCGGAACGCCATTCAGCGTGCCGCGCACGGCGTCGACACCCGGTGGGCCGGCGTAGTCGGGGCCGGGGAAGACCCGGTGCGCATGACCGGTGAAGATCGCGTCGATGCCGGGGATCTGCGCCAGATGGAAGGCGGCGTGCTCCTCGCCGCCGATACGCGGTGCGGTCGAGATGCCGGAATGGCAGAGTGCTATGACGATATCGGATTTCGCGCGCAACGCCGGGACATGCCGGGCGGCGGCTTCGACGATGCCGGTGGTCGTGACCTTGCCGGCGAGGTGGCTCTGGTCCCAGACCATGATCTGCGGCGGCAGGAAGCCGATGATTCCGATCTTCAGCGTGTGCCGGCTGCCATCCTCGGCCACGAAGTCGCGCGTCAGCACCAGGCTGGGCGGCAGGAAGGAGGCGCCGCCTTCATGGTCGAGATTGGCGCAGACGAAGGGAAAGCCGGCGCCGGCCAGCGATTTCTCCAGGAAATCCAGGCCGTAGTTGAATTCGTGATTGCCGAGCGTGGCGGCGTCGTAGCCGAGCAAATTCATCGCCCGGAACATCGGATGGATCTGACCCGGCTGGATACCGCGGCGATCGGCCATGTAATCGCCGAGCGGGCTGCCCTGGATAATGTCGCCATTGTCGAACAGCAGGCTGTTTTTCGCCTGCGCGCGGGCTTGCGTGATCAGGCCGGCGGTCTTGGCCAGCCCGACCGTCTCGTCCGGCCGGTCGCGGTAATAATCGTAGTCATAGATGAACATGTGCAGGTCGGAGGTTTCGAGCAACCGCAGCCGCAGCTCCGGCCCCGGCTTGGCCAGCACCGGCTCCGGCAGCAGTGTGGTCGCGACCAGCCCGCCGGCGGTTTTCAGGATGGTTCTCCGGTCGAGCTTCATCTAGCCCCGCTCGCCGGCCAGCACATAGCGATAGAAGCCATAGCAGGCGACGACGAACATGCCGAGCCCGAGCCATTCCCCGGTCGAGGCGAAGCCGGGGCCGACCAGCGCCAGCGGTGTCTGATTGCCGGTGGCGCCGATGATCCCGGCGATTACCACGCCCATCAGGCTCTCGCCGACGATCAGGCCGGAGGCGAGCAGCACGCCGCGCCGCTGCGGCCGCTCGGCCAAGACCTTGAAGTCGACACCCTTGGCGACGGCGTGGCGGCGCAAGGCGCGATCGGTCAGCCAGCCGAGCACGCCGCCGATGGCGACAGTGACGGTGACGGCCGGCGGCAGATAGATGCCGATGCCGACGGCGAGCACCGGCAGCCGCGCCGTGCCGCCGCGCCGGCGCAGCACATCATCGACCAGGATCAGGGCCACGCCGGTGGCGATGCCGATCAGCACCATGGTCCAGTTGAGCTGATGGGTGAAGATGCCCTGGGCGATCGCGGCCATCAAGGTCGCCTGCGGCGCCGACAGCGCCTGATCGGCCATCATGTCGGCCCGGGGCAGGGCGCCGGCGAAGCCATAGGCGTTGTAGAGCAGGTCCAGGATCGGCGGGATCACCAAAGCGCCGACGATCACGCCGACGATCAGCGCCACCTGCTGCCGCCAGGGTGTCGCACCGACCAGCCAGCCGGTCTTGAGATCCTGCAGATTGTCGTTGGCGATGCAGGCGGTGGCGAGGATGACCGAGGTGATGAAGATGGCGATTGCGACCGCCATCTTGCTGCCGGCTTCGGTGCTGAGCACGCCGGTTTCGCCGCCCAGGATCACCAGCAGCAGCAGCGAGACGAAAGTCACGCCGATGATGCCGATGCCGGAAATCGGGCTGTTCGACGAGCCGACCAGCCCGGCCATGTAGCCGCAGGCGGCGGCGATGAGGAAGCCGAACAGGAAGGCGAAGAGCACGCCATAGGCGACCAGGCCCCAGAACATGCCGGTGCCGAGCGGCATGCCGGTGGCGTCGATGAAATAGGCGAAGATCGCCGCCATCGGAATGGTGAGCGCCAGGCTGATGCCCGCGACCCAATGGATCGGGATGTCGCGCTCGGTGCGCGGAATGGTGTCGCCGCGCCCGGCCCGGACGTCGCGCATCGCGACGATGGCCGAGCGCACGCCCTCGATCACCGGCCGGAGCAGGATGACCAGCGTCCAGATCGCCGCGACCGCGATGGTGCCGGCACCGATGAAGCGGACCTGATGGGCCCAGATGCCCGAGGCATAGGCGGTCATGGTCGCATCCGCCGGCATCGGCGTCATCTGGGTCAGGATCGGCACCGCGATGCCCCAGGCGATGGCGACGCCGATCAGCATGGCGATGCCGACGACGATGCCGCACAGATATCCGGCACCGAGCAGCGCCAGCGAAAAGCCGGTCGCGACCCGGAAGACCGAGCCGCCGAGTGCAAACCACCAGGACGCCTCGTCGGCAATCAGCTGCAGCCCGGAGCCGGCGGAGAGATTGACCGCACCCGCGACGATGCCGCCGATCACGATGTCACGCAGGCCCGGCTCGGCCCGGTCGCCGGCCACCGGCTGGGGCGGGGCGGCATTCTCGTCCGGGCTGCCGACGCGCAGGATCTCGGCCGCCGCCACCCCTTCGGGATAGGGCAGGTCGGTCTGCACCACCATCGCCCGGCGCAGCGGGATGGTATACATGACGCCCAGAATGCCGCCGATGGCGCACACCCCGGCGGTCTGCCAGAACGGAAAGCCCTGCCAATGCCCGATCATGACCAGGGCGGGCAGGATGAAGATGATCGAGGACAGCGTGCCGGCGGCCGAGGCCTGGGTCTGCACCATGTTGTTCTCGAGGATGTTCGAGCCCTTGACGAAGCGCAATATCGCCATCGAGATCACCGCCGCCGGGATCGACGAGGAGAAGGTCAACCCGACCTTGAGCCCGAGATAGACATTGGAGGCGGTGAACACCACCGTGATCAGCGCCCCCAGGATCAACCCGCGCAGGGTCAGTTCCGGCAGCGATTTCTGATCAGCGACATGCAGCGCCATGCTCGGGCTCCGATGCGGGGAAAATGCAGGCAGTCCGGCGGTATCCCGGTTTACGGGCGGGGCGTCAAGGGGGCATCGCCGATGCTATCGGGAAGAGTGCTGCGGCCGTGCAGTCCGGCGTAGCCGGAGCACCCACCCTCACCCTCCCGCTGACGCGGGCCCCTCCCTCTCCCGCCAAGCGGGCGAGGGGCCGCTTGGCGAGGAGCGGAGTGATCAGGCGGAAACATCATGGCGATTGCTCCAGAGGCTTGATCCAGTCGCCATAGATCAGCTTCTGGCCGTCGATCCAGGGGTGGTAGCGATTGGCGAAGACGATCCGGTCCTTGAGCGCCGGATGGTCCATGCGGAAGACCCGCTCCAGCCAGCCCGGTTCGGGCACGCCCAGCGCCTCGGTCTGGAGCTTGACGAAAGCTTCGGCGGCGGCGTCGTTGTTCTGCGTCATTTCCAGCCCGAAGCGGTCGGCTTCGTGCTCGATGTCCTGGGTCACGAGGTTCAGCGCCGGCGTCGCGACCAGGAACACCAGGGTAAAGAGCACGCCGAGCAGCGGCAGCGAGGCCGGGTCGTCCAAACGGTCGAAGCCGAAGCGCCCGGACCAGCGCCGGAGGACGGCGCGACCGAGCCAATCGACGACCAGCAGCCCGATCAGCAGTACCACCAGGAAACCGCCGACCAGCTTCCAGACATCGCCAAGCAGGTAGTGCTTCATTTCGTGGCCGACCACGAACAGGACCTCGTCCGGTGTCATGTCCTGGACCAGCGTATCGTACAGTACGATGCGCTTGGTGCCGAACAGGCCGGCGACATAGGCGCCGGGGCGCTTGGAATCGCTGCTCTGGTCCATGACGAAGACCGGCGCGTCGGTGATGCCGCCGCGCGCCGCCTCGGCCAGCACTTTCGTCTCCAGGACCTTGTCGTCGAGCGGCCCGAAATGGTTGAACAGCGGGCTGATCCAGATCGGCTGGATCACCACGATGACGAGGAAGAGCGGCGCCAGCCCCAGCGCGCTCCACAGCCACCAGCGGCGGGGCGAGCGGCGCAGCAGCAGATAGGGCAGCCACAAGGTGAGCCCGGCCTGGAGGCAATTGACCGCGAGACCGACCACTTCGTTCTGCAGCCAGCGCCCGAAGCTTTGATTGGACAGACCGAAGGCGTGCTGATTGAGGAAGCCCTCGGCGAAATCGAGCGGGAAGCTCAGCACCCAGAGGGTCGCGAGGTAGACGGAGGCGAACAGGGCGAGTGTCCAGAACCAGCGCCCGCCCGTGACCCGCCCGCACCAGCGACACAGCCTGGCACCCCACCCCGTGATCAGCAGCAGCACCGGGATGCCGAAGGCGAAGAGCTGATCGGCCAGCCAGAACCAGTCGAGGTCGCGATGATAGGCGAGCGCCTCCGGTGTCGCCGGCGGCACCGGCACGGCGGCCAGTGCCGGCATCGCCATCAGCAGCACCAGGCCGCCCGCCATTCCCGCCCAATCGGCACATCTGAAGATCATGGCCCCGCCCCCGATATTCCCCGCCGGGTAGAGCCTGCCGGGCGCAACTGCCACCGTCCAGTTAACTCGCTGTCAGGGAAGCAAGAACGGCGGCCCTATCCTGCGGCGCGCGGTTCGATGCTCAAGGCAGGCCGTAGCTCGCCATGATCGCCGCCATCATGCCATTGCCCTCGAGTTCGCCGATGCCGTCATCGAGGATCCGCTGCAGCGCCGCACCGCCCGGGCCGGCGCGGCCGATCAGCATGCCGAAGGGGCGCGGCCGGGCGCCCGGCACGGGGATCCAGCGCAGATCGTCGATTTCGAGACGTCCGGATCGGCCGGAGGCCAGCACCTCCTCGAGATTTGCCAGGGCCAGATCGCAATGGCCGCCGCGCAGCATGCCCAGAGTGAGTTCGGTATTATAGGCGCTGAGGTCGAGACGGCCCGGCGGGATCGGGTAGCGACCGCCATGGCCGGCGATGCCGCAATAGCGATAATCCGGCCAGGGATTGCCGGCGATTGCCGGGGCGCTGGCGAAGCGCAGCTCGGTGTAGAACAGCGCGGAGCGGATACTGGCATAGGGCTGGGTCGCCAGGAATTCCGACCCGGCTTCCGGTGCAAGCGGCGCATGCAGCGCAAGACCGATCCGACCGGTCGCCACCGCCTGCAGACAGCGGCCCCAAGGCAGCAGTGTGATCGAGAAATCATGGCCTGCGCGCCGGAGGATCAGGCGCGCCAGATGGGTAGACGCGCCGATGACATCGCGACGGGCGGCGTCTTCGGTGAAGACATAGGGTGCCGGCTCGGCCTCGTCGGCGCAGGCGGTGATCTCGGCGGGCAAGCCATCGACGGGCTGTGCCGCCGCCGTCCCGGCGGAGAGCAGAAGCAGGCTGAAGATGACGAGCAGTCGCGACGTCGACATCGAGGGATCCCGATCAACCGACATTCCCGAGACGGGTGCCCGATCCGCTCGTGTTCCGGCGCACAATAGACCAGCCGATGGGTTCCGGGAAGCGCGTGGCCTGGGGGCCTCCCCATAGGTGCTAAGATAAGCCGAGATAAGGAATGTCCTCGACCTACGGAGCGCGAGAAAAAGGGGTCAGAGTGAATTTCTCGCCCGTCCTGTCCCGCGCGGGACTCAGTCGTCGAGGAAATTCACTCTGACCCCTTTTTCTCGAAGGCTCGGGCGAAGCAGGAAATTTCCTGTCTTTGCTCCTATGGGAGGCTTCCCGGGTGCGTCGGCCGCCCCTGCGCGCAGCCCAGTCCCGCGCGGACAAAACGCGCATTGCGAATGGCTCGCAGCGATGTTATGCGGTTGCGAGTGATTTGCAGCACGAGGCACCATGTACGTCTGTCTATGTCATGCCATCAGCGATCGCGAGATCCGCGCCCGCTGCGCCCTGTCGCCGTCTTGCTCGGTTGCCCAGATTTATCGGTCGCAAGGCGTTGCGCCGAAATGCGGGAAATGCGTGGGAACCGTGCGTGCGCTTATTGCCGAAGCCCGCAAAGTGGCGGAGAATGCCACGCCAGCGCTGGATTTTGTGCCCGCCTAGGCGCGGTTGCAATATTCGACAAATATAACGTCTGAGAAACGACGCGGAGGCACAACATGCAAGGCGATCCGAAGGTCATCCAGAACCTCAACCTCGTACTCCGCAACGAGCTGACCGCGATCAATCAGTATTTCCTGCATGCCCGCATGCTGCGGCATTGGGGGGTCCGGAAGCTCGGCGATTTCGAATATCACGAGTCGATCGACGAGATGAAGCACGCCGACAAGCTGATCGACCGCATCCTGTTCCTGGGCGGCCTGCCTAACCTCCAGGATCTCGACAAGCTCCTGATCGGCGAAAGCGTCAAGGAGATCCTGGAATGCGATCTCAAGCTCGAACACAAGGCCATGATTGACCTGCGCGACGGTATTGTCCTGGCGGAGAGCCTGCGCGACTTCGTCAGCCGCGAGCTGCTGCAGCACATCCTCGAAGATGAGGAGGAGCACGTCGATTTCATCGAGCAGCAGCTCGACCTGATCGGTCTGATGGGCATCGAGAACTACATCCAACTCGAATCGAAACCGGCAGAGTGAAGGCGCCCGGTTACCAGTAACCCGCCATCAGTTCCGCGACCCAGGCGGGCTGCCGGATCTCGCCGCGCGGCTGGAATTCGCGCATGACCGGCTTGATGTCCAGGATCGGCGTGCCGTCGATCGCGTCAAGCCCGCGCACGGTCAGAATCCGGCCGGCGACTCCGATGATGTCGACGATTGTCAGGCCCAGGCGGTTGGGCCGGTTCTTGCCGCGCTGGGCGAAGATCCCGACAAGCGGCCAAGCCGGATTGTTGCGCGGATGCCGCGCCTCGGTTTCGATCCGATCGTCCGGCACCCGGTCGAAATGGAACAGGATCTCGGCATGGGAGAAGCTGTCCAGCCCGGCGAGCGCCGAGGCGCCCAGGTTCGGCGCCAGGGTGATCGCCGACACCACGTCGCCCCAGTCATCATCGGTCACCGCCGTGCGGGCATTGCTGACATGGCCGATCGGTTCGAGCGTGATCATGGGTCGGCTTCCGGCAAGCATCGGGATCGAGGGCCAGGCAGCATGCACCGGTGTATCCGGAGCGTCCAGGCTCGCGACCGGGATTCAGCAGTTCTCAATGCGGACGAGTCGCATTCTAAGGTGGTCCGGCGTTCGACGTGTTGTGGCGAGCGGTAGAGTCCGATTTGCCACATGTAGTATGTTTTGGTCGAGC
>Ga0302314_10020934_pt1 | contig 10798 bp, 10 predicted proteins | sample III_Palsa_N2_3_FD_200533 | JGI IMG/M metagenome (GOLD analysis project Ga0302314, IMG submission 200533) | Peat permafrost microbial communities from Stordalen Mire near Abisko, Sweden - III_Palsa_N2_3 | ecosystem: Environmental > Terrestrial > Soil > Palsa > Peat permafrost | place: Sweden... | reverse complement strand
GTTCTCCGCACGCCATCCTGCTGTGTGCGGGACTCGGATCGCGGCTGCTGCCGCTCACGGCCGATCGCCCCAAATGCCTGATCGAGGTCGGCGGACGAACGATCCTCGAGCATCAGGTCGCGGCGTTGCGCGAGGCGGGCGTGGGCGGGATCAGCATCGTCGGCGGCTATCGTTTCGACAAGCTCGAGGCCTTCGTCGCGGAACGCTGGGCGGAGGACGAGCGGCCCGAACTGCTGCTCAATCCCTTCTACGCCCTGTCGAGCTCGATCGGCAGCGTGTGGGTGGCACGGCATCGGCTGACGGCCCCCTTCTGCCTGCTCAACGGCGACACGATCTACGCGCCCGCGTTGGTCGCCGACGGCCTTCTGCGCGCGCGCGCTGGGCTCAATCTGTTCGTCGAGCCGGTCGGTGAGGTCGAGATCGACGACATGCTGGTGCGGCTCGACGACGATCGCGTCGTCGCGGTGGGCAAGGATCTGCCGCACGGCCTCGCGCAGCATCGCTCGCTGGGCTTCGTCGTCGGCGACGGGCGCGAGGGCTATGCCGACGCACTCGATCGCACGATCCGCGAGGTCGAGGGCGCGCAGCGCTTCCATCACGCGATCGTCGACCGGCTCGCGCACGAGGGCGAGGTCCACGCCGTGCGCTTCGAAGGCGGCACGTGGACCGAGATTGACCGTCCCGAGGATATCGCGCGGTGGCACGGCGATGCGGCGGATGCGCGCGTATCGGAGGCCGTCGCCAGCCTGTCTTCCCGTTCGCACTGAGCCTGTCGAAGTGTCGTTTTTCTTCTCGGAGGCGAAGGACGGGGCTTCGACAAGCTCAGCCCGAACGGGGTAGGGGAGCATATGGCCCGATTGCCCCGCGTCGCTTTCCTGTTTCTCGGCGAGACGCTGCTGATCCCGCATCTCTACCCGATCGTCGAGGCGCTCGCCGCGCAGGGTGGCGAGCTCCGCATCGAATGCTGGGTGGCGACTTCGGTCCACCAAGGCCTGATCGCGGACTGGCTGGCGGAGGCCGGGCTGGGCGACGTCGTGCGGATCCGACATGCGCCCGGCTATCGCGACCTGCCCGCGCTCAAGCACGGCGAGAATCCACCGCTGCCGTCCAAGCTGCCGACGTTGCTGCGCCTGCTGCCGCATCTGTTCGGCGCCCGCGTCGTCGTCTGTGCCGAGCAGACCAGCCTGTGGCTGCCGATGCTGTTCCCCTTCCTGCGGATGCGCTTCGTCAAGACTTCGCACGGCGTCGGATCGATGAGCGCGCGCGACGATCGCCGCCGCCGCGCCGCCTGGCGGCTGCTGGTGCCGAGCGACGCCGAGAAGGCGACCTATCGCGCGCGGGGGCTGCCCGACGAGCGGCTGGTCGTCACCGGCTACGTCAAGGCGGGGTTCCGCGCGCTGGCGCATCCCCGTCGCCTGTTCGCCGACGACAGGCCTGTGATCGTCTATGCGCCGCATTGGCAACGGCATCGCTCGTCCTGGTGGTCGTGGGGGCCGCAGATCGTCGCGATGCTGGCGGCGCAGGACGGCTTCAATGTCATCCTCGCGCCGCACCAGCGGCTGGTCGAGAAGGATCCGCACGTGCGCGACGTGCTGGCGGGCGTCGCGGGGCTGCCGCACGTCCATACCGATCTCGACAGCTTCGCGATGGTCGACGGCAGCTACATGGCCGCCGCGGATCTCTATCTCGGCGACACGTCGAGCCAGGTCGTCGAGTTCTTGATCCGGCCGCGACCCTGCGTCTTCCTCAACGCGCAGGGCGTCGATTGGCGTGCGACGGAGGATCATGGCTTTTGGCAATGCGGGCAGGTGGTCGACGGGCTCGACGACCTGCCCGCCGCGCTCGGTCGCGCCTTTGCCGAGCAGTCGCGCTACGAGGCTGCGCAGCGCGGCTTCGCGGCGGAGGTGCTGGGCGATGCGAGCCCGCAGGCAACGGTGCGGGCGGCGGCGGCGGTGTGGGCGGCGGCTGGAGGATGAGGACCGCTGAGATCCCGCATCGTGCCCGTGCTCCGGCGCAGGCAGGAGCCCAGATGATGAGCCCGAGCGTTTGAAATCCTGGGCCCCTGCGTTCGCAGGAGCACTGAAGAGAGAAATTGCGCCGTTTCAAGGGAGGGGCGATGCGAACGGATTGGCTGCACCCCGCGACGCTTGCTCAAGCCACCATCGCCCAACGCGAGATCGCCGAGGCGTGCGAAACCGCCGATCGCATCGGCGAAATCCGCCAGCTTGCCGGCGCGGACACCTCGATGAAGTGGCGCGACAGCACAGGGCCGATCCACGCCGCGATCGCGCCGCTCGACTGGCCGTCGCGCGCACCGCGACCGGCGTCGATCGCGACGCAGATCCCGCCCTTCGCCTATGTGCCGGGCTATCTCGGCTTTCGCGAGGCGCCCGCGCTGGTCGCGGCGTGGGAAGCGCTAGACAACAGACCGGGGCTGCTGCTCGTCGACGGCCATGGCCGCGCGCATCCGCGACGCTGCGGGATCGCGACTCATCTCGGCGTGTTGCTCGACGTCCCCGCGATCGGCGTGGCGAAGTCGATCCTGTGCGGGCGGATCGAGGGCGAGCTCGGCGCGGCGCCGGGATCGCGCGCGCCGCTGGTCGATCGCGGCGAGGTGGTGGCGATCGCGCTTCGGACGCGGGCGCGCGCGCTGCCGATCTATGTCGGGACGGGACATCGCGTATCGCTGGAAACCGCGGTCGAATGGGTGCTCGCGCTCACCGAAGGCCGCCGCCTGCCGCTGACGACGCGGCTGGCGCACGATGCCGCCAATGCGGCGCGGGTGGCGTATGCGGCTGCTCACTCGACGCTGCTCGCGCCATAACCGTTCCCCCGCGCAGGCCGGGGCCCAGGCCCCACATCGCGATCGCAATGCTGCGCCCTCTACTGAGCACGGGCCTGGGCCCCGGCGTTCGCCGGGGAACGGTACTCGACAGGCGACCGCCTCGTGTTACGCCTTCTTGTGCGACGCCTTCCAGGCTTTCACCGCGTCCATCGCCTTCTCGACGTGACCGGCGGGATCCATCGCCGAATAGGCGAAGATGATCTTGCCGTCGGGCGCGATCACGTAGGAGGTGCGGTTGGCGCGCGTCGATGTGGCGAGCTTGACGTCGTAGTCGGCGATCATCTGCGGCGTGGCGCTGGCGACCGCGAACTTGTTGCGGCATTCGCTCACCGAGAATTTGTCGAGCACGTCGACCGGATCGGCCGACACGCCGATCACCGTTGCGCCGAGCTTCTTGAAGCCGTCGGTCGCGTCGGCGAAGTCATGCGCCTCGATCGTGCAGCCGCTGGTGAAGGCAGCGGGGTAGAAATACAGCACCACCGGCCCCTTCTTCAGCGCCTTGGCGAGATCGAACGGCATCTCCTTGCCGGCGAGGCTCGCCTGCGTGCTGAATGTCGGCGCATCGGCACCGACGGGCAGCGCGGCGAACGCGGGCGCAGCGGTGCAGAGCGCGAGGGCGGCGAGGCCGCAAAGGGGGCGCAGCATCATGGTCTTGGCTCCTGAAAACGAAGGGCGAGAAGGATCAGGCGTAGGGCGGGCGATCCAGCCCCACCGGACTCTTCGTGAAAATCTCGCATCCGGTTTCAGTGATGCCGATCGAATGTTCGAATTGTGCGGAAAGCGAGCGGTCGCGCGTCACCGCGGTCCAGCCGTCGTCGAGCATCTTCACGTCGGGCCGGCCGATGTTGATCATCGGCTCGATCGTGAAGATCATGCCGGGCTTGAGCTCGGGGCCGGTGCCGGGCTTGCCGACATGGACGACCTCGGGCGCATCGTGGAAGACGCGACCGACGCCGTGTCCGCAGAAATCGCGCACCACGCCGTAGCGGTGCTTCTCGGCATGCGTCTGGATCGCATGGCTGACGTCGCCCAGCCGATTGCCGGGCCGCGCCTGCTCGATGCCGAGCATCAAGCATTCGTAGGTCACATCGACCAGCCGCTTGGCCTTGAGCGGCACGTCGCCGACGAGGAACATCCGGCTGGTGTCGCCGTGCCAGCCGTCGAGCACCGGCGTCACGTCGATATTGACGATGTCTCCATCCTTGAGCGGCTTCGCCTGCGGGATGCCGTGGCACACGACATGGTTGATCGAGATGCAGCAGCTGTGCGTATAGCCGCGATAGCCGAGCGTGCCGGGTACGCCGCCGGCATCCAGCGTCATCCGCCGCACGATGTCGTCGAGCGCCTCGGTGGTGACGCCGGGGACGACGTGGGGAACGAGCGCATCGAGGATCGTCGCGGCGAGGGCGCCGGCCTTGCGCATTCCCGCAAAGCCCGCCTCGTCGTAGAGCTTGATGGCGCCGTCGCGTTCGATGAGGTCGTCGGCGGACACGGATAGGTAGCTGGTCATCGCACCCATATAGCGTCCGACACGGTCGCACGCTATGGCCGACGACGATGGAACCCGACCGTATCCGCCCCGATCGTACCTGGACCGCCGCGCTGGTCGTCATCGGCGACGAGATTCTGTCGGGACGCACGCAGGATCGCAATGTCGCGCAGCTTGCGATCTGGCTCAACATCCAGGGCATCCGCCTCGTCGAGGTGCGCGTCGTCGCCGACGACATGGCCGCGATCGCCGAGGCGGTGACGATCCTCGCCGCGCGCTGCGACTATCTGTTCACCACGGGCGGGATCGGCCCGACGCACGACGACATCACCGTCGACGCGATCGCCGCCGCCTTCGGGCTCGATGTCGAAATCCATCCCCGCGCGCGGGCGATCCTCGAATCCTATTATGAGAGCCGCGGCGGGATCACCGAAGCGCGGCTGCGGATGGCGCGCGTTCCCGCCGGCGCCGATCTGATCGAGAACCGCGTTTCGGGCGCGCCGGGAATCCGGCTGGGCAATATCTTCATCATGGCCGGCGTGCCGCATATCGCGGGCCAGATGCTCGATGCGCTGACCGGTACGCTGGAGGGCGGGCGGCCCGTGCTGTCGGCGACGCTGGGCTGCTGGGTCGCCGAGAGCGAGGTCGCCGATCTGTTGCGCGAGACCGAGCGTTCGCACGAGGGCTGCCAGATCGGCAGCTATCCCTTCTTCCGCGAAGGCCGGGTCGGCGCGAACTTCGTCGTGCGCTCGACCGAGCAGGACCGGCTCGATGCATGCGTCGCGGCGCTGGCGGGCGAACTGGCGCAGGCCGGCCACGCCACCGTGGCGGGCGGGATCTAGAGCGGATCGGCAATCCGTTCATCGAGGACGATGGAGCGGACCCGACGCCTACTGCCGGCGCCCGGCATCCGCTCAGCGCGCGCGCGGGATCAGGCTGGGATCGATCGCGATCCGCAGGACGAGTTTGCCCTTGTCGTCGGTGATCCGCACGCAGCGCGGCGGTTGCGCATCACCGAACGGGCAACCGTTGATCGCGAGCATCTGCGCCTTGTCGAGCGCCTGGCGACACACCGCGCCGAGATCGTCGCTCTGCACCGCGATAGGGGCGCGCCGGCCGTCGGCGCGAACCACGGTGATGCTATAGGCGGACACGCATTCCCCTCCACCGGATCGCCGTCTCGGGTCGATCAGGTTCGGACTAGCGCGTCCGTCGTCGAATGGAACCGGGCATCGTCATGCAGCGCTGCGTTTCGGCGTGCGGGCGTATCGATCGTGCAACACGTCGAAATCCCCGGGTCATTTCCCGGCGCGATACGCTCCCGCATGAGCACAGACCCCAATCTGCTTCTCGACACGATCGAGTCGCCCGTCCAGCAACTGTTCTTCGTCCTGCTCGTGGTGGCGCTAGGGCTGGTCGGGGGGATGACGATCGGGATGGCCCTGATGTCTGATCTGCTGGCGACGCTCGGCGGCTGATCGGCCGCCGTATCAACCGTCGCGCAGCATCCGCGCCGGCCGTGTCGCCAGCGCGGGCAGGCTGGCGAGCAGCCCGATACCCAGCGTTCCCGCGATCGAGACGAGCAGCGTCGCCGCGACGACCTCGCCATCGGGCGCCCAGGGCAGCGCGAACAGCCGCGTCACCACCGTCCAGCCACCGAGTCCGCCGACGAGCAGCGCCACGCCCGCGAGCAACGTCGCGAGCAGCGCATATTCGATCGCCTGGCCGAGCAGCAGCTGTGCGCGGCTGGCGCCAAGCAGCTTGAGAATCGCGATGTCGGCGCGGCGTGCCTGGCCCGACGCGGTGACAGCGCCGATCAGCACGACGATCCCCGCCGCGATCGTCACGCCCGCCGCTGCACGGATCGCGATGCCGACCTGGCCGAGCACGCTGGCGATGTCGGCGATCAGGTCGCCGGTGCGGATCATCGATACCGAGGGCAGCGCGTCCGCGACCGCACGCGCGATCGCCCCGTCGCGACCGGGGGGGGCATAGACGCTGGCGAGCAACCCATGCGGTGCCTCCTCGATATAGCCCGGCGAGAAGACCAGTGCGAAGTTGAGCCCCAGCCCACCCCAATCGACCTTGCGCAGCGCGGCGATCCGCGCCGGCACCTCGACGCCGAGCACCGAGACGGTGATCATGTCGCCGACGCGGAGGCCGAGACCTTGCGCCGCTTTGTCCTCCAGCGAGACGAGCGGGGGGCCGTGATAGTGTGCGGGCCACCAGCGTCCGGCGGTGACGTCGTTGCGCGGCGGCAGCGTGGCGGACCAGGTGATGGTGCGATCGCCCTTGAGGATCCACGCCTCGGGCGGCAGCGACTTCATGTCGGCGACGCGGCGGCCCTTCAGCGCAACGATCGCGCCGCGCAGCGACGGCACCGCCTCGATCGTCGCGCCCGGCGCGGCGCGCGTGACGGCGGCGCGGAAGCTGGCCTCGTCCTCGGGCTGGAGGTCGATCGCGAAGAAGCGCGGCGCCTTGGCGGGTGCGGCGCCGTGCATCTCGGCCGACAGGCTGGTGTCGATGATCGCCAGCGCCACGAACAGCGAGAAGCCGAGCCCGAGTGCCACCACCAGCCGATCGGTCGCCGCGCCCGGCCGGTGGAGGTTGGCAAGTGCGAGGCGAAACAGCGGGCGCTTCGGCGTCGGCAGGCGGCGCAGCGTCGCGCGCAGCGCAAGCCCGACCAGCCATAGCAGAACGAGCAGCACCGCGGTCGCGCCGGTGAAATACAGCGCGATCAGCCGATCGCTCGCGGTCAGCACCGCCAGCGCGACCAGCGCCGCCAGCAGCGAGGCGATCCCGGCGAGCACGGCGGGGGAGGGCCTTGTCTGTGGTGCCAGCGTGTCGCGCAGCAGCGTCGCGGCGGGGATAGAGCGCGCCCGTGCCAGCGCGGGCAGCGCGAACAGCAGGGCGACGAGCAGCCCAAGCCCGGCGGCAACGAGCAGCGGCTCGGGATAGACGCCAAGCTGCAGCGGCACGGGCAGCAGATCGCCGACCGCCGCTACGACCAGCCACGGCACGCCCGCACCCAGCGCAAGCCCCGCGACGATGCCGCCGCCCGCGACCAGCCCCAGTTGGACGAGAAAGATCGTCGCGATCGTCCCGGAACGCGCGCCGAGCACCTTGAGCGTCGCGATGATCCGCGTCTTGCCCGTCAGATAGGCGCTGACCCCGCTGCCGACGCCGACCCCCGCGATCGCCAGCGCGGCGAGGCCGACGAGGAGCAGGAATTGACCGAGCTGCGCGATCCCCTGCCGCAGCGTTCCTGCCGCGCCGTCGGGGGTGTGGACGCTCCAGCCGGCGCTCGGGAAGCGGCGGAGCAGCGTCGCGCCCACGGTGCCGGGATCGGCGCCGGGGGGCAGAAGCAGGCGATAGCGCGCCTCGTACAGGCTGCCCGGCTGGACGAGGCCGGTCGCTTCCAGCCCCGCGCTGTCGATCAGCACGGTCGGGCCGAGATTGAAGCCTTCGCCGAGCTTGTCGGGTTCGTTGCCGATCAGCCCGATCACCGTCAGCCGCGCGCTGCCGATGCGCAGCGTGTTGCCGATGTGCAGCCCCATGCGATCCGCGAGCGCGGGTGCGATCGCCGCCTGCAACCCATGCGGCCGCGGCGCGCTCGCGCCGCGTGCAAGATCGAAGCTGCCGACCAGCGGCCAGGCCGAATCGACCGCCTTGAGCGTCACCAGCACCGGCGCGCCGGTGCCCACCGGTTGCGCCATCGCGCGCATCCGCACGGTTTCGGAAAGCCTGCCCGCGCCGGCGAAGGCGGCGGTCTCCTCGACGGTCGCGAGCCGTTGCGAGACGCGCATCTCGAGATCGCCGCCGAGCATGACATGGCTCTGCGAAGCGAGCGCACCCAATATGCTCGACGACAGGCTGCCGATCCCGGCGAGCGCCGCGGTGCCCAGAAACAGGCAAAGCGCGAGCAGCCAAAGCCCGCGTCCTCCCGCCCGCAGATCCCGCAATGCCAGCCGCCAGGCCAGTCTCACGCGCGGCGCCGGTCGCTGAGGATCAGCCCGTCGCGCAGCTCGACGACGCGTGCGCAGCGCTCGGCGAGGCGGGCGTCGTGCGTGATGACGAACAGCGTCGCGCCGGTATCGGCATGGCGCGCGAACAGCAGGTCCATGATCGCGGTGCCTGTCGTGGCGTCGAGATTGCCCGTCGGCTCGTCGGCGAACAGCAAGGCGGGCCGTGGCGCCAGCGCGCGCGCGATCGCGACCCGCTGCTGCTCGCCGCCCGAAAGCTGCGCGGGATAATGGCGCAGCCTATGGCCGAGCCCGACCGCGGTCAATTCTGCCTCGGCGCGCGTGAAGGCGTCTGTCTCGCCGGCGAGTTCGAGCGGGACGGCGACATTCTCCAGCGCGCTCATCGTCGGCAGCAGATGGAAGGCCTGGAGGACGATCCCGATGCGCCCGCGCCGCGCGACCGCCAAGCCGTTTTCGTCGAGCGTCGCAAAATCGAGATCGGTGACGCGCACGCTGCCGCCGGTCGGACGTTCGAGCCCGGCGAGCACCGCCATCAGCGAGCTTTTGCCGGATCCCGAAGGGCCGAGCAGCGCGACGCTCTCGCCGGGCCGCACGCTGAGGTCGATCCCGCGCAGGATGTCGACGCGAGCGGGCGCGCGACCCAGCGACAGCGTCAGATTGCGCGCGGCGATCACGCTGCTATCGCGTGTCGGGCGGGCGGGATCGGCGGACGACGGGAGTGCAGCGGATGTCACGGTTTCGCGGATATGGGGCAGCGCGCGCGCTTGTCCATCTCGGGCTGGCGTTTTTCCTCGTCGGCGGTGCACCGGTGCGCGCGGCGGGCCCGCTGATCTGGGCGCTGGGCGACAGCCTCACCGCGGGCTACGGCCTGCCCCCGTCGGACGGGTTCACCACGCAGCTCGAAGCCACGCTGCGCAGGGCGGGCGTAGCCGCGACCGTGCGCAACGGCGGCATCTCGGGCGACACCGCCGCGCAAGGCCGCGCGCGGCTGCTCTGGGGACTTCGTGGACTTGGCGCGACGCCGGATCTGGTGATCGTCGAACTGGGTGCCAACGACATGCTGCGCGGGCTGCCGCCAACGCAGACTGCGGCCAATCTCGATCTGATCCTCGTCGAGTTGCAGCGGCGCCATATCCGCGTGCTGATCGCGGGGATGAAGGCCTCGCCCAATCTCGGTCCCGATTATCGCGCGCAGTTCGACGCGATCTATCCGGCGCTCGCCAAGCGCTATCGCGCGCGGCTCTATCCGTTCTTCCTCGACGGCGTCGCAGGCAAACCCGCGCTGATTCAGGGCGACGGCCTCCACCCCAACGCGACCGGGGTGAAGATCATCGTCGGCCGGATGGTGCCTGCGGTGAAGGGCGCGCTGGGGAGGGACGGATAGTCATCAACTTCATTCTCCGTTCGCCCTGAGCTTGTCGAAGGGCTGCCCTTCTTCCCACGACGTTCGAGAAGAAATAACGGTGCTTCGATAAGCTCAGCGCGAACGGAGGAAGGGGCCGGAATATTCCGCTGCCGCTTGATGCGACAGGCAAGGGGGCATATCGCGCCATACCTGTCGTTCGAAGGGATCGCCCATGACGTTGCCAGCGCTGCTCGAAAATCGCCTGTCGGTCCCGATGATCGCGTCGCCGCTGTTCATCATCTCTCAGCCCGAACTGGTGCTCGCGCAATGCCGCGCGGGTGTCGTCGGCTCGTTCCCGTCGCTCAACGCGCGGCCGTCGGGCGTGTTCGAGCAGTGGCTGCAGCGGCTGACGAGCGAGCTGACCGAGCAGGACGCGCCGTTCGCGGTCAACCTCATCGTCCACCGCACCAACGACCGGCTCGAGGAAGACCTCAAATTGTGCGTGCAGTACAAGGTGCCGATCATCATCACGTCGCTCGGCGCGCGGCCCGAGATCAACGAGGCGGTGCACAGCTATGGCGGGATCGTCTTCCACGACATCATCGACAACGTCTTCGCGCATAAGGCGATCGAGAAGGGCGCGGACGGCCTGATCGCGGTCGCCGCTGGCGCGGGCGGCCATGCCGGAACACTGTCGCCGTTCGCGCTGGTGCAGGAAATCCGCGAATGGTTCGACGGGCCGCTGGCGCTGTCGGGCGCGATCGCCAACGGCGCGTCGATCGCGGCGGCGCGCGCGCTGGGCGCCGATCTCGCCTATGTCGGATCGGCGTTCATTGCGACGCAAGAAGCCGGCGCCGCATCGGCCTACAAGCAGATGATCGTCGACAGCCACGCCAGCGACATCGTCTATTCGAACCTGTTCACCGGCGTGCACGGCAATTATCTCAAGCCGAGCATCGTCGCGGCGGGGATGGATCCGGAGGCGCTGCCCGAATCCGATCCGTCCAAGATGAACTTCTCGATCGCGACCGACGGCAAGAAGGCGTGGCGCGATATCTGGGGATGCGGGCAGGGCATCGGCGCGGTCAACGAGGTGCTGCCGGCGGCTAAGCTGGTCGAGCGGCTGGGCGTCGAAT
>Ga0302314_10020933_pt1 | contig 10798 bp, 5 predicted proteins | sample III_Palsa_N2_3_FD_200533 | JGI IMG/M metagenome (GOLD analysis project Ga0302314, IMG submission 200533) | Peat permafrost microbial communities from Stordalen Mire near Abisko, Sweden - III_Palsa_N2_3 | ecosystem: Environmental > Terrestrial > Soil > Palsa > Peat permafrost | place: Sweden... | reverse complement strand
GCTCCATGCGCGTCGAACGGGTTCCATTTCGCTTAATCAGTGCCGCGACGGCTGCCATATTGCTGGCAGCGTGCGGACCAAAACAATCGGCCCCGCCACAACAAACGCCGGAAGTCGGCATCGTGACTGTCCAGCCGACGGCCGTGCCGGTCGTCACCGAACTGCCGGGCCGTACCAATGCATTCCTCGTGGCCCAGGTGCGCGCGCGCGTGGACGGCATCGTGCTGCGCCGTGAATTCACTGAAGGCAGCCAGGTGAAGGCCGGCCAGCGTCTCTACAAGATCGACCCGGCGCCGTATATCGCCACCTTGAACAGCGCCAAGGCGACGCTCGCCAAGGCCGAGGCGAATCTCGTGTCGGTCACCGCGCAGGCCGGCCGCTACAAGGTGCTGGTCGCGGCCAATGCCGTTAGTAAGCAGGACTACGACAACGCCGTGGCCTCGGAAGGCCAGGCGGCAGCGGATGTGGCTTCCGGCAAGGCTGCGGTCGATACCGCGCAGATCAATCTGGGCTATACGGATGTCGTCTCGCCGGTGAGCGGCCAGGTCGGCATTTCGCAGGTCACGCCCGGCGCCTACGTGCAGGCGAGCGCCGCTACGTTGATGTCCACCGTGCAGCAGCTCGACCCGATGTACGTCGACCTGACGCAATCGAGCCTCGACGGCCTGAAGCTGCGCCGTGAAGTGCAGGAAGGGCGTCTGAAGACGAGCGGCCCGGATGCGGCCAAGGTCACGCTGATTCTCGAAGACGGCCGCACCTATTCGGAAACCGGCAAGCTGCAGTTCAGCGACGTCACGGTCGACCAGAGCACCGGCTCGGTCACGGTTCGCGCGCTGTTCCAGAACAAGGACAACGTGCTGCTGCCGGGCATGTTCGTGCGCGCGCGCATCGAAGAAGGCGTGAACGACCGCGCCATCATCGTGCCGCAGGTCGGCATCACGCATGACCAGAAGGGTACGCCGACCGCACTGGTTGTCGGTTCGGACAACAAGGTTGCATTGCGCCAGCTAGTCACCTCGGCCACGTACGGTTCGAACTGGGTGGTCGATAGCGGCCTGGCTGCGGGCGACCGCGTGATCGTGCAGGGCACCGACAAGGTTCGTCCGGGCATGGAGGTCAAGACCGTGCCCGCGCAACTGCCTGGCACACCCGCTTCCGACGCTACCGCTCAAGGTGCGCCGGCCGCCAGCGGTGCGCCGTCGGCACAAGCTGCCTCCGCTGCATCGGGCGCGTAACAACAGGGAGCCTGTTTCATGGCAAAGTTTTTTATCGATCGCCCGATTTTTGCATGGGTGATCGCCATCATCTTGATGCTCGCCGGCATCGCGTCGATCTTTACGCTACCGATCGCGCAATACCCGACCATCGCACCGCCGGCAATCCAGATTAGCGCAACCTATCCGGGCGCGTCGGCGAAGACGGTTGAAAACACCGTCACGCAGGTGATCGAGCAGCAGATGAGTGGTCTTGACCACTTGCTGTACCTCTCGTCCACGTCGGACGACTCGGGCACGGCTACCATCACGCTGACGTTTGCAGCCGGCACCAATCCTGACATTGCGCAGGTGCAGGTGCAGAACAAGCTGCAGCTCGCCACGCCGCTTCTGCCGCAGGAAGTGCAGCAGCAGGGAACGAAGGTCACCAAGTCGAGCAGTAGCTTCTTGCTTGTCATGGCCTTCAACTCCGAAGACGGCAGCATGAACAAGTATGACCTGGCGAACTATGTCGCCTCGAACATCGAAGATCCGATCAGCCGGATCGACGGTGTGGGTACGGTCACGCTGTTCGGCTCGCAGTACGCCATGCGGATCTGGCTCGATGCGAACAAGCTCAACAACTACGGCCTGACGCCGGTTGATGTGCAGACGGCCATCACGAACCAGAACGTCCAGGTGTCGGGCGGTTCGCTTGGCGGTACGCCGTCGGTGCCGGGGCAACTGCTGCAGGCTACGATCAGCGAAGCCACGCTGCTGCAGACGCCTGAGCAGTTCGGCAACATTCTGCTGAAGGTGAACCAGGACGGCTCGCGCGTGCTGCTGAAGGACGTGGCGCGTATCGATCTCGGCGGCGAAAACTACAACTTCGACACGAAGTACAACGGCGTGCCGACGGCAGGCTTCGGTATCCAGCTCGCCACGGGTGCCAACGCACTGGCTACGGCCAACGCGGTTCGCGCGAAGATCGCGCAGTTGTCGAAATACTTCCCGCACGGTCTCGTCGTGAAGTACCCGTATGACACGACGCCGTTCGTGCGCCTGTCGATCGAGGAAGTGGTCAAGACGCTGCTCGAAGGTATCGTGCTGGTGTTCCTCGTGATGTACCTGTTCCTGCAGAACCTGCGCGCGACGTTGATTCCGACGATCGCGGTCCCAGTGGTGCTGCTCGGTACGTTTGCGATCATGAGCGCGGTGGGCTTCTCGATCAACGTGCTGTCGATGTTCGGGTTGGTGCTCGCCATCGGCTTGCTGGTGGACGATGCGATCGTGGTGGTGGAGAACGTCGAGCGGGTGATGGCCGAAGAGGGCTTATCGCCACGTGACGCCACCCGCAAGGCCATGGACCAGATTACCGGCGCACTGGTCGGCGTGGCGCTCGTGCTGTCGGCGGTGTTCGTGCCGGTGGCGTTCTCGGGCGGCTCGGTGGGCGCGATTTACCGGCAGTTCTCGCTGACCATCGTGTCGGCGATGGTGCTGTCCGTGATGGTGGCGCTGGTCCTGACGCCGGCACTGTGCGCGACGATTCTCAAGCCGATTCCGCAGGGCCATCACGAAGAAAAGAAGGGCTTCTTCGGCTGGTTCAACCGGAACTTCGAGAAGAGCCGCGACAAGTACCACAGCGGCGTGCACCACGTGATCAGGCGCTCGGGCCGCTGGCTCATCATCTATCTGGTGGTGATCGTGGCAGTGGGGATGCTGTTCGCGCGCCTGCCCAAGTCGTTCCTGCCGGATGAAGACCAGGGCACGATGTTCGTGCTGGTGCAGACGCCGTCGGGCTCGACCCAGGAAACCACCGCGCACGCGTTGAAGGACATTTCGGACTACCTGCTCACAACCGAGAAGGGCATTGTCGAATCCGTCTTTACGGTGAACGGCTTCAGCTTCGCGGGCCGTGGCCAGAACGCGGGTCTGGTGTTCGTGCGGATGAAGGACTACTCGCAGCGCCAGCACGCCGACGAAAAGGTTCAGGCCCTGGTGGGGCGTCTGTTCATGCACTTCGCGGGCTACAAGAACGCGCTGGTGTATCCGGTCAACCCGCCGTCGATTCCTGAACTGGGTACTGCAGCCGGCTTCGACTTCGAACTCGAAGACCGTGCAGGGGTGGGCCACGAGAAGCTGATGGAAGCGCGCAACATGCTGCTCGGCATGGCTGCGAAGGACCCGATGCTGGCGCAGGTGCGTCCGAACGGCCTGAACGACACGCCGCAGTTCAAGGTGACGATCGACCACGAGAAGGCTTCGGCGCTGGGTGTTTCGCTCGCCACGATCGACCAGACGTTCTCGATCGCCTGGGCGTCCTCCTATGTGAACAACTTCCTCGATACGGACAGCCGGATCAAGAAGGTGTATCTGCAGGGTGACTCGCCGTTCCGTATGAACCCGGAAGACCTGAACGACTGGTACGTGCGCAACGGTGCGGGCACCATGGTGCCGTTCTCGGCGTTCGCGAGCGGCCAGTGGACGTATGGCTCGCCGAAGCTGGAGCGCTACAACGGTATTTCCGCGGTGGAAATCCAGGGTGCCGCAGCGCCGGGCAAGAGTACGGGTCAGGCCAACGCGGCCATGGAAGCGCTTGCGGCGAAACTGCCGGCGGGCATCGGTTACGAATGGACGGGTCTGTCGTTCCAGGAAATCCAGTCCGGTTCGCAGGCGCCGATTCTGTACGGCATCTCGATCCTCGTCGTGTTCCTGTGTCTCGCGGCACTGTATGAAAGCTGGTCGATCCCGTTCTCGGTGATCATGGTGGTGCCGCTCGGCGTGTTGGGCGCACTGCTGGCTGCCACGCTGCGTGGTCTCGAGAACGACGTGTTCTTCCAGGTGGGTCTGTTGACCACGGTGGGGCTGTCGGCGAAGAACGCGATTCTGATCGTGGAATTCGCCCGCGAGCTGCAGCAGAGTGAAGGCATGGGACCGGTCGAGGCCGCGCTGGAAGCTGCGCGTCTGCGGTTGCGGCCGATTCTGATGACCTCGCTCGCGTTCATTCTCGGTGTGATGCCGCTAGCTATCAGTAACGGCGCAGGCTCGGCGAGCCAGCACGCAATTGGTACCGGCGTGATCGGCGGGATGCTGACGGCAACCTTCCTCGCGATCTTCATGATCCCGATGTTCTTCGTCGTGGTCCGTGCGAAGTTCGGCGGTGAGAAGGAAGACCCGGATGCGGCGCTCGAACACTATAACCAGCACCATCCTCATGACCCGCAGGACCAGGGTCATGACGGAAGCGGCTCGGGCAAGGAAGGACACTGAGATGCAAAAACACTCTTTGATTGCAGTGGCGGTCGCGATCCTCGCTACAGCTTGCACGATGGAGCCGAAGTATGTGCAGCCGGCCGCGCCGGTCTCCGGCGCGTTCCCGGCGAGCGGCGTCTACGCGACGCAGCCGGGCCCGGCCAACGGCGGCGCACGTAGCGCCAACGGCCAGGCCGCGGTCGACATCGGCTGGCGCGATTTCTTTGCCGACGCGCGACTGCAGCGGCTGATCGAGCTCGCGCTGAAGAACAACCGCGATCTGCGCGTGTCGGTGCTGAATATCCAGCAGGCGCAGGCACAGTATCGGGTGGCGCGCGCGAGCCTGTTCCCCACCATCAATGCAGCGGGTTCGGAGACCCGGACGCGTACCCCGGCGGACCTCGCGCTGCCGGGTGAAGAGCTCAGCACCGAATATTCGGTCGGGCTCAACGCGTCATGGGAGCTCGACTTCTTCGGCCGGATTCGCAGCCTGAAGGACCAGGCCCTGGATCAATACCTGTCCACGGCCCAGGCCCGCAAGGCGGCGGAAATCGCGCTGGTGTCGTCGGTGGCGGACCAGTATCTGACGCTGCTCTCGGATGACGATCTGCTGAAGGTCACCCAGGATACGTTGAACACGGCGCAGGCCTCGTACAACATCACGAAGCTGCAGTTCGAGACGGGCACGGGTTCCGAACTCGATTTGCGCCAGGCTGAGACGGTGGTCCAGCAGGCGCTGGCCAACCAGCAGGCGCAGGCGCGTCTGCGGGCGCAGGCGGAAAACGCTCTGGTGCTCCTGGTGGGTGAGCCGTTGCCCGACGATCTGCCGCCGGGCAAGCAACTCGACGATCAGGATCTCCTCACGGACATCCCGGCCGGTTTGCCGTCCGATCTGCTGACGCGTCGTCCGGATATCGTCGAGGCTGAAGAGAGCCTGCTTGCTGCTAACGCGAACATCGGGGCAGCGCGCGCCGCGTTCTTCCCCCAGGTCTCGCTGACCGGCAACTTCGGCACGCTGAGTCCTTCGCTGGGTGGGCTGTTCAAACCGGGTTCCGCGGCGTGGTCGTTTGCGCCGCAGATCACGCTGCCGATCTTCACCGGTGGTCAGAACAAGGCCAATCTCGATCTCGCCCACGTCCAGAAGAACATCCAGATCGCACAGTACGAAAAGGCGATCCAGACGGCCTTCCGGGAAGTGGCGGATGGTCTCGCGGCACGCGGCACCTACGATCAGCAGATCCAGGCACTCGAGCGCGGTACTTTCGCGGAACAGCGTGCGCTCAATCTGTCCGAGATGCGTTACCACAATGGTGTGGACAGCTATCTGGCCGTGCTGACCGCGCAGACCAACCTGTACTCGGTGCAACAGTTGCTGATTGCGGCGCGTCTGAACCGTCTCACGAATCTGGTCGATCTGTATCAGTTCCTGGGTGGTGGCTGGATCGAGCACAACGGCGATCAACCGCGTCCGGCTGATGCACCGGTCGACTACAGTGCGACCGGCACGCCGGCGGTGGCGTCTGCGCCTTCGGTGAATTAAGCGCAGGGCAGCACAGGCGAGGGCGGGTTCTGCTGCGGAATTTGCCGCGCCTCGTGTAGCAAAGAAAAACGCCACGGCATGCCGTGGCGTTTTTTTGTTGGCGCTGAGGGTCGGCGTCTTATCCTTCGTTGTCCCTCAGTTGTCTTTCAGTCGCCGCTCAGTGCAAATCCGCAGCACGCAGCATCTCATCACCAGGAGCCGCTTCCTCATTCCCACTACGTCCGTCGAAATCATGCCCAGCGCGGCGGATCTCACGCTTCGCAGCGCGTTCACCCTTCACGCCGTTGAACACCAGGTTCAGCACCACAGCGGAGACCGAAGCGAGCAGAATCCCGCTGTGCAGCAGTGGCGACAGCGCCGGCGGCAGTTTCTCGAAGAAATGCGGCGACACAACCGGCACCAGACCCAGACCGATACTGACCGCGACGATGAACAGGTTGTGCTGGTTCTTCACGAAGTCGACCTTCGACAGCACTTTGATGCCGTTTGCGGCCACCATCCCGAACATCACGATCCCCGCGCCGCCGAGTACGAACGCCGGCACCGAGGCGACCACCTGCGCCATCTTCGGAAACAGGCCGAGCAGCACGAGAAGCACGCCACCCATGGCGCAGACGAAACGGCTCTTCACACCCGTCACGCCGATCAGTCCGACGTTCTGCGAAAACGAGGTATGCGGGAACGAGTTGAAGATGCCACCGATCAGCGTGCCCAGACCGTCGACGCGCAGGCCGCGCACCAGCGTCTTCTGATCCACCGGGCGATCCACCATATCGCCGACCGCGAGGAACATGCCGGTCGATTCGATGAAGGTGACGAACATCACGGTGACCATCGTCGCGATGGCGAGCGGATCGAAGTGCGGCAGGCCGAAGTGGAACGGCATCACGATGCCGACCCACGGTGCGGCCGTCACGCCTTCCATGTTGACGCGACCGAGCAGCGCGGCGATCACGAAGCCGGCGACGATGCCGAGCAACACGGAAATGTTCGAGATGAAGCCCTTGCCGAACTTGTTGATCATGAGAATCAACGTCAGCACGAGCAGCGACAGGCCCAGATAAACCGGATTGCCGTAGTCAGGATTGCCGACGCCGCCGGCCGCCCAGTTGATGCCGACTTCCATCAACGAGAGCCCGATCACGGAGATCACCACGCCGATCACCACCGGCGGGAAGAAGCGCAACAACTTGCCGACGGCGGGCGCGAGCAGGATGCCGATCACCCCCGCCGCGATAGTCGAGCCGAAGATATCGAGAATGCCCAGACTGGGGTTGGTACCGATCGCCACCATCGGACCGACGGCCGCGAACGTGCAGCCCATGATGACGGGCAGGCGGATACCGAAGATCCACAGGCCGAGCGTCTGGATCAGCGTGGCAATGCCGCAGGAGAAGAGGTCGGCGCTGATCAGGAACGCAATCTGATCTTTGGGCAGTTTGAGCGCGCTACCGATGATGAGCGGGACCGCCACTGCGCCTGCGTACATGACGAGGACGTGCTGAATGCCGAGCGTAAGCAACTGGCCTGCGGGCAGTCGCTCGTCGCACGGGTGAACCGTGTTCGATTGCATTTTGTCTCTCTCCACCATCTCGTTTTGGGATGACTCCAAGGTATGCGGAGAGAAAAAGCACAACAAGACCACTGGGGCCTATTCCCGGCTTCGCGATGATCGTATGGGTACGGGCATTTTGAAAGCCAATCGAAATACACGCGCTGCGAAAACCGGCTGTGAGCCCTATGCGGCGGTACGAGGGCGCGAGCGTGCCGGCGGGCAGGGCGAAAGCGATATGTGTGAGAATCCATGAGGTGTATTCGAAGCGACACATAGTATTGTTTTGACGCTGCTCCCAGGATGGCGGGGTTAACCCGCGAATGGCGTTTTCCGGGGCACTCGCAGCGATGGTGGGCAAGCGTGGTGCGCGCCACGCGCTGGCGTCGCCCTTTCGCTCTCATTCCCTCTGAGATTTCGATACTTTTTCATCCATGAGTTTTCTCGGCATTGATCTCGGTACCGGTTCGCTGAAGCTTGCAATCGTCGGTGGCACCGGCCGCGAAACGTCGGCGGCCAGCGTCGCTTACGCGCTCGAAACGCCGCATCCCGGTTGGGCCGAGACATCAGTCGACACATGGTGGCGCGCGCTGTGCGAAGCGGCGGCACGGCTGCCGGCGCAGCAGCGCGACGGTGTCGAGGCCATCGGTTTCTCCGGACAAATGCACGGTGTGGTGTTGACCGATGCAGAGGGCCGCGCGATACGGCCTGCGATGCTGTGGCCCGACACACGTGCACTCGGACTGCTCGACGAATGGCCGGCGCCGCAGCCGAATCCTGTCGCGCCGGGCATGGCGGGACCGTTGCTGCGCTGGATCGTGCAGCACGAACCGCAGTCGGCCCGCGCGGCGCGCTGGGCGCTGCAACCGAAGGACTGGTTGCGGGTGGCGCTCGGTGGTGCCGTGCAGACCGATCCATCGGATGCCTGCGCAACCGCACTGGCGGATCCCGCCGGCGTGTGGGATCGCGCGCAACTCGAGCGGCTCGAATTGCCGGAAGCATGGTTTGCGCCGCTCGCGCCGTCGTATGCGGGCGGCGGCATGTTGTCGCAGGCAGCGGCCTCGGCGCTGGGCTTGCGCGCGGGCATCGTGCTCGCGACCGGCGCCGCGGATACCCCGTGCGCCGCGCTCGGCAGCGGCCTCGCCGCGGAAGGCGACGCGCTGCTCACGACCGGCACCGGCGGCCAGATCGTCATGCTCGCGAACGAGGCGCCGGCGGCAGCGCCTGGGCTGCATCGCTACCGTGCGGCAAGCGATCACTGGTACCGGATGGCGGCCATGCAGAACGTCGGCGTCGCGCTCGAAACCGTGCGCGGCTGGTTATCCTATGAATGGGCCGACGCGTATCGCGATGCCTTCGACAGCGCCGACTCGACAGTGGCATCCGGTCTCACGTTCCTGCCTTACCTGACGGGCGAGCGCACGCCGTGGCTCAATCCTGCCGCGCGGGGCGGCTGGATGGGTCTCGCCCTCGGCCATACGCGCGGCACGATGATGCGGGCCGCCTTCGAGGGCGTCGCCTTCTCGTTGAGCGCGGGTCTCGATGCAATCCGGGCGAGCGGCGCCACGGTCGCTGCGCTGCGCCTCGCAGGCGGCGGCTCCGTAGATGCGCGCTGGCGCCAGTTGCTCGCCGATGCATTGAACGTGGAACTGTACGCGGTCGATTGTCCGAACGCCGCGGCGCGCGGCGCGGCGATCCTCGGTGGGCTCGCGAGCGGCCATTGGCACGCGGGCGATCTCGCCGCGCCTGCGCCGGGTGCTACTCGCGTCGCCGGTCCGCAAAACGACGCGGCGCTGGCCGAGCGTTATGCGCGCTTTATCGATCTGTATGGCCGCGTTGAAGCGTGGTTCGCGGCACCACGTGTCGAGTGAAACGATGTCGCCCATGAGCAATCAAACGGCGAGTGCTGGAATACGCGTTGCGCCATTTTCGGCGATCATAGGCGCCGGCCACGGTACGGCATTCAGAGACCGATTCAAGGAACTACAGGAGCATTCATCATGAAGACGAAAGCAGCCATCGCATGGAAAGCCGGCGCACCGCTGACAATCGAAGAAGTCGATCTCGAGGGTCCGCGCGCCGGTGAAGTGCTGATCGAAGTGAAGGCGACGGGCATCTGCCATACCGACTACTACACGTTATCGGGCGCAGACCCGGAGGGCATCTTCCCGGCGATTCTCGGTCATGAAGGTGCCGGCGTGATCGTCGACGTCGGTCCTGGCGTCGGCACGCTCAAGAAGGGCGATCACGTGATTCCGCTCTACACGCCGGAATGCCGCCAGTGCAAGTTCTGCCTGTCGCGCAAGACCAACCTGTGCCAGGCGATTCGCTCCACGCAGGGCAAAGGCCTGATGCCGGACGCGACCTCGCGCTTTTCTTTGGATGGCAAGCCGCTGTTTCATTACATGGGCACGTCCACGTTCTCGAACTACATCGTCGTGCCGGAAATTGCCGTGGCGAAGGTGCGTGAAGACGCGCCGTTCGACAAGATCTGCTACATCGGCTGCGGCGTGACGACGGGCGTGGGCGCCGTCGTGTATTCGGCCAAGGTCGAGGCGGGCGCGAACGTGGTGGTGTTCGGTTTGGGCGGCATCGGCCTGAACGCAATCCAGGGCGCGAAGATGGTGGGAGCGGACAAGATCATCGGTGTCGATATCAACCCGGGCCGCGTCGAACTGGCGAAGAAGTTCGGCATGACGCACTTCATCAACCCGAGCGAAGTCGAGAACGTGGTCGACCATATCGTGCAGTTGACCGACGGCGGCGCGGACTACTCGTTCGAATGCATCGGCAACACCAAGGTGATGCGACAGGCTTTGGAGTGCACGCATAAGGGCTGGGGTCAGTCATTCATCATCGGCGTGGCGGCAGCGGGCGAAGAAATCAGCACGCGTCCGTTCCAGCTGGTGACGGGCCGCGAGTGGAAGGGCTCGGCATTCGGCGGTGCGCGTGGCCGCACCGATGTGCCGAAGATCGTCGACTGGTACATGGAAGGCAAGATCAACATCGACGATCTGATCACGCACCGTCTGCCGCTCGAACGCATCAACGAAGGCTTCGACCTGATGAAGAAGGGCGAGTCGATCCGCTCGGTGGTGCTGTACTAATGTCGGACTCACGCAGCAAACAAGGGGACGCGCGATGCTCGAACTTCTAGCTTCGCACGCCTGCTACGGCGGCGTGCAGCGCATTTACAAGCATGACTCGAAGGTCACCGGCTTGTTGATGCGCTTTTCGGTGTATTTGCCGCCGCAGGCTTTG
>Ga0302314_10020932_pt1 | contig 10798 bp, 8 predicted proteins | sample III_Palsa_N2_3_FD_200533 | JGI IMG/M metagenome (GOLD analysis project Ga0302314, IMG submission 200533) | Peat permafrost microbial communities from Stordalen Mire near Abisko, Sweden - III_Palsa_N2_3 | ecosystem: Environmental > Terrestrial > Soil > Palsa > Peat permafrost | place: Sweden... | reverse complement strand
AGATCGCCGGGCTGGTCGGTAGCCACGCGCTCAGCCACACCCGGATGGCGACCGAAAGCCGCGTCACGACCGAACACTCGCACCCGTTCTCGACCGGCCTCGATCTCTGCCTCGTGCACAACGGCTCGCTGTCGAACCACAACCGCCTGCGCCGCGTGCTGACGCGCGAGGGGGTCCGCTTCCGGACCGACTGCGACAGCGAGGTCGCGGCGGGATACCTGACCTGGCGGATGCGGGAGGGGGCGTCGCTCGAGCAGGCGCTGGAGCACTGCCTGCAGGACCTCGACGGCTTCTACACGTTCGCCGTCGGGACGCGCGAAGGGTTCGCGGTGCTGCGCGACCCGATCGCGTGCAAACCGGCGGTCATGGCCGAGACGGACGAGTGGGTCGCGATCGCCTCGGAGTACCGGGCGATCGCCGGGTTGCCGGGGGCGGCCGACGCCGACACCTGGGAGCCGGAGCCGGGGCGCGTCTACAGCTGGGGCACGGCGCTGGTCGCGTGATGGCCGAGACGCTTTCGAGCACGCTCACCTTCGATCTCGCGGCTGAGGGGGTGCGCGAGCTCAACCGGATGCTGCACGACCCGCAATTGATCGCACCCACCCCCCAACCTGCCCGCCTGACGGTCTTGAACCCGGGCGGCAAGCACGCGATCGCCGTCGGGATCGACGGACCGTGGGAGGTCGAGATCGACGGCCACGTCGGCTACTACTGCGCCGGCATGAACCAGCACGCAACCGTCCGGATCCGCGGCAACTGCGGCGTCGGCGTGGCGGAGAACATGATGTCGGGACAGGTGATCGTCGAGGGCAGCGCCAGCCAGGCAGCGGGCGCGACCGCCCGTGGCGGTCTGCTGGTGATCTGCGGCGACGCCTCGGCCCGCTGTGGGATCTCGCTGAAGGGCGCCGACATCGTCGTCCGCGGCTCGGTCGGGCACATGAGCGCGTTCATGGCACAGAAGGGCGCGCTGGTCGTCTGCGGCGACGCCGGCGACGCGCTCGGCGATTCGCTGTACGAGGCGCGGCTGTACGTGCGCGGCAAGGTCGCCGGCCTGGGCGCCGACTGCATCGAGAAGGAGATGCGGGCCGAGCACCTGGTGCAGGTGAGCGGACTGCTTGGGGCCGCGGGCTTCGAGGATCTCGATCCGGCCGACTTCCGCCGCTACGGCTCGGCTCGCCGCCTCTACAACTTCCACGTCGACAACGCCGGGAGCTACTGATGCTGCGCGAGTCCGCCACGTTCGACCGGGCGGCGATCGCCGAGATCCAGCGGGCCGCGCGCGAGGGGATCTACGACATCCGCGGGTTCGGCGCCAAACGCCGCGTGCCGCATTTCGACGACCTGCTGTTCCTCGGCGCAAGCGTGTCACGCTACCCGCTCGAGGGCTACCGCGAGCGTTGCTCGACCGATGTCCTGATCGGCACCCGGTTCGCGCGCGAGCCCGTCCAGCTCGACATCCCGATCACGATCGCCGGGATGAGCTTCGGCGCGCTGTCGGGCCCCGCCAAGGAGGCGCTCGGCCGCGGCGCGAGCGAGGTCGGAACCTCGACGACGACCGGCGACGGCGGCATGACGCCGGAGGAGCGCGAGCACTCGACCAAGCTCGTCTACCAGCTGCTGCCCTCGCGCTACGGGATGAACCCGACCGATCTGCGCCGTGCGGACGCGATCGAGGTCGTCGTCGGCCAGGGCGCCAAGCCCGGCGGTGGCGGCATGCTGCTCGGCCACAAGATCTCCGACCGGGTCGCCGAGATGCGCGACCTGCCGGCGGGGATCGACCAACGCAGCGCCTGCCGGCACCCCGACTGGACCGGTCCCGACGACCTGGAGATCAAGATCCAGGAGCTGCGCGAGATCACCGATTGGCGGATCCCGATCTACATCAAGATCGGCGCGAGCCGCACCTACTACGACGTCGCGCTCGCCGTCAAGGCCGGCGCCGACGCGATCGTGCTCGACGGGATGCAGGGCGGCACGGCCGCCACCCAGGAGGTGTTCATCGAGCACGTCGGGATCCCGATCCTCGCCGCGATCCCGCAGGCCGTCGAGTCGCTCGTCGACCTCGGCATGCACCGCGAGGTCCAGCTGATCGTCTCGGGCGGGATCCGCACCGGCGCTGACGTCGCCAAGGCGCTGGCGCTCGGGGCCGACGCGGTCTCGATCGGCGTCGGCGCGCTGATCGCGCTCGGCGACAACTCGCCCGCATTCGATCAGGAGTACCGCGCAATCGGCTCGGCGGCGGGCTACTACGACGACTGGCACGCCGGTCTTGACCCGGCCGGAATCTCGACCCAGGAAGATGAACTCGCGTCCCGCCTGCACCCGATTGAGGGCGGCCGGCGTGTGGCCAACTACCTGCGCGTGCTGGCGCTCGAGACCCAGACGCTGGCGCGGGCCTGCGGCAAGTCCCACGTCCGCAACCTCGAGCCGGAGGACCTCGTCGCGCTCACCGTCGAGGCGGCCGCGATGGCCCGGGTCCCGCTCGCCGGCACGAGCTGGATCCCCGGCTCGGGTTCGCTGGGCGCTTGAACGACCCAAACGTCGCGGGGTTGCGGTCGATCTGCGGGGGCTGCGCAAATCGGGCGCCCACAGCGCCCCAGCTGCGCAGGCTCGGCCCTCGGGGCAAGGCATCGTGACGTTCTGGTCGTTCACGCGGCGGCCGTGGCGGACGGCTCCAAGCCGCCCGCAGACGCGATCGCGTCGCACCCCACAGCCAAACCGCACCCCAGCCCAGGCAGCGCCGCGACTGCGGACGGCTACGGGCCGTCCGACCCAGAGATCTGCGCGGGACCAGAACAGACCTGATGGGCCCCCGAAGTGCGTCCAACCGAGCGCAGGCGGCCGGCAGCGGCGCTGCCCGCGATCAGCATCAGCACCCCGTAGACGCCGGGAACCACCCCGGCCGCCGGGCCGAACGCCTGCGTCGCGAGCGCCGCCGCGACCGCGAAGTCGCGCATCCCGATCGCGAACGCTCCCGCCGTTCCCGCCCTGCCCGAGACCCGGCTGCGCCAGGCCGCCGCGACCATCGCCGAGCAGGCCAGGAACGCCGCCCCGGCGCCGATCGCAAGACCGAGCCGGTGCGCTCCCCGCTCGCCTGACAGCGACGCGTACACGAGCGCCACGACGGCGACCGCCGCGACGCCCTCGCGCTGCTCGTCGACCGCGCCCAGTGCCGGGATCACCGTCCGTAGCCCGACGCCGGCCGCGAGCGGCGCGAGCACGACGAGCGCGAAGCGTCCGAGCAGCGCGCCCCCATCGACGTGAACGCCGCCGCCGAGCCAGGCGATCGCCAGCGGGCCGAACACGGCGGCGACAATCAGCGAACCCATCACCGCGCCCAGCGCGATCGCCGCGTCGGCGCCCGCCAGCGCGACCAGCCCAACCGCCGCCACCTCGGAGCTCGACAACCCGCATGCCAGCAGCCCGTCGCGGACCTCCCCGGCGCCGAACGCGCGCCCGAGCGCCCAACCGATCGCGCCGAGGACGAGGAATGGGAGCACCGACAGCAGCGCGACCGCCGTCGCCTGCGCGCGCAGCCGCGCGAGCTCGACCGCCGGGATTCCGAGCGCGGTCGCGAGCACGAGCACAGCCAGAAGCACGTCGCTGCGGTGCGCGACCGCCCCCGAGGGCAGTGCGAGCGCAAGCACCGCGGCCAGCAGTGCCAGCGGGGTCAGAAAGCGCGGAACGGCGGCGAGCTTGCTCAAGACCCGCCACCAAGCGCCCGCGTGAGCGCCTCTGCAGCGTCGAGCAACGGTGCAAGCACAGCCGTCGGGTCGGGCAGGCGGGCGGCGGGCGCCTGTACGCCGAGGATCGCCGCCAGCTCGCCGCCCCGACCGAACACCGGCGCCGCGATTGCGTTGACGTCGATCTCGCGCTCGCCAAACACCGTGGCGAAGCCGCGCTCGCGGACGGCGCGAATCTCCGAGGCGAGGTCGGCGCGGTCGGTGATCGTGCGCGGCGTCAACGGACGCAGGTCGCGCTCGCGGGGGAGCGGGCGGCCGCCGAAGGCGAGCATCACCTTGCCGACCGCGGTCGCGTGCAGGACGCTCGGACGCCCGAGCCGCGCCATGCTGACGACGCTGGCGCGCGAGGGGACCGAGTCGACCGTGATCGTCTCGCGCTCACCGGGCAGCGACAGCGTCGCGGTCTCGCCCGTGCGCTCCATCAGCTCGACCAGCAGCGGCCGCGCGAGCGCCTGCACGTCGAGGCGCGACAGGACCCGATCGGCGAGCGTGACGAGCGCGAGCCCGAGCCGGTACGGGCCGCCGGTGGGGTCTCGCTGGACCATCCCGGCGGCCTCGAGCGTCGCGAGCAGGCGCGACGCCGTGGAGGCGTTGACGCCGATCCGACGTGCGAGCTCGTTGACCCCGAGCCCGGCCTCGCTGTCGCGGAGCTCCTCGAGCAGCTGCAGCGCACGCACCACCGACCCGACCGTTCGTTGCGCCATTGGCAATAGTATTGCGCACTGCGCTTGTGTCGGTCTAGACTGCCAGCGCGTGTCGTTCGTCCTCACCTGCCCGATCTGCGGCCCCCGCGAGGTGACCGACTTCGCCTTCGGCGGCGAGCTCTCGAGCCGTCCCAAGCAGCCGCCTGGCTTCCGCGAGCTGTGCGAATACAACTACTTCCGACGCAACGTCGCCGGGGTCCAGCGCGAGTGGTGGTACCACCGCTCGGGCTGCCGCACCTGGTTCCAGGCAGACCGCGACACGCGCACGAACGAGGTGCTCCGAGTGGGTCTGCCCGGGAGCTTTGAGGCGTGAACCGGCTGCCGCCCCAGCCGGGCGAGCGGATCGACCGCAACCGCAGCCTGACGTTCACGTTCGACGGCAAGCCGGTCGACGCGCTCGAGGGCGACACGATCGCCTCGGCGCTGTTCGCCGCCGGCCGCCGAACGTTCTCGCGCAGCTTCAAGTACCACCGGCGCCGCGGGCTGCTGTGCTGCTCGGGCGCCTGCGCCAACTGCCTCGTCCAGGTCGATGGGGCCCCGGGAATCCGCGCGTGCACCGAGCCGGCCCGCCCCGGAGCGGTCGTCGAGCACATGAACGCCCGGCCCAGGCTCGACTTCGACGTGATGTCGATCACCGACCGGATCGGCGGCCCGTTCACGCCGCCCGGTTTCTACTACAAGACGTTCAAATGGCCGCGCAAGGCGTGGCCGCTGTACGAGAAGGTCTTGCGTAACGCAGCCGGACTCGGCACGCTCCCGCAGACTCAAGGCGAGCGTACCTGGAAGACCGAGTACCGCCGCCGCCACGCCGATCTGCTCGTGATCGGCGGCGGCGCGGCGGGCCTGGCCGCCGCGACCACCGCCGCGCGGCTCGGAGCCGACGTCGTGCTCGTCGACGAGAACCCGGTGCTCGGTGGACGCCTGCTGTGGGAGGGCGGCCACCAGCTCGCCGCCGAGCTCGCAGGCCGGGCGCAGGCTGCCGGCGTCGAGCTGCTGACGGGCGCGTCGGCGCTCGGGCACTACGACGGCCTCATCGCCGTCTGGCAGGACTCGACGCTTCACCAGATCCGATCGCGCCACCAGCTGTTCGCGACCGGCGCGATCGAGCAGCCGCTGATGTTCGCGGGCAACGACCTCCCCGGGGTGATGCTGTCGGGCGGCGCCGAGCGGCTGATGGCGCTCTACAGCGTGGCGCCGGGCCGCCGCGCGGTGCTCGTCACCTCATCCGATCGCGGCCTCACCGCCGCCGTCCGCCTCCGCCGCGCCGGGTTGCAGATCGACGCGGTCGCGGACCTGCGCGAGACTCGATCTGCTGCCGCCAACGCCACAGCATCCAGCGGCGTCGAGCTGTTGAGCGGCTGGACGGCGGTGGCGGCGACCGGCCGCCGGCAGGTGCAGGCGGTCACGCTCGCCCCGGTTGCGAGCGTCGCGCCCGGCGCCGGCCCGATGCCGCGCCGCGAGCTGCAGTGCGACCTGCTGATCGTCTCCGGCGGCGACGCCCCCGCGGTCTCGCTGCCCTCCCAAGCGGGGGCAAGCGCCGCCTACGACGCGGACAGCGGCACGTTCCGGCTCGCGCCAACGCCGCCCACCGTGTCCGCCGCCGGACAGCTTACCGGCCACGGCGGCGTCCGCGCCGCGGGCATCTCCGGCGAGCTCGCGGGCCTGCGCGCCGCCGCCGCGCTCGGGCTGGCCGCCTCCGCCGAGCACGATCAGCGCGTCGCCGAGCTCGAGCAGCGCCTCCGCGCCGAGCTGACCGAGGCCGACACCGAGGCGCCGCCGCCGCCCGATTGCGGCGATCCCCGCTGGGGCCGCACGTTCGCGTGCCTGTGTGAGGACGTCAGCGCGAAGGACATCCACCGAGGCGTCGAGGAGGGTTACGACTCGATCGAGCTGTGCAAGCGGTTCACGACCGTGACGATGGGGCCGTGTCAGGGACGGATGTGCCAGCTCGCGTCGGTCCGGCTGATCGCCCGCGAAACGGGACAGTCGCTGACCGCGGTCGGCACCACGACCGCGCGCCCGCCGTGGTCGACCGTCCCGCTCGGCGCGCTCGCGGGCGTCCCGCTCGAGCCCGCCAAGCGGACGCCGATGCACGCCGGCCACCTCGAGCTCGGCGCGAACATCAAGTGGGCCGGCGACTGGCAACGCCCGTACGACTATGGCGACCCGGACGCCGAGGTCAAAGCCGTGCACGAGGCCGCCGGGCTGATCGACGTCTCGACGCTTGGCAAGCTGCTCGTCAGCGGCCCCGATGCGGGCCTGTTCCTTGACCGCCTGTACCCCAACCGGCTCTCGAACCTGAAGCCCGGGAGGGTCCGCTACGGCGTGCTGACCAACGACGCGGGGCGGATCATGGACGACGGAACCGTGTGCCGGCTCGACGAGGACACGTTCTACGTGACGACGACCTCGAGCGGCGCCGGCGCCGTCGAGCAATGGTTCTCCTGGTGGCTCGCCGACTGGGGACTCGACGTCGAGCTGACCGACGTGACGCAGGCGCTGTGCGCCGTCAATCTCGCGGGCCCGCGAGCCCGCGAGATCCTCAGCCGGGTCACCGAGCTCGACATCTCGCGCGAGGGGTTCGCCTACCTCGATGCCCGCCAGGCGCCGGTCGCCGGCGTGAATGCGCTGCTGCTGCGGATCGGCTTCGTCGGCGAGCTCGGCTACGAGATCCACGCCCCCGCCGCGCACGGCGAGCAACTGTGGGAAGCGCTGCTCGCCGCCGGCGCGCAGGACGAGATCCGACCGTTCGGGCTCGAGCCCCAGCGCGTGCTCCGCCTCGAGAAGCAGCACATCATCGTCGGCCAGGACACCGACTCGGAGTCGAATCCGTACAACGCGGCGATGCCGTGGGCGGTCAAGCTCGACAAGGACGAGGAGTTCATCGGCAAGTGGGCGCTCGCGCGCGCCGCCGGCGGCGCGGCGCAGGCGACGCTCGTCGGCTTCAAGCTCGGGAACGGCCAGGTCCCCTTGGAAGGCGCCGCGATCCTCGACCCCGCCGGCGCCGCTGCCGGGCAGGTGACGAGCGCGCGGCGCTCGCGCCGGCTGGCGACCGTGATCGGGATGGCATGGGTGCCGGCCGCGCTCGCCACCGACGGCGCGACCGTGACGATCGCCGACCGGGGCTCGCGGCTGCAGGCGACGGTCGTGACCGAGCCGTTCTACGACCCCGGCGGCGAGCTCCTGCGATCGTGACGAGCCTCGCGTTCCTCTCCCCCACCCCCCACGAGGCGGTCGCGCGCTCGCCGATGGAACGGCTGGCGCGCGCCGCCGGCGCGGTCGTCGAGCTGCGCGACGGCTGGAACGCGCCGGTGTCCTACGGGGCGATTGTCGCCGAGCGGGCCCGCGTCGCGCAGTCGGTCGGCTTCGCCGACCGCTCGCGGATCCGAAAGCTCGAGCTGCGCCACAGCGGCACCGCAGACCTGACGCCGGTGCGGCTCCCCGGAACGGCGACGCGCACGAGCGACGGCGGCTGGCGCTGCCCCGTGACTCCCGAGCGAACGCTCGTGCTCGGCGGCAGCGGGGAGCTCCCCGCGGGCGCGCTCGACCTCACCTGCGCCCACGCAGCGCTCGAGCTCGCCGGCCCGCTGGCCGGCGAGTGCCTGGCCCGGTTCTGCGCGATCGACGTCCGCCCCGCGGTGCTCGGAGTCGGCGGCTTTCGCCCCGGCTCGGTCGCGCGCACCCCCGGCTACGTGCTGCGCACCGGCCCGAGCGCGCTGCTGATCCTGACCGGCTGGGCGTACGGCGAGTACCTGTGGGAGACGGTCGCGACCGCGGCGGCGCGGCTCGGTGGCGGACCGGTTGGGGAGGACGCCCTCGATGCGTGAGATCTTCCGGCCAGCGCGGATGTGGCGCCCGCGCGGCGAGCTGCGCTCCTCCTACGACGTCGTGATCATCGGCGGCGGCGCGCACGGCCTGGCCACGGCCTACTACCTCGGGCAGCGGGGCGTCAAGAACGTCGCCGTGCTCGAGAAGGGCTACATCGGCTCGGGCGCGGCCGGCCGCAACACGACGATCCTGCGCTCCAACTACAAGACGCCGGAGGGCGCCCGCTTCTACGACGCCTCGATCAAGCTGTACGAGCGGCTGTCGCTCGAGCTCGACTTCAACATGCTGTTCTCGCAGTGCGGCCACCTGACGCTCGCGCACTCCGACCGGGCGATGTTCGTGATGGCCAACCGCGCCGAGGTCAACCGCCTGAACGGGATCGACTCGCAGCTCGTCGACACGGCGCAGGTCGCCCGGCTGTGCCCCCAGCTGAACGTCTCCCCTGAGGTGACCTATCCGATCATGGGCGCGCTGTACCACCCCCCCGGAGGGATCATCCGGCACGACGCCGTCGTCTGGGGGTACGCCCGCGGGGCCGACCGCGCCGGCGTCGAGATCCATCCGTACACGGAGGTCACCGGACTCGAGCGCGCCGGTGAGCGGATCACGGCGGTGCAGACCAATCGTGGCCGGATCGAGGCCGGGCAGGTCGTCAGCGCGACTGCCGGCTGGAGCTCGATCGTGTGCGATCTGGCGCGCGTTCCGCTCCCGATCACCACCCATGTCCTGCAGGCGTGCGTGACCGAGCCGGTCAAGCCGCTGCTCGACGTCGTGATCGTCTCCTCGCAGATGCACGTCTACATCTCGCAGTCGGACCGGGGCGAGTTCGTGATGGGCTCCGAGATCGAGCCGTGGACCACCTACCGGATGCAGGGCACGCTCAACTTCCTGCAGGACCTGAGCCGGCACGTGCTGGAGCTGTTCCCCCAGCTCGAGCACGCACGGCTGCTGCGAGCGTGGGCCGGCCTGTGCGACCTGACGCCCGACTACAGCCCGATCCTCGGGCGGACCGAGGTGGAGAACTTCCACGTAAGCGCCGGCTGGGGGACGTATGGCTTCAAAGCGGCGCCGATCGTCGGCGCGACGCTCGCCGAGCTGGTCGCGACCGGCCGCACGCCCGAGCTGATCGCGCCGTTCGCGCTCGAGCGCTTCTACGAGGACCGCCTCGTGTCCGAGCTGGCAGCCGCCGCGGTCAGTCACTGAACGCGCCCCCAAACCGGGTTGCTACCCGGCTCGCACGCCACTAGAGTGTCGCAGGCGGGAACCGGTAATCCGATTTCTGGGGGTTCATGATGTCAGGGAAGTCTTTGCGCCGGCGCACGTGTGTGCCGGCAATCGCCGCGCTGTCGGCATCGCTGTGCATGGGAGCAGCAGCGGCGGCACCGGCCGCCCAAGCGGACTCGGCGCGCGCAACGCTGTCAGGTACCGCTGCGCCCGCCCAGGTCCAAGCCGCCGCAACCGGCGCGGTCAGCGGATCGACCCAGGTCAACTTCGACCTGGTCCTGAAGCTGCGCGACCAGGCCGGCGCGGTCGCGCTGCTGAAGGCGGTCTCAACGCCCGGCAGCGCCGAGTACCGCGACTACCTGACCGCCGCCCAGTGGCAGGCCGAGTTCTCGCCGACCGCGGCGCAGGTCGCCCAAGCCGAGCAGTGGCTCACCGGTCAGGGCTTCAGCCTCGGCGCGGTCGCCAAGGACCGGACCACGATCTCCGCCTCGGGCACCGCGGCCCAGGTCGAGTCGGCGTTCGGCACGACGCTCGAGAACTACAAGGTCGCCGGGCACACGCTGCGCATGGCCGCACGCGACCTCAGCGTGCCCGCCTCACTCGCCGGCGTCGTCGTCGGCGCCGCCGGCGTCAACCAGACGCTGATGACCCCGGCGTCCGCCGGCAACAACCCCGACGTCGCCGGCTCGAGCTCGAGCTCTAGCTCTAGCGATGCGACCACGGACCAGGATCCGCCGGCGCCCGGCGCGTTCCTCACGCACCCGCCATGCAGCACCTCCTACGGCCAGGACACGACGACCGTCAGCCCGTCGTTCGGCGGCGGGTATCCGGACACCGTGCCGGATGTCGTCTGCGGCTACCAGCCCGGCCAGCTGCGGTCCGGTTACGGGCTCACGAGCGCCAACACCGGGGCAGGTGCGACGGTCGCGATCATCGACGCGTACGACTCGTCGACGATCGGCGCCGACGCGACCAAGTACTTCTCGACCTATGCGCCGAGCGAGCCGTTCTCGGCGGCTGACTTCACGCAGATCGACATGACGCCGTACGACGATCAGTCGGAGTGCGGAGCATCGGGCTGGCTCACCGAGCAGGCGATCGACGTCGAGGCGGTCCACTCGATGGCCCCCGACGCCCACATCGTCTACGTCGGAGGAGCCGACTGCACCGACACCGGGCTGCTCGGCGCGGTGCAGTACGTGGTCGACAACGACCTCGCCAACGTCGTGACCGACTCGTGGGCGGACACCGCCGGCGACCTGCTGGACGACGCGGCGACCAAGACGGCGTACGACGACG
>Ga0302314_10020930_pt1 | contig 10799 bp, 11 predicted proteins | sample III_Palsa_N2_3_FD_200533 | JGI IMG/M metagenome (GOLD analysis project Ga0302314, IMG submission 200533) | Peat permafrost microbial communities from Stordalen Mire near Abisko, Sweden - III_Palsa_N2_3 | ecosystem: Environmental > Terrestrial > Soil > Palsa > Peat permafrost | place: Sweden... | reverse complement strand
GCCGCGCTGATCTACGGCTTCATCCGCGATCTGGCCGAGTACGAAAGACTGCTGCACGAGGTGACGGCGACCGAGGCGGACATCGCCAAGGTGCTGTTCTCGCCCGAGCCGCGCGCCTTCTGCGACATCGTCGAAGTCGACGGCGCGCCGGTCGGCTTCGCCCTCTGGTTCTACAGCTTCTCCACCTTCCGCGGGCGGCATGGCGTCTATCTGGAGGACCTGTTCGTGCGGCCCCAGGCCCGGGGCGCCGGCGCCGGCAAGGCCTTGTTGCGCGCCCTGGCGCGTCGCTGCCTGGACGAAGGCCTGGCGCGCCTCGAATGGTCGGTGCTGGACTGGAACCAGCCTGCGATCGTCTTCTATGACGGCCTGGGCGCCACCAGCAAATCCGAGTGGATCATGCGCCAGCTGACAGGGGATGCGCTCGAGAAGCTGGCGGAGGTGGTGGAGGCGTAGCGCCGTCGCTGCGAGCTTCGACACGCGGCCTTCGCCCGCTACTCAGCATGACGTAGAGTATTGAATTTACAAAACTTCGTCATGCTGAGTAGGCCGTGAAGCGGCCGTGTCGAAGCACGCACCCCACCTCACCGCTTCTTGCCCAACTCCGCGGCGATGTCCTTGACCATGCGGCCGGCCTTGCGGTGGGCGGCGGTGAGTTGGTCGCGGGTCACGCCCCAGCGCTTCATCCAGTATTCCACCGCCTGCCGCTCGGACAGGTCCAGGCGATCCTTATCGATGAAACCGCGCTTGTCCTTGAGGCCGGCCATCGCGGCCCCCTACGAAGCCTGCACCGGCACCGGACCTCCCATCTGGCGATTGGGGATCACGGAGTAGAACTTGTCTTCCATCTTGGGCAACACGTCCGACAGGATGTCGGCCGGCGCCCAGTTTTCGCTCAAGGTCAGGTTCATGATCGGGCGCGGCTGGCTGTAGAGTTGGATGTCGTCCCCGCGCGCGCCGAAGATCTGGCCGCTGACGGTCTTGGCGGCGTCGGCGATGAGGGCGACGGCCAGCTTGGCCGGCTGGTCGGCGCGGATGCTCTCGGCCATGCGCTTGCGGCGCTCGGCGGCGGCTTCGTCCTTGATCGGCACCGACTGGGTCATGCGGGTCCAGGCCACCGGCGCGATGATGTTCGAGCGGACGTTCTTGGACGCGCCCTCCATGGCCACGATCCGCGACAGGCCCATGATCCCGAGCTTCGCCGCCCCGTAATTGGTCTGGCCGATATTGCCCAGCAGGCCCGAGGTCGAGGTGAACAGCACGTAAGCGCCGTCCTGCTGCTCGCGGAACAGCTCGATGGTGGCGCGGCAGACATTGAACGAGCCGCGCAGGTGCACGGCGATGACCGAATCCCAGTCAGCTTCGCTCATCTTGTGGAACATGCCGTCGCGCAGGATGCCGGCCGGATTGATCACCGCGTGCAGGCCGCCAAACTTATCGAGGGCCTGCTGGACCATGCCCTTGACCGCGTCCAGCGAGGTGACGCTCTCGGAATTGGAGACGGCCTGGCCGCCGGCGTCGCGGATTTCCTGGGCCACGGTCTCGGCCGGGCCTGCGGAGCCCTCGTCGCCGCCGCTGAGCGAGCCGCCCAGGTCGTTGACCACCACCTTGGCGCCCTCTTGCGCTGCGATCAGCGCACACTCGCGGCCGATGCCGTTGCCGCCGCCGGTGACCAGCACCACCTTGCCTTCGAGAATGCCCATCGCCGTTTCTCCCTCGTCGACCTGATTATGAGACAGTGCTTAAGCGCCGCGGACCCGCTTAGGCAAGCCTGTCGGCCTTGCGCAGGGCCGGGAACAGCTTGGCCCAGGCGCCGGTGACGACCAGCGCGCCGATCCCCCCGAACAGCGCCGCGCCGATCGGGCCCAAAAGGCGCGCCGCCACGCCGCTCTCGAATTCGCCAAGCTCGTTGGAGGCGCCGATGAACAGGGTCGAGACCGCGCCGACCCGGCCGCGCATGTGGTCGGGGGTGACGATCTGGACCAGGGTCTGGCGCACATAGACGCTCAGCATGTCCGCCCCGCCCAACACCGCCAGGGCGACCACCGACAGGGCCAGCGACTTGGACAAGGCGAACACCACCGTCGCCGCGCCGAACACCGCGACGCCGCTGAACATGTAAAGCCCCGCCTTGCGGCGGATCGGCCGGATCGCCAGCAGGATGGCGATGGAGCCGGCGCCGACCGCCGTGCCCGCCCTCAGTATCCCAAAGCCCTGGGCGCCCACATGCAGCACATCGCGGGCATAGACCGGCAGCAGGGCCGTGGCGCCGCCCAGCAGCACCGCGAACAGGTCCAGCGAAATGGCCCCGAAGACGATCCGATTGGTCCAGACATACCCCAAGCCCTCCTTGACCAGCGCCCAGCGCGAGCCGGGCTGGACCTGGGGCCGCGTCTCGGCGCGGATCAGGAACAAGGCCGCGGCGGCGATCAGATAGAGGACCATCGACATCCCGTATGAAACCGCCGGCGAGACGGCGCAGAGCACGCCGCCCAGCGCCGGCCCGAGGATCGCGGCGCTCTGCCAGGCCAGGGAGTTCCAGGCGATCGCGCGAGGCAGCAGGGATCGTGGGACCAGCATCGGGCCCAGCGCCGTGTTCGACGGACTGAGAAAGGCCCGCGAGGCGCCGAAGGCGATGGCGATCAGATAGATCGGCCAGATCGCCTTGACGCCGGTGAAGGCCAGGAAGGCCAGGGCTCCCGCCGTCAGCACCTCGAACAACATGCAAAGGCTGGAGATCAGCCGCCGGTCATGGCGGTCGGCGGTCTCCCCGGCGGTCAGGGTCAGGGCGAACAGCGGCAGGAACTGCGCCAGGCCGATCATGCCCACCGCGAAGGCGGCGTGGCGCACGTCATGGGTCAGCCGGGCGAGGGCGTAGACCTGCCAGGCGATGGTGATGGTCTGAGCCTGGCCGGCCACGCCGCCCAGAAACCGCGACGCCCAGAACAGCAGGAACGGCCGTTGCCGCAGCAGGCTCGCGGCTTCGGCGGCCGGATCGGTCGTTGTCGATGTCATGGTCGAACTAACTTGGCGCGCGGGACCGGCCACGACAACCGGCTTTTCCCGCGTCCGCATTGCAAATTTCTCATTTGACCGCGCGGCCGATCGGCCCTATGCCCCGCGCCTTCGATGTGAGGCGGCCCCACGGCCGATAGTTTCCATGCGACGTCAACGACGATCCTCAAGCCCGCGGACAGTGCGCCGCGCTTAATTCGCTTCGGACCGCGGCGTCATACGCCAGTCGCGTTTCGGGATCAGTCGTCTACCCGATCGTTGGGACATCGATGAACACCTTATCCGCGCCTTCCCGGACCATCCCGGTCCCCGACCTCCCGTCGCTGACCTCCGAACGGCCGCGGGACGCCGCGGCGGTCGGCGCGCTGATCGACGCGGCGTTCGGCCCCGGCCGCTTCGCCAAGACCGCCGAGCGGCTGCGCGAGACCAACCGGCCCCTGCTGGGCATCTCCTTCGTCGCCCACGCGCGCGGCGCGCTGGTCGGCTGCGTGCGGATGTGGCCGATCCATATCGGCGATCGTCCGGCGGTGTTTTTGGGACCTTTCGCGGTTGACGAGGCCTGGCGCGGCCGGGGCCTGGGCGCCGCGCTGATCGCCAGGGCCTGCGAGGCCGCGCAGGCCGCCGGCCATGAGCTGGTCCTGCTGGTCGGTCCTCAGCCCTATTTCGGATCGCTGGGATTTTCGATGGTCCCGCCAGGCCGGGTCGTCATGCCAGGACCGGTGGATCCCCGGCGCCTGCTCGCGCGGGCGCTGGCCCCGGGCGCGGCGGAGGGGCTGGAGGGGATCGTGGTCGCAGCAGGCTAAGCTCCTCCCCCGTTGGGCTACCGGATTCACACATCTTCGAGGCCGTCCGACGAACCCTTCTCCCGCACGGGGAGAAGGGACGCCACACCGGCTCCAAAGATGTGTGAATGCCGTAGCCCATTGGGGGAGGGGACCGCGAAGCGGTGGAGGGGGCCTTGCCGGAGCGTTCTCAGCGACCGCAAGTCCCCCTCAGTCGCTTCGCGCCAGCTCCCCCAACGGGGGAGCGGCCAATCTCTGGCGCGGCGAACGAGACGTGTGAACTCCGCATCTCCCTCCGGGAGAGGTGTTCCTATGCGCTTCCCACCAATTCTGCTCTAGACTTGCCCGATGAGCGCCACCGAAACCAAGACCGGCCTGGAGGGCGTCGCAGCGGCGGCCCAATCGGCGTCGAAGGGGCAGGCCCCCGGTCGCGGCCTGCCGCCAGTCCATCTGTGGAACCCCGCCCATTGTGGCGAGATCGACATCGTCATCCGCCGCGACGGCCTGTGGTTCCACGAAGGCAGCCCGATCGGCCGCGAGGCGCTGGTGCGGCTGTTCTCGACGGTGCTGCGCAAGGACCCCGACGGCTTCCACCTGGTCACGCCGGTCGAGAAGATGAAGATCACGGTCGAGGACGCGCCCTTCATCGCCGTGCGCGTCGACCAGGTCGGCCAGGCCCTGCGCTTCACCACCAATGTGGGCGACGAGGTCGAGGCCGGGCCGGACAACGAAGTCCGCGTCGAGGCGAACCCGCAAACCGGCGAGCCCAGGCCCTATCTGCACGTGCGCCGGGGCCTGGAGGCGCGCATCCGCCGCCCGGTCTTCTATGAGCTGGTCGAGATGGCCAGCGAGCGCGACACGCCGGACGGCCCGCGCCTGGGCGTCACGTCCAACGGCGTCTGGTTTCCGGTCGGGCCGGCGCGGGCGCATCTGGCATGACGCCGGGCGAGTTGCGGGCCTGGATCAGCGGCAAGCTCGACCCCATCGAAACCTGGGACCCGTCGATGCGGGCGATCCATTCCGATCTCGAGCCCAGCCAGCCCGCGCGAACCTTCGTGACCGCCGCAGTGCTGGTGCCCCTGGTGGAGCACGCCGAGGGCGTGACCGTGCTGCTGACCCGCCGGGCCGACACCCTGCGCAACCACACCGGCCAGGTGGCTTTCCCCGGCGGCCGCTGCGACCCGGGGGAGCTGCCGTGGGAGACGGCCCTGCGCGAGGCCCAGGAGGAGATCGGCCTGGACCCCGGCCATGTGACGATCGCCGGCCTGTCCTCGGGCTACCAGACCCGCACTGGCTACGACATCACCCCCGTTGTCGCCTTCGTGCGGCCCGGCTTTAGCCTGACGCCCAGCCCGGCCGAGGTCGCCGACGTGTTCGAGACGCCGTTCGCGTTTTTGATGGACCCGAACAATCACGAGCGGCGGTTCACGGAGCAGGCCCAGGGGCTACGCCGCTACTTCTACGCCATGACCCACAACGACCGGCTGATCTGGGGCGTCACCGCCGGCATTCTGCGCGTGCTGTACGAGCGCCTATATGGACCGGTGGCGGCGTAGTAAGAACCCTCGCCCCGCTCCTGGCGGAGAGTTAATGGATTCATACATCTGACTGAGGATAATGCAGCGGCTAGGCTCCTCCCCCGTTGGGGGAGGGGGACCGCGAAGCGGTGGAGGGGGCCTTGCCGGAGAGGTCTCAGCGGCGGCGCAAATCCCCCTCAGGCGCTTCGCGCCAGCTCCCCCATCGGGGGAGCAGCCTCCCCTAGAATTGAGTTGGAGACGAGCGTGAGTGAAACCAACATCGGCGTTCGGCCCTGGATGGACGAAGCGCGCACCCGCGCGGTGATGGCGGCTCTGACCGCCGCCGGAGGGCCTGACGCGGCGCGCTTCGTCGGCGGCTGCGTGCGCGATGCGCTGAGCGGCCACGAGGTCGGCGATATCGACATCGCCACGACCCTGCAGCCCGACGAGGTGATCGCCGCGCTGAAGGCGGCGAAGTTGAAGGCCGTTCCCACGGGCGTCGAGCACGGCACGGTCACCGCCGTCTCCGGCGGCAAGCCGTTCGAGATCACCACCCTGCGCCGCGACGTGGAGACCGACGGCCGCCGCGCGGTGGTGGCCTTCACTGACGACTGGACTCTGGACGCCCAGCGCCGCGACTTTCGCCTGAACGCCCTCTATGCCGACGCCGCCGGCCAGGTGTTCGACCCGACGGGCGAGGGCGTGGCCGACGCCAAGGCGGGCCGGATCGTGTTTGTGGGCGACGCCGAGACCCGCATCCGCGAGGACGCCCTGCGCATCCTGAGGTTCTTCCGTTTCCAGGCCTGGTACGGCCAGGGCGATCCGGATGCGGCGGGCCTCAAGGCCTGCGAGACGCTCAAATCACTGATCGGCGGCCTGTCGGCGGAACGGATCTCCAAGGAGCTGCTGAAATTGCTGGGCGCTGACGATCCACGGCCGGCGGTGCGCTTGATGGCCGCCACGGGTGTGCTGTCTAACGTCTTGCCGCAAGCCCAGGGCGTCAGCCGGTTCGAGCGGCTGGTCGGCATCGAGACCGACCAGCTGTTCCAATGCGACCCCGACCTGCGCCTGGCGTCCCTGTTGCCGGACGACCCGGCAGAGGGCGCCCGGGTCGCGCAGGCGCTGCGCCTCTCCAACGCCCAGCGCGACCGCCTGCTCGCGGCCCTGGGAACCGACCAGCGGATCGTCTCGTGGATGAGCCCGCGCGAAGCCCGCCGGGCGGTCTACCGTCTGGGCGTGGATACGTTCTGCGACCGTGTGCTCTTGGCCTGGTCCAGCATCGACCACCCGGCCGTCACGCCCCAGTGGCGCGCGCTTTTGCCCATGGCCCAAAGCTGGCCCCGCCCCACCTTCCCGCTGACCGGCGACCAGGTCCTGGCCGCCGGCGTCCCAAAGGGCCCCCTGGTCGGCGCGGTGATGCGCGAAGTCGAAGACTGGTGGATCGACCACGACTTTCTGGACGACCCGATGTCGATGGTCGAGCGGCTGAAGGCGGTGGCGCAGGGGATGGCGTATTGAGCGGATATCGGCGGTCCTGACAAAGCCTCTCCCGTTGGCGGATGGGGGAGAGGTTGGAGTGGGGGTGCGTCCACAGTTGATGGCGAAGAAATCTCGTTCGACGTCTCCCACGTTCTTCACCCCAGCCTCGGCGCGTTCACCCCCAACCCTGCCCTTCCCCCATCGAGGGGGAAGGGTTCAAGGGGGCTGGCGATAAGTCATACCAGCGGCCTCTGACACTGACACCTGACGACGTCATCCTGAGCCGGCGCGAAGCGACGTGTCGAAGGACGCAGAGGCGGCGCCATCTGTGCGTCCTTCGACACGCGCCCCAGTGGGCGCGGCTCAGGATGACGAACCGGGAGCGAGCCAAGGGTTAAAGTCAAAGACCGTTGGTATTAGGCGCAAACCACCATCTCGCCCTCGCCTTCCGGCTCCTCGAACGACGCCAAAAACCGCTCCAGCATGGCCGGGGTCACCTCGAACTGGGCGTTGGCGTCGAAGCGAGTCGCGCGTTCGGCAAGGCGGGCGCGCAGCGTCTCTGCGGACGCCTGCAGATAAACCAGCCGCCAGGCGCAGCCGTGCTGTTCGATCAGCGCCTTGTGCTCGTCCCGCGCCGCGCGATTCCAGAAGGCGGAGTCCACCACGACCGGCGTGCGGTCTTGCATCGCTTCGATCAGGCGGTGTCGCAGGACGCCGCGCGCCGCCTCCAGGTGTCGCGGATAGTCGGCCGCCTCGAAATCGACGCCAAATCGCCCGGCCGTGCTCCAGAGCTCCTCGTCCATCGACAGCCGGGCGAAACCCTTGGCTTCCAGCTGCTTGGAAAAGGTCGTCTTGCCCGATCCGGCCAGGCCGCACATCAGCACGACCAGGCCCGGCGCCGGCGTAAGCGCATCCAGCGCCGTCCCTGCGTCGAAAGGCCCGCTCACGGCCAAGCCACCATCGGCGGCATGGAGCTGAGCATGGTTTCGATATTGGCGCCCTGTTTCAGGCCGAACATGGTGCCGCGGTCGTAGAGCAGGTTGAACTCCACATAGCGGCCGCGCCGCATCAGCTGTTCCTGGCGCTCGGCTTCGGTCCACGGCTCCATCATCCGGCCGCGCACGATCTTGGGATAGACGTCGAGGAAGGCCTCGCCGACGTCGCGGGTGAAGGCGAAGTCGCGTTCGAAATCGCCGGTGTTGTGGCGGTCATAAAAGATGCCGCCGATGCCGCGCGGCTCGTTCCTGTGCGGCAGGAAAAAATATTCGTCGCACCAGGCCTTATAGCGGGTGTGCCAGGCCGGATCGTGGGCGTCGCAGGCGCGTCGCATCGCCGCATGGAAGGCTTTGGCGTCTGGCGCCTCCTGGCTGCGCTGGTCGGTCAACAGCGGGGTCAGATCGGCGCCGCCGCCGAACCAATATTCGCTGGTCGCCAAAAGGCGGGTGTTCATATGCACCGCCGGCACGCGGGGGCTGCGCGGATGCACGATCAGGCTGATCGAGGTGGAGACATAGTCAGGGTGCGCCTCGCCGCCCGGATAGGTCTTGGCTATTTCCGGCGAGAAGCGGGCGTCGGCGGATGAAGTGTGCACGCCGATCTTCTCGAACAGCCGCCCGCCGCTCAAAAACCCGCCGACCCCGCCGCCGACGCCGGTCTCGCGCGTCCAGGGCTTGCGGGCGAACTTGGCGGGCTCGCCGGGGAACAGGTCGGCCGGCGCCTCGGCTTCGAGGGTTTCCAGCGCCGCGCAGATCCGGTCGCGCAGGGATTCGAACCAGGCGCGGGCCTGGTCGCGGAGGTCTTCGGTGGTGGTCATGGCATCCTACGGCGTCGCTCGTGCGTGCTTCGACACGCGCCTTTCAGGCGCGGCTCAGCATGACGAGTTCTTTTGTCATCCCCTCACTACGTCATCCTGAGCCGGGCGCGCTAGCGGCCGTGTCGAAGGACGCACCCGGAAATCCCCCCGTCTGCCGCAGCGCCTCCCCCAGCGCCATCGCCGCCGCCGTGACCAGGTTCAGCGAGCGTGTCTGGGCTGCGATCGGAATCACCAGCCGGGCCTGCGCGGCGGCATGGACCGTCTCTGGAACCCCCGCGCTCTCCTGGCCAAACAGCAGCGTATCGCCGCTCTCGAACGCAAAATCGGTGAAGGAACGGGCGCTGCGTGTTGTAAAAAGCACCAGCCGCCCGGCGCGGCGCTCTTCCGCCGCCAGAAAATCCGCCCAGGATGGGCGCCGCGCTACGAGGGCTTTGTCCCCATAGTCCAGCGCGGTTCGCCTCAGCGCTTTGTCGGACAAAGGGAACCCGCAGGGCTCGATAATCTCCAGGATGACACCCAGACATGCACCCAGCCGGACGGCCGCGCCGACGTTTTGCGGAATGTCCGGTTGAAAAAGGGCTAAACGCATTCTAAGCGAACCGGATAAGACGCTGGTGGGGTGCTGACTCGCGAGGGGGGCGATCGGATGGCGGCGATAGCCGACGCACGATCCTCATCGACTCCAGCCTAGAGTCTTGTTGCAGGCGGCCTGCTAAAGGTCGAGATCGTCAGACGCGCGCGCCGCTTTTTCTGGGGCGCGGTGAACCGAAGGGTGAGCTCAAGGTGGCCGACACCGTTACGACCAATCCGGGAGATGATCCCAGCCGGCGCGACTTCATCAACATCGCCGCGGCCGCCGCCGCGGTGGGCGGGGTGGCCGCGGTGGCCTGGCCGTTCGTCGATCAGATGAACCCGTCGAGCGACACCTTGGCCCTGGCCTCGATCGAGTTCGACCTCTCCAAGGTCCAGCTGGGCCAGCAGGTGGTGGTCAAGTGGCGCGGCAAGCCGGTGTTCGTACGCTATCGCACACCCAAGGAGATCGCCGAGGCGGTCGCCGACGACCACGCCGACCTGCGCGATCCGGCCACCGACGCCTCGCGGCACAAACCCGGCAAGGCGCAGTATCTGATCTTGATCGGCGTCTGCACTCACCTGGGCTGCGTGCCGAATTTCGGCCAGGGGGAGTACGGCGGCTGGTTCTGCCCGTGCCACGGATCGGTGTACGACACCGCCGGGCGCATCCGCAAAGGGCCGGCGCCGCTGAACCTGTTCCTTCCCGACTACACCTTCCTTTCCGACACCAAGGTCAAGATCGGCTGATATTCAGATGAGCGGACATTCGATCTACGAACCGAAAACAGCCATCGAGCGCTGGCTCGACAGCCGACTGCCGATCATCCGGTTCGGCGTGGACTTCATGGCGTTTCCCACCCCGAAGAACCTGAACTACTGGTGGACCTTCGGCGGCATCCTGGCCTTCTGCCTGGCGACCCAGATCGTCACCGGCGTGATCCTGGCCATGCATTATTCACCCACCGCCGACGGGGCCTTCAACAGCGTCGAGCACATCATGCGCGACGTGAACTACGGCTGGCTGCTCCGCTTCATCCACGCCAACGGCGCGGCCATGTTCTTCCTGGCCGTCTATGTCCACATGTTCCGCGGCATCTATTACGGGTCCTACAAGGCCCCGCGCGAGGTGCTGTGGCTGCTGGGAATGATCATCTACGTGCTGATGATGGCCACGGCCTTCATGGGCTATGTGCTGCCCTGGGGTCAGATGAGCTTCTGGGCCGCCACGGTGATCACCAACATCATCGGCGCGCTGCCGGTGGTCGGGCCGGCCATCACCACCTGGCTTTGGGGCGGTTTCGCGGTCGGCGAGCCGACCTTGAACCGGTTCTTCTCGCTGCACTATCTGCTGCCGTTCATGATCGCCGGCGTGGTGGTGCTGCACATCTGGGCGCTGCACGTGCCCGGCAACAACAATCCCACCGGCGTTAACGTCAAGAGCAAGGCCGACACGGTCCCCTTCCATCCCTATTACACGGTCAAGGACGGCTTCGGGATCGCGGTGTTCATCCTGCTGTTCGCCGCCTTCGTGTTCTTCAATCCCGACGGCATGGGTCACCCGGACAACTACATCCAGGCCAACCCGCTGGTGACGCCGGCGCATATCGTGCCTGAATGGTACTT
>Ga0302314_10020928_pt1 | contig 10799 bp, 10 predicted proteins | sample III_Palsa_N2_3_FD_200533 | JGI IMG/M metagenome (GOLD analysis project Ga0302314, IMG submission 200533) | Peat permafrost microbial communities from Stordalen Mire near Abisko, Sweden - III_Palsa_N2_3 | ecosystem: Environmental > Terrestrial > Soil > Palsa > Peat permafrost | place: Sweden... | reverse complement strand
AGCACCCCTGCGCTCGGGTCGAGCTTCAGCGCCAGCCGCCCCTCGGTGAAGTCGAGCTGGACGACGTGGGCGCCGGCCTCCAGGGCGCGGCGCACATCCGCCTCGGCCTCGTTGAGCAGGTCCGCGATGAATTCCTCGCGCGAGTAGCCGGATACCCCGTCCGCGGGGTAGAGCAGGCTCAGCGCGGACGGCGCGATCACCGCCTGCTTCACCGGGAGGTCGGTGAGCTTCTTCGCGGCGCGCAGGTAGCCCTCGGCGTAGGTGCCGTACCGGAAGGGTCCGCCCACCAGTCTGGGCAGCTGGCGGGTGTGGCCGTCGGCGAACGGGATGACCGCGCCGTCGGAGGCGTAGATGTCGGACCCGTCCAGCGGATAGGTCGCGAAGCTGGGCTTGGTCTGCTCGCCGTCGGAGATGACCGGCGAGCCGGTCGCCTCGAGGCGCTGGACGGTGTCTCGCAGCGCGCTGTCGAAGAGCACTGCGAGTTCGCCGGCAGGGAGGGTTCCGGCGGCGTTCGCGCCGATGCCTGCGATGAGTTCGGGTGGCCGCGGAATGCTGCCGATCGGTTCCGTGGGTATGCTCATGAAGCTCAAACTACCAACTTACACAGGAGTTTCATACAGATTGGCGCAACTGCGCCCGCTGCGAACAAATAATCGACAATATCCTGATTTCCAGGGTGGCCCGGAGAGCTGGATCGATGGGAATCATGTTCGACCTGCGGGTTCGCCGCGTGCCACTCTTCCGGGTGACGAATCAGGATATGACTCGTCAGCTGATTGCTTGACAAGCCCACTGATTGTCAGGCATCGTCGGCCTCACACACGTAGCCGCGGCGCAGGGGGCGTTCATGTCGGAAATCGCGAATCCCATCTCAGCCCCCACAACGGGCTCGACACACCAGTACCTCATCATCGGCGCGGGCCCGGCCGGGATCCAACTGAGCTATTTCCTGCAGAAGGCAGGCGCGGATTATCTGACCCTTGAGCGTGAGGACGCGCCGGGCCGGTTCTTCGCCGAGTTCCCCCGGCACCGCAAGCTGATCTCCCTCAACAAGGTCCACGTGCACAGCACCGACCCGGAGATACGGCTGCGCTGGGACTGGAACTCGCTGCTCAACGACTCGCCCGAGATGTCCTTCCCCAAGTACACCCAGGACTACTTCCCCTCGGCGGACGTTCTCGTCCAGTATCTCGCCGACTTCCAGGAGACCCACGATCTCGCCGTGCGCTACAACACCCCGGTACGGCGGGTCGAGCGCTCGAACGGCGGCTTCCTGGTTTACACCGACGACGCCGTATACGGATGCCGATGCCTGATATCCGCGATCGGCTGGGGCGCGCCGAACATCCCGAGGATCCGCGGGATCGAATACGCCACCGGTTACGAGGAGATGGACACCGAGCCGACTTCGTACGCTGATCAGCGGGTACTGATCATCGGCAAGGGCAACTCCGCCTTCGAGACCGCGAGCGCGATGCTGGGCCAGGCCTCGATGATCCACCTGGCCAGCCGGCAGCCGCTGCGGCTGGCCTGGAACACCAAGCACCCCGGCGACGTGCGCGGCCAGTTCGGCGCGATCCTGGACAGCTACCAGTTCAAGACCCTGCACTCGGTCCTGGACTGCTCCATCGACGAGATCCGCCCGGTGGGCGACCACTTCGAGGTCGACATCACCTACACCCACGCGGACGGCGAGACGGCGACCCTGGAGTACGAGAGCGTGATCCGGTGCACCGGCTTCAAGATGGACACCTCCATCTTCGACCCGGACTGCCAGCCGGAGATGGTCCGCGACAGCCGGATGCCGCGCCTGCGCCCGGACTGGCAGTCGGCCAACGTCGACGACCTCTACTTCGCCGGCACGATCGCCCAGGACCGCGACTGCAGGCACGCGTCCTCGCCGTTCATCGACGGGTTCCGGTACAACCTGCGGACCTTCAGCGCCCTGCTGCGCGAACGCTACGACGACATCGAACTGCCGCACGACAAGGCCCCGGCCCCGCAGGACGGCCCGGACCGGTTGACCGAGCTGGTCCTGGACCGGGTCAACTGGAGCTCGGCGCTGTGGACCCAGTTCGAGTACCTCTGCGACGCCATGGTCTTCGACGAGGCGAGCGGAATGCTGTGCCACTTCCAGGACCTGCCCGAGGACTACGCCGTCGAGCGGTTCAGCCAGGCGCCGTACTTCTACACCTTCGGGCTGCAGTGGGGCCGCAGCGAGGAGTACCCGGACGTCTTCGCGATCGAGCGGCACCCGAACCCGAAGCGCGCCTCGGAGAGCGCCTTCATCCACCCGGTCGTCCGGCAGTATCGCGGCACCAAGATGGTCGCCGAGCTGCACCTGCTGGAGGATCTGCTCGCCGAGTGGCGCCGCCCCGAGCGGCACATCGACCCGCTGCGGGCGTTCTTCGCGGCGGGGCCGTCGTAGGTCCGCAATCCCGGAGAAGCTCACCAGGCCGCCACCGGCCTACAGTGCGCGGTATGACCGTTGAATCAGGCATCACAGAGCAATCCCCTGAGTTTACCGCGGCGAGCTGGGCCGACGCGCTGGCCGACGTCGAGACCGGCGAGTTCGCCGCCCGCGTGGCGAAGCATCTGCGCGAGGAGCAGGTGGTCTGGCTGACCACCGTCAGCCTGACCGGCCTGCCCTCGCCGAATCCGATCTGGTTCCTGTGGGACGGCGCGAGCACTGTCCGGATCTACACCACGCCCGACGCGATCCGGCTCCGGAATCTGCAGCAGAACCCCAAGGTGTCGCTGAACTTCGCCGCCAACGGCTTCGACATCGTCGTGGTGACCGGTACCGCCGAGATCGACACGCAGGCTCCGGCCTCGGACACCGTCCCGGAGTTCGTCGAGAAATACACCCCGTGGTACTCCCGGGTCAACCAGACCCGGGCCAGTTACGCCAAGCAGTACCCGGTGCTGCTCACCATCAGCCTCGACCGCGTCCGCGGCATTTGACGTCCGTGGAGGACTCCCGGCGCGGCACTAGACTTTTCCCAGTACACGAATGTCCCGCACCAGATCGAGGAGAACCCCGCAGATGGCACCCCAGGTAGGCGCTCAGGCCCCCGACTTCACCCTGAAGAACCAGGACAACGAGGATGTGACGCTCTCCTCGTTCCGCGGCGAGCGCAACGTCCTGGTGGTCTTCTACCCGTTCGCCTTCTCCCCCGTGTGCGACGGCGAGCTGTGCTCGGTCCGCGACGACCTGGCGAGCTTCCAGAACGAGGACGTGCAGATCCTGGCCGTCTCCATCGACCACTTCTTCACCCTCAAGGCCTGGGCGGACGCCAGGGGCTACCAGTTCCCGCTGCTGGCCGACTTCTGGCCGCACGGCAAGGTCGCGCAGGAGTACGGCGTGTTCAACGCCGAGGCCGGTTTCGCCCTGCGCGGCACGTTCCTCGTCGACAAGACCGGCATCGTGCAGTTCACTGAGGTCAACGGACCCGGTGAGGCCCGCGACCAGAGCGCCTGGAAGAAGGCACTCGCCGCCCTGTAAGCAGACGGTGCCCGCAACGGCGAAGGTGGTTCCACTCCTGCGAGTGGAACCACCTTCGCCGTTGCGGGCACCGACCCGGACAGCGTCGTCGACCAGCGCTGCGCAGTGCACGGCGTCGAAGGGCTTTACGTCGCCGACGCCTCGGTGATGCCGTCCATGGTGCGAGGGAACACCGAGCTCACGACCATCATGATCGGCGAGCGGATGGCCGGGCTGCTTCGCGGCGAGTGACCGTGGAAGGAGACCGGGACGCGTTGTCGTGCCTTGATCACGCCGCCTTGGGATTCGGCTTTCCCACGCCGGTGGTGATCAGGTCCCGGAGACTCTCGTTGACGTAGAATCCCCAGGCCTTCGAACAAGTATCATAGCATTCATATTCAGGCCCGAGGCCACGGTGGGTGAAGCGCAACTGCGTGCCCTCGTCGTTCTCCGAGATCTCGAAGACGACATCGGTGCCCGTCCACTCAGTCCGGTCCTGAGTGAAGCTGAAGTAGTTCTCCAGCACCCTCCACACGACCTTCGCGTCCGGTTCCACTTCGGTCAGCTTCATCGTGCAGCGGTGTTCTTCGCCGAACGCATAGGTGAACTCGTCGCCGAGTTCGGCGGTTCCGCCGTCAATCTGCTGGGACCACCATCCCCGCGTGTCGGTGACGGCGGCGAACACCTGCTTTGGTGTCCGGTCCACCGTGATGGTGGTGGTGAAATCTTCTTCCTCGCCCATGAGTTCTCCCAAAGTACGCCCTGCAGTTCGACACTGGACACGCAACTCCAGGATTGCACCTAAACCCGGAGGACGCAACACGCCACGCTCCGGGCGAGCGCCGGTCGAATGCCGTCCGTCAGCCGTTCGCAACGGGCGCCGCGCCGGAGACCATACCGGCCCGGCTGCCGCGGCGGTACTGCAAATATGCCTCCCACCAGGCGGATCGTAGCGCCGGCCGACCGCGCCTCCTCTGGCACACGCAAAGACGGCATGAGCCGCGGTCGATCCACCTGACCACCCCGCTGATCCCGTGATTCGACTCAGCAGCGGACCATGACCTCGTCCAGAGGCTTGCGGGCGATGTCTGGCACGCGGGCGCCAGGGGCCGGATAACCCACCGGGATGACGACGTACGGGCGTTCCTCCGGAGGGCGCTCGCAGACCTCGTTGAGGAAACGCATCGGGCTGGGCGTGTGCGTCAGCGTGGCCAGTCCGGCCTGCTGGAGGGCGGTGAGCAGGAAGCCGACCGCGATGCCGACCGATTCCTTGACGTAGTACGGCTTCGGCGAATTCGGTCCCTGATGCACCTCGAACACCACGATGACCACGGGCGCGGTCTCCAGGAAGGGCTTGCGCCAGTCCGTGCCGATCGGCGCGATCGCCTCCAGCCACTCGGCGGTGGCGCGCCGGTCGTAGAAGTCGCGCTCCTCGGCCTCGGCCGCCTCGCGCAGCCGGCGCTTGCGGGCCGGGTCGGTCATCACCACGAACCGCCACGGCTGGATGTTGGCCCCGCTCGGCGCGCCGGCCGCGATCCGGATCGCCGTCTCGATCAATCCGTCCGGCAGCGGCTCCGAGCTGAAATCGCGCACCGACCGGCGCTGGGACATCCGGTCGGCGAGCGTGTTCACCGCGCGGACCATCTCCGGCGGGGACAGCGGTTCGACGGTGAGCGCAATGGTCGGGTTCAGCACGGTCTCGGGCATCTGGGCAGCTCCTGTTCGGCGTCGGTCTCCGTTCAGGATCACCCAACGGCCCCGGTGCTGGCTTCCGCGAGCGTGCTCTCCTCGATCCCCGGCTCCGCGCCGCAGGTCACGGAGCCGGGGCCACCGCCACGGAAGGCTCGGCTGCCGGGGCCGGGACGGCGACGGCCGGAGCGGTCTGCGTCACGAGGTAGTCCACGACGTCGGTGAGCCGGCCGCCGGACTCCGCGACGCGGCGCTGGCGGGTCGCGCCGTCTCCGCCCTCGACCAGGTGGTGCAGCCAGCCGGTGACGCGGTCGAGCTCGCCCTGCCGCTCCAGCACGGGCGCGACCCGCTCCAGCAGGCGCTCGGCGATGTCGGCCGCCGGCACCAGCCGTCCGGTGTCCAGGTCGATCCCGTGGCCGCTCAGCCCGTCCCGGGCCGCCCGCCAGTAGGCCAGCCGGAGCAGCTCGGGCGGGATGACCGGTCCGGGGTCGCCCGCGTCCACCGCGTCCAGCGACACCGTCACCAGACCTCTGATCAACGCGGCGAGCAGCGCCGACTCCTCGGCCGTGCCGGGCACGTCGCAGACCCGGATCTCCAGCGTGGGCACGTGCGAGGAAGGCCGGATGTCCCAGAAGATGGTGCCCCGGTCGACCACCGCGCCGACCTCGTGCAGGGTCTCGACGAGCTCCTCGTAGTGCGCGCCGGAGGTGAAGTAGGGCGGCGGGCCGGCCACCGGCCAGCGGGTCCAGGTCATGGTCCGCCAGCTGGCGTAGCCGGTGTCCCGCTCGGCCCAGTACGGCGAGTTCGACGCCAGCGCCATCAGCGCGGGCAGGTGCGGGCGCAGGTGGTTGCTCACCAGCACGGCCCGGTCGCGCTCCGGCAGCTCGACGTGGACGTGCAGGGCACAGATGCTCAGCTCGTCGTGCAGCCCGCGGAAGGTGGCCGTGCCCCGGTCCTGCCGGGGTCCCTCGGTCATCGGCGGGGGGATGAGTCTGCCGACCACGGGCGAACCGCTCGCCATGACCCGCAGCCCGGTCGCCGCGGCCGCCGCCGCGAGCTCCGCGCGCAGCTCGGTGAGCTGCGCGTGCAGGTCCTCGACGGTACGGCAGGGGTCGGTCTTGGTCTCCAGCTGCAGTTTGGTGATCTCGCCGCCCACCCGGTCGCCGAGCCGCTTCTCGGCCCGGGCGATGACCGTCGCCGCCTCGGGCACGACCGCCCTGGTCTCCGGGTCCACGACGAGGAACTCCTCCTCGACCCCGAACTGGAGACCGGACTCGACATCCACGCTCTTACTCATGCCCACTCCGTCTTAGTCACCGGACGGCCGCGTGCCGCGCGGCCCGGACCAAGGATACTGGCACGCATAGGCGCAGTGAACTGTTATGCGGAGAACGGGCCCGAAGTAAGGATCAGTGTTCACCTGTCTGAGCGACCGTCTGAGCGATGCTGGAAGTAGTGAGCGAGTTGCCTCCGCTCGTCTCTGTTCGCCTCTGTATGCCTCCGTGTGCGCGAGCTGTCAGCCGACTGAGGACGCCGCGGCGGGCGTCGCCGGCGATACCGTCGCCGTAGACACTGTCGCCGACACCGGGGCGGGCGCCGCGGCCTGCAGCCGGTCGACGAGCCCGGCCAGCAGCGCGGTCCGCTCCGGCATCATCGAGACGTCCACGTACTCGCTGCGGGCGTGCGAGCCGCCGCCGACTCCGCCCAGCCCGTCCAGCGTCGGCACGCCGAGGGCGGCGGTGAAGTTGCCGTCCGAGGCTCCGGCCGCGTGCGCCCCGTCCGGGCGCGGCAGGCCGAGTTCCGCCGCCGCCGAGCGCGCGATCTCCAGCAGCGGCGAGGACAGCTCGGAGGTGAGCGGGTAGCGGTTGACTCCCCCGTCCAGCACCAGCTGCGCGCCCGCGAGTTGCGCGGGCAGCCGGCGGATCATCCCGTCGGTACGGTCGAGCTCTCCCCGCGTCCAGGCGCGTACGTCGATGCTGAGCGTGGCCATCTCCGGCACGGTGTTCGAGGTGGTCCCCGAGGCCATGACGGTCGGGGTCACAGTCGTCCCGGCGGAGGTGTCGGCCAGGGCGGTCAGCGCCAGGATCTGGTGGGCCGCCTCGATCGTGGCGTTCACCCCGCGGTGCGGCTCGACCCCGGCGTGGGCGGCGCGGCCGCGGATGGTGAGCCGGTAGGCCGATCCGCCCTTGCGCGCAATCTTCAGCGAGCCCTCCGGGGTGCTCGGCTCGCACACCAGGACCGCTCCGGACCGGCGGGCCTCGTCCTCGATCAGCGACCGCGAGGTCACCGATCCGCTCTCCTCATCGCAGGTGAGCAGAACCCCGACCCGTGAGGTGTCCTCCAGTTGCCCGAGCGCGGCGAACATCTGCACGATCCCCGCCTTCATGTCGCAGACCCCGGGTCCGACCGCTATCTGCCCGCTCACCGTGAAAGGCCATTCCTTCAGCGTGCCGAGCTGCCAGACCGTGTCGAAGTGCCCCAGCAACAGCACCCGCTGGTCCTCCGCGGCCCAGAGCAGATGCGGCAGCCCGTCCCGGACGACCCGCCGGGCCGGCCGGGCCAGGACCGCCTCGCCCCAGCCGGCCAGCAGATCGGCGCAGTAGCCCAGGTGGGCCAGGTCCCCGGGGGGCGACTCGAAAGAGACCAGCTCAGCCAGCCGTTCGATCAATTCGGCGCCCTGCGCCACACCTTGTTGTTGCTCAAGTTGCTTCATTCCTCTCACGATGGGCGAGAATGGATCATAAGGCTTCTTCAAGACTGCTCTCGTCCGCGCGGCCGGAGATCTACACTGCGAGACAGGAGGCTTCGATGGCGGAGAGCGACGAGGAGGACCACGCCCGCGGGGCGCGGGTGGAAGTGGCGATCCACTATGCCCAGAAAGGCGACCTGGCCCAGGCCTACGGGATCGCGGCCGGCCTGCCGCTGGCGGAACGCGAGGCGCTGATCCAGATCATCGCAGCCGTTTCCCGGTCGGACAACGAGACGCACTACGAGGCCCGGCAGGACAGTGAGGGTACCGACCCGGCCAGGCCGCGCAGCCGGGGCCGTCAGATCACCGTCGCACCGGAGGAGACCGGTTCAGCCGTGACTCCGGTGCCGGCGCAGCTGCCCGAAAGGGTTGAGCGGGTCGAGCGGGTCGAATCGAATGTCCCGGAGTTGCGCCAGGAGCAGCTCCCGGAGCCGCCCACGCCTTCCCTGCCTCTCCTGCCACAGGTTCCGCAGCAGTCCGTCGTGGTGCCGCGGCCCGTCAGCGCTCCGTATCCGGTTCCGTATCCGGCGCGGCCCGCGGACTTGTCCCAGCCTCCTAGCCGTCGTGGCCTGACCGGCCGGGTCGGGGCGATGGCTGTCTGGGGCCTGTTCAAGGGCGCCGTTCCGGTCGTCATCGACGAGGCGACCGGGCTGACCGACCAGGAGCAGCGGGTACGCGACGAGTACAGCCATCGCGCTGCCCTGGCGCTACTTCTCGGCTTCGCGGTGATGCTGGCGTATCTGCTGTGGAGAGTGACCGGCCCACTCCGAAGCCACCCCATCGGCTCCGCGGTCTCGATCCTGGGCTACGAGGCGAGCATAGCCTTGATAGTGCTCTGCGTATGGGCAGGTTTGAGGCTCATCCGCCGCTGGGCTGTGAATCAATACTGGGATCGTTCACGCAAAACGTATAAGTGATGATAAGGACTCGACCAGCAGGCCGTACGGGCCGAGATCCAGACCGTCGGACTGCCCGGCGTCGTTCATGGCGCCAGGCAGTTTTGGCAGTGGCGTGGCGTAACGTGGCCATGTGACTTCTGTGCCTGGCAGCTCGACCCATGAGGTCGAGGTTTGCGTCGTCGGATCGGTGGGGCGGGACCTGCTCTTCCAAGTGGACTCCCTGCCTCGACCCGGCCAGACGGTGCGCAGCGCGGACCTGGCCACGGCGATCGGCGGGAAGGGCTCGAACCAGGCTGCCGCGGCTGCGCGGCTCGGCCGGCGCACGGCGCTGCTGGCCCGGATCGGCGCCGCTGACGGAGCCGACTTGGTCGCCGACCTGGAGCGCTCGGGCGTGGAAACGTCTACCTGCCTGCCCACCGAGGGAGTGCCGAGCCAACATGCGGTGCTGCTGGTGGCACCGGGGGGCGAGAACATGATTGCCGTCTCCCAGGGCGCATCCGCCCTGCTCAGCCCGCAGGATGTGGACGATCACGCCGAACTGATCCGCTCGGCCCGCGTCGTCTTGCTGCAGCAGGAAATCCCCGCGGAGACCGTCGCCGCAGCCATCAATGCAGCCATCGACATTGCCGCTGCCGATCGCCCGCTGACCATCCTCAATCCGGCGCCGTTCCGGCCGATCGCTCCAGACCTCCTGGCCAAGGTGGACATCCTCGTACCCAACGCGGGCGAGCTGGCAGACCTGCTCGGCGCGGACGAGCCCGAGACCGTAGAACAAGCCGTTGAACTGCTGCGAAGCACCGACATGGCGACTCGCTGCCCGTCCCGCTACGTGATCGTGACCCTCGGTTCCGAGGGCGCGCTGATCTTCTCCCCCGACGCCCTGAACTCCGGATTCGTGCACGTCCCCGCGCCGAAGGTGGAGGTCGTCGACACCGTCGGGGCAGGCGACGTCTTCTGCGGCGCACTGGCCGACGCCCTGGCCCGCGGAGTCGACCTCGTCGACGCGGTCCGCTGGGCCACCCACGCGGCCGCGCTCGCCGTCACGCGCCCCGGCGCCCAGGGCGGTCTGCCTACCGCGTCAGCCGTCACCGCACTGCTCGAAGGCACCCCGAGCGTGCAGCCGCGCGAGCTATGGTGAATGGCGTGTACACGGAACGACCATCCCGCCTACGTGACGCCGTGCTGTGGTCGCAGACGGCGGGCGCCTCCGGCGGCCTGATCCTGCCGGACGGATGCATGGACCTGATCTGGCTCGACGACGAGCTGATCGTCGCTGGACCGGACACTCGCGCGACCACCGCGACCGGGTATGTGAAGGCCGGCTACGCCGGGCTCCGCTTCGCCCCGGGCACGGGCCCCTCCGTGTTCGGCCTCCCGGCAATCGAGCTGCGCGACCAGCGCGTACCCCTCGGCGACCTCTGGCCGGGACCGGTGTTCCGCCGAGTCTCGCAGCAACTCGCCGAGGCCGAGGACAAGGGCGCCGCCCTGGAACAGGTGGCCGCCGAGCGTCTGCGGGACGCGCCGCCACCGGATCCCATCTGCCGAGCGGTCGCCGCGGACCTTAGCCGTGGCCGCAGCGTGGCCGCCGCCGCGCACGACATCGGGCTCAGCGACCGGCAGTTACACCGGCGCAGCCTGGCCGCCTTCGGCTACGGACCCAAGATGCTGGCCCGGGTGCTGCGCCTGCAGCAGGCCCTGGACTTGGCCCGCCGAGGCGTGGCACCCGCGACCGTGGCAGCGATGACTGGCTACGCCGACCAGTCCCACCTGGCCCGCGAGGTCCGGGCGCTGGCGGGCGTCACGCTCGGCGTGCTGCTGGCCGGCTGATCACTCAGTCGGTTGGCAGGTCACGACGCAGGAAGCGCGGCGTACAGGTCCACCGGATTGCCGTCCGGGTCGTGCACGATGGCGTAGCGCTGGCCCCAGAACGCGTCCCACGGCGCCACTTTCCCGTCGTACCCGGCCTCGACCAACTCGC
>Ga0302314_10020926_pt1 | contig 10800 bp, 6 predicted proteins | sample III_Palsa_N2_3_FD_200533 | JGI IMG/M metagenome (GOLD analysis project Ga0302314, IMG submission 200533) | Peat permafrost microbial communities from Stordalen Mire near Abisko, Sweden - III_Palsa_N2_3 | ecosystem: Environmental > Terrestrial > Soil > Palsa > Peat permafrost | place: Sweden... | reverse complement strand
AAAATACACTGACGGGTTCATATGCTATGCAGGCCCTCACACCGACCGCAACTCATCAAACATCTGAACACTCGGGCCCGGGCCCGGGGACAGCTGCGGACTGGGCGGACTAAAAACGTGGTGCGACGCCACGGGACCGAATTCGACTTCGGCCTCGTCAATCGCTGTGGCAGCCAGCAAAGGCGCTGGCGGAGCGTACAAGAAGATGTGCACGTGCCACAAGTCCACTGACATGCCCTCGGAAAGGTTCGATGTGTCAAACGCCCACGCAGTGACCTCGGGTCTGTTGGCGTGCAACCAGACTTCGACAAACACCTCGACGTCATCCAGCTCCAGAAAAGTGCGTGACCACAAAGTGTAGTGCTCCACGCCAGGCGGAGTCAAGTACGGAAACATGTTGGGCTCAATCGCCACGTGCACGTCCTTGAGCGTCGTGTTCAGCACGTGCTCTTCGCGCACATTCGCGCCGCCGCCCAAGTCCAGCGCGTCCAAGTGCTGCAGCTTGGCCTCCTTGTCCGCTTCGGCGCGATCCCAATACCTGATTTTCAAAAGCCCGAGCGACGGCACGCCCGCGGGGCGCTCAAACGAGGGCCGCGGCGGCTGCGTAGCGCCTTCGCGCTCCCAGCGCTCCGCCCAGCGCACGCGGCGTTCCTCCTCCGTTTCTGTGGCGGTGGACCACTCAGAATCAGAGTGGCCGCGACTCCGTTCGTCCGCCTCGCCGTTCAACTCGCGCAAAGGGTCGCCGTCGTCTTCGTCCGTGTCCGCCGCAGCGTCGCACGGGGGCGCCGGCAGCACAAGGGGCACGCATGCCGCCAGGGTCGCCTTGGTCTTCGGGGGCTCGGACGACGACGGCGGCGGCGGCGGCGCGGTAACATCCGAAAAGGGCGCATCCACAAGCGGGAGCGCTTCAGGCAGCGGGCTCGGGTCGCGCGGCCGAGCGGCGGGCGTTTGCGCGAAACACGATCGCCGTCTTCGCTTGAGCGCGGAAGCGTCCACGCGGTCGAAGCGCGCGTGCGTCGAGCGCGAACGCAAAGCGCCGCCAACGCGACGAAGCGAAGTGCCTTCGGAGCGGCGTCGCATGCCCTCGCACGCTTTCACAAAAAACGTGAGTGGTCCGCCGCGCTGCAAGAGAGTGCGCCGCGTGTGCAGCCTCAGGGCGGCTCGCCAAGCAGCACGAAAGCAGTGCTGCAAAGCCTACTGCCACGTCGCGGGCGGTGGGCACCGTTCGTTTCTCACACATTGGGCAACAACCAATGGCCCCAATTGAATGCACAAATAAAAACGAGAGAAAATTTATATTAAACTCTATGGAGCGTAAAAAGAAAACGACGAAAAGCGCAAAGGCACAACACAAAAAGGACATCAGCCAACCAGGCGCACCACGTCGGCCTTGCTGACGACGCCGGTGACGCGGCTTGTTGCGAAGACGGCGCTGTGCAGCTTGGCGAGCAGCGCAGGTTTCTTGTCCACGGGCGCCTCTGCGCGGATAAAGACCTCGAGGTGAACGTCAAACGCTGGCGAGGGCGCGAACGAGTCGAGGAAAATGCCCATGAGCAGCCAGCCCACGCGCACCGACGCCGCGCCGGCGTTCTTGCTGAGTTGCTTGATGAGCATCAGGTACACTTCGTCGCGCGCGTCCTTGTTCTGGAACGCGCCCACCAGCACGCCGTGCAACGCGTCGACGGGGTTTTGCCCGTCCGACCAGTCGCCCATGCAGCGCGCAATCGCCTGGCTCGCCTCGCCCGACAGCTTTCCAACGCTCTCCACGTCGCGCGCCGTCTTGGTCAGCGGCCTGCCCACCAGCGGCTGCGCGCTCCACGCGAGCATGTCGTGGCCCTTCTTGCGGCCAACAAACTGCAGGCGGCGACGACGGCCGGCGGCGGCCCATTCGGCGGGCGGGCGCAAATCCACAAAGTTCTCCGGCTTGAACGCCTTGGCGCTGTTGGCCTTCAGGAAGAGCTCGCGCAACCGCACCAGCAGCGCCGCCCGACGTGCAGGGTCGGCGATGCCGCTCTTCTCCAGCGCGCGCAGCTGCTCGTGGATGAACTTGTCCTCCGGCAACTCGAGCACCTTGCGCAGCTCGCCCGCCTCGGGCATGCCGCCCAGCCCCCACGTGTCGCGCACCTCGGCCATGAGGGCCACGAGCTCGTCGCGCGTCCCGACGTGCTCCACGGCGCGCTCAATCGCGTGCGCCAGCCGTTTCGCCTCACCGCACAGCGCCTCGCAGCGCAGCGCGAGCAAATCGTCCACCGAGCCGTCGGCAACGGGAAGCGCGCGAGCGAGCGCGCTCGCCTCGGCCAACTTGGCCGGCGCGCGGTCCTTGCCCTCCAGCGCGCGCACCAACGCGGCGTGCACGCCCGCGTGGCGCTCCACACACGCGCGCGCGTCGGCGAAGAGCGCCGCCAGGTGCTCGTCATGCACAGCGCGCCTGTCGAGTTTGAGCGCATCGGCGCGGGCGAGCGCGCGCACGAGGCCATCGACGTCGCACTGGCGCACGCCCAGCGCCACGTCGTGGAGGACGTCGAACACGCCCGCGCGGCGGTCCAGCTTCTCGGCCACTACTTCGATGCGTGCGCGCACGCCGTCGACGGCCGTTTCGCGGCCGTCGGCCGCCTGCTGCTGCTGCTGCTGCTGTTGCGACAACGATGGCAGACCGGCTTCCTTCGCCCACCGCGCGTGCTCGCTGCGCGCCCGCCCGAGGGCGACCTCGCATGCGGTCCACGTCGCCTTGCCCGCTTGCGCCGCGGCCACGGCCTCGTCCAGCGCGCGCAGCGTGGCACTCAAAGCGACCAGCGTCGACGCGCCCGCAGTGGCGTGCGGCGCGCACGCGTCGAGCTCCACCGCGGCCAGCTTGACCTCTTCGGCGTCGCCCGACGCCAGCGCGGCGCGAAGCCGAGTGAGCGCCGGCTCCTCGTGCTGCATCTGCACAAGGAGCGCGCGCGCCGCGTTGCGCTCGGCAGCGAGGAAGCCCGGCTCCCACTCGCCCATGTATTGCTTGGCCATCGCCTCGGACTCGTGCAGCGCACGCATGAGCTCGTCGGGCTTGCGGCTGCCGACGGCACGGCGCAGCATGTGGAATGTCGACTTGCGCGCGCGCGCGCCCTCGAAGACGCGCAGCGCCTTGACCGCGGTGGCGTCGCGAAACGCATGCTCGTCCATTGAGCGGCAGCGCAGCACGCGGTCCACCACGGAGCTGAAGCGGCGCACGACCGCCTGGCCGTCCTTCTCGCCCGACTGCGCTGCCAGCTCCTCCAGCCGTGGGCGAAGCGCGGCCTCCTCGCGGATCATGTCGAGCGCGACGAGGGCGAGCTGGTGCTCGGGCGGGCGGAGGAAGACGGCGCCGATGGCGCGCGAGGCCGCGAGTGCGTCCTCAACGGCACCCACGGAGCGCGACGCAATGCTCATGCGCAGCTTGGCGCGCGTCCACTTGTAAGAGTACGCAAGGCGGCGCACCACAAATCCGCGAAGGGTGCGCTGCAGCACGGCGGCGGCCTGGTCGCGGCGGCTGTGCGGGAACGGCTCGGCGCGACGCTGCCGGTCGCCGCTGGCGCCCATGAGCAGCGCGGGAGCCAGCAGCTCCCATTGCAGAAGCTCGTCCTGCCCAGGAGCATCCACGTCGAAGTGCGAGCCGCGGCGCCACTCCTTCCAGTCCAGAGCCTCGGTGATTTGGTCGGGGCCGAATGCCGTCTGCGGCGCGTCGAGCGCGGAGAGTGCAGCGCACAGCAAATCCTTCGACGTGCGGCGGGCTTCCTGCTGCGCGCGCAGGAGCGAGATGATCTGGCGCGATGGGCGGCGGAGGAAGACTGAGAAGGCGTCGAATTGCGGCGGTGGAGGCAGTGGTCGGCTGCCCGCTTCGTGCAAGGGCGCATCGTCGTCGCCGTCGTCGTCGTCGTCCTCGGAGGACGCAGACGACGTCGACAACACGGCGGTTTCGCGTTGCCGCGCGAGGAGAACGGCCGCCGGGACTGCGGGCAGCGGAGCGTGAACCGCAGGCGCCACAATGTCGCCAACATGCACAGGAATGGCTGTGACTTGGTTTGCGGGCATAGCGGGCTTGGGCGGTGAGTCAACCTGCGGCCTCCGCGGCGGCAGCGGGATAATCTTCTTGGAAGACATTTGGCTTTTTTTGCTTGTGCTTGTGCTTTGCTCGCTCGCTCTCGGCGGCGAGAAGGGAGGGCAAAAATGGTGCGGTGTCCAACAGGGAGCCGTTCGGTTTTAATTTCTATCGCGCGCGTACCGGGCGAGTAGTAGGTGTACACGGGCGTGCGGGCGCGGGGCGGAGGCGCTCACCTAACCGACAAGGCCGCAAAGCCGGCCCACCATGATGTGCGCGCGTCCGACAGTTTACAGCCGACGACGAATCGGCCCTGTTGCGCCACCGCCAAGCCCGCGGCATGGGCGCCTTGGCCACCACTGCCGCCGTTCGCCAGCACAGCCGCGGGCCTGCCGGTCCACACGAGCATATCCGCACCAGAGTCCAGCGGTACGCAGCGGTCGCCCCGCGTGTCGAACACGACAAACTCGACGCGCGCGTCGGCCGGGGCGCCCGGCGCAGTCACCGAGCACAGCACAAAGTGCAGAATGGCAGCGTCCTCGGGCTCGACGGAGACGCGCACCGCGGCGGACCACAGCGGCGGCGCCGACGATGCCACGAGCACTTTGCTGGAAGCGGCCCACACTGCAGGAACGCCGCCCACGTCGACGCGCACGCGCGCCTTGAGCTCGCTAGGGTCCACGACGGCGAAGCGCAGCGGCACGACGCGCTCGGACTGCAGCGCGGCGGGCGTCCACGACTGCGTCTCGTCGCCGTCCACAATGGCCGACGCGTCGGCAATGGCAGGCACGCGCAGCTGCAGGAGCGCGCAGCCCCATGCGCCCTTGAGCGCGTCGGCGGTGTCGGCCCGCGTCACGCGCGCCGAGAGCAGCAGCGGCTTGCGCGATGCGAGCACGCGCTCCACGCGGCCATGCGCGTCAGTGTACGCCACATCGCCCTCGTCCGCCAGCCGCACGCGCTCGCCGGCGTGCACCATCGCCTGCTCGCCGCCGCCGCCGCCGCCGCCGCCGCTTGCGGCAGCGACGAGGATTGCGTCCACCGGCCCCGCGTTGCGCACGCCATTGTCGTCGTCCCACTCGAGCAGCGGGAGGCCGGCGAGCACGCCCGGCATGGGCACGCGCACCGCAAACTCGCAGCCGAGCGCGCGCAGCGACACCTTGAGCTCGGTCATGCCCCGGGCGACGGCAAACGGGCCGAGCTCAACCACTGTCGACGACGACGACGACGTCGCGCGCGCGGCCACCGCAGACACGCCGCACTCGGGCGCCAGCGCTACTTCAACGTCCACCGCGCGGCCCTGCACGGGGCATGCGAGCTCCACGCGCACGACGGCCGGCTCGCCCTCGACCCACAACACGTCGTCACGCGACGCTGCGGCCGCAGCGTCGCCCGCCGACGGCGCAAACGGGCTGTATATAAACGCGCTCGCCTCACCGGCCGCCGAAGCGAGCAGCCGCGGCGGCGAGCGCTTGAGCGGCGCCGCCTCAATGCGCACCACGCGCGCAGCGTAGGGCGCGAACGCTTCGCCCACGGCTACCACCGTACCGTTGCTCCGCGCACGCATCTCGTCCAGCAGCTCGCCCGCCTCAGCCTGCGCCGGCGGCAGCAGCGGCAGCAACTGTGACGCGTAAAAGTGAAACGCGCCCGCGGGAGCCACGTCGCCCAGCTTGCGCACGGCGTGCAACGCGCGCCGCAGGAGTCCCGTGGCCAGCCACGCCTTGAGCCGCAGCGCCGGCTTGCCCCAGCCGAGTGCCGCAACGCCCACATACGCGCATGCGCGCTCGGCCACGCCCAGCGCGCACGCAAAATCGCCCAGGTCAATGTACGAGTCCACGGCCTCGGCGAGTGCGAGCAGGGCCTTGGCCGGCGCGCGCTTGGGCGGCCGGTCCCACAGACCGGCTTCGAGTTCCAAGTACCACGCGAGCGCGGGGTGGAGCGACTGCACGCGCCGCGCGTGCTGCAAGTACTCTAGCACGGCGGCGAGGTCGTCCACGGTACGTGCCACGACGGCAGCGCGCAGCGACGCCTCGGTGTGCAGCCGACGCACCGCCACGGAATTCAGGCTGCGCGAGTAGAGCGCCAGCGCCGTGTCCAGATCAGCGCGGAGCGTGCGGCCCATGAGCTCCACGGCGCCCCAGCCGTCCGACGCGATGGCGGCGCGCGCTGCCGCAGTGCCCTCGTGCGCAAGGCCCTCCCACACCAAATCGTCCACCGACCTGCACAGCGTCACCGCAGTCTCGAAGCGCGCAATGGCGTCGAGCGGCGAGCCCACCATGAGACTGTGCTTGCCAGCCCACACCGTCAGACGCGCGGCGAGCTGCTTGCAGGCTTTGCGCGACTGCTGCGACGATGCGGCGGTGGCCGACGCCAAGACGGGCGCCTGGTCGTTGGCGAACGTGGGCGAGCCGCTGAACAGCCGGCACGTCTCTGGGTGGCGGCAGCTGGGCGCCTGCGCGGCAGCCGTCGGCGGGGACGACGACGACGGGCGAATGGCCGTCAGCGCAGGCGTGCGCTGCATGGCAAGCGCGAGGAGCTGCTTGGCAGCCGCGTCGGCCTCGGCGATCAAGTCGTTGTAGCTCTTGACGAGGCGCGAGCACGCGTTCGATAGCACGACACGCATGTGGAAGTCAATGGCGCGCTCGCCCGAATCGACGAGCTGGGTGCTGGGCGGGAAGATTTCTAAGCCGCGCTGCAGCAGCTGCGCCAAGTTGGTGTCCTCCAGCTGTGGGTCGCCAATGTCGAGCGCGCACACCACAATCATCTCGAGCACGTGCCCGTACGTTTCCTCCATCGAGGCCACAAACGCCTCAAACAAGCCCGAGAGCGACTCGCCCTCGGGAATTGACGGGCAGTGCAGGAGGCCCACGGCAATGCTCGTTCGCCGGTGCGGGCAAAGCAGCACGAGATCGTCCACGGGACCGTTCCACGCGAGCCGCATGGCGCCCTTGGTCCACGACAGGTGCGCGAGCGCAGACTCGTCAGCCGAGAAGCCCTGATACGGCGTAATGTCCTTGAAGTCCACCGACACGATTTTCTCCAGCAGCGCCTTGAGCGAGTCCACCACGGGCACGCTGGTGCGCGGCAAAAGCGAATGCACCACAGCGGCGTTGTGCACGAGCTGCACCAGCGAGGGGCAGCGCGGTGCCGGCTTGCCCGGCCGCGGCACCGCCGCCGCAGTCTCGTGAGACGAAAGGCGCGGCTGCAGCATCCGCTGCGCGCCTTTCGTGTTTCAATTTTGAAAGTATCAGGAGCCGACTCGCCTCCGCGGCGCATTCGAGCGCATAGAGTCGGAAGACGCATGAACAGGCACCAGAGCCCGCTTGCGCCGCTGCCCATCGGACCATACTCGCAAGCGGTGAGCGCGGGCGGAGTGGTGTATTGCAGCGGTCAGGTGGGATTATCACCCGAATCCTCAGCCTTGGTGGACGGCGGCGTGGCGGGGCAAACCGAGCAGGCGCTGTGCAACCTGCGCGCAGTGCTGGAAGCCAGCCACTCGGGGCTCAAGCACGTGCTCAAGACGACGGTAATGCTGCGCAACATGGACGACTTTGCGGAAATGAACAAGGTATACGAACGCGTCTTTGTCGACGCCAAAGGACCGGGGGGAGTGTTTCCCGCGCGATCTACGTTTGCCGTGGCCGGGCTGCCCAAGGGCGCATTGGTTGAAATCGACTGCGTGGCCGTCATGCCGGCTGCCGCAGATGTGCTGTGATGTGAACACACAAGTCGCGAAATCTGGCTTGATCATCAGTTACACAACACGTGCCTGCTGCACTCACGTCCAAGGCAGCGTGCCGACAATGGCAAACTCCTTAATGTTCCACGCGAGCGCCGCGCCCGAGTCCGGGTCCTTTTCGCGCGTCATTGCAAACGCATAAAACACCGCCGCGACGCGGTTGTCGCTGCCCTCGACGACGGCGCCCTTGGTGTCGTACAAGCAGTCGATTTGCTGCGCCATGAACTGAACCACGATTAAAGGCCCGAACTTTTCCACCACCTTGGCGGCGTGCACTTGCACGTGTTGCACGGCGAGCAGGTTGGGGTCCATCACGCGGCCGGCGTTCTTGCGCTCGTCAATGGACGCGGCCACGGCGCCCATGGCCGCCTCGCCCAGCCAGGGCCGCAGCGCCTTTTTGTCGCCGCGCAGGAACGCTCCGAGGACGATGGGCACGATGCGCTCCTCCATCTCGCTCAAAAAGCCCTCCATGGTGAAGTCCGGGTCCACCTTGCGCAGCTCGCCGATAGCGGCGCCCATTTCCGTCTCGCTGAACACGGCCGACCACGCAGAGTGCGCGCGGTATACGAGCGGGTGCTGGCTCGTTTCCCACGCCTCACGCGCGTCCTCGGCCGCCTCGGACAGCTTCTTGCCCGCCGACGAGCTGCCGAGGTTGAAGAACTGGTTGAGCAGCGGCGTGTCCTTGAGTCGGTTGGAAAACTGTTCCCAGGCGCCCTTTCGCTCCTCCTTGAGAACGATTTCCGTGGAATTCACCTTGGCCGTCACGGCTTCAATCTCCTTGCGCACCTCGCGCACTTGCCTGTTCAACTCTTTGAAAAGCGCCATGTCGCTCGCGTCTTGCGCCTTCTCGCGCTCCTCCTCCAGCGCCTTGATCTTCGCGCCCAGCTCCTCCAGTTTGCGCTCGTACAGCGTTGGCCCTTGCTGCTTGCGCGCCTCCATAAACGCATGCGCCTCCTCCTCGGGCGTCATGGTGTGCTTGTCCGCCTCGGGCGGTGACGCCGCCGCTGCCGGCTTGTCCACGTAGCGAATGTCGCCCGTGTCCTCGCGGTACTGGTACCGCTTGCCCGTCTTCTCGTCCACGCCCTCGAGCCATTTGGGCTCGGCGAGCGCCTGCGGCTTGAGGCCAAACACCTTCCGCAGCGCGTCCGACCACGTCGTCTCGTCCTTGGCGAAGAAGCGCTCCGTCCACTCGCGCGCGGTTTCGACCAAGGGCGCCGCGCGAGTCTTGACCGCATCGCGGAAATCCGTCCACTGCGACAGCGGTCTTCGCGCGTCGTACCGCAGCGCCAACGCGTGCGGCGGAGGACGAACCGCGAGCACCGACGGGCGAACGCGCAGCAGCCGTCGCGCCAGCATTCTCTCTCTCTCGCTCGCTCGCTTTTTTTTTATGAGTGGAGCGCGCGCGCCCGGCACACCGCCAAGCGCGCGCACAACGATATGCAGTGCGCGCACTGCCGCGCGCCCGCGGAGAAGAGGTGCACGGCGTGCAACATCGCGGCATACTGCTCCGCGGCGCATCAAAAGCTGGACTGGTTAGCCGCGGGCGCGGTGCAAATCGCGCATTTTGTTAACCCAAACAAAGGCCCGTGCACCGCGTGTGCTGCACGCGCGGCATTGAGCCCAGGCCGGTGGACGACCTCGTCGGCTTGGGTCTGTTTGCGCTCAAGCCGTTCACCGCTGGCGCGCTCATTGTGGTGGAAAAGCCCGTGCTGTCGGTGGCCAGCGACGCGGACACGCACGCATTGGAGCGCGACATGGCGCGCGACGGCTCGCCGTTTAAACTGCTCAAGCCCGAGGTGCAAGCCGCCGTGATGAACCTGCGCGACTCTAGAGGCGAATTCAAAACGCTGACGGGCATTTGGGAAACCAACGGCATTCCGTACGGCGCCGAGGGGCAAACGGGCGGGTTGTTCTTGTTGTTGTCACGGCTCAACCACTCGTGCGCGCCCAACTGTGCTCGTGCGTGGAGTGAAACAATGCAGCGCGAAGAGCTCGTGGCGCTCCGCGACATTGCGGCGGGCGAGGAGCTCACATCGGCGTACTTTGACGTCCTCGCGGGCCGTACTGAACGCAGGGCACATGCCGCCGAGGCGTTTGGGTTTGAATGCAATTGTGCGCTGTGCGCTTTGGGCGACGACGCCGAGCCCTGGCGCGCACAGGCGCGCGCGTTAGACGACGCGGTGCAGCGCGCCATGGATGCCAAGGAGTACCACGCGGCTGCGCGCAGCGCCGAAGTGCGCATTCAGTGGCTTCGCGCGCACGCATGGAACAATGCGGGCGACGTCGCGCGGAGCGCGTTTGATGCGTACGTAGCCAGCCGGCACGTGGGCGAGATGCACGCCGCGCTGAGGTTTCTGAACGACGCCATTGCGCTGAGCGAGCGCGGGGGACTCAACGACCACGTCGACACGCAGATGATGCGGCGTGCGCGCGACGAGTGTGTGCGCAGTCGTTGAACCTGCTCCTGCGCGCGTGCGTGCGTGCGTGCGTGCGTCCTGTGAACCACGATATAAGCTACCTTTGTACAAACTCCTTCACAAGCAGGTCCACGGCCGCGTCAACGCCTTGCTCAAGCAGCTCGCGCTCGGCCGGTGTGAACTTGCTGAGCACGTAGCTGGCCACCACGGCAGCGTCGCGACTCACCGGCCGGCCAATGCCCACTTGCACACGCGCGAAATCGAGCGAGCCGCCGCGGCTTTGCGCCAGCGACTTGACGCCGTTGTGCCCCTTGGCGCTTCCGTTGCGCTTAACCCGTGCCTGGCCCAGGGCGACTTCGAGCTCGTCGTGCACAACGCACAATGGACTGCCCACGGCGCTGCCTAAGGCGCTCAGCACGCGTCCAGTCTCGTTCATGAACAGCCGCGGCCTAACGATGAGCGTTCCGCTCGACGTCATCGACACGTCGTGCAGCGACGAGGCGCGCGCAAACGGCGGGCTCTGCGTCGCATGCAGCAGGCGATCGAGCACTTTGAAACCAACATTGTGCCGTGTCTCGCCAAACCCCGGGCCG
>Ga0302314_10020925_pt1 | contig 10800 bp, 12 predicted proteins | sample III_Palsa_N2_3_FD_200533 | JGI IMG/M metagenome (GOLD analysis project Ga0302314, IMG submission 200533) | Peat permafrost microbial communities from Stordalen Mire near Abisko, Sweden - III_Palsa_N2_3 | ecosystem: Environmental > Terrestrial > Soil > Palsa > Peat permafrost | place: Sweden... | reverse complement strand
TGTTGACCAGCCTGCTGACGCTCTACGCGATGACGAAGGTGTGGGCGCGGGCGTTCTGGCGCGCACCTGGCGAGGGTCTCGGCAAGGCGAAGGAGCGGCAGATCGTGCTCCCGGGCTCGAGTACCGTGGCCGTGATCCGCAGCACGGTCGGCGAGGCGCGCGGCATCGGCGGCCGGCGCATCTCCACCAGCGAGAGCTACCCGATCGGGATGCTCGGCGCGACCATCGCGCTGATCCTGCTCGGCCTGGCCTACACCGTCTGGGCCGGGCCGATCGCCGCGTTCACCGAGCGGGCCGCCGAGCAGTTGCTGGATCCGAACTCGTACATCAACGCCGTGCACGCCGCTTCGGTGGCCGGAGGTGCGCATTGAAGGTGAAAGGGCCCCGGGGCTCGTCGAGCATCCGCGCGACCAGCCCGGTCGCGCTGTTCTGGCTGGTCGGGATCTGGCTGCTGCTGTGGGGCAGCGTCAGCCCGCTCGCCGTCGTGTCCGGCCTGGTCATCGCGCTCGGGCTGCTCTGGGCCACGCCGCAGCCAGCGGTCGAGATCGGCCTGCGCTTCCGGCCGCTCGCGGTCGTCAGCCTGCTGTTCTTCGTCACGCTCGACCTGTTCGTCTCCAGTTGCCGCGTCGCCTGGCACGTCCTGACGCCGCGACTGCCGGAGTCGGCGATCTTCGACGTGTCGCTGCGGGTGCGCGGCGGTCTGATGATCAGCCTGGTGGCGATCGCCGTCACGGCCGTTCCCGGCAGCACCGTCATCGACGCGCGCCCGGAAGACGGCGTCCTCGAGATCCACGTCTTCGACGCCTCCTCGCCCGACGCCGAGGAGAACATCCGGCGCGACGTACGCCAGTTGGAGCGAAGGGTCACTGCGGCCTTCGGGTCACGTGCCGAGCGCCGACGAGTGCTGGAGGGCTGAGCGCGATGACCATGGATGAGTTCTGCCTCTACGGCGCGGCCGGGATCCTCGTCGTGTCCGCCGCGCTGGTGCTGCTGCGCACGGTGCTCGGCCCGACCACGCTCGACCGCTCCATCGGGTTGGACACGCTCACCGCGATCTGCCTGGCCGCGATCGCGGTGGACGCCGCAGAGCACCACGACGGCGAATACCTGCCGATCCTCCTACTACTCACACTTGTCGGGTTCACCGGCTCGGTCTGCCTGGCCAGATTCGCGGGCGGCGACGAGGAGGAGATCTCCGGCGAGGACGGGTGCACCGGACCCGACGAGACCGACCCGCTGGCCGGCACGCTGCCCGAGCCGCTGCCGGAGAGCGGGCTGGTCAGGCGCCGCGAGGAAGGGCTCTGATGACCGCCGCACGGATCCTCGACGACGCGGGCGACGTGCTGATCCTCGGCGGCGCCGTCTGGTCGCTGCTCGGCGGGATCGGCCTGCTGCGCCTGCCGGACGTGCTGACCCGGATGCATGCCGCGACCAAGCCGCAGGTCCTGGGGCTGCTGATGGTGCTCCTCGGCACCGCGCTGCGGCTGCGCGACGCCGACGACGTCACGACCCTGATCCTGGTGGGACTGTTCCAGACCTGGACCGTCCCGGTGGCCGCGCACATGGTCGCACGGGCCGCCCGGCGCGGTTGATCGAGAGGGCCGGTGGGGAAGGGTCCCGGCGCCACGCGGCTAGCGCCCGTGTTCCGGGACCCTGCACTTTCCCAAAGCTCACGTCGATTGACGTGAACATCGTGACTACCTCCCTCCGCAGATGGAGGGGCTTCTCCCCGAGTCTGGGACGCGACGACGAACCTGCCCGGACCGCTGCCTTCTACTGCCTGATGGGCCTCGGCTCGTACGCCGACTAGGCCCCGACTGAGCGCCGACCAGTGTGATCGGAGCAGTACGTACGGGGCGGTAGACTCCTGGTCACCTTACATTTCGGGAGTCTCATATGCCGTCGCTGCTCGCCGTGCTGGCCTCGGGGCTCTGGGGCAGCAGCGACTTCGTCGGGGCGACGCTCTCCAAGCGCTGGCCCCCGGCCGCCGTCGTCTTCCTCGGCGCCCTGCTCGCGGTGATCGTGCTCTCGGTCGGACTTCCGCTGGCCCATCCGCCGTTCGGCGCCTACCAGTGGTACGGAGCCGCGGCCGGAGGGGGCGGCGCGATCGCGCTGGCCTGCTTCTACAAGGCGATGGCCGAGGGGCCGATGTCGCTGGTCGCGCCGCTGTCGGCCACCAGCGCCGCGATCCCGGTGCTCTGGTCGCTGGCTCGCGGCGGCAGCGTCGATCTGGTGCAGGGCTTCGGGATCGTGCTCGCGTTCGTCGGCGTCGTGCTGGCCTCGGGGCCGGAACTGCGCGCGGACAGCCGGGTCAGCCGGGCCACGCTGCTCTACACGCTCGCCGCCGCGATCGGCTTCGGTTTGTATTACATCTTCTTCGCGCTGGGCTCCGCGACGAGCGTCTACGGCACCTTGTACAGCCAGCGCGTGGCCGGGGTGCTGATCCTCGCGCCCTTCGCGCTGCGCGGGCTGCGCAGCGGAAACAGCCTGGTCAGCGGGCTCGATTTCTCACCGGGGATCGCCGCGCTTTTCGTCTTCAACGGGCTCGGCGACGTGGCGGCCAACGGCCTCTACGGCATCGCGACGCGCCACGCCGGGAGCAACCTGCCGGTCGTGATGGCGCTGTCCGGGCTCTATCCGGTGGTCAGCACGATCCTGGCCTGGGGCTTGCTCAAGGAGCGGCTGCGCGCCGTGCAGAACCTCGGAATCCTCGCCGCGTTGACCGGGGTCCTCCTGCTCAACGCGTGACCGTGAACGTCCTCCCGCCTGCTGTCACCGGCCCGCCCGCTACCGGAGCCCGCCGCCGCAGGACTGGCGGACGATCAGCCGCGTCGGCGCCAGGATCGGGCCTTCCCGCCGTTCCTCGACGTTCTGGTTGTTCACGAAGTCCAGCAGCGCGTTCACGGCCGTGGACCCGAGTGCGAGCGAGTCCTGCGCGACGGTCGTCAGCGCGGGCCGGACCAGCGCGGCCGCCTCGATGTCGTCGAAGCCCACTACCGCGATGTCGCCGGGGACGTCGAGCCCGGCGTCCGCGAAGGCGTGCATCGCGCCCAGCGCCATCTCGTCTCCGGCGACGAACACGGCGGTCGGGCGGCGGCTCTTCGGCAGCTTCGCCAGCTTGCTGCCGCAGGAGTAGCCGGTGTCCATGAAGAAGTCGCCGGTCTGCACGTACTGCCTGGGCAGGTCGAGGCCGAGCTCGTCGATCGCCTCCTTGAAGCCCTGGATCCGGTAGGCGGCGGCCATCATGTCCAGCGGCCCGGTGATCGTCGCGATGTTGCGGTGCCCGAGGCCGTGCAGGTGCCTGACCGCGCCCATCGCCCCGGCGCGGTTGTCGGAGGTGACGCAGGCCGCTCGCGGCCCGGTGATGTCGGTGTCGAACGCGACGCAGGGCAGCCCGGACTCGAGCAGTTCGAGCAGCGCCGGACGGTGCCCGTCCACGCCCATCACGATCACGCCGTCGAGCTGGAACTGCCGGACGGTCTCGAGATAGGCGAGCCGGCCCTGCCGGTCCGCGTCCACGTTGAGCAGGATCAGATGCCGTCCTGCGTCGTTGAGCGCCTGCTTGATCCCGACCAGCAGCGAGAGCAGGAACGGATGTCGGCGGCCCGCGGTCTCGTAACTGCTGTCCCAGAGCAGGCCCACCGCGTCCGAACGGCCCCGGACCAGCGCGCGGGCCGACTGGCTCGGCCGGTAGCCGAGCCGCTCGGCGGCCTGCTGGACCTGGCGCCGGGTCTCGACGCTCACCTCCGGATGCCCGTTCAGGGCCCGGGAGACGGTCGCCACCGACACCCCGCACTCCCGGGCCAGTTCCCTGATTCCGGCCATCGTTGATCGCCCCCGTCCTGCTCGCGGCAAAGGTGTGGAAAAGACGTGTTCGGTAAACGTGACAATGCTATTGACGCATGATGACTTGCTCCCGATACTCCAGTCCAGTACCACCGGAAACGTTTCCGGCACCCTATCGTCCCGGGGCCGGTCCTGGGACCGGCGCGCGGGGCGCACCCCAACCCCGATGACCCACCGAGCAGTTCGGAGCAAAGATGCGACCGCCTGCACGATACTCAACCTCCCCAGCACCCGGAGAACCGCACCGCCGCGCGGCGGGTTCCGCCCGGCGCCGCCGCGCCGTGATCGCCGTCATCGCGGCCGTCGCGCCGATCGCCGCGCTCCTCACGGTGATCTCCCTGCCGACCAGCGCGTCGGCCACGACCGTTCCGTCCGCCCCGGCCGGCTGGAGCACCGCCTACAGCGACGACTTCGCCGGCTCAAGCGGCACCGGCGTCGACTCCTCCTGGACCTACGACACCGGAACGCAGTACACCGGCACCGGCTGCACGGCCAACTGGGGGACCAACGAGGTCGAGACCGCCACCGACTCGACCACGAACGTCTCCGAGGACGGCAGCGGCCACCTCGGCATCACCGCCGTGGACAGCGGCGGCTCGTGGACCTCCGGCCGGATCGAGACGGTCGCGGACGACTTCGAGGCGCCCGCGGGCGGCGAGATGGAGGTCTCCGCCTCCATCGAGCAGCCGGACCCGAGCTCGGGCGAGGGCTACTGGCCCGCGTTCTGGATGCTCGGCGCGGGCTTCCGCTCCTCCGGCGCCGGAACCTCCGGCACCATGGACTGCTCGAACTGGCCCTCCACCGGCGAGATCGACATCATGGAGGACGTCAACGCGCTGAGCGAGGTGTCCGGGACGCTGCACTGCGGCACCGACCCGGGCGGTCCGTGCAACGAGACGACCGGCCTCGGCAGCGGCCTGGTCGCCTGCTCAGGCTGCCAGACCAGCTACAACACCTACAGCGTCATCGTGAACCGCACGAACACCAGCGACGAGTCGGTCACCTGGTACCTCAACGGCGTCGCCTACGAGACGGTGACTGAATCCCAGGTCGGCACGGCCGATTGGGAGGCGGCCGTGGACCACGGCTTCTTCCTGATCCTCGATGTGGCCATGGGCGGCGCGTACCCCAACGCGATCTGCGACTGCACCTCGCCGTCCAGCAGCACGAGCTCGGGCGCGGCGATGAAGGTCGGCTACGTGGCCGTGTACGACACCTCCGGCAGCACGACGAGCGCGTCGGCGTCCGCCTCTGCGTCCGCCTCACCCTCGGCGACCGCGACCGGCACCACGAGCGCCGACTGCAGCACGACGGCGACGTCTGACATCTCCGCGGATTGTTACGGCTCCTCGGATGGCACGTTCAGCGTCGCGAGCACCAGCGACAGCGCCCCGTCCGGCGTGGACTCCAACCAAGTCGCCGAGCTCGAGAACGGGGACTGGTTAGAGTATCCGGACATAAATTTCGGGACAGGGTCCTCGCAATTCGACGCACGAGTCGCCTCCGGGGCGGGGAGCGGGGTGAGCGGCCTCGTAGAGGTCGTGCTCGATAGTCCGACGAATACTCCGGTCGGCAGCTTCGCGGTGGCCAACACCGGAGGCTGGTCGGACTGGGAGACGATACCGGCGAACATCTCCGAGGTCACCGGCACCCACAACGTCTACCTGGTATTCGATTCCGGAGCGAGCGGAGATCCGCCGTACGTCAGCCTGCACTACTTCGACTTCCCCGTGAGCTGACGCTCGCGCGCCGCGTCGAGGCGAACGCAGGCCGTGGGTGGGGCCGGGGTCCGGCGGATCGGCAGTCACATTGATGACACTTATGCCGAGCGCCGGGCCTCGACCCCGTGCGGCTCCACGTAGAGCGTCTGCATGCAGTACCCGAACACGCCGCGCCGGTCCCCGAGCCGGGTCATGGTGGTGCCGCCGCCCGCCGCGTCGATCGAACTGGTGGCGTCCACGGAGATCCACGGCCCCTCGGGCGCGCGCAGGAAGCTCAGATTCAGGTCCAGGTTGCTGAACAGGTGCGTGCGGAAGTCGAGGGCCGAGCTGACGCCGCTGGCCCCGTCGGCGATCAGCGCGGCGGTCTGCGTCGGGCTCATCGGCTCCGCGGCGAGCAGCGGAAGCCGCGGGCGCACCCAGACCTTGCAGGGGCCCGGCGTGATCAGGCCGCCGAGCACGTAGCGGAACTCCATCGCCGCCACCCAGCCGTGGTCCAGGAAGCGGGACAGGTCATCCTCGGATGAGCTGGTCTCGATCGTGTCGGGGTCCGGGAACGGCTCGGCCGCCGCGGGATCCGGCACCTCGGGGACCAGGCCGGGGGCCTGCCGCCGCCACCAGCCGCGGACCGTCAGCACCGTGCGGTCGTTCGCGGTGACCTCGGCGGCGAGCAGTTGCGCGCGCCTGCCCGGCTTGAGGACCTGCGAGCGGACGGTCAGCGGCGCGACCGGGACCGGGCCGAGGAAGTCCATCGAGATACGCGCGATGTGGCCGCCCTCCGCCGGTGCGAGGCGCTCGAACTCGCGCAGGACCAACGCGCAGGGCGGGCCGCCGTGCTGGAGCTCGGTCGACCACGGACCCTGGGTCGCGTCTGTCGATCGGAAAGTCGCCTCGGCCGCGTCCGCCGTCGCCTTCCGGTCGAGCTCCTCGTAGAACTCGTGGATCACAGCTACGCAGCGTACCTCCGGAAGGCGGCCGGCGCGCGGGCGGCCGCGGCGACCGCGTCGAGCAGGCCGGGGAAGCGCACCTCGAGGTCCTCGCGGCGCAGCGAAAGAAAGCGATGGGTGCCCTGGATCCGGGTGAAGGTCACCCCGGCTTCGCGCAGGATCTTGAGATGATGCGACAGGCTCGACTTGTTCATCGGTATCGCCAGCCCGCCGGTGGACTCCTCGCCGCCGTCGAGCAGGCCGATCACGATGCGGAGCCGGACCGGGTCGCTGAGCGCGTGGAAGACCGACGTGAGCTCGATGTCCATGCGCGCGGGATGCGCCAGCATCCGCATGCTGATCCCACCTCTCGCCTCCCGGGGGTTCCCACCGATCCCAGGAGTTGGTACTGATGTTCGCCGGTGCGTTCACCGTAACAGAGCCGGCGGCCCGCGTCCCGGGATCGGCGAAGGACGGCGGAATCGGCGGTCGGTCGCCGGAATCGGCGTCGCAGGGTCGGTGGATCACGCGCTGTCGGCGGGGGCCGCTACGGTATCCCGCGTGACTACCGAATCGCTCACGACGCCGACCGATCTCCACCTGCCGCCGCTCCCGGCCTCCTGGCAGCCGGTACTCGGTGCGGAGATCGCGAAGCCCTATTTCGCGAAGCTGGACGCGTTCGTCGCGGCCGAAAGCGCCGAACACCAGGTGTTCCCGCCGCGCGAGGACATCTTCGCGGCACTGCAGGCCACCGCCTACCAGGACGTACGGGTGGTGCTGCTGGGTCAGGACCCTTATCACGATGACGGCCAGGCGCACGGGCTGTGCTTCTCGGTGCGCCCCGGGGTGAAGGTGCCGCCCTCGCTGCGCAACATGTACAAGGAGCTCAACGCCGACCTCGGCCTGCCGATCCCGAAGGACGGCGACCTGCGGCCCTGGACCAAGCAGGGCGTGCTGCTGCTCAACACGGTGCTTACGGTGCGGGCCCACGAGGCGAACTCGCACAAGAAGCAGGGCTGGGAGACCTTCACCGACGCGGTGATCAGGGCCGTGAGCGAGCGGGACGAGCCCGCCGTGTTCGTGCTCTGGGGCAGTCCGGCGAAGGCGAAGAAGGCGCTGATCGACACCGAGCGCAACCGTGTCATCGAGGGTGTGCACCCCTCGCCGCTCTCGGCGAGCAAGGGCTTCCACGGTTCGCGGCCGTACTCGGCGATCAACGCCGCGCTGGTCGAGCTCGGCTACTCGGAGATCGACTGGTCGCTCTGAGCGACGCCGCTGTCGCTGTTCTCCATCGGTTCGCGCGGGTTTCCGCGGGGGCGCCGCCCCGTCCGGCCGGGCTGCTCCGGACGGGGGACGCTCCCGGCCGCGCGGCGTGGCGGTGCCCGGCGGCCCGCACTCCGCTGCTTTGATCATCCTGTTGGATCACAGGTTCAGCGGGAGTCTCCCGATTCCGGGTGTCCCGGGGGAAGGGAGCGGTGGCGATGCGAGCTGTCCCCTGGGACGCCACCGAGTACGGGCCCGGGCCGTCCGCCGCGGCCGAGAGGCCGTACACGGCCGCGCCCCGGCACGGCCACGCTCCCGCAGAGCCGGCCGTCGGGGCGACGATCTCGGTCGCGGGCCACGGCTTCACCCGCCGCGCTCCCGACCTGATGCGCGTCGTGCTCTCGATCGAGGCCGTGCGGGAGCGGGCCGCCGAGGCGATGGCGGCGGCCGGTGCCCTGGCCGATCAGCTGATGGCCGTCGCCCGTTCGGCCGGTATCGCGGCCGAGGACGTCCGAACGAGTGACATCTCCCTTACCCCCGACCGCGCCGATGGTCCGTACGGCGGACGCGTGACCGGCTATCGCGCCGGCGAGTCCTTCCAACTGACGGTCCGTCGGCTCTACTGTGCCGGACCGACGCTGGAGTTGGTGGCGGACGCGTGCCCGAGCCAGGTTCGCATCGACATGGTCTCCTTCGGCGTGGCCGACCAGGAGGAGCTGCGCGGCGTCGCACGTCAGGCCGCATATGCTGACGCACTGTCCCGGGCCGACCACTACGCGCGGCTCGCCGGACGTACCCTCGGCCCGCTTCAGGTGCTGACCGAGCAGGCGCTCTCGCCCGCCGCCCCGCGACTACCCGCGTTCCCGATCGGCCAGCCGGCTGTCCCGAACGTCTCCGCCGACCTGCCGAGCGTGCAGGAGCAGGTCACCGTGCAGGCCGTGTTCGCCATCCGCTGACATTGATCGGATTCTCACGTTCCAGCGTCAACCGATAGTGGAGGCGATGCGTCTCGGTCGGTGGAGGTATTTGATGACCAAGGGACAGTTCGCGTTGACGACGGTCGCGCTCGGCCTGCTGACGATGGGCGGAGCGGGCTATATCGCGTACGCGAACACAGCGCCGTCGCAGCACGGCACCGCCTCGGACTCCGGCGGGGCGTCGAGCGGGCAGCAGCAGAGCGGCGCCAACGGGGGCACCGTCCTGATGCAGAGCGGCGCGGCGAGCACGGAGGACTCCACGTCCGCCGTCACCCCGTGCGTCAACGGGGACGTCAAGGTCACCGACAAGGACGGCCAGGGCGCGGCCGGAACGATCTCGCTGGTGCTGGTCTTCGAGAACGTCAGTGGCCACAGCTGCTACCTGACCGGCTTCCCGGGCGCCTCGATCGTCGGACCGGGCGGCGAGGACCTGCTCGACGCCACCCGCGATCACGCCGACCTGGCCAAGGTCTCCGACGTCACGCTGGCCGTGGGCGGCCGGGCCTCGGCGCTGCTGCAGTGGAGCGACGTGCCGGGCAGCGCGGGGCCGGACGGCTGCGCGGTGCAGAACGCGCAGAACCTGATGGTCACCCCGCCCAACTTCACCCAGAGCAGCACGCTGACGCTATCCGCGTCCGGCGGCACCGACATCTGCTCGGGCTTCGAGATCCACCCGGTGGTCGACGGCGTGGACGGCGAGTAGCGCGGCGGCCGAGCAGACGGGCCGGGCCCCGCGTCAGCCGACGCTCTTGCCGATGAGGTTGCCGATCAGGAAGGTCGCGCCCGCCGCGACGGCGGCCAGCAGCAACTGTCGCAGGGCACTGCGCCACATCGGCCGCGCGGTGAGCCTGCCGACCACGCCGCCGCCGACCACCGCGGCGATCGCGGACAGCGCCAGCGCCAGCCAGAGCTCGTGCGCGCCGAACAGGTAGGGCGCGAGCGGGATGATCGCGCCGAGGGTGAACGCGCCGAACGAGGCGCCCGCCGCCGTCCACGGCGAGGGCAGATCCTGCGGGTCCACGCCCAGTTCCTCGCGCACGTGCAGGTTAAGCCCCTGGTCCGGCTGCGCCGAGACCTGAGCGGCCACCCGCCGGGCCAGCTCCTCGTCCACGCCCTGTGCGACGAAGGCCGCGGCGAGCTCCGCCTGCTCGCCGATCGGGTTGCGCCGCAGCTCGTGCCGCTCCTTCGCGATCTCCGACTGGACCAGCTCGTTCTGCGAGGAGACCGAGACGTACTCGCCGGTCGCCATCGAGAAGGCCCCGGCGACCAGGCCCGCGATCCCGGTCAGCGCGACCGTGTGCGCCGACGCCCCGCCCGCGCCCACGCCGCTGATCAGCGAGACGTTGGTGACCAGGCCGTCCATCGCGCCGAAGACCGCGGGACGCAGCCAGCCGCCGTTGACGTCCCGGTGGTGGTGCGCGGGCGGCGGGCCCGGGGTGCGCACGGTCGGCTTGTCGGTCGTGGCGGTGTTCATGGCGGTCCCCCAGCAGAAGTGTGCGGCGAATCGGCGGATGGCTTTGAAGGATATCGTTATCGCGGCGTATCTCCAAAAAGTAGAATGCGCTTAGGAAAGGCTAACCTGGCCTATTCTCAAGGGAATTCGCGGGAATATGCGCAACCGGATCCGCCCGCCGCCGCGTCTTGATCCACACCGGTCCACTGGCTACATCGGTCCACCGAGACGGCAGGAGCAAGGGTATGGGCATGAAGGTCCTCATCACCGGCGGTGCGGGGTTCATCGGCAGCACGGTCGCCTCGGCGGTCATCGACCACGGCGGCGTGCCCGTCATCCTGGACAGCCTCGTCACCGGTCGCGACTCCTTCACCGAGGGACGGATCTTCTATCGCGGAGACGTCGCGGACGGCGCGTTGATCGACCGGATCTTCGCCGAGCACGCGGATATCGAGGCCGTCGTGCACTGTGCGGCGCTGATCGTCGTGCCGGAGTCGGTGAGCCGGCCGCTGCGCTACTACCGGGAGAACGTCGGCAAGACCATCGAGCTGCTCGAGCACCTCGAGCGCAACGGCTGCCACCGGGTGCTCTTCAGTTCCTCGGCCGCGATGTACGAG
>Ga0302314_10020923_pt1 | contig 10800 bp, 2 predicted proteins | sample III_Palsa_N2_3_FD_200533 | JGI IMG/M metagenome (GOLD analysis project Ga0302314, IMG submission 200533) | Peat permafrost microbial communities from Stordalen Mire near Abisko, Sweden - III_Palsa_N2_3 | ecosystem: Environmental > Terrestrial > Soil > Palsa > Peat permafrost | place: Sweden... | reverse complement strand
GGACCGGCCATGGCGAACGAAGGGCTCAAATGTGGGACCGAACGCATCGCGCGGATCGCCAAAGGCGCAGGCCAGCAAAGAGGCGTGGTCGAGCGGCAGATCGCCGAGCCGGGCGACCGGGGGCACATCCCCAGCGGTCACAACCGACCGGGACGTCCGCCCGAGCGGGTAGTCGCGCACCAGCCGCAGGGCGAGACGCTCGCATTTGAACGCCTTTAGCCCGTCGACGGTGCAGAGCACGTGGGCGACCAGCGTCGGCCGGCCCTCGACCACGGTGCATTCGTCGACCCAAAGATCGTACACCAGCTCGCGCGAGGCCGGAGTCGCCTGACCGCGGCAGACGAACGTGTACTTGGACTCGGTCACCGGCTCGAACCGCCAACCGTCGCGCTCCAGCGTAAATCCCAGGGCCGTCAGATAAAACGCCATCACCTGGAGGCAGCCTTCCGCCATCAGCGTGCCCGGCATGCATGGATCGCCTTTGAAATGCCCCTGAAAAAACCAATCGTCGGCCGCCATGCGGCGGATCGCGCGGAGATGGCCGCGGCCCGCCGGCCCCCCTTCCGGTTCAAACCCGGCGATCTCGCCGATCAGATTGGCGGGCCCGCTCGCGATCGTCGGCGTCCGGGTGTGCATCACCCCGCGTTCGAATTCCGCCCCAAAACAGCCCGCAAGATCGCCCGCCGCAAATGCGGCCACCTCCGCGGCGGCAAAGGACCGTTTGGCGGTGAGGGCGGCCGGCCTCTCGCCGGCGGACACGGACGCATACAGGGCGCTTTCCGGCGACCAGATCACTCCGCCCGAGGCGGCCAATTCCGCCGGGCTGAAAAATCCCGCTTGGCCGTGTCGCACCGAGATGCGGACCCGCCCGTCGATCCAGCAATCGTAATGAAAAAAGAACAGGCGAACGTCCCCCTGGCGGGCATGCCCATCGACGTGAATCTGGTACCGCAGGATCTCGCCCGGCTTGGGCAGCGCGTCATGAAAGACCAATTCGCAGCCGAGCAGCCGATAAGCACGCTCCCCGCGGTTAAGCAGATCGGCGCCCAGCCAGGAGATGAGCAGCAGATCGGCCTGCCCGGCCTCGATGAATATCCCCGCCGGCATCCGGCCGTGATGCAGGTACCAGCTGTCCGTGCGCACGTCTGTCTCGGTCCAGACGATTCCCAGGCCCATGCCGCCGGCCTCGCCCTGGATTCCCGTGACCCGGTCGCACAGAAGCAGCGGCGGCTCGGGCAGCCGCACTTGCACGGCGTATCCGGCCTGCGCTTCAAACAGGGTTCCGAATACCTCCGCAATTTTTCCCCCGGCCAGAATCTCGAGCTGGCCGCGATTCCAGGCCGGACCGGTGGGGATCAGCGGCGAAGCGACCTCCCATTCCGCGGCCAAACCGTCCGGCGTCGTCGGCCGACGGATGGGTTCGGCCGCTTCCGCCGGTTTGCCGGACGCACTTCGGCCGCCGATCCCCGCTGCGATCAGCTGCGCCGTGAACCGCGTTTGAAAATCGAGAAAAGCCCGCTGCAGCCGCTCCTGCCGTCCGAGGTAGGAGCGATGGGCGGACCAAACCTCATCATGCCAAGCGGCGGGGGCCGGCAACCTGCCGCGCGGATTCGGCCCCGAAGGCGGCTCCGACCGCGGCCGCACCGCCAAGGCCAGCGTCGCCGAATACGTCACCAGCGCGGGAGCCGCCGGCAGCAGCCACGGCTCCGATCCCCCTCCAACCGGGCCGATCTGGGCCGGCAAATCCAACGGCGTTCGCCGGAGCGGAAAGCGCAGGCGGTCATGGATTGGCTTTGCCGGCACGGTCTCCTCCGTCCCATTCCAGCGCGCGAGGTCGACCGCGACCCCGGCGGCCCACAGCCGGGCGGCGGCATTCGCCGCCTGACTGAGGCCGGAAGACCCGGAACGATCCAGGGCCACGGCGAGGTGCGGCCGTTCCCCTAAGATGGCATCGAGCGCAGTCGTCAGCCGGCTCCGCGGACCGTGCTCGACGAATATCCGCACCCCGTCCTGCCAGGCCCGCTCCACTATCCGCGGAAAGTCGATGGTCTGCAGCGCCTGGCCGGTGAGGGCGTCGGCGACCCCCGCCTGGTTCGGTTCGTACGCTCCATCCATGAAGTTCGAATAGACCGTGACCGACGGCCCCGTCGCTGTCGGGCGCGTATGAATCTTGCGCCAGGTTGCCGCGAATGGCTTCGCCGCGGCGCAGTGCACCGCGATGTCGTGGCCCAGGGAAGTCACCGAGGGTGAGCCGAGGGCCGCGAGGACCCGGCGGCAAGCGGACCGGTCGCCAGCGATCACACATTCGGCCGGCGCCTGGATGATGGTCAGGTAACACTGCGGCTCAGCGCTGACGGCGGCCCGCACCCGCTCCGCCGCGCTGCGCACGAGCCAGTTTTCCCAGGCAATCGGGCGGTCCGGCGACTCCCCCCAATGTTCCCGCACGCTCCGGAATTCGCCGCCGAGATGCCGGGTATAGAGTTCGCTCGCCTTCAGTTCGGCGAGCAAGCCGTCCATGTCCGTCCACCATCCCAGGGCAAACATCGCGTTGGTTTCGCCCGAGGACAGACCGAGAACCGCGTCGGGGCGAAGCCCCAGCGTGCGCTGCGTCAGCTGCGCGTGCACCTGGCAAAGGAAGGAAGAGCCTGCCAGTTGGAGGAGCGCATCGGCGCGGCGCGGGCAACCCGCCTCGTAAATCCATCCGGCCGCGGCTTCGCGGTCGCGCAGAACCTCGAGTCCGCCAAGCAATTCCGGCCGGCCTACGAGGATGTCACGGCCCATCCCGGGGTACGCCGCCGCCGCACCCGTGAAAGCGAAAGCTAATTTTCCGGGCACCGGTCCCGCAAAAAAATGGACCCCATCCGGAGCGGGCCCCGTTTCCCGATCGGAACGACCGAGATAGTCCAGCGCGGCCAGCCGCCGCGCCCTTGCCGCCGGCTCCGATGCCGCCGCATAAGCCAGCCGCCAGGGCCCGCTGCCACCCGTTTCGCCCGACTCCATCCGCCTCCGAAGGTCCGCGATGGTCTCGCCCGCGAACGCGCTCACCCGCGGCGCCGCCATCAGCGCGGAACGCGCCGGTCCGCCGGTCAATTGAAATGCCGGGAGCTTGCCGGACGCCTCCCACGTTCCGCACGGCGGACGGCAGACCAACGAGGCGCTCTCGGAGAGCCGGGGCTGAAGCCGTGCGGCGACCGGGTCCCACCTGGCCCCTTGGGCGGCGGCAACCACGGCGGCGGCGATTTCGAGCAGGCCGGAGGCAGCGTGGGCGTGGCCAATCAATGGGACGAGCGAGTCCTCCCGATCCGTGCCGACCGGGTCGGCCGCCAGATCGATCCGAGCCAGAATCCGATCTCCTTGGCGGCGCGCCTCCGCGACCGTCTTCAGCACCAGCACCACCGCGGCGTCGCCGCCGGCCCATTTCGATTTCGGGAGCAGGGCCCGCGCCGCCGCCTCGTGGCAGGATTCGCGGCTTAGGTCCACCGCGCCCACGATGGCCGTGTTGAGCGCTCCTTCCCTAAGCGCGGCGATTGCAAGCCCCAGCGCAACCGGGCCGGAAGCTTCCTCGGCCGAGACGGTAAAACCCAAACCGCGCAAATCATACTGATGATTGAGCCGGTTGGCCGGGATGTTCGGCATCGTGCCCACCACATCCGCCGGCTCCATCACTTCCTGAATCGCCGCGCGCGCCGCGTTCAGTTGCGCCGCCCCAACGTTCAGGCCACATTCCTGCAACCGATCCGCCAATCGCGCCCGCAGGGCGTGGCGATTGATATCCGCGTCCGCCGCCATCCCGACAAATACTCCCGCGGCCGCGCCGTCCGGCGCCGGCCGGTCCGCCAAGGCCGCCTCCGCCGTTTCCAAAAGCAGGAGTTGCTGGCCCAGGGCGTGCCGCAAGTCCTTCGGCGGCGACGCCAGGCGGCGCGGATCGAAGGTCGCGACCCAATCGGAATCCGAATCAGCCGCCGGCGCGGCGATCGCCCCGAACAATAGTCCCTCCGCGAATGCCGGCACATCGCGGGTGCGATGCGTGCGCACGCCCAAGCCCACAATCACGACGTCATGGCCGGGATCCGGCCGCTTGACCGCGCGCGGCCGGCGCCGGGTCGAGGGACGCCATTCCTCCAGCAATAGATGCGCGTTGTTGCCGCCCATCCCGAAGGCCGAGATCGCCGCAGCGCGCGGCCGGTCCGAGTCCCCCCACGCAACCGGAGAGGCGAGCACGCGGTGGGGGGCGCCATCGAGGCTGGGCAGCACCGGGAAGGCATTGGGCGTCGCCGGCAGCGAGTGGTGTTTGAGGGCGCCAAGAATCTTCAGGAGGCCGCCGACCGCCGAGGTGGTGATGGAGTGGCCCAGATTGGCCTTTAGCGCGGTGAGGCAAAGATCGCGATTGCCGCCATACACTTGCGCCAGACTGCGAATTTCGACGCCATCCCCCGCCGCCGTGCCGGTGGCGTGGCATTCGATCAGATTGATCTCCGGCGGCGAGAGGCCGCCGCTCGAGGCGAACGCGGCGCGGATCGCGCGCACCTGTCCGCTTTCGGACGGGGAAAGGAAACCGCGCGAGCGGCCGTCGTTGCTGAGGCCGATGCCCCGAATGACGGCGGCAATCGCATCGCCGTCGCGCTCCGCGTCCTCCAAGCGCTTCAGCGCCACAAAGGCCGCCCCTTCCGACGGAACCAACCCATCCGCCTCCCGGTGAAACGGCCGGCTGCGACCGGATGGACTCAACGCCCCGAGCGTGGAAAATCCCGCCTGAATGAACAGGTTGTCGCTGGCGTTGACTCCGCCCGCGAGCATGAGGTCACTTGTGCGATCAGCCAGGCGGTCGCAGGCCAGCTTGATCGCGTACAATCCCGAGGCGCAGGCGGCATCGAGCGCAAAGGCCGGTCCCGCCAGGCCGAGCGCGCGGGCCGTGAGCAAGGCCGGGAGCCCGGACATGAATCGATTGGCGGGGTGCGGCGGGGCATCGCGCAAGAGGGAGCCGAGCGCGGCATGTTCATAGAGCTGCGCAAAAGCCCGCGTCGGATAGGAGAGATTGCCGAGAATTAGGCCCGCCCGTGCATCCGCCGCTGGGCCGCCGCCGCGCCGGACTTCGGCCAGGGCTTGCCGGGCGGCGTAGAGCGTCCACGTGAACACCGGATCGAGCGTGGGCAAATAATCCAATGCCCCGGGCAAACCGGCGAACGTCTCCGCCGGGACTGCTTCAGTCACATAGCCGCCGACGTCCGTCCGCACCGGAGCAACGCTGTGCTCGCCGGACGCCGCCCTCAAGTAACGGGCATGATCCAGCCGCCAGCGCCCCGCCGGACAAGGGCCCACCATTACCCGCTGGCCAGCGACGATCTCCCAAAGGCCGGCCGGATCCCGGCAGCCGGGCAGGAGGCATCCCTGTCCCACGATCGCGATCGGTTCGAACTCCGTCATCCGCAGGAAGCGCCGGCGGCCTCGATCAGGGCGCCGACCACACATTCCACCGGAACAGGCCGCCCGCCCGTCAGCAGGTCGGCGAAGCACTCGGCCCCGGCCGCGAGGGGAATCAGCGGAATCCCGCGCCCGGCAAAATGCGCCTTCAGCGCGGGGGTGACCATGCCGCCGTCCCATGGCCCCCAGTTGATGGCGTGGACGGAGCACCGATCGCCGCGTCGGTGACGCTCAGCCTGGCCGAGCTTGTTGAGCGCCTCATTGGCGGCGGCGTAGGCGCCCTGTCCCGCATTTCCGGCCCGGGCCGCCACGGAAGAGAAGATCGCCAACTCGGCGAGCGGATCGGCTGCCGTCGCCGCCAGCAGCGTCCGCAAACCATCCACCTTCGTGCGATAGACCGCGGCAAATTGCGCGTCAGTTTGATCGTGCAGGGCCTTGTCGGCCAATACGCCGGCGGCGTGCACCAGGCCGCGGATGGGACCCCACGCGCGGCGAACGTCCGCGACGGCCGCCGCGACGGCGTCCCGATCCGCGATATCCAGCGCCACGTAGCGCACCTCGCTGCCGAGAGCCCGCAGCTGTGCGCAGGTTTCCCGAACCTCGCGGGCAGCCAGCTCGGCGCCAACTTGGCGCCGCAATTGCGCAGGCGAGAGCTTGTCGCCGCGGGCCCGGCTTTCGCCCAGCAATACTTCTGTCAGTTCGGCGGCGCTGCGAGCCGCGCCCACCGCCGCACTCGCCTTCTCCTCCAGCGGCGTTCGGCCGAAAATCGCCCATTTGAGGCGGACCCGGCGCGCCAGCGCTATAAGACAGTGAGCGGTGACTCCCCGGGCGCCGCCGCTGACCACCCATGCCCTGTCCGGTTCAGGCGGCGGCCGGGAGGAATCGGCGGCCGGCGCCACCGCCTGCAGGCGCGGCGACGAACGCCAGCCGAGCGCATCGATGCCGACTTCCCCCGTCCCCGGCCCGAGACCGATTTCGCGGCACAGCGCCCGGGCCCGCGCTTCGACGCCGGCGAGAGACGGACCCAGATCGATGGCGGCGACCCGCACGGCCGGCCATTCCTGCGCCGCGGTCTTTGCGAGACCGGCAAGCGCCCCCAGCACCGCCCGGGGACCGGGATCGGCGGTCAGTCCAAAATCGCCGCCCGTGTCCTGGACCACGATCACGCGACCGGAATCATCCCGGTGGCGCTGCCCAAATTCCCGCAGCGTCTGAAATCCCGCCTGGACAGCGGCATCCGCCGCGGCGGGATCCGAAAGCGCCCGCAAGCCGTGAAGCAAAACCACCTGGGTCGCTTCCGAGGGCACCCCCGTCCCGGAGGTGACGTTTCCGCCCGCTTCCGCGATGAGTCGGGTCAGGGGCAGCTCCAGCTCGGAACCGCCGCTCACATGCCAGCGGCCGCTGAGCGCCACCGGCGTTTCGGGGAAAGCGGGCGCCAGCGCCGCAGCCACGCCGAAAATCGGCGGGAAGCCAGCGGTGTCACTTTCTTCCGGCCGGCGACTTAGTTTTTTTTTTGGCTTTCGCCCGTTCCGCCCGTGAGTTCGACCGTGAAGCGGAGGATCTCCCGCAGCGTGCCTAGCTTGGACAGCTGCGCCGCGTCCGCCCCAGCGTACTCCGGGATTTTGCCCTGCAAGGCGGAGAAAATTTCCACCTTCTTGATCGAGTCGATACCCAGGCCGGACTCCAGCTCCATGTCGAGTTCGATCATGTCCGCCGGATATCCCGTGGTCTCGGCCACCGTCGCGAGAATGATGGCCTGAAAATCCCGGAACGCAGGGGCGGCCGGCGCTCGCTCCAACGCGGCGGGCGCTGGCCGGGGTTCCTCGGGGGCGTGGCCCTTGGCCAACGCCTGGGGCGCGGGCGGCGGCGGGGCCGCGGGCGTCTCGAAGGGCGCCGTTCCGGGCGGCGCGATGATCTGACGCAACAGCGCCTCCGACGCCTGTAGAAAAGCCGCCTGACTTTGCGCCATCGTCTCCTGGAAATTCCGGTGCGCCTCGAACACGTTGCGCTGAATCTGTTCAAGCAACGCGAGGCGCTGCGGGGGATCCAAGGATCCAGCTTGAGGCGGAAGCTCCATTAAGTCGTGCGGAGCCGCTATCGTGCCATTGCTGGAACTCGGAAAGCAATCCCGTTGCGCGGCGACGGCATTGGCGGGTGCGCGGCCCCCGGCCCCGGAGGCCGGCGGATACGGTTTGCCGAGGTTGGCGCCGGAGATCATCACGGCGCCCTTGGGCAAGGGCGATGCCGTCGGGTCGTCCAACTCCGGCTCGAATTCCTGCCAGAGGCTGGCAAAATCCACGGGCACCCCCGCGACCGCCAGCCGGCCCAAAGCGGAAAAGAGCGCTTCGAGGCCCGGCCGCTTCCGGGAGTCGACCGCCAGCGCCAAATGGGGCCGGCCCGCCAGGGTCTGGCCCACCAACCCGCTGAGCACCGATCCGGGCCCGACCTCCAAAAAACAGCGGGCGCCCGCGGCGTACATCGCCTCAATCTGCTGACGAAAGAGCACCGGCTGAGCGAGTTGGCCGGCCAGCAAGCGGCGGATCTCGGCCGCGGAATCGGGATAAGGCTGACCGGTGGTGTTCGCGAAGACGGGAATTTTGGGGGGACGCAGCTCGGCGTTTTCCAAGGCCGCGGCGAAAGGGACGGCCGCCGCCGCGACCAGCGGGGAATGGAAGCCGGTCGCCACATTCAACCGCTGAAACCGCAATGCCGAACTCGCGTCCAAACGGGCCTCAAAAGCGGCGACCGCCTCGGCGCTGCCGGCGACCACGGACTGACGCGGGCTGTTGTGATTGGCGATCGTGAGCGCCGGGTCGGCGGCGTGCGCCGCGAAATCCGCCGGCGCGCCAAAGACGGCGGTCATTGCGCCGGGAGTCTGGGCCGAGGCCTCCGCCATGGCGCGGCTGCGCGCCTGGGAAAGCGCGAGCAGTTCCTCGCGCGAGCCGATCGTGCCGGCAACGTGCAGCGCCACCAGTTCGCCGTAGCTGTGCCCGCCCGCAAAATCGGGCGCGACGCCCGCCCGGCGCAGCACGGCCAAATGCGCCAGGGCCGCAAGGCCGATCGCTGGCTGAGTCGTCTCGGTGCGGGCGAGCGCTTCCTCCTGCGCACTCTGCGCCGCCGCAGCGAAGGCTGGCGGCGGAAAAACGCGCCGGTGCACGCCGGCGCTCGCCACCCGGCCGGCGGACCAGTCCCATACCTCGCGGGCCGCCTCAAATTCCATGGCGATCTCGCCGCCCATGCCGACGTACTGGCTGCCCTGCCCCGGAAAGAGAAAGGCCAGCGCATTGGGCGCCGGAGCGGCGGACGAAAAATAGATCCCGCCCGGCCCGGAAAAATCGGCGGGCGTGCCCTCCGCCAGTTTGGCGCGGGCGGCGCGGGCCAAGGCCGCAAACTCGTTCCCGTCCCGGGCCTGGATCGCCAAGCGCAGGGGCGACCCCGCGGTCACGGCCACCTGGGACGCGCGCGCCAACGCCGCGAAAGAGGCGCGGCCGCACGCGTCCAGCAGGCGGTCCAGTTCGGCCACCAGGGCCGGCGCCGACTCGGCGAAGGCCAGGACGAGCGGCGCCGGCTGGCGCGCGGTGCGCGGGGCCGCCAGGGGCCCTGAGTATTCCTCGACCACCACATGAAAATTGCTGCCGCCAAATCCAAACGCGCTGACCCCGGCTTTGCGCCGTCCGGCCTGGTCGCGAATCCAGGGACGCGCCTGCGGATTGAGATAAAGCGGGCTGTCGTCCAGGCCCAAGTCCGGATTGGGCTGCTCAATCTTGATCGATGGCGGCAGGACCTTGTGGCGCACCGCCATCACGGCCTTGAAGAGGCCCGCCGCGCCCGCCGCCGATTTGGTGTGCCCGATTTGAGATTTGATGGAACCCAGGGCGCACCAGGGGCCGCTCCCGGCTGGCGCCGGCCCGAACGCCTGCTTCAAGCCCGCCACTTCGGCGGCATCGCCCGCCTTGGTGGCGGTGCCATGGCCTTCGATCAGCTCGATTTCCCTTGGCAGGTAGCCGGCCTCGGCCCAGGCGCGACGGATCGCCTCGGCCTGGCCTTCCGGCCGCGGAGCGTAGACGCTTCTGGCCGAGCCGTCGGAAGAGGAGCCGATCCCGGTGATCACCGCCGAAATGACATCGCCGTCGCGCTCGGCGTCGGCCAGCCGGCGCAGGGCGAAGAGCCCGATCCCCTCGCCCATCATGGTCCCGTCCGCAGCGTTGGCATAGGGCCGGCAATCCCCGGTGAACGACATCGCCGGCGTGCGGGAAAAGCACATGTACATGAAGATGTCGTTCAGGGCATCGGCGCCGCCCGTGACGACCAGATCGGTCTTGCCCAACCGCAGTTCATCGGCGGCCAGCGTGATCGCGCCCAAGCTGCTCGCGCAGGCCGCGTCGATCACGCAGTTGGTCCCGCCCAAATCGAACCGATTGGCAATCCGCCCGGCGGTCACGTTGGCGAGGAGCCCCGGAAAGGTGCTTTCATTCCAATCCGGATAGCTGTCGAAGATGCGCTGGCAAATGGCATCCACCTGCGCTTCGTCCAGGCCTTCGCGCCGCATGGCCTCGGCCCAATGGGGGCGCTGGATCTTGGCGGCCATCTGCCCGATCAGCTCCGTGCCCGCGGCCACGCCCAACATGACGCTGACATTGCGGCGCGAAACCCGGGACTCCCGCCAGCAGCGGGTTTCACCCAGCAGCTGGCGGGCACCGAGCAGGGCGAGGAGCTGCACCGTGTCGGTGGACGACAGATTGGCCGGCGGGATTCCGAACTCCATCGGGCTGAACGGCACGGCGGGGAGGAAGGCGCCGCGGCTGGTGTAGACTTTCCCGGGCGCGCGCGGATCGGGATCGTAGTAGTCGGCGGCGAGCCAATGGCCCGCGGGCACTTCGGTGATGAAATCGCGCCCGTCGACGATATTCCGCCAAAACGCCTGGCGGTTCACCGAGCCCGGAAACAAGGCGCTCAAGCCCACGACCGCCAGCGGCGAGGCCTGGTTTTTTTCCGGATGGACCGTGGGATTCATCGCACGCGCAGCGGAACGGGCCGGTAACGGAACGCGGTGGCCGGCACCGGCACGCCGAGCGATCGGACTTGGTGCGCGCGGGTGACCACCGCGGCGCCCTCGATCAAATTGAGCGCCACCTGTTCGATGCTGCGCTGCTCGAGTTCCTCCAGGAATGATCCACGGACCCAGCCGTTAAAGGCGCCCATCGCCGGCCCGCACCAAATTTGATAGTCCGTTCGGCGGGCTGCTTCGCCGTGAATCGGCCAGCGGCTGGAGTTGCCCAGGTACCAGCGGAAAATCAGCGCCATCCGGTGCTTCGGGTCTCCGGCCGCCCGTTCAATCTGAGCCGGGTCGCGGGTTTGGAAGAAGGTTTCGGTCTCTCG
>Ga0302314_10020921_pt1 | contig 10800 bp, 12 predicted proteins | sample III_Palsa_N2_3_FD_200533 | JGI IMG/M metagenome (GOLD analysis project Ga0302314, IMG submission 200533) | Peat permafrost microbial communities from Stordalen Mire near Abisko, Sweden - III_Palsa_N2_3 | ecosystem: Environmental > Terrestrial > Soil > Palsa > Peat permafrost | place: Sweden... | reverse complement strand
TCCCCGTGATCTCAGGAGCCCTATGGCTACAACCGATCTCGATCTTGGTCGCTACCAGCTTGGTTGGAGCGACGCCGAGGACTACGTCTTCAAGCCCAAGAAGGGCCTGAACGAATCCATCGTCCGCGAGATGTCCGAAATGAAGAACGAGCCACAGTGGATGCGCGACTTCCGGCTGAAGTCGTTGAAGCACTTCGAACGCAAGCCGATGGCACCGTGGTTCGCCGCGCACATGCCCAACCTCGACTTCAACGACATCTACTACTACATCAAGCCCACGGGTGGGCAGGTGGACGACTGGGAGGACCTCCCGGATGCCATCAAGAACACCTACGAGAAGCTGGGCATCCCCGAGGCCGAGCGCAAGTACCTCTCCGGGGTAACGGCCCAGTACGAGAGCGAAGTGGTCTTCCACCGCAATCGGGCCGACCTCGAGGAGCAGGGCGTTCTGTTCTGCGACATGGACACCGCAGTGCGGGAGTACCCCGAGCATGTCCGCCGGTGGTTCGGCACCCTCATCCCGCCCAACGACAACAAGTTCGCCGCACTCAACTCGGCCGTGTGGTCGGGTGGGTCGTTCATCTACGTGCCACCGGGCGTCAAGGTCGAAATGCCCCTGCAGGCGTATTTCCGGATCAACGCAGAGAACATGGGGCAGTTCGAACGGACGTTGATCATTGCCGACGAGGGTTCGCAGGTGCACTACATCGAGGGATGCTCGGCCCCGGTCTATTCGACCGATTCCCTGCACTCGGCGGTGGTCGAGCTGGTGGCGCTGCAGGGCGCCCGCATCACGTACACGACCATTCAGAACTGGTCGACCAACGTCTACAACCTGGTCACCAAGCGCGCCCGTTGCGAGGCGGAGGCGCACGTCGAATGGATTGACGGGAACATCGGGTCGCGCCTGACCATCAAGTACCCGTCGGTCTACCTCATGGGGCCCAAGGCATCGGGAGAGGTTCTCTCCGTCGCCTATGCCGGCGCAGGTCAGCACCAGGATGCCGGGGCGAAGATGTTCCACGTTGCTCCCGAGACGACCTCGACCATCGTGTCCAAGTCGATCTCCAAGGACGGCGGCATCACCACCTACCGGGGCAAGGTGCACGTCGACCCCGGCGCCACCGGGGCCAAGTCGTTCGTGCGCTGCGATGCACTCCTCCTCGACGACGAATCGACGTCGGAAACGAAGCCCTACATGGAGGTCGGAGAGCGCGACGCCCGCATCGGCCATGAGGCCACGGTCTCAAAGGTGGGCGACGACCAGCTCTTCTACCTGATGAGCCGCGGGCTGTCCGAGAGTCAGGCCATGGGCATGATCGTCAACGGCTTCATCGAGCCTGTGACCAGGACTCTTCCCATGGAGTACGCCGTGGAATGGAGCCGTCTGATCGAGCTGCAGATGGAAGGCTCCATCGGCTGACCGGCTTGACCTGGGGTGGCGTGGCACCATAGTGGGGTGCCAATGCGCGAGGAATGCACCCACTTTCAGAGCCGGACCTACGCCTCTGGCGAGGCAGCCCGCTTCTGCGTGCTCGACCTGGCGCCCGAAGCTCCGTGGCGGTGTCCAGAAAATTGCCCGTCCTACCATCGACGGCTGGCCGATGTCGGGTGGGTGCACGGCAGCCTGGTGGAGCCGGCCATCGAGGACGAGCCGGGACCGGGGGGCCCCGAGGTGGCGGAGTTCCTGAGTTCTGTCGAGGACATCGTCAATGACGTTGCCCCGGGCATTCTGGCCGAGGTCCGTGCCGATGACGCCCGCAGGGAGCGAGCGGAAAACCGCTGGTGGCGTCGGAAGCGTTGAGGTCTAGGACCCGCTGAACGTGGGTGGCCGGCGCTCCATGAACGCCGTCATTGCCTCGACGAGGTCGTTGGAGCCGAGCATGCCCGCATTCCAGGTGGCGACGTAGTCCAGTCCTTCGGCGACCGTGCGCCCCTCGTTGGCGGTCAGGACCGCCTTCGTCCCTTGCACCGCGAGGGGGGAGTTCGCCGCGATCTCGTCCGCCAGCTCGTAGGCCGCCTTGAGGACACCCTCGGCGTCGGCCGCCACGTCATTGACCAGCCCGATTGCCTTCGCCCGTTCGGCGCTGATGTCCTTTCCGGTGAAGGCCAGCTCAGCCACGTGCCCGGCCCCGATGATGGAGGGCAGCCGCTGCAGGCTTCCGAGATCGGCCACGATCGCCACCTTGGCCTCCCGGACCGAGAAGATGGCGTCGGCGGACGCCAGGCGTATGTCACAGGCGGCGATGAGGTCGACGCCACCGCCGATGCAGTAGCCGTGCACGGCCGCGATCACCGGCTTCGAGCACTGCGCCACGGCCGTGATGGATGCCTGCAGGCGCAGGACGTCATCGCGGGCGCCCCGGGCCCGTACCGCCGCCGAGGTCCGTTCACCACCTGCAGTCGCGGTGCCGCTGAGGAGGCCGCCCATGGCCTTGAGGTCGAGCCCCACCGAGAAGTGGGGGCCTTTCGCGGCCACGACGACCACGCGCACGCCCGGATCGTCGCTCACCAGCTTCATGGCCTTGGGCAGGTCACGCCAGAGGTCCTCGCCCATGGCGTTGCGAGCCTCCGGGCGGTCCAGCCACACCGTGGCGACGGCGTCGTTCCGCTCAATGGTCAGAACCGGGGATTCAAAGGTCGTGTTCTTTGCCATCTCAGCAGGCTAATGCCCGGAAGCGGCAATCCGGAGGGCCACTAGAGTGCAAGGCAGTAGGTCCGCATCATGCAGGCGATTGCCGGTCACCCCACCGACCGTTCGCCGGGCCGCACACGCATCCGAAAGAGGTTCACCCTGCACACGTTCAGCGCCGAGGATTCCGCCGCCCTCGCCGGGCCGCAATGGCTGCGCGATCGACGCGTCGAGGCCCGCCAGGCTCTGGAATCGTCCGTCATGCCCGCCGAGAGCGAGGAAGTGTGGCGCTACACGCCCATCGACGAGCTCAACCTCGACGAATTCGAACCGGTGACGACCGTGCCGGCGTTTCTGCCCGAAGAGGGAAAGATCTTCAGTGAGCTGGTGGCGTCGACCCTCGGCCCGCTGTCGGGTCAGGTGCTGGTGCACAACGGATATCCCCTCGCCTTCAGCCAATCGGGTGCCGAGAGCACGTTCTCGTTCGGCGGAGCCAACGACATTTCCGGCGGCCCGGCGATGGTGGGCGGCGTGCAGAGCGGCGGCGACGCGCTCGTCCGCCTCAACGACGCCTTCCTGCCCGACGCCGTCCTCGTCGACGTGCCCGCCGGCGTGGTGGTGCCCGATCCGATCCTCGTCGTCCACTGGTGTGCGGGCGAGCATCCGGCGTCGGGCCCAGCCGTTTTTCCCCGTACCTGCGTCCGGCTCGGAGACGGCGCCAGCGCAGCGGTCGTGGAGGTCTTTGCCGGCCCACCGGGCACCACGCGGTCGCTCGTGGTGCCTGTCGCCGAGCTGCTGGCCGGCAGTAGCGCATCGCTTTCCTACGTGTCGCTCCAAATCCTGAACGACGCCGCATGGTCCATCGCCCGCCTGGCGGCCCGGGGAAGCGACGACTCGGTGGTGCGGACCTTCACGGTTGGGCTCGGAGGCGATTACGACCGGGTGCGGTCCGACGTCTGCGTGGACGGCCGGGGAGCCCGGAGCGAGATCCTTTCGGCCTACCTCGGAAATGGCACGCAGGTCCATGACGTCCGCACGCTGCAGGATCACGTGGCCCCCCGGACCAACAGCGAATTGCTGTGTCAGGGCGCGGTGGCCGGTACATCCCGCTCCGTGTACAGCGGGCTCATCCGCGTCCACCGCGGCGCCGTGCGATCCGACGCGCGCCAGACGAACCACAACCTCGTACTCGACGAGGGTGCCCATGCAGATTCGGTTCCCAACCTTGACATCTTGGAGAACGACGTGAAGTGCGCGCACGCGTCGACCGTCGGCCCCATCGACGAGGATCAGCGCTACTACATCGAGTCGCGTGGCGTGACACCCGATGTGGCCGAGGGCCTCATCGTGCAGGGTTTCTTCGACGACATCATTGATCGTGGCCCCATTCCTTCGGTGACACCCCTGCTGAAGCGAGAGGTGCACGCCCGGCTCGAGGTTGCCTTCGGAAATCGCCAGTTGGTCGGGGCGGTGGGCGATGCCTGAGACCGTGATCCTCTGCCGGACGGACGAACTGTCTTCGGGTCAAGCGAGACGTTTCGATGTGGCGGGCCATCGCATCGCCCTGGTGCGCACCGAGGACGAGTTTCACGCCGTCGGTGATCGATGCAGCCACGAGAATTACTCGTTGGCCGAAGGAGAGGTGTGGGTCGACGAACGCGAGATCGAGTGCCCGCGTCATGGCAGCACCTTCGATCTGCTGACCGGATGTCCGTGCTCTCTCCCGGCCACGCACGCCGTCGCGGTCTACGAGGTACTGGTCGCCGACGGCAACGTCTCGGTGGTCCTGCCATGACGGGGCATACCTTCGTCGTGGAGGGCCTGCACGCGTCGGCCGGAGGACGCGACGTGCTCCATGGCATTGATCTCGAGGTCAAGAGCGGAGAGGTCCATGTCGTCATGGGTCCGAATGGATCGGGAAAGAGCACGTTGGCCCACGCCCTGATGGGCCGGCCGGGCACCACCGTGACGGCGGGCAGCATCCGGATGGACGGCCAGGAGCTGGTCGGGCAGCCGGCGTGGGTCCGGGCCCGGGCGGGCTTGTTCCTGGCTCTGCAGAATCCGGTGGAGGTTCCGGGCGTGGGGTTGCGCGCCCTGCTCAATGCCGCCGTGGACGGTAGCGAGAGCGCCACGCTCGACCAGCGCTTGGCCGATGAGGCCAAGGCCGTCGGCCTGGATGCCAGCCTGCTCTCGAGAGCACTGAACGTCGACCTCTCGGGCGGCGAGAAGAAGCGTACCGAGATGGTGCAACTCGGTGTTCTGCATCCGCCGATATGCATCTTGGACGAGATCGACTCCGGTCTCGATGTGGACGCGTTGGGGGACGTGGCGAGGCGGCTGCAGCTGGCCACCTCGGAGTGGCAGGTGGGCCTTCTCGCCATCACGCACTTTCACCGGTTCCTCGTCGAGTTGGAGGCGGACATGGTGCACGTCATGGTGGACGGGCGGATCGTGGCCCGTGGGGATGCCGATCTGGCCCTCCAGCTCGAGCAGACGGGTTACGCCGGCTACGCCACCTAGAGGGGCCCGGGACGGCTCACAGAAATGAAGAGGGGGCCGGGGTGACCCGGGCCGGGACCCCCCGCTTGGTACCGTAGGTCTCCATGGCGAATGGTCGTCCACCGGACGACGGGTCCAGTCGCTCATCCCGCCGTAGACGTGACAAGGTTGCGAACGCGGGCGGGCTGGAGGCCCTCGGGAAGCAGATCGGCCCAGAGCCGGTCAGCGGTGGCGTGGCCAACGAATCCGGCCTCAAGGCGCTCGGGGCGCGCATCGACGAGTCGGAACGACCGCGCCGTCGCAAGCGCCGCTGGAGTGTACGGCGCAAGGTCGTCGTCGCGTTGGGCTGCGTCCTGGTGCTCGTCCTCGTTGCGGTTGGCGCGGGGTACCTCTTCCTGCAACGGAGCATCGACAGCATCAACCATCTGCACGTGCGTGACGAGGTGGCGGTGCAGAACGGCGCGCCGTTCACCGTCCTGGTGATCGGTTCGGACTCGCGCGTGGGGGAGAACAGCCAGGAGTTCGGCTCGGCGGCGGAGGTGGGGGGGCAACGGAGCGACGTGGTGCAGCTGTGGCGCTTCACACCGTCGAAGAAGCAGGTGCAGGTTCTCTCGATCCCGCGTGACACCGTCGTGTCGATGCTCGGGTCGGATGTGAGCGAGTTCGGCACCTTCAACCGCATAAACACCGCCTTCGACTCCGGCAGCAACCAGCTGGTCGAGACGATCACGGCCAACTTCGGAATTCCGATCAACCATGTGGCCGAAATCGACTTTGCCGGCTTCCAGGATGCCGTCACGGCGGTGGGCGGGGTGTATCTCGACTTCAACTATCCGGCCAAGGACGCCTACTCCGGGCTCGATATCACCACGCCCGGTTGTCAGCTGCTCAGCGGCGCGCAGGCTCTCGCCGTGGCCCGGTCACGCCACTACGAGTATTTCCAGGACGGAGAGTGGCAGTACGACGGTACGAGCGACTTCGGCCGTATTCAGCGTCAGGACGCTTTTCTCCGCTCCCTCATCGCCGCCGTCAAGTCCAAGGAGACGAATCCCGTCGCACTGGCCCGGTTCGCCGGATCGCTGCACGAAGGCCTGCAGATTGATGACGCCTTCAACACCGGTACCTTGATCGGGTTGGCCGAGACGTACCACTCGTTCGACGGGAGCCAGTTGGCGGCGCAGACGCTCCCCACCGAGGACTCCAATGCGTTTTCCGATCTGGGCGACGTCCTGACGGTGGACCAACCGGCGGCGCAACAGATGCTGGTCAACATCTTCGGTTCCTCTCTGCTCGCGCCGACCAATCCGCCGCCGGACGTCAACGGTGTCGCAGAAGCGCCTCCCTCCGTTACGCCCACCACAGCCGCACCCGGTGTCACGACGACGCCGACGACAACCCCTGTGCCCTCCTTTGACCCCACGCCGTGCACGCCGAGCTGACGGCGGAGCGCAACCTGACTGCAACCTGGGTGATGAAAAATGATGGCCCCCAACGCCGTAGAGTGGGACAGCTCACGAGGAGCGAAGCGCCCACCGCTCACGGGGGCCACGATCGGCGATCCCCATGGGACGCAAGGGGAACGCAGTGCAGGATGGTTCGTGCCGTGGTGGGCTTCCGAGGCTCACGATCTCGGCCCACACAGGCGGGGAGAGCGGCGGTGTTCTCAAGATGCCGGCGCCGCGCGCCGCGGTCCGCCATGCCATTCCCGTTGTGCTCGAGGCCGTTGTCGCCCCTCTTGGCTTGTTCTACCTCGTCCTCATGTTGTGGGGATTCCGCGGCGCACTGATCGCGGCACTCGGTTGGTCGTTCCTGGCCCTGGCTCGACGCCTGCACCGCGGTGAGCGGATCTCCATGCTCTTGTTGTTGGGAACCCTGCTCCTCACTCTGCGCACGACCGTCTCGTTCATTACGGGGAGCGCGTTCCTCTACTTCGCGCAACCGATGGCCGGCACCATTGTGATCGCCTTCGTCCTCTTCGGCTCGGCTCTTGTGGGTCGCCCGTTCACGCAGCGCTTTGCCGGTGACTTCTGCCCCATGGATCCGGCGCTGCTGGCCCGGCCGTTGGTGCACCGCTTCTTCGTGCGGATCTCCGTCCTTTGGGCCACCGTGCTGTTGCTCAATGCCGGCTTCGTCCTCTGGCTGCTGGTGACCTCGTCGTTGCACGCGTTCGTCCTCGAGCGGGCAGCGGTCACGTATTCGATGACGGCCTGTGCCATCTATGTGTCGATCAGGCAGTTCGTGGTGATGATGCGTGGTGACGGCATCACCGTGCAGTGGGGCCCCGGTGCGGCCCCCGTGCTCCTCGCACTCGAAGCCTGACGCCGCGACCGACCATGAGCCAGCGTCAGAGGCGCCTGGCGTCGACGAGGCGAGCGCGGTTCGCCCCGGCGTCGTCCGCCGCGGGCGACCTGCCGTAGAAGCCCGACCGCTCGGCCACGTCGAAGAGGTCGGCTCGCCAACCACGCGACCGCAGCCAGCGCGATGTGTCTTCGGGTGCCCCCGATTGGAAGAGCGCCTTGTACGTCCGCGGTTTCGCCTTGTCCTCCCCGCGGGTGTTGCGCCGATCGTCCAATGGCTCCGCAGCGGCCACGGTGAGGCCGAAGCGGCTTCCGGCCACCGATAGCCCGGCGGCGGTCTCGATCAGGGCATCGCGCACGTCGACCGAGAGGTAGGCCAGCAGTCCTTCGGCCACCCAGACGACCTGAGCCTGCGGGTCGAAACCCCTCTGCTGCAATGGCCGCCCCCAGTCCTCAGAGAGATCCACCTCCACTGTGGTCCGTTCGCAGCGGGGCACCCAGGCCTCGGCCTGCACCACCGTCTCCTTGAAGCGCAGCACCCCGGGGAGGTCGAGCTCCCAGAGCCGGGTACCCGCGGGCCAGTCCAACCGGAAGGCGCGGGCATCGAGCCCGGCGCCCACAAGCACGACCTGGCGGCACCCGGCAGCGCAGGCGCTCAGCACCACCTCGTCGAGGAAGCGCGTGCGCACGGCGATCCATGCCGTCAGCCGCCGACGCTCCATGACCTCGATCTGCGTCGGGGACTCGGGCTCGGCGGAACGCTCGTAGCCCGCCGCCCGCACGAACCCTTCGGCGTAGGGATCCTCGAAGAGCCGATCGGAGCGGGCCGTCTCGCCGGCGCGGATTGCGGCAACGCCGAGCGCCGTGAGCCCCACCGTCGGCAGGGACGACGGAATGGGCGTCACTCGCTCCACGAGGATTGTCGCTCGGTGCCCGTATCGAAAAAGCTGTCCAGGTACTCATCGGACGCGAGGTCACTGTCGCGCTGCAACGAGAACACCTCGGCCCCGCTCGTCGGGTGCCCAGGGAGGAGGCACACCTGAGCCAGCTCGAGGTATTCGACCTTGGAGGCCGTGGCGTAGGTGGCCGCTTCCTTCTCCGCCAGGGCGATGGCGTTGTCAAAGCTGTCCGTGCACCAGAGCGTCATGCGCTCCTCGTAGACGAACCCCTGGTCGCGTGGTGCTCCGAACAGGCATCGGACCGTGTACCACTTCGGTCGGGTCGATTCGTTGGCCATGCGCCAAGGGTAGATCGAGTTTGGCCCGCACTGGACCGCTCTGGTAATTGAGCGTATAGTTTGAGCAAACACTCAAACGAGGTGCGGCGTGGCAAAGGCAGGCAGTCCCAGCAGGGTGATGCACGGGGGAGCTACCCGATCGGTCGAGACACGCCGACTCCTGGTCGAGGCGGCCATTGCCACGTTGCGTGCGGACGGGTACGCCGGGGCGAGCGCTCGGGCGATCGCAGAACGGGCCGGCTCGAATCAGGGGTTGATCTTCTACCACTTCGGCTCGGTCGCCAATCTCCTTCTGGCGGCGCTCGATGCCGTCAGCGCCGAGCGCCTCGAGCGTTACGGCGCCACCGTCGATCAGGCCGGGTCGCTGAAGGATCTCGTCGAGGCCGCGACCGGCGTCTTCCGGGAGGATCTCGATGCGGGGTACGTCACCGTCCTGGTCGAGATGATCGCCGGTGCAGCCGCCACCCCCGGCCTTGGACCAGAAGTGGCTGCCCGCATCGGGCCCTGGACGGAGTTCACACAGCGGGCGATCGAGGCGGTCCTGAAGGATTCCCCGCTCGGCTCGGTCCTGCCGTCCGGCGATGTGGCGTACGGCATTGTGGCGTTGTACCTCGGACTCGAGATGCTGAGCCATCTCGACGGGGATCGCGCCCCCGCTCTGGCGCTCTTTGCCCATGCCCAACAGCTGGCCGGCCTCTTCTCGATGCTCGGCGGAGCCGAACCGACAAAGGATGCGACATGACAACAACCTTCCCAAGCACCGTGACGACGGGCGCGACGCACAACGGTGACACCGGACTCGACGTGGTGACCGGCGCCTTCAGCTATTCGGGCCGAGCCATCGCCGCCGCGTTGGTCGATTCCGGACGGCGCGTTCGCACGATGACCGGGCATCCGGGCCGCGCCCCGAAGGGGACGGCCCTCGAGGTTCGCCCGCTCGATTTCGACGACCAGCTTGGTCTCGTCGCTTCTCTCGAGGGCGTGACCACGCTCTACAACACGTACTGGGTGCGCTTTGCCCATGGCCGCATCGACCATGAGCTCGCCATCGCCAACTCGCGCGCACTTTTCCAGGCCGCGGCACGGGCCCACGTGCAGAGGATCGTGCACGTCAGCATCACGCATCCGAGCCTGGACTCGCCCTCGCCGTACTTCCGCGGCAAGGCGCTGGTGGAGCGGGCGCTGGCCGAAGCGAACGTCTCCTATGCGGTCCTCCGTCCCGCCATCCTCTTCGGTGGCGACGGTGTGCTCCTCAACAACATCGCCTGGCTGTTGCGCCACCTGCCCGTCTTTGCCGTGGGTGGACGGGGGGACTATCGCATACGGGGAATCCACATCGACGATCTGGCGCAGCTCTGTGTGGCCAAGGGCATGGAGCGCCACGACAGCGTCACCGACGCGGTGGGACCCGAACGGCCCACGTTCGTCGAGCTGGTCACCTCCATTCGTGAGGCTACGGGGAGTCGGGCCCGCATCATCTTCGTGCCGGGAGTGACGGTTCCCTGGTTCTCGCGGCTCGTGGGGTTGGCACTGCACGACGTACTCCTCACGCCCGACGAGTACTGGGCCATGTCGCACGGCCTGGCCGACACCGATGGCCCGGCCACCGGTTCGACGGCTCTCGGGGCATGGCTGACCCAGCACAGCGGAGAGCTGGGCCAGCGCTACGCCAACGAGCTGGAGCGCCACTTCTGAGGCCGGATCGGCCTCAGGCGACGTCGGCTGCCCGCGGACGATTGGCGCGCGGGCGCGTGATCTCGAAGAACCCTTGTTCCGAGGCGATGACGGTGATCGCATCCCACAGACGTGTCGCACGATCGCCGATGGGGGCCGGCGCCATCACCGGGCCCTTGAACCCATACGGAGGCGTGTCGCGCACCACGATCGTCGGTGTCTGTGTCTTGGGCCCGCCGTACTCGTAGGCGATCTCCATCGCCTCGACGATGGGCGCGTCCCATTTTTCATCATCGCCCGCAGCAACGAGATCGGGATTGAGCCCGGTCGACGATAGGCAGGCGGAGAGGATCGCGTCATCGCTCGCACGGGAGTCGGTGAAGAAGTGGCGTCCCCACTGGGTGTAGAGCGCATCCACGGCGGCCTCGCCGGCCTCCGCCCGCGCCGCCTCGAAGACACGC
>Ga0302314_10020920_pt1 | contig 10800 bp, 11 predicted proteins | sample III_Palsa_N2_3_FD_200533 | JGI IMG/M metagenome (GOLD analysis project Ga0302314, IMG submission 200533) | Peat permafrost microbial communities from Stordalen Mire near Abisko, Sweden - III_Palsa_N2_3 | ecosystem: Environmental > Terrestrial > Soil > Palsa > Peat permafrost | place: Sweden... | reverse complement strand
CCGGCCGGCGGCGAGCCGCCGCCAGAGGTAATAGCGCCGGAGGCGTTGCGCGCCGCGGCGACCTCACCGCCGCCCCCGAGGACGGCGCCGATCGCGCCACCGGCCGCGCGCCCGGCCAGGACGACGCCGGCGACGCCGGCGGCCACGCCGGCGGCGCCCGCGACGGCGCTACCGGCGTTAAGCTGCGGCCCGCCGCTTATCAAAGCCGCCGCGATCGCCGGGATCTTCAGGGCCAGCATGACCATGAGGACGGCGCCCAGCAGCAGGCCGACGTCCTCGCCGATGCCGGGGTCCGAAGAGACCGTGTAGTTGTCGAACACCGTGGTCCCGAGGCTGACGACGATCGCCAGCGCCATCAGCTTGATCCCGACAGACACCACGTAGCCGATCGCCCGCTCGCTCATGAAGGCGGTCTGGCTCAGCACCCCGAACGGCACGGTGACGAAGGCCACCAGGGTGACGATGTGGAATTCGATGATGGTGACGACGATCTCGACCGCCAGGATCACGAAGGCGATCAGGATGCCGATGGCCGCCACCAGTGCCATGATGATGACGTCTATGTGGGCGAAGAACTCGACCGGCCCCGGCGCGATCTTCTGCACGTATTGCATCAGGCCGGCGATTACCTTGATCCCCGCCATGACGATCTGCGAGGGCGAGGTGGTGAAGGTGGAGACGCTCATCGCCCCGCCGCCCGCTTTGAGGCCCAAGGCCGCGAAGCCGTTGACCACGGTCATCGAGAGGGTGTGCCACTGGGCGACGAGGAAGGCGAAGAAGCCGACCAGCAGGATCTTCCGCACCAGGGAGGCGAGCACGTTCTGGTTCTCGTCGATCGCCCAGAGGATGGCGGTGACGACGATGCTGATCACCACCAGCGTCCCCAGCGTCGCCGAGACGTCGCCCTGGATCAGGCCGAAGCCGGCGTCGACTTGGCTGCGGAACTTGTTGAGGAAGTCGTCGAGGACGGCGGGATCGGCGGTGGCCACGGCGCGCGTCCTTCAGAGGCCGCCTGGGGCCGCGACTCGCGGCGCGGGCTTCGAAACGCTCCAGAATCTTTGGGATTCGACCTGCCCGTCCGCGGCCACGGCGTTCAAACAATTGGCGGACCTCTGAGAACGCCCGGGGTCGGCGCGGCAGGCGGCCAGCTTGGCGGCACGGTCGTTTGCATGGTCGCGGTAGTAAGCGACGTCGCGACCCGGCTCGGGCGCAGAGCAGGCGGCGAGCGCGGCCGCGAGGCCCAACGGCGGGACGATGCGGGTTGGTCGCATCAGAGCTGACCTGGATTTTGCACCCGGGTGGCGGGCGCCGGCGCCTGCCAGAAGCGTTGGCTGTCGGCCTGGCCGGCCGCCTGGGCAGCCTGAGCCTGGGCCAGGGCGACCTGCTGCGCGCGCGCCTCGGTGATCAGCAGGCTTTGCAGCTGGGTCAGCTGGGTGCTCACCGCCGCTAGCAGCTGGTTGGTCGCCTGGATGGCCGCGGTCTGGCCAGCCGCGCCCTGTGACGCCGTCACCGCCGAACTCACGGCGCTCGTCGTGGTCGGCTGAGCGCTGACGATCTGGTTCTGCAGGGTCATCGCCTGCTGCAGGGTCTGACTGGTGGTCTGCCGCCAGCTGGCCAGCGCGCCCTGCGTCTGGGCGAAACTGGCGCCGCTCATGCTCGTCGGATAGAGCTGCTGGAACTGCTTCGCGATGCTCTGGCCGCCGTAGCCGAGGCCTTGCGCCTGCTGGAGAATGGACTGCGCCTGACCGGTGATCTGGGCCAGCGGGCCGGTGACGTTGGTCTCCAAGTGCTGCAGCATCTGCGCCTGGTTGGCCAACTGGGCCTCCAGGCGCTGGATCTGCGTCAGGCCCTGGGAGACCTGCTGCTCGGCCTGGAGGATCGCCTTGACGTCGATCACCGCCATCTGCGCCTCGGCGGGAACCGGGGCGACGGCGGTCAGTCCAAGGACGACGCCGACGGTGAAGACGGCGAGACGGCTACGCATGGTGGAACCCCCGATTAGTGGAATGTGTCGCAAGCGGCGGCCAGAGCGCCGCGGCCTCGGCATGGACGAACACGCGCTCCGTGCGACGACGGAAGGCGCAGGCGGCGCCGAACAGCCCGAAGCCGGTGATCAACACCGCAAGATTCTGATGAAGGGGCGTCCCGAACACCGCCAGGAACCCTGGTGCGGCCAGGCCCAGGAAGAGGAAGCGGCGGCGCCTGGGCGTCGCGGTGCAAGCCAGAGGCATCCGGCCCGCCACGCCCCCGAGCCGCCGCAACTCCGCCGGCGAGAGCGGCCCCTCGAGGGGCGAGGGAGGGGGACGGCGCGCCATCACGCCGCCCTCGCGGCGCCGGGCCGCAGCAGGAAGTCGGCGACCTCCGGAAGTCCGCAGGCGCGGTAGTAACTGGCGGCGAACGCGTCCCCGCCCACGGCCAACACCCCATCGATCCGCTGCTGGTCGCCCGGCGAGGCGGCGCCGACGGCCGCGAGGGCGATCGGTCCAAGGCCGAGCTCGAAGAGGCGGTTACCGGCCGAAGACTGGTAGTAGTATTCGCGCTTGGGCGTGGCGCCGGCGACGATGCGCAGCTGCTGGTCGTTGAGCCCGAACGCGCGATAGAGCTCGGCGATCTGCGGCGTGTGGACGTCCGGATTGGGCAGGAACACCCGCGTCGGACAGCTCTCGATCAACGCCGGCGCGATGGTCGAGCGGGCGATGTCCGCCAGGCTCTGGGTTGCGAAGACAACGGCGACGTTGAACTTCCGAAGTGTCTTCAGCCACTCGCGGATCTTGGCCGCGAACGAGCCCTGGTCGAGGAAGAGCCACGCCTCGTCCAGCACTAGCAGCGTCGGCCGACCGTCAAACCGCTGCTCGAGCGTGCGGAATATATAGGTAAGCACCGGCGCCAGGGCGGCCTTGTTGCCCATCAGCTCGGCCATCTCGAAGGTCTGCCAGCGGGCTGAGATGCGGGTGTTGTCCTGCGCGTCGAGCAGATGCCCATGCGGTCCAGAGAGCGTGTAGGGGCCGAGCGCCGCCTTGACCGTCTGGTCCTGGATGGTGGCGGCCAGCAGGGTCAAGGTCCGCTGCTGACGCGGGCCGAAGGCCAGGTTGCGCAGGCCGCTCCAGATCTCCTCCTTCACCGGCGGGGTGATTTCCACGCCCTCGGCGGCGACGATGTCCTGCACCCAGTCCTGTGCCCAGGTGCGATCCTCGGCCCCTTCCAGGTCCGCCAGTGGCTGGAAGGCGAGGTCGGTCTGATCGCCGCCCAGGACGAAGAACTGGCCGTCGGCCAGCAGGGTCGAGGCGCGCGAGCTTGCGCCCTTGTCGAAGTAGAACACCTGCGCCTCGGGATAGCGCAGCCACTGCATGGCGATGGTGTTCAGCAGCACCGACTTGCCCGAACCGGTCGGGCCTACGATCATGGTGTGGCCGACATCGCCCTGGTGCAGATCGAACCGGAACGGCGTGGTCCCGGCGGTGCGGGCGAACATCAGCGGCGGCTGGGCGCCCGGGTGGCCGCGCTTGGCGCACTCCGAGGTGAGGTGGCCGTTGCGCGAGGGGCCTGGCCAGATCGCCGACATCGGGATCATGTCGCAGAGGTTCAGCGAGGAGACGAGCGGGCGGCGCAGGTCCGCATAGGCCTGCCCCGGCAGGGAGCCGACCCAGGCTTCGACGGCGTTGACGTCTTCCACCTTGGAGACGAAACCGGCGCGATTGATGGCGCTCTCGACCTCGCGGACCCGGTCCGCGAGCCGGTCGGGGTCGGCGTCCATCAGGGTGACGGTGGGGGTGAAGTAGCCGATCGAGGCGTAGTCGCCGCCCAGGATCGCCAGGGCCGCATCGGCATCGAGGGTTTTGGCCGCGGCGTCCGGATCCTCCAGCTGCGACGGCTCTCGGGTGATCGCTTCCTTCAGCAGCGCCATCACCCCCTTGCGCTTGGCGAACCAGCGCTTGCGCACGGCCGAGACGGCGGTGCGCGCATCTTCCTTGTCCAACGGCAGGAAGCGGCAGGCCCAACGATAGCTGACGCCCAGCTCGTTGAGCCGGTCGAGCAGGCCGGGCGACGAGGCGGTCGGATAGGCCCGGATCGAGATGGTGCGGACGAACTGGCCGCCGAGGCGCGGCAGCAGCCCGCCTTGGAAGTCGTCGTCGCACAAAAAGGCGTCGAGGTAGGCCGGGGTGTCCGGTGTGCGCACATAGTGGCGCTTGGTCGAGATGCAGCCGTGCAAATAGGTCAAGGTCTCGTCGTCGCCGAGCTCGCGCACCTCGGGCATGATGGCGCTCAGGATGTCGGCGATCTGGCGGACGGTGCTGACGAACCCGCCGAGGGCAGCGCGGTACATGCCCTCCGCCCCGCGTCCGGACGGGGCGTTCTCAAGGAGCAGGCTCTCGGCCGTGCTGATCGCTTCTTCCGGGGGCAGGTAGGTGAAGGTCAGGAAGTAGCGGCTCTCGAAGTGGCGCTCCTCGGACTCGAACGCGGCCCGTCGCTCGTCGTCGATCAAGGCCGACACCGCGTCGGGAAACCGGCTCTCCGGATAGTCCTGCGCGGCCGCCCGCAGCGCCTCGATATGCAGGCACCAGCGCGACCCCAGCCGGCGCAGCGCATTGTTGAGCTGGGCTCGGGTGGCCATCAGGCCCGCGTCCGTGGCGCTAGCGAGGTCTGGGCCGCGGAAGGCCAAGGTCTTCTGGAAGCCGCCGTCCTTGTTCAGGATCAGGCCCGGACCAATCAGGGCGACCCAGGGCAGATGGTCGAACAGGCGGTCGGCTTTGGGACGATATTCGCGAAGATAGAGCACGACGGTCTAGGCTCCGCCTGCAACGGCAAGTCGCCGAACGAGGACGAAGGCCGTCCATCCGACCAACGCGCTGACCGCCGGGGTGCAGGAAGGCCGCCCGCGCGAGAGCGCCGGCCAAGTCGGAAAACCGGTGACGGGCGCCCGGGCGGCCGCAGCGATCAGGGCGACCGGCGCGATGGGAGCTGCAATGGCGGCGCAGATCCGGTCCACGGTCAGGCGTCCCAGTACGGTTTCTGGCGGATGTGCCGCTTCAGGGCGTCGAAGAAGTAGGGGTCGCGCTTGTTCAGCCAGTAGCAGGCCGCGTGGACCGCCAGCCCCAGGGGCAGACCGATCGCTGGGACCTGGAGGCCGAGCGCCAGGACCGCCGTGAGCGTGCCATTGAGCACCGCGATCATGCGCGGCACGCCCGCGATCGTCACCGGCTCCGACAGCGAGCTGTGAAAGGCGATCTCGAAGCCCTCGACCGACGAGACGCCCATCTCAGAACACTGCGCCTGACGTCACGTTGAAGAAGGAGGTGATGAAGGTCGTGGCGGTGAAGGCGATCGCCAGGCCGAAGACGATGCCGATCCCTTTGCGCATCGCCGAGCCGCCCTCGGCGAAGGCGAAGCCGAGCCCCGTAACCACGATGGCGATTATGCCGACCGCCTTCGCGACCGGTCCGGACAGGGACGCCTGCACGGTCTGGAGCGGCGTCTCCCACGGCATGGCCGTGCCGCCCGTCGTGCCGGCGAGTGCCGACGCCGAGGTCGCGAGGGCGATGAGAAGGCCTAGGGAGATGGTGTTTGCCAGCCGAAGGGCGGCCGACAGCGGGCAACGGACCCGGAGGCTCATAGCGGCTCACTCCTCGCCAGCCCGCGAACTGCGAGCATGGCGAACCTTGCCTCCGGGCCGACAGGCGTCAAGACGTAAAATGATGTGTTTACTGCATCAAGGCGAATTTACGTGGTTTTACGGCGTACCTGACGCGCCTGACTTCGGCGCAGGCTATCGGGACGGGGTCCGGACGCCGGATCGAGTTCCACTGGTTCGAGGCCGACGAACGAAGGGCATGGGCCTTTTAGTCCTTCAGTTTTGAGGCGAGCCCGGCCCGTCGAGGAGGTGCTGAGCTGACCCAGTCGGGGGTTGACCCGGCTCCTGAGCCAGGCCTCCAGCGGTTCTTACCGAGCGGTAAGATTGGCGCGAAATCCGATGCGCCGAGACCAGTTTCTTCCCGAACGGTAAGATTCAGCTTGAAAGCGCCGCTGCAACCACCTACCTTCCCGCTCGGTAAGATGATCGACACCGCCATGACTTTCGGCCAACGCCTTGCCCGCGCGCGCAAGGCGCTGGGCCTAACCCAGCGAGATCTCGCCCTGGCGATCGGCGCGGGCGAGCGCTTCATCGTCGAACTGGAGGCCGGCAAGCCGACCGCCCAGCTCGGCAAGGCGCTGGCCGCCGCCAAGGCCGCCGGGATGCGTCTGGTGGATGCGTCAGGGCCGGACGACCCGGCGCGATGAGCCTTCCGGTGTTCTTCGAGAAGACACAGGCCGCCGTCATCGAGGCGACCGCCGCCGGCGCCGTGCTTCGCTACGATCCGGCCTGGCGGCAGGATGGGGCCGCCATCCCGCTCTCCCTGACCATGCCGCTGACCGAGACCGAGCATCCCCCGGAAGTCGTCACCCCGTGGCTGATGAACCTCCTCCCGGAAGGCGAGCCGCTGCGGGCGATGACCCGCGCCATCGGGATCGCGCGCGAGGACGTCCTTGGCCTCATCGCGCAGACTGGCCGAGATCTTGCCGGCGCCTTCACCGTCGGCCGCTCGCGGCCGCAGGAATCGCCGGGCTTCACGCCGATCGCCGCATCCGCGGATTTCGAGCGGATCATCGAGGAACTGCCGGCAAGACCGTTCCTGGTCGGAGAAGACGGCGTCTCGATGAGCCTCGCGGGGGCGCAGGACAAGCTGCCTCTTGCCATGCGCGGCGGCGATCTGGCTATCCCCACCGGCGGCGCGGCCTCCACCCACATCCTCAAGCCCGACAATCCGCGCTTGCCCGGCAGCGTCCAGAATGAGGCCCTCTGCATGGTCCTCGCACGCCGATGTGGGCTGAGCGTCGCAGACGTCACAACGCACCAGGCCGGCCAGCGCGACTACTTGCTGGTGACGCGCTACGACCGTCTGGTCCACGGCGAGCAGGTCAGCCGTCTGCACCAGGAAGACCTCTGCCAGGCGCTGGGTCGCCCGCCCGCGGCGAAGTATCAACACAACCAGTCGGGCGTTCTTGGACCGTCGCTGGCCGACCTGTTCGGATTGCTCCGCGCTCACATGACCGCGCGCGACATCAACCGCCTGCTCGACGCGGTGATCTTCAACATCGCCATCGGCAACGTCGACAGCCACGCCAAGAACTATTCGATCCTGCTGGCCGCGGCCGGCCGCGCCGAGCTGGCGCCGCTCTACGATCTAATGTCGGGGCTCGACTGGCCGAACATCACCGAGAACCACGCCCAGGACGTGGGCGGGCAGCGCCGCGGCCGGCATATCTACGGCCGCCACTGGCGGCGCATGGCCAAGGAGACTGGGCTCGCCGGTCCTGGCGCGCTGCGGCGTGTGCGCCAGGTCGTCGAGCGCGTGCTCGGGCAACTGCCCGCGGCGGCCAGCGAGGTCGCTGCGATGCCCGCTGGCGCCGGCGCGCGCCTTGCCCGGTTCGAGGCGGCGATCGCCGAGCGCGCGCGGCTGGTCCTCGACCATGCGGCGGTGGAAGGCCCGGCCGAGCCGGATGCTCCCGCCGACGAAAACGCCGCCCCAGCTGCGTCGGCCTACGCCTAGGCGCCTGGCGCTTCTCGCCGACCATCGTTTCGCGAGAGGATCGACGACCAGGATTTCTGGGACGCGCCAGCCCCGGGGCCAATGGCGTGCAAGAGAGTTGATCCGCGCGACCGAGCGCCGACGGGAGCCGCTCGGCTATCGATGGGCTATCCAGGATTCCAGGTGGAAGTTCAGATTGAAAACCTCCTCCTTCACCCATTGGTACACAGTCTCCGGCGCGTGTGGGTGTTGGTCCAACTCGGCTAGTCGCTGATGCAGCATACCGCGTTGCCGCGTCAGGAAGGTGAGCTCCCCAGCGGCATCGACCTTCTCCCGGTCGGTCCCATGGGCGTGCAGCGACGTCGCATCGGCGATCTTCAAGTTCGCCTCGGCGAGCATCATTCCCACCTCGTGGCGAATGACTTGCATGGACATTGAATGAACGTCTCCTTCTCGTATCGCAAAGCGTCCGGTTCGGAACGAATCGAGCGAGAGCCGCGACTGCGATTTGATCATACTATGATATAATGACGTCTTCGCCGCGTTGAAGTCGCTCGCTCCCTGCGATCTTTCAACGAGGGTCGGTCCGCCTGATTGACGCGGGCATGGGCCCCGCTTCAAGAGGCGGACACTTCCGCTGGCCCTCCGGTCGCCAGCGGAAGTGCGGTCTCTGCTCACTCGCTGAATTGAGAACGCGCGCGCCCGTCTCTATGGTCCCGCGCCAATGGCCCGAAGATCGAACTCGGAGCGACATGATGGACATCGCTGAATCAAGGCGCCTCCAGCTCGACGGAATTTTGGAGGACCTGCGGCGCGCCAAGACGCCGATCGACAACCCGCGGATAGAAGGCGCCTTGATCGCGCTTATCGAGACGATGTTGGAGCGGGGCGCGCCCGGCGGCGACGCGGAGCCTTCATGGAGTTCAAACGGTTTCCATGGCGCTTGATCCTGAACAGATCAAAGGGCTGTCGGGCTTTCGCCACGGACTGCGGAGGTTCCTGTCCGCCAGCGAGGTGATCAGCCGCGCCGCCGGCGTGACCCAGCAGCAGTACCAAGCGCTGCTTGCCATCAAAGCCACCGACGGCGGCGAGATGACGATTAAAGACCTGGCCGAGACGCTGCTGCTGACCCATCACGCAGCCGTTCAACTGGTGGACCGCCTAACCAAGGCGGGGCTCGCCGAGCGCACCCAATCGCAGGAAGACCGCCGGGTTGTGCTGCTTACGCTGACGCCACAAGGCGACGAACTGGTCAATGAACTCGCCGAGCGTCACCTGGAAGAAATGTTGCGCCAGGAGCCGGCGCTCCGGCGGTCGCTGACCCAGCTCAAGCGCCTCGCAGACTAGCCAGGTGCGCCGCGGCCGAGATCACGTCGGATAGAGCGTCACGCTCTCGGCGACGGAGTCGGCGACATGCTCCTTGCTGACGACGCCGACCACGTCTTCGCCGTGGGGGACTCCGCTGCCCCTCACCACGATCGCCATGATCGCACCTTTGCGCCACATGCGGTTGATCACGTCGAACGCCACCGCGTCCTCGCCGACGACCGTGAAGTCGCGGCTGGCGACGTCGCCCAGTGTGATCCCAGTGTGGGCGCTGGCGAGGCCGCGCCGCAGGCCGGTGTTGACGCGGATCACGCCGAAGATTCGGCCTTTGTCGGTAACGACCACATGACGCATCCGGCCCTCGGGACCGTGAGCGCTGAGAAACTGATCGAAGCTGGCTTCGCGCGGCAGCACCAGGACGTCCGTGTCCATCACTTCCTTGGCGCGGCGGACCAGGAACATGTTGGCGTGGCGCGCCTTGGGGATGTGCTGGCCGCGCCTGACGAGTTTCAGGGTGTAGATGGTTTCGCGCGATAGCATGCGGCGAACGCCGACGCTCATCGCCACGGCGACGATCATCGGCATGATGATGTCGTAGCTGAGCGTCATCTCGAACACCATGACCACCGCTGTCATCACCGCGCCGGTGCCGCCACCGACCATCGCCCCCATCCCGACCATCGCGAAAGCCGGGATGCTGAGTGGCGGGATCAGGCCGGTGCTGTTCAGTGCGGCGGCGAACGCGCCGCCGAGCGTCGCGCCCATGAACAACGAAGGGGAGAAAATGCCGCCGGAGGAACCGGAGCCGAGGCTGAGCGACGTCGCGACCAGTTTGGTGACGAACAGCAGCGCCAGGAACCAGGCGACGCCCTGACCCCCGGTCAGGATCGACTGCACCGTCGCGTAGCCAACGCCGTCCACGTAGTACTGCCCGAAGCCGAGGAAGAGGGCGTACATCAAGACGCCCATCAGCAGCATGCCCAGGATGTGGCGCAGGTAGCGCGAGGGGATCTTGTCGAAGACGTCCTCGAACAGGTGCAGGCCGTGGATGAAGCCCGCGGCGGCGGCGCCGACGACAGCGCCCAGCGCCGCATAAAGGAGCAGGACGACAGCGCCCCCTGCATTCGCCGCCATCGGCGCCAGCGCCGGGACGAGGAAGGCGGGCTGGTCGCCGATGAACCAGCGGCCGACGAAGGTGGCCGCGCCGGTCGCGATCGCCACCGGCAGGAAGGTTGAGACACCGACTTCGGGCAGCATCAGTTCGATGGCGAACATCACCCCGCCGATCGGCGTGTTGAACGTCGCGGCGATGCCGGCCCCTGCGCCGGCCGCCACCAGCACGATCCGTTGGCTGGCGGGCATCCTGGTTATCTGTCCAAGCGTCGACCCGAGCGCCGAGCCAATCTGGATGATCGGTCCCTCGCGCCCGACCGATGAGCCGGTGCCGATGGCGATGGCCGAGGCCAGCGACTTCACGATCGCGACGACGGGGCGGATCTTGCCGCCCTTGAAGTAGATCGCGTCCATCACCTCGGGCACGCCGTGGCCCTTGGCCTCGGGCGCGAAATTGCTGACCAGGAAGGTGACCAGAATCCCGCCGACGACCGGGACCAGGATCACCAGCGCGCCCCAGGGCGCCGCGCCGGTGAAGAGGTTGGCGTCGTAGCGATAAGAGAGGCGCCCGGCGAAGGCGAAGTTGTGCACGAAGCCGATCAGGTCGCGGAAGCCCACCGCGCCCAGGCCCGTCACCAGGCCGACCACCAATGCCAACAGCGAAAGACGCGTCAAAGAAAGACGCCGCGACTCGTCGAGCTGGAGGCCGGTTGCTTTGGGCTCAGGCGCCGCGGCTGACGCTCGTATCGCGGGGTTGGCCGCAAGATTCACAGGAGACTCCAGGATGTTCCAGGTT
>Ga0302314_10020917_pt1 | contig 10801 bp, 9 predicted proteins | sample III_Palsa_N2_3_FD_200533 | JGI IMG/M metagenome (GOLD analysis project Ga0302314, IMG submission 200533) | Peat permafrost microbial communities from Stordalen Mire near Abisko, Sweden - III_Palsa_N2_3 | ecosystem: Environmental > Terrestrial > Soil > Palsa > Peat permafrost | place: Sweden... | reverse complement strand
GGCAGGTTGGGCGTCGGCTGCCGGTGTGGGCGCGGGCGGCGGCTGAGGTGGCGTCGGCGCTGGAGGCGGCTCGGCCGGGGCTTGTGCGACGGCCGGGGCAGGCTGGGCGTCGGCTGCCGGTCCGGGCGCCGGCGCTGGAGGCGGCTCGGCCGTGGCCTGGGCGACGGCCGGGGCAGGTTGGGCGTCGGCTGCCGGTGTGGGCGCGGGCGGCGGCTGAGGCGGCGCCGGCGCTGGAGGCGGCTCGGCCGTGGCTTGTGCGACGGCCGGGGTAGGTTGGGCGTCGGCTGCCGGTGTGGGCGCGGGCGGCGGCTGAGGTGGCGTCGGCGCTGGAGGCGGCTCGGCCGGGGCTTGTGCGACGGCCGGGGCAGGCTGGGCGTCGGCTGCCGGTGTGGGCGCGGGCGGCGGCTGAGGTGGCGTCGGCGCTGGAGGCGGCTCGGCCGGGGCTTGTGCGACGGCCGGGCCAGGTTGGGCGTCGGCTGCCGATGCGGCTGACGGTGGTTGCGGTGGCGCTGGCCTGGCCGGGGGCTCGGCGGCGGCGGACGACTGCGTTTGCGCCTCGGTTGCCGGCGTCGGCGTTGGCTGAGGTGGCGCGGCCTGAGCGTCGACTGCCGGAGCGGTGGCCGCGGGCTCGGCGGGTTGCACCTTTGGGGCCGGCGGTGTCGTCGCGGGTTGCACCTCGGCCGTCACGGCTGGTTGCGCCGGGACCGGCGCAGCCGTCGGCGCGGCCGGGGCTGTCGCGGTTTGGGCGATCTGCTCGGGACGCGGCGCGCCGGGATGGGTGAGGACCCAGCCGGCGCCGGCGGCGGCCACCACCACAGCCGCTCCACCAGCCAGCATCGCGATGCGCTGTGGCTTCAGCACGAGCCGTGGCCCTGGCAGCGCACGTGGAGCGTGCCGGGAACCTGGTTCCCCATTGTCGCCTCCCGCGTCAGTGCCCCGATCATTGCACCGAACGCGGCGCCGGCACAGTGTTGCCGTGTCTAGCCGGTCTGGCTGTCGGAGGCAGTGGACGCGAGGGCGAGCAGGCTGAGCTTGTCGAAGTCTCCGCTGGGCCGATCGGCGACGATCCGGCCGGCGCGCATGCAGACGATCCGGTCGGCGACGTCCAGCAGTTCTTCGAGGTCCGCCGAGGTGACGCAGATCGCGAGGCCGGTGTCGGCGAGGTCGCGCACAAGCCGATGGATCGCCGCCTTGGCCTTCACGTCGACGCCGCGCGTGAAATCGTTGAGCAACAGCACGCGGGGCCGGGATTCCAGCGACCGGCCGAGCAGCACGCGCTGCTGGTTGCCGCCGGAGAGGCGGCCGACGACCTCGTGCAGGGCGGTGGCGCGGACGCCGACCTCGGCCATGCGCTCGGCGGCGGCGGCGGCCAGCAGGCGCCGGCGCAGCCAGGTCAAGGCGGGCATCCGCGTGACCATTGCCGCCCCGATATTGGCGCTGGCGTCGCGTTCCAGCCACAGCCCGCCCTTCTTGCGGTCGGGCGGCATGTAGACAATGCCGACATTGATCGCCTGGCTTGGATGACGGAAGGCGACCGGGCGGCCGCCCATCTCGATGCGGCCCGCGACCGGCATGATGCCGCCCAGCATCTGCATCGCCGTCGCGACGCCCGACCCCTCCAGCCCGGCCAGCCCGACGACCTCGCCGGCGGCGAGCGACAGGTCCAGGTCGGACAGGCCGGGGGCGGCGCCACGGACCGACAGCACCGTCGCGCCGCGCTTCGCCCGGTCCGGCGGCCGCGGGTGGTCGTCGGCGAGTTCGCCGACCATGGCCCGCGTGATGACCGGGATGTCGGTGTCGGCGGTCCGCCAGCGCCCTTCGACGCGGCCGTCGCGCAACACGGTCACGCGGTCGGTGATGGCGAACACCTCGTCGAGCCGGTGGGAGACGAAGACCACGGCGGCATCGCGCGCGACGATCGCGCGGATCGCCTCGAACAACCCCTGCGCCTCGGGCTGCGACAGCGCCGAGGTCGGTTCGTCCAGCACCAGCACCGTGCCGCCGGAACAGAGCGCGCGGGCGATCTCCACCAGTTGCCGGTGCGACAGCGGCAGGTCGGCGACGCGGGCGCGCAGGTCGACGGCGGCGCCGAGGCGGTGCATCGCCGCCTCGACTTTCTGGCGCCGTCCGCGCCGGCCGACGACGCGGAAGGGTGCCCCCGGCAGGGCGCTGGCGAAGATGTTCTCCTCGACCGTGCAGTCCGGGAACAGCATGAGTTCCTGATGCACGACGGCGAGCCCGGCCCGCCGTGCGCCCGCCAGCGAGCCGAGCGGCACCTCGCGGCCGGCGACGCGCAGCCGGCCGCTTTCGGGGCGGACGGCGCCCGAGAGCACGCCGATCAGGGTGGACTTCCCGGCGCCGTTGGCGCCGAGCAGCCCATGCACCTCGCCCGCGGCGACGGTGAGCGAGACGTCGTCGAGGGCCCGGATGGCGCCGAAGCTTTTGGAGATGTTCTCGGCGTTCAGCAGCACCGGGCCCGCGGCGTCGCTCATCCGCGGAAGCGCGCCTCGCGCACCAGGAACTGATCGACGTTGTCCTTGGTGACGATCTCGTTGGCGAGATAGTAGTTGCCGCCCGGAAGGGCCAGTTTCGGGGCGCCGAGCACGACGCGCTGATAGGCGTACATGATCGGCAGATAGCCTTGCAGATACGGCTGCTGGCCGACCGTCGCGTCGATATGGCCGTCGCGGATCAGTTCGAGCGTCTGGTACAGCAGGTCGGTGCCGACGATCGGCAGCTTGTGGCCCTGGGATTTCCGCACCAGCCCCGCCGCCGCCGTGTCCGGCCCGCACAGCGGCATGATCGCCGCGAGGTCCGGATGGGCGCGAAGAATGTCCTTGAGCGTGCCGAGTTCGCTGGCCATGTCGGCCGGGTTGGTGTTGTAGACGCCGACATCCTGCAGCCCGCCGGCTGTCGCACCCTGCCGCGCGCCCTGGATGCGCTGGTCGAGCGCGAGCGAGCCGGGCGCGCAGTTGGTCATCGCCACCTTGCCCTTGCCGCCGGCGAGCTTCGCGAGCATCTGGCCCTGCACCACGGCGGCGCCGACCAGATCCTGGCCGAAATAGAGTTCGCGCCCGCTGTTCGGCGTGTCGTTGTTGGAGGTCAGCACCAGCACGCCGGCGGCGATGGCCTTCTTGATCGGCGCAATCCAGGCATCGGGCTCGAACGAAATCACCACGATCGCTTCGTAGCCGCTGTTCACCATCTGCTGGAACTGCGCGATCTGGTTGACGGTGTTGCCGTCCGGGACGCCGGTCCACAACATCTCGATGCCAAGCTGCGCGCCGGCGTCCTCCGCGCCCGCCTTGGTGGGCGCGAAATACGGATTGGTGGTGCCGGCGCAGGACACCGCGATCTTGATCGGCTTCTTGTAGTAGCCGGCGACCCAGTCCTTCCACGCAGGCGCGGTGTCGGCGACGGCCGGCGTGCCGGCCAATGCCACGGCACCGGCGGTGCCGGCGAGCGCCATAAGCTTGCCGAAGCGGCGGCGATCGAGGCCGGTGGATTCTTCGTTCATTGTGTTGCTCCCTGTATGTTGTTGCAGTGCTAGCCGGTGGCGCCGCGCTCGCGTCCCTTGGTCACCCATGTCAGCGTCATCGCGGCGATCAGTACAAGGCCGGAGACGCCTTGCGTCCAGTTCGGCGAAATGCCCCATAGCACAATGAGGTTCTGGAAAATGCCAATGACGCAAAGCCCCAGCAGCACACCGACGATCGAGCCGCGGCCGCCGGTGAGTTTCACGCCGCCGATGATGGTCGCCGCCAGCACGCTGAGTTCGTAGCCGGTGCCGGCAGTCGGCCCCGCGGTGTTCAGGTACGCCACGGCGCAGACGCCCGAGAGCCCCGCGAACAGGCCGGACAGCGCCAGCAGCAGCACGCGCGTGCGCTCGACATGGAAGCCGACGAGATGCGCCGCCAGCGGGTTGCTGCCGATCGCCAGCAGGCGAAAGCCGGACGACGTCCAGCGCAGCACGATCTCGGCGATCAGCGCCACGATCAGCAACAGGATGGTGATGTAGGAGACTTGTCCAACCGCGCCCTGGCCGAACCAGTCGAAGAACAGCGCGTTCTCCGGCAGGCCGCCGACGGGCGAGCCGTTCGCCAGCGCCAACGCGAGCGCACGGTAGATGCCAAGCGTCGCGAGCGTGATGACGACGACAGGGACTTTGATGACCTGCGCCACGAGGCCGTTGACGAAGCCGCAGGCGAGGCCGACCAGCAATCCGACGGCGATGGCGGCCGCGAGTGGGTAGCCGGCCTTGAGCACCAGCGCCGTCGCGACGGCGGCGAGGCCGAATACCGAGCCGACCGAGATGTCGATCTCGCCGGCCATCAGCGTCAGCCCGACGCCGATGGAGAGGAAGCCGAGGAAGGTGATGTTCTGCAGAATGCCGGTCAGGTTGGCGACCGTCACGAAATACGGGCTGCTGGCCGCGCCGACGATGAAGAACAGCACGACGGCGAGCAGTATGCCGAATTCGTCGAAGCCGAACGCGCGGCCGAGCCGGCGTTTTCGCGACTCTGCGGGAATGGCGGCGGCTTTCGCGGTCATGCGGCGCAGGGCTTGGAATAGGCGGCCACCGCTGCCGGCGTCAGCGTGCAGCCGGCGCCCGGCATCTGCGGCCGGACGTAGTGGCCGTCCTCGACGCGGATCGGCTCCGCAAAACAGTCCTTGATCCAGGGGATATACTCCAGCATCGGCGTCGCCGGATGCCAGTACGACAGATGCACGTGCACCTGCCCCATGTCGCCGACATGGGCGACGACGGGCAGACGGTGCGCATGCGCGGTGTGCGCGACCTGGATGTACTCGGTGATGCCGGCAAGCCGCGTCACGTCGGGTTGGACGTAGTGCACCGCGCCGGCGCCGATAAACGCGCTGAACGCGTCGGCGGTGTACAGCTGTTCGCCGAGGGCGATGGGAATCGACGTGGCGCGCGCCAACGCCGCGTGCGCGGCGATGTCGTCGTACCACATCGGTTCCTCGAACCAGAAGATGTCGAGCGGCGCTGCACGTGCGCAAAATCGCTGGCAGGTGGGAAGATCCCATTTGCCGTTGGCGTCGATGGCGATGGTGATGCTGGGGCCGACAGCCTTGCGCACCGTCTCGATCCGCCCGATGTCGATCATCGGGTCGGCATGACCGACCTTGAGTTTCAGGCGGCGGAAACCGTCATGCTCGATGGCGTGCAGGCTTTTGGCGACGAGCGCGTCCTTGGCGATGGAGAGCCAGCCGATATCGGTGTTGTAGGCTTCGAGACGTGATTTCGTGGCGCCGCCCAGCAGTTGCCACAGCGGCAGCCCGGCGGCCTTGGCCCGCAGGTCCCACAATGCGATGTCGACGGCCGCGAGCGCGATCTGGGTGATGCCGGCGCGCCCGACCCATTGCAGCGCCGGATTCCGCGCGAGTTTCAGCCACAGCCGTTCGCCGTCCCGGGCATCCTCGCCGAGCAGCAGCGGCGCATAGCAGTCGGCGATGCACGACGTCACCAGGCGGTCGGACGGCAGATGCGCATGCGTGCCGGTGAAGCCGAAGCCCTCCAGGCCGTTCTCCGTCACGATCCGGGTACCGACGACGCCCCAGTGGGTGATCGTGTGGGTGGAATCGGAAATCGAGTCACTGTTCAACGGCACGTGCAGGATGAACGGCTCGACCGATCGGATTTTCATGCCGCTTCCTCCGTCTCGGGCCTCCGCGCCGGCCCAATGGTCCAGCCAATTGACTCCTAGGCAGCGGCCGTGGTGCTGTCAACTCCGATGACGCAGCCCGAGAGCCATACCGCCCCGCCGCCGAAAGCGCCGCGCGACCTGCGCCTGCCGCAGGTGGAACCGACGCGCCTCTACCGCCAGATCGCCGCCCTGATCGGCGGCCGCATCGACGAGGGGCTGTTTCCGGTGGGCTCGCTGCTGCCGGCGGAACGCGATCTGGCGCAGCAACTTGGCGTCAGCCGCACCTCGGTGCGCGAGGCGCTGATCGCGCTGGAAGTGAGCGGCAAGGTCTCCATCCGCGTCGGCCACGGCGTGCAGATCTTGCAGGCGACACCGCGCCCGGAGCGCGTCGGCGCAGGTGCGGAGATGGGCGATGCCGAGATCGGGCCGATCGAGTTGATGCAGGCGCGCCGGCATGTCGAGCTGAGGACGGCGGAACTTGCCGCGGCCAATCGCGGCGCCGACAACCTCGCGCGGCTCGAACAGGCGATCCGCCTGCAGGCCGGTGCTGCGCAGGTGCACGCGCCGGCCTTCCGCGATGGCGACCGCGCGTTCCATGTCGAGATCGCCAGGGCCGGCGGCAACGCGGCGTATGCGCTGATCATCGCCGATCTCTGGGACCATTGCTGCAAGCCGATGTTCGAGAAATTCGAGGAATTGCTGACCGGCCCCGACCGGCCGCAGCAGACCGTCGCCGAACATCGGCGCATCCTGGCCGCCATCGCCGCCGGCGATCGCGTGGCGGCGCGCAAGGCGATGAAGCTGCACCTCGATACCGTGCTGCGCGCGTTCTCGCGCGGGCTTGGTGCGAGGTGAGGGCTGCCGCTACGCCGCCGCCTTGAAGACGAGGTGCTCCACGCGGTTGCGCTCGATGAAGTCCCAGTCATAGGTCACGCCGAGGCCGGGACCGTCCGGCACCGGAACGCAGCCGTCGGCGGCTAGGTCGTCGAACTGGTCGGAATAGCCGCAGGTGTAGACTGGCGGAGTTGCGTTCGGCATGTCCGGGCCGATCAGCGCCATCTCGTAGAAATGCGTGTTCGGCGTCGCCGCCATGACGGCCCGGTGCGCCGGGCCGCAGGCATGGTACTGCACGTCCAGCCCGAACGCCTGGCAGAGATGGGCGATCTTCATCGCGCCGGTGATGCCCATGTCGTATTCCGGGTCGGCGTGGATGATGTCGCCGCCGCCGGCGATCAGGAACGCCGCCTTCGCTTCCAGCCCGCGCACGTGCTCGCAGACCAGCAGCGGCGTCGCCAGCCGTTCGCGCAGCCGCTTGTGGCCTTCGACCGCGCCGCCGGTGTCGCGGTACGGGTCCTCGTACCAGAAGTACTTCGCCTCGTCGCACGCCTGCCCGACCCGCAGCGCATCGGCCCAGGTGCGCAGTTGCGAGGCCGGGTCGATCATGAGCGGAAAATCGTCGCCGACGGCTTTGCGCACGCCGAGCAGGTTGGCGGTCTCGCGTTTCACGTCGCCGTCGTGCCAGCCATGGATCTTGAACCCGGCAAACCCCTTGGCGTGGCAGGCTTTCGCGTAGTCGGCGAAGGCCGCGGGGCTGTCCAGCCCGCCGGGCTCGTCCTGGCCGTGATAGGTGCTGGCGTAGGTCGGCAGCCGGGTGCGGAAGGCGCCGAGCAGGCGGGCGACGGAGACGTCGCGGCGGCGGCCGGCGAGGTCCCAGAGCGCGATGTCCAGCGGCCCGTGGCCCATATGGTCGTAGGCGCGCACTTCCCGCCGCAGGTCCTGCCAGATGCCTTCGCGCTGGTCGGGGTCGCGCCCCGGCAAATGCGGCGCCAGCATCGCCGCCTGCGCGAACGAGGACGGCGTGCCGACCCAGTGGGTGACATATTCGCCGCGCGCACCCTCGTCGGTCTCGATGCGCACCGCCCAGCGCTGCGAGGCGACGCGCGACCCGCGCCGCGCCACCACGTTGCCGACGCCGGCCGCGCCGTGGGCCGGCAACCCGAGCCCTTCGACCTCGAAGCGGAACAGGCTCAGTTCAACGCGGGCAATCCGGCTCATTCCCTGTGCTCCAGCTCTGGCAGGCGGGTGGGGTCCAGCACGTAAGGCGTCGTTCGGCGGCATGTCCCTGCTCATATCGGCGCCGGTGTTGCGCGGACGGCCGCGGGGAGACACTCTCGCCCCGCCCGGCGCTTCTATCCCTTGAGGCGGCGATCCGACAGTCCCCCGAGGGGTCCGGCCCGGGCGGGCATACCAGTCATGAGACACCGAGTGCACGCCCATGCCGAATGACCCCGATCGCAGCGTTCCTGGCCTGCTCGATGTGGCCGGGCGCTATCTGGCCGAGAGCGACATCGCGGACGCATCGCTGGATCAGGAGCGGGACGCGATCCTGCGATCCTGGCCGCGTCCGCGCGCCGCCGCGACGCCGCCCGTGCCGCAGCGCCTGCCGGCATGCGACTATCTTGCGGCCGCGCTGGCCTTGGCCACGGCCGGCCCCGCATCGCACCTCGCGGACGCGCTGACCCCGCTGCTCGCTGGGCTGCGCTGGGGTTACGGCTATCCGGTGCATCCGCAATGGCCCGATCTCGCGGCGCGCGTGGCGTTCGCGCAGATCATCGGCCGCCGCGGCCTGATGGATGACGACCGCATCCATCTCGGGCTGACCTTGATGGCGCCACGGACGCACTATCCGCTGCATGCGCATCCGGCGATCGAACTGTATCTGGTGCTGGCCGGCACCGCCGGCTGGCGTGTCGAGGGCGCGCCGTTCGCACCGCAGCCGCCGGGGTCGCTGATCCTGCACACCAGCGGCATCGGCCATGCCATGCAGACCGACGCCGACCCGTTGCTGGCATTCTACGTCTGGCGCGGCGACCTTGAGACAGCGCCCGTCTATATCGACGAGGCCGCCTGACGGACCACGGCGGACTACAGGATGCCATATTTGGCATAGACCTCGCCGAGCGGCAGGCCGGCCCGCAGGTCGGCGAGGGTGGACCGTTCGCCGGCAAGCTTTTCGAAGGCAGCGGCAAGCGCCAGCCCTTCCATCGCCCGCGGGACGACGATGACGCCATCGGCGTCGCCGAACAGCAAATCGCCTGGGCAGACGGGCACAGGCTCAGGTCGTGGCTTTGTTGAATCGAATCACTTGGCGCGAGTGCTAAAAGAGCCCAGTGTCCCCAAGGAACTGAGGACAGCTTGGAAAATTGGGTTGTCATGCTCGCTACGATGATCCTGTTCCCGGCTGTGGCCGGGGCTCAGGTTCAGACTGGTGCGACCCTCCCGCCCCTTCTCATACCGCTCGAGCCACCGGAAGCGCTGCCGGCATCCGGCACGGAAGGCGGCTATTTTTTCAACCTGCGGCCGCTGGGTGCCGATTTCGGGCAAACGCTGGCGGACCACGGCGTCTACCTCGTCGCCAGGAACCTGTCCCAGGAACTCGGCATGGTGAGCGGCGGCGAAAAGCGGGGCTGGTCCTTCGAGGGATTCACCCAGCTGGGTGTCAATCTCGACATGGCCCGCATCGCCGGCATCCCCGGCGGCGTCGTCCACTTCCTCCTGGACGACCTGCAGGGCCAGCCGAACTACGCATATTCGGGCAGCGCATACTTTAACAACCGCACTTGGGCCGGGGACGGCCCAGCCCTCCGCGTGCAGGAGTTCTTCTACGAGCAGAACCTGCTCGACGACCGGCTCAAGCTGCGTCTGGGCCTGCTGTCCGCCTATACGCAGTTCGACGGGTCCGAGCTTTATTGCACGTTCATGACCACCCTGTGCCGGACGGCCGCCGGCTATACGTTCGACCGGGGCTATCCCCCCTATCTCGCGTCGTCATGGGGCGCCATCGCGCAGATCCGGATCAGTGGCCCGTTCTATACAAATATCGGCATCTACGAGGACGAACCGACCGCCGTCACCACCAACCACGGCGATTTTCCCGGCCCGGACTGGGGCCTCAACTACGCCAACGGCGCCACCATTCCCGTCCAGTTCGGCTACCGGACGACCATCGAGAACGATCCATACCCGCGCGCCTTCTCGGTCGGCGGCCTCTACAACACCGGCAGCTATGCCGACCCGCTGCTCAACATCGACAGCCGCAACCGCATCCTCTACGGCGGGACAGCAAGAACGGATGTCGGCGCGAGCCTGTTCTATCTCCAGGCGCAGCAGATGGTGTACCGGCCCGACTCGTCCGATCGCGGCCTGACCGTGTTCGGCGGCACGGACTGGGCGACCAGCGGCCAGCCCGACGTCGAAAGGATGTTCTTCGTCGGCACCTACTACAAAGGGATATTTGCCCAGCGGCCCAACGACACGCTCAGCATCGCGATCGCCCATGTCGATGTGAACCCCCGCATCGCGGAGCGCGTCAACAGCCTGCTGGCGGAATCCGGTGGCGGGCGCGTGATCGGGTCGGAGATGTCCTACGAGGTCAACTACGGCTTCGCCATCGCGCCCGGCATGTCGTTCAAGCCGTTCGCCGAGTACGTCACCAATCCCGACCAGGCGGACGCCACCAAGCCGAGCGCCACCGTCAAACATGCGCTCTTTGTCGGTGCCCTGTTCGAGGTGGACTTCGTTCACCTGTTCGGGCTGCCGACGATGGGCCGGTAAGGCGAGCACTCAAAGGGGGGACATGACGCGAGACGGTCCCGCTCATCTCCGCTGTTTACCATGACGCCGGGCTGGTCGCGCCGCAGGTCGCAACTTGGCCAAGGCCGGACCCGGTATCGCCAGCCGCGGCGTCATTTTCACTTGCCCGGATTACGTCATTCATACTAACAAGGCGCCGTGCCCAACCCACCCCCACCCCCCACCGCGGCCGAGACCTTCGCCTCCATTCTCTGGTGTCTCGCCCAGGCCGTGGTGACGCGGAGCGCCTTCGGGCTCCCCCAGCCGCTGATCAACCTGATCATCACCCGCATCCGCGACGCCAAGCAGGCCTTCGCCCGGCTCGCCGCCCGCATCGAAGCCGGCACCTATGCCCCGCGCCGCCGCGCCTCCACCCCGCCACACCCGCCCGCCGTCCGAAAACCCAGGCCGCCGCCGAACCCGCTCGCCAGAAAATTCGGCTGGCTGCTGCCGCTGGTGCCCGCGGCGGTGGCGTCTCGCGGGCACCTCGAAAACCTGCT